>OBXR01000017.1_pt1 | contig 179099 bp, 156 predicted proteins | sample 1476651 | NCBI WGS metagenome assembly OBXR01 (sample SAMEA2580175, study PRJEB22360) | human gut metagenome | biome: human gut; feature: human-associated habitat; material: faeces | place: Denmark | collected 2008/2010 | reverse complement strand
ACAAAGCAATATTATATAATACACCTTTTGTTTATTTATTTAATGATATCTGAATTTATTTTTAATATATCCAATTTAGACTTTCTTAAAGTAAGTTTATTTTAATATCTAATATTATCTAAAAAAGATAATTTAAAATGGAGTTTTAATTTTAACTTTAATTTTTATTTTTAATAGATATGTAATGTTTATATTTAATGGTTGAAATTTATAATGCGATACTCTTATTTAGAGTGTTTTGTATTTCAATATAAAAACGATAAGATAATAAACGCATTAAAACGCTTTAGTATTTAGGATACGTTTTATGTTCTGGAATTAGGTCAGCTAAACCGAGCTTATTAGTCTTCTCAAACCAGTTGCCACGTTCTTTGAGGATCCAGTGATATAAATGGTGTGTTCAAGTGCATAAAACCCAATAGTCGGCGGAGGTCTGCGGATCAGATAGCGGGTGTGTTGGCCATTATGCTGATTTATGGTTTTCGTGAAAAATGCTACTGTAAGAGAGGAGTGGATATTAAGGCATAATAGTTTGGATACAACAATTTCAGGTTCAAAATGCCTGTTATCAGGAAAAATAACATTAGCAAACAAGAGAAAAGATGGCCGTCGATCATAATGATTTTATTTCCTAGCCAAGACGCGCGGAAATTCAACCTGAATTCTCACATATAATTGAATGTGTTGTGACAAATCTAACCCGTTGCTTTCCTAAGCTTATACACAGTCTATACGTATACGGAAGTGTAGCTGAAGGCAGGGCAGAAGTAGGTAAGTCTGATCTGGATATGACAGTTATTTTCAAATATGAACCTGATCAGACTATTAAAGAGCAATTTGTAACTGTTCAGTCTGTTCTTGAAAAAAACAATCCCGTTATCAGTAAAATTGATTTTGATTGTGGTCTGTTAGAACAGGTTCTCGATCCAGATAATGTACTCAGTTGGGGATACTGGATTAAACATCATTGTCACTGCGTTTATGGTGAGGACTTAAGTCATCACCTTCAAGCTTTCAAACCTTCAAAAGCTATTGCAGTGGCCGTGAATGGTGACTTTATGGAGGTTTTGGACAAACTAGTCATTCAAATAAAAGTATCTTCTAATGAAAATAAAAAGTTACAGCTTCGGCGCTCGGCTGCACGAAAGCTTATCAGAGCAACCAACATCCTTCGTAGTGAACAAGATAATGACTGGCCGGACTCTCTCCATGAGTACCGCGCCAAATTTAATTCACGGTATCCTGCATTAGCGGAAGATATGGATTACCTATTAGAAATTAGTATTAAACCTCGAGAGAGCATAGCAGACTTTGAAAAACGGGCTATGGCCTTTGCCCGCTGGCTTAGCTGCGAATTTAATAACCAAAAAGTCTAACCATACTAAATGATAATCATCATCGAAGCTTATTCACTCACTTCAATGGCATCTCGGAACATATTATCCAATGTGTTAGTTGATTCGAATAGTATCTCAAGGGCATTTCTAAGCGGAGAAAAAATCTCATGCTCTACTGGGAATTCACCATTGAGCGCCCAACAATCAGCAAGTAATTTTGAATCAATCATGATAGGAATAAAATAGTTACCTTTTCCCTGATCTTTTAAGCCCATTTTTATTAATTTTTCTTTGTCTTCTTTATGTTTTTCAGACATTGAATTGTTATAACTAGCCAGTTTTCTGGCTCCTCCAAAATGCGCGGCATTCAATTGAAATTCGAAACCAAAATTCCCTTGCTCAATGCCCTGACCAGTCAGAACGGCTAAGGTATAGTCGAGTTCTTCATCAACAGTTGTACTAGTTGCAAAATAATATTTACAGTTATCATCTTCAATAAGCCAATTTTTCGGTGCGAGCCAGCAATACCCTTTGTTTTCATAATCAGCATCACCTGCCCAATTATTATTTTTGATAAATCGGTCAATACACTTATCAAAACTTTTCCAAAAAGCAGGTTCTATATGTTGGTCAAAATAAACAACCGCCTCGTTAAACATTTTCAGTTGTGAAAGAAGTTGTACACCCGCTTGGCGTTCTGTTTCACTGAGTTTATTCATAACTATTCCTTTAAGTTAAAATTGACGAATTCGATTAAGAAAGCAAAATACGGCATGTGCTGCTATTTGGCGTGATGGAGAGTAGTTATCAGCAGAAATGAATTCGTTATAGTGCGATTGCAAGGGATCTTCCAAACTACTGGCGAGTTGGCGCCATGATAAACATGGCACATATTCAGATTTAAAGTCTTTACCACGGGTCTGTGATTCTTTTCCTTGTGGTGTTAAAAAGACAACAGCCCATGGCCGTGACATGGAACGCTGTTTGGCATCCTTACAGTATCGGGCTATTTGTTCCGGCTGTTCATTAGCATCAATTTTTACTTCAATAAATAGAAGAAAATTATCAGCATCGATTTCTATATCAACACGATTGGTGCAATCGCCAGTTGGATTGGTTTCAACTTGCACTCGACAATAGTGATGATAATCTTTTGGAATATCATTTTTGTTGTGCCGTATTATCTGTAACAGTGTTTGCAATGGTAATCTACCAAAACCATGAGTCCCCTTAGGATCAAGAAGCCAAGCAAGGATGGCTGTATTGCGAACTTCTTTACGTTCAAGGCCTGCTACTTCCCATGGATCAAACGATAAAGCACGATGCTGTACTAATTTAAGGGGGGCAGACAGTTGGTTGAAAAACTGAGTTAATTCTGCTGTATTGATATCAATTTTGGTGTGCTTTTTTTCTCTAGACCAATCGATATTTTTAGGCCATTGTTTAAAAAAATCTGGAAGCCAATTTGCCAAAGATGAATTGCGAGGTTCCGTTAAGTTATCCATTCGGAATATTTCCTGTTGATGACCTATATATTTCAGTGTAATGAACGCTAAGGTTAATACTTCTGCTTACTTCTACAATCGATTATGCCAGTAAATAGATAGCTGGTTTGGAGTATGGGTAACAAATTTAATTAAGTACCCTAGTCAACACGATATTGCTATACAAGAATATAAGTAACTATAATCAGCCGGGTTGTCATTAATTTAGGGAAATAAATTAAGGTTTTTATGGAATACCAATTCAAATCATATAGTAAAGGCAGCAAGAAAAAATCATTACCTTCTTACATCTTTGTTATCCTGTACTGCTCTTGGTTAGCTTATCTATTTTTGTCGCTTTATTTAGGCGATAACATTGTATTATTTGAATGGTTTCCTAAATGGAAGATTATTATTATTTTTGCTATTTTCACAGGGATTATTGGGGGAATATGGCACCCTTTCTTTCGCCCATCAAAGTATGTTATCAGTGATTATTATTGGGGGGCTTTTCTTGGCCTTATGATAATTATTCCAACTTTTAATGTGCTTGCTTATTTATCATTAGACCAAACAATTCACTACCAAACACAATATCATATCGTCTCGCCAGGGCCTGAACGTCTTAAAGCCCCTCAATGTGAATATGGTATACGGATAAAAGAAATTTATACCGGGGAATGGGTTTTTTGGTGTATTAGAGATCCAAAATCGAAAACCAAGGAAAATACGGGAACCGTATGGGTTACAGCAAAAACAGGGCCTATTGGTGCAGATATTGTTGATTATCAGTTTTACCCTCCTAACGCTCAGCAATAAATATTGGGTATCTAGGTTGATATAATTTAGCTTTTACCCCCCAAACCAACCTGATTTTATGAGATAATCTTAACCAAACCTATTTTGTATATATTATCGGCAGTTAGCGTAAAAATAACCGACGCTAACTTAGCGCTTGCCGATAATAACTGATAAAAAAGAGAATCTATCGACATGGCTAAATCACCCGCGAAGAAAATAACCAAAGGCTTTGAAGAGACCCTTTGGGATACTGCTAATCAACTGCGTGGCAGTGTTGAATCTTCTGAGTATAAGCATGTGGTACTCAGTTTGGTGTTCCTGAAATTTATCAGTGATAAATTCGAAGCCAAACGCAGCCAATTAATCAAAAATGGTCAGGAAGCTTTTGTTGATATGGATGTTTTCTATCAACAAGATAACGTTTTCTTTTTGCCACAAGTATCCCGTTGGTCTTATGTCCAAGAGCGTGCGAAACAAGATGATATCGCGGTGATTATTGACACTGCATTATCCACCATCGAAAAAAGTAACGCATCATTGACAGGTGCATTACCCGATAACTACTTTTCCCGCCAAGGGCTAGAGCCGAAAAAGCTCGCTTCACTTATCGACAGCATTGAAAACATCAATACCCTCGCCACGGAATGTGGGGTAGGGGAAGAAGATTTAGTTGGGCGCGTTTATGAATATTTTTTAGGTCGCTTTGCCGCCAGCGAAGGTAAAGGTGGGGGCGAGTTCTATACACCAAAATCGGTAGTTACATTACTTGCTGAAATGCTCGAACCTTATCAAGGCAAAGTATATGATCCGTGCTGCGGCTCCGGCGGTATGTTTGTGCAGTCACTAAAGTTTGTCGAAAGCCACCAAGGGAAAAGCAAAGATATTGCAATTTACGGGCAGGAACTGACCAGCACCACCTATAAACTGGCGAAAATGAACTTGGCGGTAAGGGGGCTTACGGGCAATTTAGGGGAGCGCCCTGCGGATACCTTTTTTGCCGACCAACACCCTGATCTAAAAGCCGATTTTATTATGGCGAATCCGCCGTTTAACTTAAAAGATTGGCGTAATGAAGCCGAACTGACTAATGACCCGCGTTTTGCTGGCTTCCGTACGCCACCGACGGGCAACGCTAACTATGCGTGGATCTTACATATGCTGTCTAAGCTGAGTGAAGATGGTGTTGCGGGGTTTGTGTTAGCTAATGGTTCGATGAGTTCTAATACCAGCGGTGAGGGTGAAATTCGCCAAAAACTTATTGAAGATGATCGTATTGAGTGCATGATTGCACTACCCGGTCAGCTCTTTTTTACCACACAAATCCCTGTTTGCTTATGGTTTATCAGTAAAAGTAAACAAGCTAGCGCCAAATATGGTTATCGTGATCGCCAAGGGGAAACGCTGTTTATCGATGCCCGTCACCTCGGCACTATGATAAGCCGTACCCAAAAAGAGCTTACCGCGCAAGATATCGCTACTATTGCCGATACTTTCCATGCGTGGCGCAGTAGCGAAAGCGAATTGAAACGTCGTATTGCTGCCAAAGAAATCGGTATTAAGCAGTATCAAGATAAGGCAGGCTTTTGCAAAGTTGCTACCTTTGATGATATCAAGGCCAATGATTTTGTGTTAACACCCGGGCGTTATGTGGGCGCTGCGGAGGTTAAAGATGATGGTGTGGCATTTGAAACCAAGATGCAGGAACTGACCCAAACCCTTTATCGTCAGATGGATGAAGCCGCTGAGTTAGATAAGGCTATCCGTAAAAATATGGAGGTGTTGGGTTATGGGGAGTGAGTTAACCTCAATGAGAATAGCTGATTGTATGGATGCGATTATAGACTATCGAGGAAAAACACCTAATAAGACAAATGCAGGTATTCCATTAATAACAGCTAAAATTATTAAAAATGGACGTATTCTTGATGCTACTGAATTTATTTCTGAAGAGGACTATGATTTGTGGATGAGAAAAGGGATACCTCAAGCGGGAGATGTTGTTCTTACAACCGAAGCTCCTTTAGGTGAGGTTGCTCAATTAGATACTCAAAAAGTTGCCTTGGCACAACGAGTGATTACATTGAGGGGTAAGAAAGGTATATTAGATAATGATTATTTATTGTATCTACTTCAATCTCACATAGTTCAGCATCAGCTTGATGGTAGAGGGACTGGTAGTACTGTTAAGGGGATCAAGCAGTCAGAATTGAGAGAAATAATCTTAACTTTTCCCGCCCTCAACTTACAGGAAAAAATTGCACAACATTTAAAAAATATTGATAAAAAAATAACCCTCAACCGCCAAATCAACCAAACTCTAGAACAAATGGCGCAAACGCTATTTAAATCATGGTTTGTAGATTTTGATCCTGTGGTTGATAACGCGCTAGATGCCGGTTTTTTTGAGCAAGATTTAGGCTTTTCTGAAGAATTACTGCATCGAGTTGAAGTGCGCAAAGCAGTACGCGAAAGTGATAATTTTAAACCGTTATCAGAGGATATTCGGCGGTTATTTCCTAATGCGTTTGAAGAATGTGCTGAGCCTGCATTAGGGCTTGGTGGTTGGATGCCGAAAGGGTGGATGAGTAAAAGTATATCTGATGCTATTTTTATTAATCCGAAAGTAAATTTAGCTAAAGATACTGTTGCGAAATTTGTTGATATGAAAGCCCTTCCAACTAGCGGATATTCAATAGAAGAAGTTAGTGAAAAGCCTTTTTCGGGAGGAATGAAATTTCAGAATAACGATATATTATTGGCTCGTATAACACCGTGCTTAGAAAATGGTAAAACTGGAATAGTAGATTTCCTGTCAGAAAATGAAGCTGGTTTTGGTTCAACTGAATTCATTATTCTTCGTGGTAATAAAAACATACATTACTCATATATTGCCTGTTTAGCTCGATATGAATCATTTAGGCAACACGTTATACAAAGTATGGTTGGTTCATCAGGGCGCCAGAGAGTTCAGAATGGGTGCTTTAATGACTATAAAATTGCAGTGCCCTCTGGCGAAGTAATGAATAGATTTGCTGATATAGTTTCACCTTCGTTTAAAAAGTTAACACAGAATACAAATGAAAGCCGTTCATTAACCAAACTCCGAGACACACTCCTCCCAAAACTGATCTCCGGCGAGTTGTCTTTGAGTAATCTAAAAATAGATATCCCAGAAGAAACTTTAATCTAATTTATTCGACCGCTTCACATTTTTCTTATTGTGAGGCGGTTTTTGTTATCGAATCAATTAAACTATCTTAATTAAAACAATTCGCTAAAAACAAAAAGAAGCCACTGATATGAGCCATATCTTCACTGAAGCCAAATTGGAACAGGCGATAATAGAACTGTTAGGACAACATACAAACAATGCTGGGCAAACCTGCTATCCGCATTATCTCGGCATTACTATTCCGCGCAAAAACAACAGTGAAGTATTGATAGTGGATGATTTGCGCCAGTATCTTGCTAAACAGTATCAAGCAGATGGCATCACCGACGGTGAAATCACCAGGATTGTACAGCAGTTGCAATCTCTCCCTGCGAGTGATCTCTACCAAAGCAACAAAACCTTCTGCCATTGGCTCAGTAACGGCTTTTTACTTAAGCGTGAAGATCGCAACCAAAAGGACCTATATATCGAACTTATCGATACTCAAACCTTGCCCGACCAATTAGTAAAATTATTTGCAGGGGAAGAAGTGCTATCCGTGGCAGATAATAATCGCTATCGGCTAGTTAATCAGTTAGAAATAGAAGGTCAGGCGCGAGACGGCGGGGTGCAACTGCGAATCCCTGATGCGATTTTATACGTCAATGGGCTACCGCTGGTGGTCTTTGAATTCAAATCGGCAGTGCGTGAGGAAGAGGCAACGCTATTTGATGCATGGACACAGCTTTGTGTGCGTTATCGTCGCGATATTCCCAAGTTATTTGTCTATAACGCCTTGTGTATTCTTAGCGATGGCGTGAATAACAAGATGGGTAATCTATTTGCCCCTTATGAATTCTACTACGCATGGCGTAAAATTAACGGCAACGAATCAACGGAAAAGCAGGGCATCAACGGCCTGTACACCTTAATTGAAGGGTTATTCCATCCTGCTCGTTTATTGGACGTACTAAAAAACTTTGTTTTCTTCCCAGATACCAGTAAGCATGAAGTGAAAGTGTGCTGCCGCTACCCACAGTATTACGCGGCTCGTAAGCTCTATTACAACATTGAGAAAGAGCGTAAACAGATCACTGCGGATGGTGAAAATATCGGTGGTAGTGGTAAAGGGGGTACCTACTTTGGCGCCACAGGGTGTGGTAAAAGCTACACCATGCAGTTTTTAGCGCGTCTATTGATGAAAAGCGTCGATTTTGCCAGCCCAACGATTATTTTAATCACTGATCGCACCGATCTTGATGAACAGTTGGCAAAACAGTTTTGCAATGCAAAAGCTTTTATTGGCGATGAAATTATTGTGCCCGTCACCAGTCGCCAAGATTTACGTGATAAGCTAGCAGGGCGTGCTAGTGGCGGGGTATTCCTCACCACCATTCATAAATTTACTGAAGATATCCAACTGCTTTCTGATCGCAGTAATATTATCTGTATCTCAGATGAAGCTCACCGTAGCCAAATCAATCTCGACCAAAAAATTATCATCAACCAAGAAGACGGTACGGTTAAAAAGACCTACGGCTTTGCTAAATATCTACATGATTCACTGCCGAATGCTACTTACGTCGGTTTTACCGGAACGCCTATTGACGCCACCCTAGATGTCTTCGGGGAAACTATCGATAGCTACACCATGACTGAATCGGTAAATGATGAAATCACCGTGCGCATTGTGTACGAAGGGCGTGCGGCTAAAATTGCCCTTGATAACAGCAAACTGGATGAGATCGAACGTTATTATCAAGAATGTGAAGCCCAAGGCACTAGCGAATATCAGATAGAAGAAAGCAAAAAAGCCATGGCGAACATGAACTCTATTTTGGGTGATCCTGATCGTATTGATGCGCTAGCAAAAGATTTTGCGCAACATTATGAAAAACGTGTAGAAGAAGGCTCAACCATCAGAGGGAAAGCGATGGTGGTTTGTGCTAGCCGTGATATTGCTTATGCGTTTTATCAGAGCCTAAAATTACAACGGCCAGAGTGGTTTGAAGCGAAACAGACAATCGACGGTGCGACACTCACCGAACAAGAGAAAAGCGAGTTAATGCCTTTACCAATGGTCAATATGGTGATGACTCGAGGGAAAGATGATCATGAGGCGATGTATAACTTACTGGGAACAAAAGACTACCGCAGAGAGTTAGATAAACAGTTTAAGAACCCGAAATCCAACTTTAAAATCGCCATTGTGGTGGATATGTGGCTGACGGGCTTTGATGTGCCTGAGCTAGATACCATCTATATCGACAAGCCGCTACAAAAGCATAACCTTATTCAAACCATTTCTCGAGTGAATCGTCGTTTTGAGGGGAAAGAGAAGGGGTTGGTTGTTGACTATATCGGTATTAAAAGCCGTATGAATATGGCGCTGGCGATGTATTCTAAAGCCGATAAGTCTAACTTTGAAGATATACAGCAGTCTATCGTTGAGGTGCGTAATCACCTCCATTTACTTTCACAGGTATTTCATCAATTCGATAGTCGCGATTACTTTTCAGGCTCGCCAACACGGCAATTAGACTGCCTTAATCGGGCGGCAGAGTTTGTCCTGCAAACCAAGAAAGTTGAACTGCGCTTTATGGGCTTAGTAAAGCGGTTGAAAGCCGCTTATGATATTTGCGTGGGCAGTGAAGATATCACCCAAGATGAACGTGAACATATCCATTTTTATTTGGCTGTACGCTCTATAGTTTATAAATTAACCAAAGGTGATGCCCCAGATACGGCGCAGATGAATCAAAAAGTGCGAGAGATGATAGCGGAAGCCCTTAAAGCCGAAGGCGTGGAAGAGATCTTCACTTTAGGGGACGAAAAAGCTGAAAATATCGATATTTTTGATGATGAATACATGGCTCGCATCAATAAGATCAAATTGCCGAATACCAAAATGCAACTGTTGCAAAAGATGCTTCAAAAGGCCATTAGTGATTTCCAAAAGGTCAATCAGCTGCAAGGGATTAATTTCTCCAAGCGATTCCAAGCATTGGTTGAGCAGTATAACCAACGCAAAGAAAATGATGTGCTCAATGGCGAGGAGTTCGACGATTTCACTGCACAAATGGCGGATATGATTTATGACATCAAGGCAGAAATGATGTCGTTTGAGGATATCGGCATCGATATGGAGGAGAAAGCCTTCCTCGATATTTTGCAGCATATGTGCCAGAAATACGATTTCACCTACGATGACGACAAAATGCTGGCACTTGCTAAGGACATGAAACTTATTGTCGATGACAGCACACAATACCCTGACTGGAGCAACCGAGAAGATATTAAAGCGAAGCTGAAAGTTGACTTGATTTTGTTATTACATCGTTATGGTTTTCCGCCAGTGGCCAATGATGAAGTATATAAAAGTGTGCTGGAACAAGCCGAAAACTTTAAGAAATATCAATTGGGGTGATTGGTAATCGCTGAAATATCGAAGGTGACTCTAATTTACTGAATTAACCCCCTAGATGGGAGGAATTGATGGCACAACCGTTTATTCATACCTCTGAGCTTTGCTGGTCATCTCAAGAATTGGATTTAATGGCTCAAGCGATCGAGTCTTGCTTTCTGCAATACCAAATAAAAGGTGAGGTTGTCGGTTATGATGAAGGCGCAACATTTACACTCTTTAGAATCGAATTGGGTAGAGGGATATAAGGCAAGAATTCTATTACCGTGGGAGTAGCTCTATGTTATGGAAAGTTGTTCGTATTGATTTCACTGAGCGTTGTGCTTGTGTTTTCGGTAGCAAGACGCACTATATCACATCAGGTAAGGGATATGTCGTTGTTGATAATGAAGGTAACGAAAGGTTCTCCGGTCCTAATTGCGCGCGCAATCCTGATTATGTTAGTAATCCAGAGGAAAAAGTACCTGATCTGACGAAGGGATGTTTAGAACCTGATAGTGAAGACGATGGGGCAGCACCAAGTTCTCGGCTTAAAGGTAACGACGGGAAAGTGAGAGTTGCTTCTACAATAGATGAACATAGCAAACAAAACGCTATCGCATATCTGTTATTGCGTGTTCAAAAACTTCAAAGTATCCCTAAAATTAAATACAGTAAACTCGATGCTATTTATAGACGATATCAATTGGCTAGCTTAACAGATAACGATTTTATTTTTTTGTACAAATTAATAGACAGTAACTCTTTTCCAGAATATTCACTTAAAAATTTGCAGGCTTTTTATGCTTGCGAATTTTGGATCAATCAATTTATTCAAGATAATCAGGAAAAGGATTTAAGCTATGTTGAAAGTCTGCGGAGTTATCTTCATGCTAAACTAGCATTGACTCCGTCTCAAATTACTGGATTGAATAAATGGTTCGATAATACTAATGGACGAAAAATGGTTAGATTAAAACCTAACCCATTTGCTATCGATCCAACAGTGTATTGGAAGAAAAAATAACCTAGGATTTTTTGATTTATTTGAGACTGTATTAGCTCAGACTTGAAGTGGCAGGCTTTGTTGGTAGAAAACTAACTAAGTCTGACAGTCTGGTCTGAGCGAAAAGCGGATATATGAACCGCACATGTCATTCAATCATAGTCATGATAAGTATTATTATGTATTTTGTATGACTATTTTACTCGAAAACTCACCAAAATATGGTCTGAGAGCCTTTCTCATTGACTCTCCTCTTTCATTGTGAACCATTCTAATTACTAATTCAGCAAGTTGGCCGTTAGCTAGCCCCAGATGTTTACTAACTTGTGATGAAAGACTCTTCCTGTTATAAAGCTTTAATGCAAGAAGATAATCACGTTTCTCAACTGCATTTTTAAACAGAGATAAACTTTCATTATAAAGTTCTTCAACATTAATTTTTGACGTCAACAAATTGAGAGCGTTACTAAGACCGTCGATTCCTTTTGCTTTTTCATCGAAACCATTAAGCATGAATTTGATCTCGCTAGCCACACGCAGTGAAATCTGAGTATCCAGCTCAGAGGATATTGCACGGAACACAAAATCTTTAACTGATTGTAGATCTTGATCTGGATCTCTGACTAATTGTTCACTAACTAAAGTTATAACTTCTGGAACGCAAAAGAGATTTTCGACTTCTGCTACGCTTAGAGTATAAATACCATACTCTAGAAGAGATTGAATTTCTCCTTCAACGCGTCTATCCCTATCAATAATACCAGAAACTTCCATATAATGGAGTTCTTCACTGGTTCTTAGAGCTTTAACATTTTGTATTACTTGGCTACAGGAACCAGATGGTATCACTAGATAACTATTTAACACAGCACGGTAAAGGGATACATCATAGCTTCCATTTTCCCCCTCTACAAAAACAATTGGCTTTCTACTGCCCAATATTTCAATTAGTAAACTTTCTGGTAGGCCTTCTATATCGGGAACGTATTCCCAATCCCAGTAGGAACCATCATAACCTTTTAACCAGATTTTCTTTGCTTCATACAGTGCTGCAGAAAAATCAGTATCATGGGTCATATATACAAACAGGCAATCAGGTCGGAGTTTTTCTATATCCTTCCATAATGGAACTTGCACAGATTTGTGAAGATGAATTTCTGGCTCATCTATAATAATAATTCCATTTTCAGGTGCTGCAAGACACTGCTCAATTAGATAGAAAATGACTCGCTCACCGTCGCTCATTTCTGAGGGGTTATAGACAATATCGTTATTTCCTTTTACTCGTGTTTGAATTGTCAAACCACCTAAAACAAGTTCTCGGTGAGGTAAGGTTTTTTCCCAAATGTATTTAACCTTATCTAATTTAGTTGTCAGTGGTTCAATTCTTTCGTCTGAAAGCTTTACTAATTCAATATATTTGGAGTTCACTTCAACTTTGTCTGAAAAGAGGTACACCATTAATTTATCATAATCATTTAATGATGATATGGCAGGTTCCTTTGTCCAGCGCCTATTCTCTTTATACCAAAATATTTCCAAATCTCCCAAATCCGTACTTCCATAGAGTAAATTATTCTGTGCTTGTTTAAGCGAAGTTGGTGTTGAATGGTCAGGCATCCTTAAAGCCCGTTGAGCGGAAATACGATGAACCATATTTTTTTGAGGAGATTTAAGATCCATCCATACCCCAAGGCGAGACTTTCCAGAACCATTCGCACCGATAATAAGCACACTCTGATTAGTCTCTATTTCTTCTAGGCTATTATCTTTTTTAGGTAGTATAATTGAAAACGAATTATTCATTTTTTGCTCGCCTTATTTGCGTGGGGTTTGATTAAAAATTAACATCCTATTAGATGCCACTATTTCTCTTATCAGGTCACAATTAATTGGAGGTAACTTTTATATGCATTTTTAGCAAAATATTAATATAAAATAATTTCATGATAATAATATCCAATAGTGATAGGAAATTACGCAAAGTGTCCGCTTTTGGCTGTGAGTTCAATTAATCAATGCAACGCTATCCTTAAATAAGGAGGGCATTGTTATGAAACCAAGAAAACGTATTTACTATACACCTGAACAAAAAGCGATTATTTGGGACAGATATAAGCAAGGTGATTCTTTACATGAGATCGCCAGAATGTTTGATAGATACCATTCTTCTATTATGCCTACTATTTATCAAACGGGTGGCTTCCGTCCTCCTGTCCGTAAACGCCACAAATTATCGCTTTCGCTTGATGAACGAGAAGAAATATCGAGAGGATTAGCAGAAAAGTGTAGTATCAGGGAGATAGCTAAAAAGATATCAAGAGCCCCTTCAACTGTTAGCCGTGAGATCCGCAGGCATGGTGGATTAACCAACTACCGTGCAGCAAAAGCGGATAAAAAAGCATGGGATAATGCCTTGAGACCTAAAGCTTGTAAGTTAAGTCAAAACCCTACATTGTGTAAAATAATCGCAGAAAAAATGCATCGAGGCTGGTCACCTGAGCAAATTGCTGGCTGGCTAAAACGTAATTATCCAGATGCTCAGGAGATGAATGTGTCTCACGAAACGATTTATAAAACACTTTTTATACAAACTCGGGGAGCTTTAAAAAAAGAGCTACAGCAATATCTTAGAAGCAGAAGAACGGTACGAAAATCTAGAACCACATCACTTAAAGGAAAAGGATTAGGCTCAATCCCTAATGCCGTTCCTATAAGCGAAAGACCATCGACTGTTGCGGATAGAGCAATTCCAGGCCACTGGGAAGGGGATCTAATTCAAGGCTCTAAAAATTCTTATATTGTCACTTTAGTAGAACGCCATTCACGTTATGTTATGCTAGCTAAAATCAGTGATAATAAAACAGCAACGGTGATAGCCGCTCTCATTAAACAGGCTCAGCAATTACCCTCTGAACTATATAAAACATTAACTTGGGACAGAGGTGTTGAAATGACCAATCATGCAGTATTTACTGTAGCGACTGATATCCAAGTCTACTTCTGCGATCCTCAGTCTCCGTGGCAACGTGGTTCAAACGAAAATACGAACAGATTGCTCAGACAATATTTTCCAAAAGGTACTGATTTATCCGTTCATAGCCAGCAAAGATTAAATAGCATCGCTAGACAACTCAACGAGAGGCCAAGAAAAACGCTAGGTTATGAATCACCAGCAGAACGATTTAACCAGTGTGTTGCATCCACCGGTTGAACTCACAGCACAAAACTGACATCTAGACAATGCATAGCTATGTGCCATTATAGTACCAATTTAAATTTGTACTGATACACATAAGTCACCCAACTAGCGATATCCCTCTAAACCCGCATCAATAATACTTCCTCTATCTGCTTCTTCAATAAAATCAGCCCACCATTGCATCATGGGGCGTCTTTGCTCTAGGTAGTCACTACGATTATAGGCGCGTCTAACTTCATTTTTATCAACGTGGGCTAGGGCGGCTTCGATAACATCAGGTGGGAAACCTTGTTCATTGAGAGCGATGCTAGCAATTGAGCGAAGACCGTGTGAAACAAGTACACCACCGAATCCAGCGCGTTTTAATGCAGCATTGACGGTTTGGCTGTTCATTGGTTGGGTAGGTTTAATGCGGCTAGGGAAGATAAACTCACGATTACCACTGAGTGGTTTCATTAGTTCTAAAATAGCTAAGGCTGCGTCAGATAATGAAACAGTGTGTTCACGGTTCATCTTCATTCTGGCTGAGAGTATCTTCCATTCCTTGGTTTCAAAGTTGATTTCGTCCCAACGGGCTTCAGTGGCTTCGGCAGGGCGGGAGATGGTAAGCAGTTGCCACATAAACAAACATCTGGTAGGTAAGATAATATTAGCTGTACGCATTGTTTGCATCAATTGTGGTAATTGCTCAGGGCGAATACTTGGCATGTTTTTTTCTTTGGTTTTTCAAAACTTTGCCAATATTGATACTTGGAATAGCATCAATTAAACCCGTATTTTGAGCATAGATCATCACTTCGTTAGTGCGCTGACAGAGGCGACGAATGGTTTCTAATGCACCTCTGACTTGAACCGGTTGTATTGCTTGGACCAATATATGGGCTTTGATATCAGTAACGCTGATGTCACCAATGGTAGGGAACACATCTCGCTCAAGTGAACGCCAAATATCATTACCGTAGTCTTCTGTTACAGTGGGCTTCTTCATTTCCCACCAAAGTTCAGCGACAAGTTGAAAGGTATTTGCCTTAGCTTCTAAGCCGATACTGACTTGCTCTTTATGGTGATCTTGTGGGTCTATATGTTTAGCGAGCAGTGTTCTTGCTTCAAGGCGGTAACTACGTGCATCAGCAAGATTGATGGCAGGGTAAGAACCAAGGCTTTTTTTAGCTTGAGAGGGCGAATGTAGCGAAATGACCACAGCTTACTGCCATTAGATTTAACCAACAGCTCTAATCCATCACCATCATAGAGGACATAATCACTCTGTTTTGGCTTTGCCGCGTCGATCTCTTTTACTGATAATGGTTTGGTTTGTCTTGCCATTTTTGATGTTCCATTGTTTTTAGGCACCTCAAAAACTATAAAGGTTAACGAGGTGCCTATCAAGGTGCCTAAGATGATTGGATTTAATTAGGTGACATCAGACTGCGCAGGACATAAAAAAGCCCGCAACTCATTGAGTTAGCGGGCTTTTCAGTCTTCTTTGGACGTCCTTAGAAGATAATTTGGTGGAGCTGCGGAGTCTGAAAATATTTCTCAATATATTGATTTTATTTAATATTTATCAATTCAGCTTTCATTGGTATACCTAAGCGTATACCAATGGCGATTTGCTGTAGTGTTTACTGTGGCTATGCAAAACTGCTTTTTTGAATGGAACTCATCAAGAAAAAAGTTTTTTTACATTTAACTGTTCACCTCTCTATTTTTCTTTTTAATATCATAATGATAAGTGATGAATGGTTAGTAAAGAGTGAACAGTCGACTATTCACCTTTATGATTTTTGCTCGTCCTAGATGCGCCCGGTCAGGCGATGCGTGGAGTGATAAAAAGTTTTTTCAGGTTTTATTGTTCACACTGTTCACCTCTGGTTTTATTATCAATAATTTCATGGTGATATCCGGTGAATATACGGTGAAGGGTGAAGGGTGAACAGTGGATTGTTCACCCTTCATGGCAGAAAATATAAATTGCAGGTAAGAAAGACTATCCTGGCGCAGATGAATTAGTGTTGTGTTTTTATCTTAAGCAAAGCTTTCTCAATTTTGGCTAGATTTTCAGCAATCTTTTTATCATTACTATTATCTGAGGCATCCACCATAGCCAGTGATAACAATTCAATATAACTTTCATTAGTAATATTTTTTGCGAAAGGGTTCTTGCTATTTGCTTTGCGGAAAGTTGTTGTTACTCTAATTTTTTGGTCACCTAAAATTTTCTTAGAGTCAGCGAAATTTCCAAGCCTCAATATCCTGGATGAACCAGGTGCAAGGAATGGTATGCCTGAAACCAATGCACCTTTCGTTAACGTACTATACTCACCATTAGACAGTGAATTCTTAAAGATGTTTTCATTAAAACTGAAGGTTATATCTTTTGCAGCACTTTTACCTATATTCTTAATTACAATATTTAAAATAGTTTTGACGTCATTGTTTTGTTCAAGGTAAACAATGACGTCTGGATAGGTGCTCTCTTTGTAAACAAGGTAACTAATACATGATGAGCCAACGGCAACTAACATTGTTAATATATTTATTAATAACCCGCTAGTCTGAAAGTAATCCATTTTCTACCTCTCGAAAAATAGATAAAATATTTGATCATTATACACAACTCGTAAATCGTTATGTCAGCAGTTAAAGTAACAGACCGGCTGTAGCCGGTCTGGAGTTGGTTATGATGCTGCGGGTTCATCGCATTTCGGCAGCCAGTCCGCCGTAGCTTTCCTCTTTCAGCGACAGGTTAGTCTGTCCCCCCTGCTTGGTGTGCCGTTTCTCATAATTCAGGCTGTACTCTTTCAGCATCATGGGCTGCCTCAGCCCGAACATTTTCAGGCTGAGCACATTCCTGTATCCGTTGGCCTCCATATAGGCCAGATACGCGTGATAGAGATATTTACGGTAATTACGCGGGATTTTCCATAAACATCCCGCTGGTCTGCGGAAGCATTTCCAGATAGCCGCAAAAATCAAACGTCGGGTCTGCATCTCTGCATCGCGCTTAATGCTGAGTGCCTCGTCGGAGTTCTGCTGCGACTGGAGCAGAACGCGTGCGCTCATCGGGCCGCTGAATTTCTGCATAAGCTGGCGCACAATCACTGCCAGCTCGCGGGCGATTTTATTCCTGAACTGCGGGTCGCGTTCCTCCCGCACAACCTGCTCCGGGAAGTGAATAATCACCCTGCGACGTGACACCCCGCAGCTGTGGTCGGTGAAGCGCATCAGGTTGTTGTTCACGGCCAGAATCACTGCCGGAATATGTGTTGAGTACGGGTTCTGATATTTCGGGTCAACCGAGACCGCATCGCCGCCGGTGATGGCTTTAAGCCCTGCGCCGTCACCGCTCCATTTTTCCTGGTCTGGCAGACGGATAAGCGAGAAACCAATCAGGGATGCACGCTTGTGCGGGTATCGGTGCTGGCGTTCTCACAGGGGCAGACATGCGCAGGCCACGGCGCGACGATACAACGCGGCGCGTAATACGGGCGGTAATAGATTTTTCATACGTAGCCCTCCCCGGTCAGCCAGTACTGATTGCAGCGTTCGACCACGCCATCGAGCTGGACGGTCATGAGGTAAATCACGGAGGTGAGCTGCAACTGCTGAGCAGGGGCACGACGAACAGTAGCGCAGTCCTGCACCTGCATCAGCTCATTGACGAGCTGGCCGACGTTGCGCATGTGCTCGAGGCATTTGAGGTCACGGGCGGTAATGGTGGTGTGTCTCATGCGCGCACCTCCGCATCCGGCAGACGGCCAGTAAACGAGAGGACGTAATCGCGAACGAGGGAAAGACGTGCTCATTACCGGCAACGGTGCGAAGCATACAAATACGGGGTTTACGGTCTGCGCGACGAACGGCGGCAAACACAAAGACAAACTGCGGGTGTGACGGGGTGAGGGCCGTAGCCATAGGAGCAACCTCCAATAAGTAGCGGTTATTGCCACCACCAGAGTTCCTACGCTCATGGGGAGGAACAGGTCGGGGGTAGGAATACCGGCCTTATTGGAAACCGGCCAGCCCGAAGGCTGCCCCGCCCGGACCACCATTATCTGACAGGGGCTAAGGTGTAAGCACCACAGCCCGAAAAATGGGTGTGCCTGAGCAACGACGTAAAAAAAGACGCATGGCGTGTCTGGTGTCGCCAATAAGTAACTCGGGTTCCTACGCCCGGCTGCCGATTTTGCGATAGCGGGAAAACTATACCTGGAAACGGCGAAAAGAAGCGAGCCAGAAAAAGGGGCTGTTTGCTGAACGGTCATCATCATGTATCATAGCCCCGGTTACGTTCGGCAATACGATCCGCCATCCATGAAGTGATTTCAGACTGCGCCCACGCCACATTTTTTCCGCCGAGGGAGATTTGTTTCGGGAAGGCTTCCCGACTGATGAGGTCGTAAATGGTCGAGTGGGACAGGTTGCACAGATGCATCACTTAGAGCAGACGGATAAAGCGTTCGTGAACGGTATCAGAAACAGGCATTAGCGGCGCGATAGGGGCAGAAGGCGGGGAAGAAAAAGCGGTGTGCATCGGGCTACCTCATAAAGTCAATACAGTGCCGAGTGTGTCCGCCCGGCTTAGGGTAGCTCTCTATTTTGTGAATATTTTTACGCAAGGCAACAAGTCATTTTGTAGTACTTCTCTACACAACAGAGCGATTTTTATACAGTGGTAAACGTTGGCAAACAGGAGGCCCATTGCTGATTACTTTTGTTTATATATTTCTGTTTTTTTAATCGCTAAAAAGTCTAAACAACTGACTGGCTGAAAAAACTGAAGGGTGAACAGATGGTGAACAGTCAGGTATTCAATTGTTCTCGCTTTAATTTACGGTATTACTTACCTTTTTATTTAAGGTAAACAGTGGTGAATAGTTATAAGTAAAAAACAAACGGTGAGTAAGGTTTTCCTGCGACCTTTCTCTGACCAGCCAGCTTTTAAGGTCTGTTTTGCCAGCACTCTGACAACGGCAATGAATCGTGTTGTTATGCAGGAGGCGTCAGAATCATTTCAGGTTGAACACGCGGAACAACGCATTGCCAGTGCTCTGGCCGCACTTAACGAGGCAAAAGGCGCACACACGGCCAGCATGGGAAAACTCAGCGACATTGAAGCTTCCATTCAGCGTTGTGAGTACCGTTCTCAGTGAAAGCGCACAGGCTGAACAAGACTGGAGCAGCCGCTTTCGAACTTTGCGCGGTAACCTCACTCCTGAACTGAAAGCTAAACACAGTAAACGTATCGCAAGTCGTGAACTGGCTGATGAGTTCATCGGTTTGATTACCGAGCTGGAGAAAGACAAAAGTCTCGCCATGTTCGGTGCATGCTCCTCCGGTACGGCTTATATCAGCGCCCATGAAAAGTGTTCACTACCTACGCCAACAGCGAGTGGTAGAAGGAGTTAGCCAATAAGCTCCGCACTATTACGTGCCTTTCTGTTGCGTATACGGTCGCTGGAAATGAGCGGAGAAACCTCGCCGTGTGCGACCGTGACCAGCGAGATGGGTGATGCCCTGAATATGCAGTCAGCCCTGTATCATTTTGATATGGAGTGGGAGCCGGTTCTGTCCGTAACGGGCATGAATCGCCCGGCCATAACAGGGGGTGATATGGCGCTGTTAAGAAGCCTAGCCAGACGGATGAAGCTTACCGCTGAACTGGTGCAGGGCTGAATTATGTTTCACTGTCCGTTCTGCAAAAAGACCGCGCACGTCCGTACCAGCCGGTATCTGTCGGAAAACGTCAAACAGCGTTATCACCAGTGTACCAATATCGAATGTTCGGCCACTTTCTGCACCATCGAGTCGGTTGACGGTGTAATACGTGCCGTACCGGAGAAACCCGATCCCGCCTCGGTGACGCCACCGCCGTTGCGTAAAGTACAGAACTGCTACAGCTCGCCGTTCCGGCATTAATCAGGAGAGAGACTCGTGACCACTGTGACCATATAGCAGGCTTTTAGGCCTGTCAGACGAACAAAAGCATCTGGCTGAAACGTAAAGCCGAACTGGCTGACCTTGAACTTAAATACCGTGAACAGCTCTTTGCAGGTGACGAACAAATCCCGCGCAGAATGCAGGATTGACGCGACAATATCGACGTAAAAAAGAGGGAGATTAATCAGGCCGCCGGTCGCTATATCCGCTCATATAAGGAGGTACAGCACATCAGCATATGCAACCATCTCCATGACTTTATGCAGCACTCGGTTGATTATCTGCGTGAAGCCCTGTCGGTGTGACTGGCCGCAGGTGAAAAAATTAATTATTCCGTGCAAGACTGCGACATTTTAACGGCTATCGGATACAGGCCTGACCTGGTTCATGCATCTACATTAAAAGTGACCTCTTAAGCGGGCAGGAGTGGGGAGGAGCATTGCGTTCAGGCAATGAATCTATAATTATGAATTTCACTTTAAGGACTTGTTATTAATGAGAAAAAAGGTAAAGTCTTTATGGTTGTAGAATCATATGGTTAGTTGTAATTAACTTCTAGGGCATTTTCTTAAAACTAGCCCCTGGATGCAATAATGGAGATGTAATGAAGCTATTATCTATATACATTGCAGGCTTCCAATCACTTAATAGAGCAGCTTATGTTGAATTTGCTGATGGTGACATATCTGTTATTTATGGTGATAATGGTTGCGGTAAAACTACATTTTTGAAATTAGTACATTCTATTCTTAAGCGTGATGATGAGTCGCTTGCAAGCGAAAATGTAATGTATGTTGAAATCTATTATGAGAAAAATAATGGAGAAAGAGAATTTATACCAGTAACACAGATTCAAGAGGAGGTAGACGAGGGGATTATTAAAAACTCATACGACTGGAGTGAGCTTGTCGATTCTGAATTAGCTGATTGTACATCATTATCTCTTGGTGTGGAGAGAGGCGTAACCTCAGAGTCATTGAAAGTTGAACCAGTGGATATTTTGAGGTTTCTTGGTCATCCAGAATATCGCTCTTTATTTGCAAAGACAGATATTCATTTGTTTAGTGAAAGGATGGCAATGTTTCTAAAAAGATATCAAAACAATAGGAGAAGAAATAAAAAAGATAATATGGATTTAGATGCAAAACATGTTTTTCTTCAAAATATAAAAATGAGTAATATCGAGAATATGCTAGTTGAACGTTATCTGTTAGCGAGAAATATAGCTACTGAAAGAATTCAAAATGCGTTGTTTGATACGTTGGCCATTGCAGTGGATGCAAAGAAAACTTCTGACGATATCGTGATGCCTTCGAATTTTGAGAATGATGTGTATAAAAATAAAGAAAGGATTATTGAAGCGTTAGATGATGGTTTTGAGAACAATTTTAAAAATCATGTTGTTAATATTTTATCATCAATTCAAAGTGAATCTGATGTTAATAAAATACTTGAAAACCAATTATTAAGAAAGTTAGTCATGAATATGACTCGTGAATTAAAGGTTGAGAAACAACTTTTAAGCTCCATTAACATCCTGGTCGATGTCTTTAACTCCTTCTTGGTTGGAGATAAAAAGCTAATTATTAACAAGCAAGAGATATATGTTCAAACTGAAGATTCTAATCTATCCATTGGAGCATTATCAAGTGGTGAAAGACATATTCTTACCTTTCTATCAATAGTTATAATTGCAGGTCGCGGCAGAGATATTCTACTTATTGATGAGCCAGAAATTTCTCTTAATATTAAATGGCAACGTACATTGCTAAGTCTTCTACAGGAATTAGTGCCAGAAACACAAATCATCGTGGCCTCTCATAGCCCTATCATATCTAAGAAGTCACCCAACAGTTTGGTCAAACTTGCACCGGTTAAAATTGAGAATGATTAGAAATGAACGATTGGTTGACTATGGAGTATGATGAAATATTGAATGAGGCAATTATGTCTGAAACGCCAATGTTAGTCGTTGAAGGCGTCGATGACATTTCCATTTATGAAGGTATTTGTCAACAGCTTGATAAATATTTCGAGGTGGTTGCTGTTCAGAATTTCAAGGATATGAGTGAAGGTAATAGAGGTGTAATTGACTTTATTAAGGCATTACTTGAACTTGAGTATGAGGGGGATTTAGGACACTACATTCTAGGTATTATAGATCGAGATGCTCGCTACTACCGAAATGAAATTGTTAATAATTCAGCCGTTTTTGTGCTGAAATGGTATTCGATGGAAAGCCATTTTATCACACGGCAGGCAATAAAATGCGTGATTGAACAATGTACAAGAATACAGCCAAAATTGCTAACCAGTGAGTTAATTGAGATGCTCTATGAAAAGTTAGTAGAGGCTCTAATGTCGTTGTACTATATGTCTTTAGAGTGTTTAAAGAAAGCCTGCGTGAAAGATTATGAATCTCTAGCATCATATAAGATGAGCGTTCAACATTTGAAAAACATAGGTGCTTTTGAATCAATTGTTGAACGAGAAAAAGAACTTGATAAATTTGCTATTCAGGTGGGTGTAAGCAATGATATGGCAGGTTTACTTAATGTATGTAAAGGTAAGTGGCTTATTGGAGAGTTCTGCAGAATATTAATTAGTGAAATAAAAGGGCTGAAAACAAAATGTCTGCATGATGAGGTAGATAAATGTCAGTTTTGTTACAGTGGGAATGATGAGCTCTGTCTTTATGGATTTGAAGGAAGCTATAACGAGTCTCAAATAGCGAGTTTAATTAAAAAGAATGAAGGCTACACACAATTTGGTTATTTAAAAGAACGCATAGCAAACATGATCTAATTGATAAAGGTAAGATCTAATTTTAGGATCCTGTAAATAATTCTGTGTATTTGCCTTTTATTAAATGTGACCGTCTAGGCGGTCACCGAACTCAATAATAAAACGACTCATCGCTTTTTTCCAGTTTTGAATTGGCATACTCCATTTTTTAGACGCTGATTCGATAGCTAAGTAAATCACTTTTCTGACCGAATGATCAGTTGGAAAGACTTTTCGCTTTTTAATTGCATGACGAATAACACTATTGAGTGATTCAATCGCATTTGTCGTGTAAATCGCTTTGTGGATTAAATCTGGCGGGTAAACCGATTTATAAAAAACGCACTGATCGTAAAACGTTACTACAGACAGTCGTGAATATTCCGGCCTGCCTGATTGGTGTGGAAGCCTCCACGGGTGTATTTTACTGGCAGCGTGAGTTCGAAAAACTGGGACATAGGGTAAAAGTGATCAGTCCCCAGTATGTAAAACCCTTTGTCCGCGGGCAAAAAAATGACAGTAATGATGCACAGGCTATCGCAATTGATCTGATGCAGCCAACAATGCAGTTCGTCCCCCAAAAAAGCCCTGAACAGCAGGATATTCAGGCTCTGCACCGTGCAAGACAGCGTATTGTTAATCACCGCACTGCGACAGTCTGTCAAATCCTGGGACTGCTGCTTGATCGGGGGAATAACAATCGGCGCTGCAGTCTCAAGAGTTCGTCGTGCTGTTCCGCTTATCCTTGAAGATGCTGAAAATGGTCTTAGCGTTAGAATGCGCAGGACGATTGCAGAACTTTATGATCTCTTTAACGATCTTGGTCGTCGTATAAGCTTTTTTGATAAAGAAATTGATGCTGTGTTCAGGCAATCAGAAGCCTGCCAGCGCATTGCCAAAGTTAAAGGCATTGGCCCTAAAACAGCAACAGCTGTTGTTGCCGCGATTGGCAAAGGAACTGAATTTAAAAGTGGTCGTCATTGCCGCATGGCTTGGTCTGGTTCCACGACAGCACTCAAGTGGTGACAGGCAGGTACTGATGAATATGACGAAAAAAAGGCGACAAGCATTTGCGAACCTTATTTATTCACGGAGCCCAGGCTGTCGTCAGAGTGGCTGCAAATAATAATGAGGGTTACTTAAATCAATGGGTTAATCAGCTAAAAGAGCAGCGAGGATTTAACAAAACGACCGTTGCAGTCGCCAATAAAAATGCCAGAATTATTTAGTCAATTCTTCACAATGAAACTGAGTACAGACCAGCAGTGTAATAGCATATCTTTAAAAGTTGTAAGGTATTGAAAAATGGCCACAGGTTGAACCTACACGATCGGAACCTGATTATTATATTGGCCTTCGTGGCCGTCCAATTATTGAGGGGATTGTGTGCGGATTACTCATTTGGGCGCAGACATTTCTGATGCCGGATAGATGTAAGCAACAACCTAAAACCTGATTCAGTACTTGCAAAACGGAGGTAGTCCATAGATATAATAAGTGGCATTACTGATCCCATTCTGGCGACAAATATCTTTCTCTTTCATACCAGAATCAGCGAGTTTTAAAATATTAATGATTTGAGTTTCAATAAAACGGGCTTTTTTCATGATGACCTCTACCAATTAAAGGGCAGAAAATCTAATTATAGCTGTCTTATTTTAGGGGATGTGGACACCAGGTTTTCTTTATGTTGATAATGAGTACTACTATATTAAAAACTCAGGAGAGGTATTAGGTGAACATAATAACTTGAAGATATTTCCAAACCCTAATGCTAGAACATTTAATTACTCATGTCAGGCTAAAGGGACATTGGAACAATGGAAGAATAAGGTAGCAGAAACTGCTAAATATAGTCCTTATATTATGCTTGGCTTATGTTCAGCTTTTGCTGGCATGTGTATTTATTTTACAGAGATAGAATCTGGTGGAAAACATATTTATGGTGGTAGTTCTTCGGGGAAAAGTACAGTGTTAAAGTCAGCAGCTTCTGTATTTGGGGATTCCTCATACATTCTTGATTGGAATATCACTGAAGCTGCATTTGAGCAGCAAGCGGAGTCTCGTAATCATGGATTGCTATTGACTGACGAACTTATTTTAATAGATTCCAATCGTCAAACTGCCGCCCAAAAAATACAAAAATTTGTGTATATGCTTGGTTCTGGTACTGGAAAGTCAAGAAGTAATACCTATCAAGAACGTTCGGCAAGTTGGCAATTAGTCGCTTTAAGCAACGGAGAAGAAGCTTTAAGCCAACATGCTAGTATTGGCCTAATGAGTCGTAAGAATGGTGAACTAGCTCGGTTCATAGATGTTCCTGTTGATTGTGATAATGATATGGGTATTTTTAGTTCATTACCTGAAGGTGTATCGTCATCTGCTGAATATGCAGAGAGTTTGAAAGAAAATTGCAATAATTATTATGGTACAGCTGGGGATGCATTCGTACGGAAGATACTGGCAAAGGTCAATCAAAAGTCCTATGAGTACATTACTAATAAGCTCAAATATTATATTGCCGAATTCTTAGAGAAGAATGATGTAGGTTCTAATGGATTAGAAAAACGTATAGCTACTCGTTTTGCCTTAGCATACGCAAGTGGGATCCTAGGTATTAAAACTAAGGTTCTCCCCTTTACTGAGAAGGAGGTTTATGATGGAATTACACATTGTTATCTGAAAGCTATAGATCAAAACCCTATTAAAAAGGTTGTTTTCAATCAAAAGCTATTAGATGCATTGAAAAAGCCCTACAAACCGAAAAAAAGTCTAGTCGACGAGGACGAGCTAAATAACTTAGATGTTATTGCTTTAAAAATCAAGGGAGAACATTATATCACAGTAAAGTCATCATTTTTTGATGATAATATTATTGGGAATAAAAAAACTGTGATTCGCCAGTTGGTCTCAGAAGGAAAGTTACTTACTGATGCCCAAGGCAAAAGCACTCGCCAGTGCAAGGTTAATGGCGTGAAATTAAGTCGTCGCTATTGTTTGAAAGTAGATGTTGTGAGTTAACTGTTCAACTAGTAAATATCATATAAAAGGCCTTCTAGTTATTTCTGGAAGGCCTTTTTATATCAATTAATTGATAAATATAAATAAACTATCAATTATGTTTAATGGTGATTTTTTGGGCATGCCATTTTACGATAAGAGTAATTAGAGATTTAAGTGTCATTAAAGTAGTATATTAATAATCATGAGTAAATTCAGGGTGTTTTTAAAGAGAATATTTGATGGAAAAATCGAAAAAGGGTGTAGAACTGGCACAGGAAACTGACCAAGAAAATTTGAATTTAAGTTGCACTCAATGTAGTGAACATTCCTTTCAGGCTGGGCAAATTGAATTGCATAAGAGTGGAACAGAAAGTTCTATTTTGATGGAGGGGATATACAAAGATTTAATGCCTTCTAATACCGTGGTTAACGCCCTACGGGCATCTCAATTAACAATGTTTGAAAGCATGAAGCCCTATACCTCAATTGCTGAAAGGTACAAAGATTTAATGCCTTCTAACACCATGGTTAACGCCCTACGGGCATCTCAATTAACAATGCTTGAAAGCATGAAGCCCTATACCTCAATTGCTGAAAGGTACAAAGATTTAATGCCTTCTAACACCATGGTTAACGCCCTACGGGCATCTCAATTAGCAATGCTTGAAAGCATGAAACCCTATACCTCAATTGCTGAAAAATTCAAAGAGGTAATGCCTTCTAGCTCTGCGATTAATGTCCTACGGGCATCTCAATTAACAATGCTTGAAAGCATGAAACCCTATACCTCAATTGCTGAAAAATTCAAAGAGTTAATGCCTTCTAGCTCTGTGATTAATGCCCTACGGGCATCTCAATTAGCAACGTTTGAAAGCATGAAACCTTATACCTCAATTGTTGAAAAGTACAAAGATTTAATGCCTTCTAGTATGGCAACTAGCGACTTAGTTCGTTCATGGGTATTAGGAAAAAATGAGCTTATTTCAATTAAAGAGCTATACAAATCAGCAGGTAGCTATTTGGATAGCATTAACTCTGATGATCTAATGTCAATAGTTGATATAGCAAATCGTTATACAAATACTGCTGAAGGTGCAGCATATATTGCTCAAAACAATGATAAAATTAGGGAGTTTGAGCCTGATGCAATTGTTAAATTCGAAGAATTTAAAAATAAAAATGTATATGTTCAGAAATTTCGTGAGCTACCTCTACAGTACCAATTAATTATTATTTATTTTGTATTTAATATTTTTGCTCCTATCGTTAATGATTTAATAAAAACTAAGGTACTTGATGTATTTAATGAGGCTGGGAATTTTATTGTTAGCAGTTTACCTGTAAATGCTTTTACAAAAGAACTGATTACTTATAAAGATGAAACTATTGATTGGGATGTATTAAAAGATTTTAGAATTATTACTGCTGATAATGTTAGATTACGGGATAATCCTTCCATGAAAGGAGAAGTTATAGAAACATTAGAAAAATATTCTGTTGTTGCTGTTTTAGATAGAAGCAATAGAAAATGGATTTATGTTAAAGTATCTATAGGAAATGAGCAGATTTGCGGTTGGGTAAATCGTTCTTACACAAAACCATTAAAAAGATACTGATTAGTGAGTGATTTTATTATTAATTCAATTACTAACTATAGATTAGCAAGCTTTTATATGAAGCTTGCTAATGCTTAAAAAGCATCATTACCAGTGTTTTTTGTATAGTACGTCATGAATATAAACATTAAGTTTGATTATACTGGCTATAGATATGTATCGATGCTAACGTTATTACATTGCTTTATCAACAAAGTTTCCCCACCAGTCCATCATTTCACGTCTTTGTTCAAGATAAATAGCTCTGTTATAAGCACGCCTTACCTCATTGCTATCTATATGGGCTAAAGCTGCTTCAATCACATCAGGTTGAAATCCATGCTCATTTAATGCTGTTGATGCAATTGAGCGGAATCCATGTGCTACAAGGCGACCTGCAAAGCCAACACGCTTGATAGCCGCATTAACTGTTTGGCTATTCATTGGTTTAGTGTGTGGTGATTTCATACTAGGGAAAATATGTTCTCTATGACCACTTATTGGTTTCATGGTTTCTAATATTGCCAATGCTTGAGGAGAGAGAGGGATGATATGTTCTCTTTTCATCTTCATTCTTGCTGGTGGGATAGTCCAAAGCTTATTATCAAGATCGATCTCACACCATGCCGCTTCGGCTGCTTCGGCTGGGCGAGTCATAGTTAATAATTGCCATTGCAGTAAACAATAAGTTTGTCGCTCAATGTTGACTCCTTGGATTGCAGCCATCAATTCAGGAAGCTGATCAGGTTTTAATGCAGGTAAGTTTTTTACAACTGGATTTTCAAAGGCAGCGGTAATTTTTGCAGCAGGGTTAGCATCAAGAAAGCCAACATTCACAGCATAAAACATCACTTCATTAATGCGTTGTGCTACTCTTTTAACTGATTCTAGTTTGCCTTGTGCTTTTAAGGGTTCTAATGCGCTAATAAAATGGCGTGCTTTTAAATCAGCTATTGCTATATCTCCAACATGAGGGATGACATGTAACTCAAGAGAACGCCAAATGTCTTTCAAGGTTGACTCTTGCAAGCTAGATTTACTTTTGATTTCGAACCACTGCTGAGCTATTTTTTCAAAAGTATTATTTTTTTCTTCAAATAGGCGTTGTTCTTCCGCTTTTTTGTGTTCTTGTGGATCTATATTTTTAGCTAGAAGCTCTCGCGCATTTTCTCGTTTAAGTCGAGCCTCTAAAAGGCTAACTGTAGGATAGCTACCAAAGCTAATAAGTGCTCGTTTCTTGGTTATAGGGCGGTAGTAGTTAAAGCGCCATATTTTTGAACCAGTTGTTTTGATTAGCAGATATAAGCCATTTCCATCTTGCAGCGTATAATCTTTATCTTTGGGTTTTGCTGATTTAAGCTTGGTATCACTGAGTGGTACTGTTGTACGCGCCATATAGTTATACGCCTTTTAGTTATACATAAGGGATATAACTAATGATATAACTAAAAATTTTGCTTGTCACTGAACATAACTGACCATTAATACATATAAAAAAAGCCTTCAACTATGAAATTGAAGGCTTTTTTAATCATCACTGAACATCAATGATACTATATTTGGTGGAGCTGGCGGGAGTTGAACCCGCGTCCGAAATTTCTACATCCGCGGCACTACATGCTTAGTCTAGTCTTTAAATTCACTTACTTGCTGCGGACAGACACGCCACAAATAAGCTAGCTTGATTAAATTTAACGCTTCAACCCCAAGCTAGGCATCCACGCGATCTCTTTTGGGTTTGACTCCTCTTTATCCCCGTCTTAAGAGCGGAAGCTAGGGAGAGAAGGCTCTAGGCAGGTTATTAAGCTGCTAGTGCTTTATATTGATTGTCGTTTGCGACTATCTTTTTGCGGCTTTTTACGAGGCCAACCGCCCCTCGGCATGCACCTTGGGTTTCGCAAATCCCGTCGAATCCAGAATCAGCCCCAAGTTGTTGAAAGTGAGTATATCAGAAAAATACCTGCTATTGCTAGTAGTTAACGCAATTTAGCGGTTAGCATTTTTCATGATCCGTGCTTTGTCTAATTTCCACTCACGATCTTTTATGGTGTCACGCTTATCGTGATCTTTTTTACCTTTAGCTACGCCAATTTTGATTTTACACCATGCATTTTTCCAATATAAGGAAAGGGCAACCACGGTGTAACCATCACGATTTATTTGGCCATAGAGATTAGCTAATTCACGTTGTTTTAATAACAGTTTACGCGTACGTGTCGGATCACAAACAACATGAGTAGAGGCAACGTTTAACGGTGTAATGGTGGCACCAAACAGGTACGCCTCACCATCACGCATGATTACATAGCTATCACTGATATTGGCTTTACCCGCACGCAGTGATTTAACTTCCCAGCCCTGTAACGACAGTCCCGCTTCGATTTCATCTTCAATGAAATATTCATGGCGAGCACGTTTATTGAGTGCAATAGTGGCAGAGCCGGGTTTGTGTGATTTTTTCTTTGTCATAATTTCCACATTATACTGTATGAGCAATAGAAAGAAATCATTTAAGCGTCTGTTTTCTTTTCAATTGCGTAAAACTTAAGCTATATTCCATTAGATTTTTATTTAATCACTGTTCAATGATATGATCGCACACAGTGTTGTCGTACAGGAATAACTATGCCTCAGATTAGTCGATCTGCTCTAGTTCCTTTTAGTGCAGAGCAAATGTTTAAACTAGTGAATGATGTTCTTACTTATCCTGATTTTCTACCAGGATGCGTTGGAAGTAAACTGATCAAAAGCACTCCAGAAGAAATGATTGCATCTGTTCAGGTTTCTAAAGCAGGGATCAGTAAAACATTTACTACCCATAATTTTTTAAAAACCAATGAACGTGTTGATATGCGTCTTGTGGATGGCCCTTTTCGTAAACTAACCGGAGGCTGGGTATTTACCGCATTAGATGATAATGCATGTAAGGTTGAGTTTCAGCTAGACTTTGAGTTCACCAATAAATTAATTGAGTTAGCTTTTGGCCGTATTTTTAAAGACTTAACAAATAATATGGTGCAGGCGTTTACTCAAAGAGCGAAAGAGATTTATCGTGACTAAAATATGGGTTGAGGTAGCCTACGCGTTACCAGATAAACAATATGTTATCCCTGTGGAGCTAACACTGGGGGATACTGTTGAGCAAGCAATCATTGCCTCAAATATTTTAACGATTTGTAATGATATCGATTTAACTAAAAATAAAGTGGGTATCTATAGTCGACCAGCAAAATTGAGTGATAATGTGCGTGATGGCGATCGCGTTGAAATCTATCGACCGTTAATCGCTGATCCTAAAGAGATGCGCCGTAAACGCGCTGAAAAAGCACGCCAAAAAACTGAATAGTTAACATTTTCACCACGTCATAATCAAATCATTGTATCTCATTGATTGCGCCGATATGTTGGTCATAAAACACACCCCATTGTTGAATTACAAATGGGGTGCAATTTCGTTTTTGCCAATCGTATAGTGAGATTAGTCTTTACTGGTTTGATTAGAAAAACTCGGCATATCACCTTGTTTGTCAATCTTAGTCAGTATGCCATTATTATCAAATGTCAGTGTCAGAGTTTCTTGACGCACTTTTTGATGGCCTGGCTGTTCACGGAAAACATAATACCAAGTTTGAGTTCCGAAAGGATCTTTCAGCATAGGTGTTCCGAGGGCAAATTGAACTTGCTGCTGTGTCATTCCTTGTTGAACTTTGGCGACTTCGGCTGGTGTTAAATAATTACCCTGATTGATATCTGGGTGATAAACCAGTCTTTCGAACATCGAGCAACCTGAAGTCATTACGACTAAAGATAAGGCGGCAACTTTTAACAGTTTAAAACGCATGGCTATTACATTCCTTTTAGGGTCATAGTGACGATGATAATCGACAATGCAGCAATTGAAAACCTTTCACGCTCTGCCTAAGACCCTAAATATCGATAAAAGTTTGTTAATCGTTAGGCTGCCAGCAGATCTTTTGCGTTAGCAAGGGTGTTTTTAGTCACTTCACTTCCCGCTAATAAGCGGGCTAACTCCTGTAAACGCTCTTTTTTAGTTAACAGCTTCATGGTGGTTTCTGTCTCTTCACCATTAGTCTCTTTATTAACAAAATAGTGTTGATGACCACAACCTGCTACTTGCGGTAGGTGAGTAACACACATAACTTGTGTCGATTCGCCTAATTCACGTAATAACTTACCGACAATAGCTGCTGTTGGTCCACTAATACCAACATCTACTTCATCAAAAATCAGCGCGGGTGTATCCATTTTTTTTGCGGTGATCACTTGGATAGCAAGTGCGATACGTGATAGCTCACCGCCAGACGCAACTTTAGAGAGTGCTTGATGTGGTTGCCCCGGGTTGGTGGTGACATTGAACTCAACTTTTGTCGCACCATCAATTTGTAAGACATTTTCATCAAACAATGTATCTACAGTAAGATAGCCATGAGGCATTGATAATTGATGCATGCTGTTGGTAATCAACTGGCTTAATTCGTGTGCATACTGTTGACGAATTTGATGAAGTTGTTTTGCAACGTCCAATGCGGCTGCATGATCAATTTTAACTTGTTCCATTAATGCATCACAGTCATCATTTTGGCGTAATAGCGCCTCTTTTTCTTCAATTAATTGTTGATGCAATTCATATAGCTCTTCAGGGGTGACACGATGTTTACGAGATAGACTAATATATTTGGAAATACGTTTTTCTAATTCGAATAAACGGTTAGGATCCATTTCTAAACGATCACTGTAGTGGCGTAGTTCATCACTCACTTCGCTAATTTGAATACTTGCTTCTTCCAGCATATCTAACAGTGAATTAAATTGGCTCTCCATTGTGGAAAGTTCGCTGATCTCATGTTTTGCCACATTCAGCATACTTAAAATATTTTGTTCTTCGTTATCACTTAAGATCTGTAAACTATTTTGGCTCAAGGTCAGAAATTGACCACAATTAGATAACCTTTTATATTCTTGATCTAATTCAGGGTATTCCCCCGCAACAGGTTGGAACTCGTTAAGCTCTTTTAAGTGATAATCAATCAGTTGTTGCCTTGCTTCTCTTTCTAAAGATTGTTGTTGAAAAGTCGCTAAGGTTTGGCAACTCTGATGCCAGGTTTGATAAGCCGCTTTCATCTTTTTTAATAAAGCAGGTTCATTAGCATAGATATCAAGTAAATGTTTTTGGTAGCGAGGCTCTAACAGTTGTTGATGAGCATGTTGCCCATGAATTTGGATCAGCAATGAGCCAAGCTCTCTTAGTTGAGACAAAGGGACAGAAGTACCATTAATAAAACCACGAGAGCGGCCATCTGCTGCAATGGTTCTTCTTAATAGGCATTCGTTATGATCGTCAAGATGATGTTCTTCTAACCAACGCTGGGCGGAAGGGGTATCAGAGAGTGAAAATCGTGCGCATAAATCCGCTCTAGTGGCACCAGGGCGAACCATATTAGCATCACCACGGTTTCCTAAACACAAGCCTAATGCGTCAATCGCAATAGATTTACCTGCGCCCGTTTCACCGGTAATTGTGGTCATGCCACCAGAAAAGTCGATTTCAAGTTCACGGACTATGGCAAAATGACTAATAGTTAATTGAGTCAGCATAGTGCCTCTCCTGTATAAAAACATATCTGTAATTACATACAGTATAAACTGGTTTTTTATACAGTAAAGTAGCGAGGCACAAAAATCAGAACATTTTTTTTGACCAACCTAATTTTGAGCTGAGTGTATTAAAATAGTTGTAGTCAGTTGGGTGGACTAAGTTAAGTTTTTGTCGACTCCGCTTAATAATTACCTCATCTCCTTCTTTGATAGGTAACACAAGCTGACTATCACAACTGACTTCATAATCAATATTGGTTTGTGAGAATTTTAAGCGAATTTGACTGTCGCTACTAATGACTAAAGGGCGTGAAGAGAGCGTATGGGGAAACATCGGAACCAGCGCAATCGCATCAAGATTAGGTGTAAGAATAGGGCCACCTGCAGAGAGTGAATACGCCGTCGATCCGGTTGGTGTGGTTATAATAAGACCATCAGAACGTTGTGAAAATGCAAAACGATCATCAATATAGACTTCAAACTCAATCATATGCGCCACTTTGCCGGGGTGAAGTACGACTTCATTAATGGCGGTGCCAATCCGTGTTCTTTGTCCTTCAGCACAGACACGAGCTTCAAGTAAGAAGCGTTTTTCTTCACGATAATGGCCTGCTAATACATTAGTTAATTGTTGTAATGCGTTATCAGGATCAAGATCGGTCAGAAAACCTAAGTTACCGCGGTTTACACCAATCACTTTGATATTATAGCGCGATAAAACACGGGCGGCGCCTAACATATTGCCATCACCCCCGACAACAATAACTAGATCAGCGAGTTTGCCGACTTGTGTTAAATCGCCCGTTTGTGCATCGGTGAGTTTTAATTCTTCAGCAACTTGGGTATCGATAATGACGTCATATCCTTTATCAAGGAGCCAATAATAGAGCATTTCATGTGTCGAAAGTGCTTCAGGATGGCGGGGATGACCGACGATGCCAATGCATTTAAATTGTTTTTCTTCCGTTACGGTATTATCTGGCATTTTTTTTACCCTCGTTTAGCGCCTATTCCTTGAAACCCGTTTATTGATCCCCATAATAAACTAAATATGAAGATGAATACTAAAACTACGCGGAGATATTCATGAGTAGTAAAGAACAAAACGTACATGAAGAGCAAGTCTCAAAAGAAAAAGAAGGAATGGAATCGGTAATGAATGAATCTCAAGAGCAAGTGAAAAGCGAAGACGCTCAGGCGGAGTTTGATGCACAAGCTGAGTTAGTTCAAGCGCTTGCACGCGTTGATGAGCTGGAAAAACAGTTGCAGCAATCACAAAAAACGGAACGTGAAGCGATGATCCGTGCTCAAGCCGAAATTGAGAATATTCGCCGTCGTACTCAACAGGATGTTGAAAAAGCACATAAATTTGCGCTTGAGAAATTTTCTAATGAGCTACTACCTGTATTGGATAATTTAGAGCGTGCTTTATCTGCCGCTGATCATGAAAATGAACAAATGAAACCGATGATTGAAGGTTTAGAGTTAACCCTGAAATCATTCTTAGATGCGGTGCGTAAGTTTGGTATTGAAGTCGTTGAAGAAAAAAATGTCGCCTTCAATCCTGAAGTACACCAAGCGATGACATTAATTGATAGCCCTGAGCATGAAGCAAACCATGTCGTTGATGTGATGCAAAAAGGCTATACCTTAAATGGTCGTCTATTACGTCCAGCAATGGTAGTGGTATCGAAATAAGAGCCATAATTCTTATATCAATACGCCAATAAGTCAGGGCGTAGGATAAGTAAACCGCACTTTTGTGCGGTTTTGTGTTTTTATCACTAGCTTATTCAATAGGATCAAGCTGCCAATTAATGGGCGTGCGTCCTTGTTGCGCTAATAGATTATTGGTTTGTTTAAAATGACCACAGCCTAAAAAACCACGATGTGCAGAGAGTGGTGAAGGGTGAGGGGCTTTTAAGATAAAGTGTTTATTAGTATCAATAAAACGACCTTTTTTCTGAGCATGAGCGCCCCAAAGTAGGAAAATAACGCCTTCACGACGTTGATTAATTTGTTCGATAACCGCGTCAGTAAAAACTTCCCAACCATAGTTAGCATGAGAGTGAGCTTGGCCTTTCTCTACTGTAAGAACGGTATTAAGTAGTAATACCCCTTGTTGAGCCCAACTCTCAAGATAACCATGATTAGGTCGTTTGAAGTCAGGGTATTCTTGTTCAAGCTCTTTATACATATTAACTAATGAAGGGGGAGCCGGAACACCGGGACGTACAGAAAAGGAAAGCCCATGGGCTTGATTGGGGCCGTGGTAAGGATCTTGACCTAAAATCACAACATTAACATTTTCAAAGGGAGTGAAGCGAAAAGCGTTAAATACATCTTCTTGCGGAGGATAAATTATTTTGCCTGCTTGTCTTTGTTGTGCAACTTGAGACAAAATTTGCTGAAAATAGGGTTTTTCTTTTTCAGCACCTATTACATCATGCCAAGTTAATGGTGTAGTCATAACATAAAATCCTTGTTGATATCTTATGGGGCTAAGCTTACCGATTTCACCCATGGAAAGAAAATGTTCCGTCTCGAAAAAATAGAATTAATTGTTATTTAAAAAAATTTTTGAAAATTTACAAAAAAAATTGCAATCACATGGGTTGTAATTATTGATTTAAAACAAGACTTTGCATCATCACCCGTTATGTCCTTATCAATTTTATTGATATTTATCAAAGAATGACGCCATTTATACTGGTATATAAGTAAACAGAAACATTGGTTAGACCAAATACCCAAATTCTGATATGCCATTAGAATTTGATTTTGTGCCCACATTGGAGGTCGAAATGATTACTGGTATCCAAATTACTAAAGCTGATAACGACGATTTATTACATTCTTTTTGGTTGTTAGATGATGAAAACGGCGAAGCACGTTGCATTTGTGCGAAAAAAGGCTTTGAAGAAGGCCAAGTTGTTAGCCGTGATGCATTAGGCAACATCGAATACCGTGAAGTACCGGTAGAATCTAAACCGGTAGTACGTGTAGAAGGTGGTCAACATCTAAACGTTAACGTATTAAGTCGTGAAACATTAGAAGATGCCGTTAACAATCCTGAGAAATATCCTCAATTGACTATTCGTGTATCCGGCTATGCAGTGCGTTTTAACTCACTGACACCAGAACAACAACGTGATGTAATTACTCGTACTTTCACTGAAAGCCTGTAATTTTCACTAAAAATCATTGCGTAATGATAGAACCTGGTATGTTTATATCAGGTTTTTTTGTTTATAAATAAAGAAGATAATATAAAAAACCGCCGTTATTAAATAACGACGGTTTTTTATTATGCTTCAAAGTAACGTAAAGAAGACAGATTATTGTTGCTCTGTTTTTATATGATTAGTCTTTTCCGCAGTGATGGTGGTTTTATCAGTAGCGGTTTTACGGCGTTTACCAATATTTTTACGATCGCGTGCGCGTACTTTCTCTTTAACGTTTTTTTTCTCTTCTACTTTTTTCGCTTTGCGTTTTGCTAATACTTTTTTAGAAGGCTTAAATGATGCTTTTTGACTAGGGGCTTTAGTCACTGGACGTAATTGGGCTACAACACGATATTTAATCGGCTCTTGGATATAACGGCTAATTTTACCAAGTAGCGGATAATCGTGTGCTTCAACTAATGAAATGGCAGTCCCTTTACGACCCGCTCGACCTGTACGGCCAATACGGTGTAAATAAACATCAGCTGTGCGCGGTAAGTCAAAGTTAAAGACGTGGGTGATATCTTCTAAATCAAGACCTCGAGACGCCACATCTGTCGCGATCAGCACATGCATTTTGCCAGACTCTACACGTTTAATCGCTTCGTTACGTTGTGTTTGAGCCATTTCGCCTTCAAGGTAGCTGGCTTTGATACCTTGTTTTTCTAATGCTGCGGCTAATTCTCTGACTCGCTCTCTTTTACGTACAAAAACAATCGATTTTTTAACTTCTTCTTGTTTGAGTAAATGTGCAAGTAAGGCAGTTTTATGGTCAAGATTATCTGCATGATAGTAAAATTGTTGAATTTTTTTACGCTCACGACGAGAAGGGTCAGCGTTCAGTTCAACCGGTTCATTAAGAATTCGCTGTGCAAAATCAATCACAGCATTGCCTTCTAATGTGGCTGAAAAGAGTAATGTTTGTTTACGCCAACGAGTTTCCCCAGCAATAGTTTCAATATCGTTAGCAAAACCCATATCTAACATACGATCAGCTTCATCGAGGATCAGCATTTCAACAGCACGACAGTCAAAGTTCTCTTCTTTGATGTACTGCAATAAGCGACCTGTTGTGGCAACAACAATATCTTGGTTCTCACTAAAAACTTCTGCGTGATTCATATAAGCAACACCGCCGGTGATAGTGGCGATGTCTAGATGGGTATGAGCGCATAATTCTTTTGCTTGATCAGCGACTTGCATAGCAAGTTCACGGGTTGGGGTTAAGATCAGAACACGAGGTGGCCCTGATTTTTTTCGTGGATAATCAAGTAAATGTTGAATAGCAGGAAGTAAGAATGCCGCTGTTTTCCCTGTACCCGTTGGTGCAGAGCCTAATATATCACGTCCTTCCATTGCGGCAGGGATAGCTTCTGCTTGGATAGCAGTAGGACGTTGATATCCTTTTTCTTCTAATGCGGTCAATAAACTTTCATCAAGTTCAAGACTGGAAAATGTCGTGGCTGTCATTGTATACCTCTATTTAGGGCGCGGATTTTGACATTATCCTCTGTTAAAAGCCAGAGGATTTACCGCTATCACATTATATATCATCGATTGTTTCAGCTATGTGTTGTTTTTTAGGCTTAAAGTCAATAAGCAAGCATCGAATATAAAGCGTTTAATGTTAAGATAGAGGTAGCAAAAAAGTTATCTTACCATATATCGCTTTTTCTATTATATGGATTGCATTCATTCTAAGAATAGAAAGAGTTATACAAATCATTAGAGCGATTCAATGAAGCAAAAGAAAGTAAAAAAAGCAGGTTTACGCAAAGGCGGGTTTACATTTAAACAATTTTTTGTCGCTCATGATAAGTGTGAAATGAAAGTGGGTACTGATGGCGTTTTATTAGGTGCTTGGGCGCCTATCACTAAAGCAAAAACGGTGCTTGATATTGGTACGGGAAGTGGATTAATTGCCTTGATGTTAGCGCAACGTGCCCCGCAGGTTGAGCGTATTGATGGTATTGAACTTGATGAAGATGCCGCATTACAGGCGCGTGAAAATGCGCAACAATCACAGTGGAGTTCGTTAATCCATATTTATCATCATGATATTTATCAATATGCGCAACAAGCGCCAACTCGCTATGATCTTATTGTGAGTAATCCACCCTATTTTGAGCCGGCGGTTGCATGCCGTAACCAAGAGCGCGAGCAAGCCCGTTATACGAAAACATTAACCCATGAAGGTTTGCTTGACAGTGCACAACAACTTATTACAGATGAAGGCCTATTTTGTGTGGTGTTACCCTATTTAATCGGTGAACAGTTTATTGAAATCTCACAAAGAAAAGGGTGGAATGTCGTACAGCGAGTCAATATTAAAGACAGTGCAGATAAGCCTTACCATCGCATATTGCTAGCCTTTCAAAGACAGTATCAAGGCGAAACTAAACCATGTAATATTGAAGAGCTGATTATCCGCAATAATGACGGTCATTACACAACCCAGTTTCAATCTTGGGTCACAGATTTTTATTTATATTATTAAAGACTAATGTTGCCGTTAATATTACATTGTTTAAGATTGTATATATTGTTGTAAATAAAGGTATATATTTAAATTATCACATTGTGTTATCGCTTTTTTCTTGGCAAATTGCAGATTGGTTGGTGATTACAACGACAGTTTTTTGTGATTCATCTCTTATTATTATAATTGAATTGAACTTCATTCTATTTTAATGCTCTAACGTAAGTAGCTCATAAAAACGAGAAGGAATAACGAGAGTAATATGACGGAGTCATTGAAAAATAGTTTGAGGCTTGACTTCGGGAGAGTCCATCTCTAATGAGCGAGCAGTTAACGGACCAAATGTTGGTCGAGAAGGTACAACTGGGTGACCAGAAAGCGTTTAACTTGCTAGTTATCCGCTATCAGCACAAGGTAGCAAGTCTGATTTCCCGTTATGTACCTCAGGGTGATGTGCCAGATGTTGCACAAGAAGCCTTTATAAAAGCCTATCGAGCTATTGGATCATTCCGTGGTGATAGCGCATTTTATACGTGGCTTTATCGCATCGCTGTGAATACAGCTAAAAATTATCTGGTAGCACAAGGGCGGCGTCCGCCTTCAAATGACTTAGATGCAAGTGATGTTGAAAATTTTGAAACATCAAACGCATTAAAAGAAATTTCGAACCCTGAGAATTTAATGTTGTCTGAAGAGTTACGGAGAGTAGTTTTTCAAACCATAGAGTCGTTACCCGAAGATTTAAGGGTTGCTATTACACTTCGGGAACTTGACGGCTTAAGCTATGAAGAGATAGCCGTTATTATGGATTGCCCTGTAGGTACGGTTCGTTCACGTATTTTTAGGGCGCGAGAAGCTATTGATAATAAGGTTCAACCATTAATACAAGAGTTATAAGATGGCTGAACCCTCATTCACTGAAGGGTACTTTTACATGCAAAAAGAGAAACTTTCTGCATTTATGGATGGCGAAGTTCTTGATAAAGAATTAATGGGATCGATTGCCCGTGATGAATCTATGAAAGAAACATGGCAACGTTACCACTTAGTTCGTGATGCAATGCGTGGTGATGTAGGAGAGGTTATCCACTTTGATATCGCAAGTCGCGTAGCACTCGCTTTAGAAAATGAGCCAGTCCGCATAAGTCCTGAACAACAGCAAGAGCAGCAACCTGCGCCTTCTCAATGGCGTCAGCACTCTTTCTTACAAAAATTACGTCCTTGGGCTAGCCAGTTAACACAAATTGGTGTTGCTGCCTGTGTGTCATTAGCTGTCATTGTGGGTGTTCAGCAATATAATGGCAACAATAGCGCTGAGGATTTCCAAGTTGATACGCCGGTGTTTAATACTCAACCTATTATGGGGAATGGGGCACCAGTCAGCTTAAATTTACAAAGTGATAATTTAGGCCAAAATCAACAAACACGTCTACAAGAGCGTAATCAACGCCTTGGACTTATGTTGCAACAGTATGAGTTAGATCGCCGTATCTACAATGCACCACAAGATGAAGTGCCTGTAGCATCGCAAAACACAACTCAGCAACAGGCTCAGTAATCATTGTGGTATCAATTTATAATTACGTGTAGGAACAATAGAGTCGTAATGAAAAAATCATGGTTATCCGCTTTACTTTTAGCGGGTTACCTATCAATACCAACACAAGCCTTGGCACAACCTCAAATAGGAAATGCCGAGGCTTTGTTGCAAAAGATGGGTAATACAACGCAAACCGCTACTTACGAATTATCTTTTATTAATATCAATTCTCAAGGTATTGTTCCTATTCGTTATCGTCATGCACTTGTCGATGGTAAACCTGTAGCACAATTAATGCAGATGGATAGCACTCGTCGAGAAATCGTGCAACGAGGGAATGAAATCAGTTATTTTGAACCAGGTTTAGATGCGTTTAGTTTGCGTAATGAACATATCGTTGATTATCTCCCTGCAATCATTTATCAAAATTTTGCTGAACTCGCTGAGTATTACAATTTTATTGATGCGGGAAGAACGCATATCGGCGACATTCCAAGCCGTGTTGTTCGTGTGCTATCAAAAAATAATGACCGTTATGAATATGTCTTATTTATTGATGAAGAGAGATATTTGCCATTAAGGGTCGATCTGCTTGATAAAAATAATGACGTTATTGAACAATTTCGGGTGATCACCGCTAATCAAAATAAAGAAATCATCAGTGAGTTAGATTCACTCAATAAAGTGAATATGCCCCCGCTATTGTTGATCCCCAAAGCCACTCAAGCACTGAATTACAATTGGCGTGTGACAACGTTACCTGAAGGATTTAAAGAGGTAAAACGTAGCAATCATCAAATTGCTGAAAATGAATTTAGCCAATCTATTTTATATAGTGACGGCTTATTCGATTTCTCTATTTATGTTAACAAAAGTGGTCAGCAATTAAATTCCCCCGAACGTGATAAAGCATTGAGATATGGTCGTAATACAATTTATACCTATGATAAAGATGGCAATGAAATTACCTTTATTGGACAATTGCCATTTATAACAGCACAGAAAATCGTCAACAGTGTGGTGTTTACCAAAAAGTAAAAGGTATAAGTTATGGTTAAAGAGTGGGCAACAGTCGTACATTGGCAACAAGGGAGGGCTTTACTACGTTATGGCTCATCGTCCGGTTGCGGGAGTTGCCAAGCTCGAGCAGCTTGTGGCTCTTATTTATTAAATAAAATAGGCCCTGAAACTGTTCATCAGTTAGAACTTCCTGTTGAGCAACCTTTAGTGGTGGGGCAAAAAGTGGAAGTTGGTATCCCAGAAAATAGTTTACTTCGCTCCGCTATGTTGGTTTATCTTACTCCTTTGCTGGGATTATTTATCGTTGCAGGGATAGCCAGCCTGTGGCTTTCTAGTGAGTTGGCTATTTTTTGTAGTGGTTTAGTGGGGGGAGTGTTAGGCTTTTTATTAGCTAAAAATATTGCCCGCTGGTGGAGTAAAGATGAAGGATTTGAACCTATTATTTTACAAATAGGACTTCCACCTAATGAATTGCAAGTACAATATCAAGAATAATGATAAAGAATGAATATGATAAAAAATGGGGCATAGGCTCCATTTTTTTGTTATTAAACTTATTTTATGGTTCTGATCTTTTTTATTGATAGATAAAAATCAAATTTCTATCTAGTGAAAGTGCAGTTACGATGCATAAATAAAGGTAAGCTTTATCATAAATGTTTGTGTTTGATGAACGTTTCTTTGAGTATAATGTCTCTAGTGTGTAGAATGCGTCATCAATCATAACTCCTGCAATATAGAGTTTTCGCTTTGTGTCCATGAACGACGCTAAAGCCAGATTTATAGAGCAAAGCAATAGAGAAAAATAATTTCAGAATGAAAAACATACGTAACTTTTCCATTATCGCACATATTGACCACGGTAAATCGACGCTATCAGATCGAATTATTCAAATTTGTGGTGGCTTAACAGATCGTGAAATGGCTGCGCAGGTTCTTGATTCTATGGATCTTGAGCGTGAGCGTGGTATCACCATCAAAGCACAAAGCGTAACACTCAATTATACCGCTGATGACGGTGAAGTTTATCAGCTTAACTTTATCGATACGCCAGGACACGTTGACTTCTCTTATGAGGTTTCTCGCTCTCTTGCCGCTTGTGAAGGTGCTTTACTGGTTGTCGATGCAGGGCAAGGGGTTGAAGCCCAAACATTAGCAAACTGTTATACGGCGATAGATATGGATCTTACTGTCGTTCCGGTATTGAATAAAATTGACTTACCTGCCGCAGAGCCTGAGCGTGTCGCTGAAGAGATTGAAGATATTGTCGGTATTGATGCGACCGATGCAGTGCGTTGTTCAGCTAAAACCGGCGTGGGTGTAAAAGAAGTGATTGAACGTCTGGTGAAAGAAATACCTGCGCCAGAAGGCGATCCTGACGCGCCTCTACAAGCACTTATTATTGACTCTTGGTTTGATAATTACCTTGGTGTTGTCTCACTTATCCGGATCAAAAACGGTAAAGTCAACAAAGGCGATAAAATCAAAGTGATGAGTACAGGGCAAGTTTATAATATCGACCGTATTGGTATTTTTACGCCTAAACAAGTTGATACAACATCGCTAAGTTGCGGTGAAGTAGGCTGGGTAGTTTGCGGTATTAAAGATATTCTTGGTGCCCCTGTTGGGGATACATTAACAGCCGCACAGAAGCCTGCAGACAAACCATTACCGGGCTTTAAAAAAGTCAAACCACAGGTTTATGCGGGGTTATTCCCGGTCAGTTCTGACGATTATGAATCATTCCGTGATGCATTAGGAAAATTAAGCTTAAATGATGCGTCACTCTTTTATGAGCCGGAAAGTTCATCCGCATTAGGATTTGGTTTCCGTTGTGGTTTCTTAGGCCTTCTCCATATGGAGATTATCCAAGAGCGCTTAGAGCGTGAATATGATCTTGACCTGATCACCACAGCGCCAACAGTAGTTTATGAAGTGGAAATGACCAATGGTGATATCATCATGGTTGATAGCCCATCCAAACTACCAGCACTGAACAATATTGAAGAGATCAGAGAGCCTATTGCGGAATGTCATATGTTACTACCGCAAGAATACTTAGGTAATGTGATTACTTTATGTGTCGAAAAACGCGGCGTTCAAACTAATATGGTCTATCATGGTAATCAGGTTTCATTAACTTATGAAATTCCGATGGCTGAGGTGGTATTAGATTTCTTTGACCGTTTAAAATCAACCTCTCGCGGTTATGCTTCGTTAGATTATAACTTCCTGCGTTTCCAAGGCTCCAACATGGTACGTGTTGATGTCTTAATTAATGGTGAGAGAGTCGATGCACTTGCATTAATCACCCATAATGATAACGCACCGTATCGTGGCCGTGAGTTGGTGGAAAAAATGAAAGAATTCATTCCACGTCAACAGTTTGATATTGCGATCCAAGCTGCAATTGGCAATCATATTATTGCTCGTTCAACTGTTAAACAGTTACGTAAAAACGTATTAGCTAAATGTTATGGTGGTGACGTTAGCCGTAAGAAAAAACTGTTGCAGAAACAGAAAGAAGGTAAAAAACGTATGAAGCAAATTGGTAATGTCGAGTTACCACAAGAAGCGTTTTTAGCCATACTGCATGTTGGTAAAGATAAATAATTTAAGGAGAAAATATGGCTAGCACGTTTGCCTTGATCCTAACGTTGGCAACGCTAATTACGGGTATTTTTTGGTGTATAGATCGTTTTAAATTAAAGCCAGCCCGTAAAGCGAAGTTAAAACGTTTACAAGAGTTAACGCAGGGAAGTGAGGATCAGCAAGAGTTAGCAAAATCGATTAATAAACCAAGCTGGGCAGAGACATTAGGCTCTCTGTTTCCTGTATTGGCGATTGTATTGATTTTGCGTTCCTTTGTGTATGAGCCGTTTCAGATCCCATCTCGTTCGATGATGCCGACTTTATTAGTCGGTGATTTCATCTTGGTTGAAAAGTTTGCTTATGGATTAAAAGATCCTATTACACAAACAACCTTGATTAGTACGGGTAAACCTAAACGTGGTGATATTGCGGTATTTAAATACCCACGTGATCCATCAACTGACTTTATTAAACGGGTGATTGGTTTACCGGGGGATAAAATAGTGTATGACATGACGTCGAAGAAATTACACATTTACCCAAATTGTAATAAAGCAATATGTGATGATGAAATAGCGGTAACCTATGGTACAGCGTATCCTAGTGAATGGACATTACTGTTACAAAGTGTACCTGGTGGTCAACGTATTAGCGGTATGAAATCGATTCCGATTGAAGAACCAATTTCTACAGCTACGCAATTTCGCCAAGAAGAGAGAATTGAAACGATTGGTGATGTCTCTCATCGTATTATGACTATTCCGGGAGATGTTACTGTACCTGAATTTATTCAACCGGGATTACCTCAAGGTACGTGGATTGTCCCTGAAGGTCAGTATTTTATGATGGGTGATAACCGTGATGGTAGTTCAGATAGTCGTTTCTGGGGCTTTGTGCCTGAGCAAAACTTAGTCGGTAAAGCGACAACGATTTGGATGAGCTTCGAGAAACAAGAAAATGAATGGCCGACAGGTGTTCGTTTTAGCCGTATTGGTGGCATTAAGTAATTTTTAACAAAATAGCTACAGCATTCCTTTCTATCTCAGTGTAGAATATGCCACTTCTTTAAACATGATTGGCTCCTGTATAAACAGGAGCCAGTGCAAACGCAACAGTTCTGTTATTCAACCCGATAATATCTCGTTGTTTTTAAACAGGTTTGTTGCGTGTGCTTCAAATTAAGTAATGGAAATTGATCGCACATGAATACTCTATTAGTTAACCAGTTACAAAAAAAACTGGGTTATACTTTTAAACAAAACGAATTACTTTTACAGGCACTTACTCACCGTAGTGCAAGTAGTAAACATAATGAACGCTTAGAATTTTTAGGTGATTCAATTCTAAGTTATGTCATTGCTAATGCGCTTTACCATCGTTTCCCTCGTGTCGATGAAGGCGATATGAGCCGGATGCGTGCAACCTTAGTGCGAGGTAATACCCTCGCTGAACTAGCACGTGAATTTGAACTCGGTGAATGTTTACGGTTAGGGCCGGGAGAATTAAAAAGCGGTGGTTTTCGTCGCGAATCTATTTTGGCCGACACAGTAGAAGCGTTAATTGGTGCTATTTTTCTTGATAGTGATATTCAAAATATCGAAAATATCATCTTAAAATGGTATGAGAATCGCTTGGCTGAAATCAGTCCGGGTGATAAGCAAAAAGATCCTAAAACTCGCTTGCAAGAATATTTGCAAGGGCGTCATTTACCACTACCTTCTTATGTTGTTGTACAAGTACGTGGTGAAGCTCATGACCAAGAGTTTACGATCCATTGTCAGATAAGCGGTATCGACCAACCTGTTAAAGGGATGGGTACAAGCCGTCGTAAAGCCGAACAAGCCGCTGCTGAACAGGCATTAATACAATTGGAGCTTGAATGAGCGAAGAACAAACCTATTGCGGATTTATTGCGATAGTCGGTCGCCCTAATGTAGGGAAATCAACATTACTGAACCAATTATTGGGGCAGAAAGTTTCTATTACTTCACGTAAGCCACAAACAACCCGTCACCGTATCATGGGTATTGATACTGATGATGCATATCAGGCTATTTACGTGGATACCCCAGGCTTGCATATTGAAGAAAAGCGAGCCATTAACCGTTTAATGAACCGTGCAGCAAGTAGCTCTATTGGTGATGTTGAACTGGTTATTTTCGTTGTCGAAGGAACCAATTGGACGCCTGATGACGAAATGGTATTAAACAAATTAAAATCACTACGTTGTCCTGTGCTATTAGCGATTAATAAAGTTGATAACGTTACAGATAAAACCAAGTTACTGCCACATATTGGTTTTTTAAGTCAACAAATGGATTTTCTAGATGTAGTGCCGATTAGTGCTGAAAAAGGCATGAATGTCGATACTATTGCTAAAATAGTGCGTAACTGTTTACCTGAAGCCATTCATCATTTCCCAGAAGATTATATTACTGATCGCTCTCAACGTTTTATGGCGTCAGAAATTATTCGTGAAAAATTGATGCGCTTTTTAGGTGAAGAATTACCTTATTCTGTGACGGTTGAAATTGAACAATTTGTTACTAACGATCGCGGTGGATATGATATTCACGGTTTGATTCTGGTTGAACGTGAAGGCCAGAAGAAAATGGTGATTGGTAATAAAGGCGCTAAAATCAAAAAAATCGGTACGGAAGCCCGCATGGATATGGAAGATTTATTTGAAAACAAGGTTCATCTTGAACTTTGGGTGAAAGTAAAAGCGGGTTGGGCGGATGATGAACGTGCTTTACGTAGCCTTGGCTATGTGGACGATTTAAAATAGTAGGTTACTGAAGTGGAAGGCTGGCAACGTGCATTTGTTATCCATGCTCGGCCTTACAGTGAAACGAGTTTATTGCTCGATTTTTTCACTGAGAATGAAGGGCGAGTGCGCATATTGTCAAAAGGTGCGCGCGGCCGTCGCTCTCCTTTAAAAGGAGCTCTTCAACCTTTTACTCCCTTGCTCATTCGTTGGAGTGGGCGAGGTGAGATAAAAACCCTCCGTGATGCTGAGCCTATCTCTTTAGCATTACCATTAACAGGCACAGTACTTTACAGTGGTCTGTATCTCAATGAATTACTTTCTCGTGTTTTGGAAAATGGCACATCATATAGCGCGCTTTTTTTCGAATACTTATCTTGTTTGCAAATCCTTGCTGCCAGTGAAACCACTCCAGAAGCTGCTCTAAGGCGCTTTGAATTAGCGTTATTAACGCAATTGGGTTATGGCCTAGACTTTTTGCATTGTGCAGGAAGTGGTGAACCTGTTTCTGATACCATGACTTATCGATATCGAGAAGAAAAAGGCTTTATTGCCAGTTTGGTGGTTGATCACTATAGTTTTACTGGATTGGAATTAAAATCGCTGGCAAAACGAGAATTTCCTACGGCTGGCACATTGAAAGCAGCAAAAAGGTTTACAAGAATGGCATTGAAACCTTATTTAGGTGGAAAACCATTAAAAAGTAGAGAGCTGTTTCGGCAATTTGCTATTAAAAAGTGTGCGAAAAAAAGCGTATTGATAGAGGATAAATAATATTGTCTTTTTCTTCTCTATGGAATGTGTAAACTAAGGTAATACAACGTTATTTTTCAGGAGAAGAGCATGTCTGATATTCTACTTGGCGTTAATATTGACCATATTGCAACCCTACGTAATGCCCGTGGTACAACTTATCCCGATCCGGTTCAAGCGGCATTTATCGCGGAACAAGCGGGTGCTGATGGGATCACTATTCATTTACGTGAAGACAGACGTCATATTACCGATCGTGATTTAATGCTGATCAGCCAAACGGTTCAAACAAGATTAAATTTAGAAATGGCGGTAACAGAAGAGATGATTGAGATTGCTTGCCAAACTCAACCTGATTTTTGTTGTTTGGTGCCTGAAAAACGCCAAGAAGTGACCACAGAAGGTGGTTTAGACGTGGTGGGTAATGAAGAGAAAGTGGCTGATGCGATTAAACGTTTATCATTAGCGGGGATTAAAGTCTCTTTATTTATTGATCCTGACCATGAGCAAATTAATGCAGCAGATCGTGTCGGCGCACCTTTTATTGAAATTCATACCGGTGCTTATGCTGACGCTGAAGATGAACAGGCTCAAGAGAAGGAGTTTGTTCGCATTCGTGATGCGGTAACCTATGCAGCGTCTAAAGGTTTAAAAGTCAATGCAGGCCATGGTTTGCATTATCATAATGTACAACGTATTGCTGCATTACCTGAACTTTATGAACTCAATATTGGTCATGCGATTATTGGTCGAGCGGTATTTAGTGGGCTTGCACCAGCCGTTGAAGAAATGAAACGCCTAATGAGAGAAGCGCGTCGCTAATGGCTATTGTTGGTATAGGTATGGATATCGTTGAGATATCACGTATTGAAGAGATAATAGGGCGTTCAGGAGAACGCCTCGCGCGACGTATTCTTACTGATAATGAATGGATTATATATCAATCACATAAACAACCTGTTCGTTTTTTAGCTAAACGATTTGCGGTAAAAGAAGCCGCAGCCAAAGCATTAGGTACAGGCATTCGCTTAGGATTGGCATTTAACCATTTTGAAGTCGCTAATGATGAATTAGGTAAACCAACATTGCACTTTTTAGCTGTGGCAAAAGAGATGGCGCAAAAAGCGGGAATAAATGCTATTCACGTGACACTGGCTGATGAACAACGTTACGCCTGTGCAACCGTTATTTTAGAAAAATAACGCTTAAATTTATTCCCGATTGCGTTTGCTTAGATTTTGTCAGCGTGGTGGATCAGTACAAACTTTTCCCATAATTCATCTTGCGATTCAGTATGAGCAGGATCGATGATAATTGTATTCGTGATAGGGCATACCGACTGACAAGTCGGTTTATCATAATGTCCTACACATTCAGTGCAAAGATCAGGATTGATTTCATAAATATCATTCCCCATTGAAATGGCATCGTTAGGACATTCGGGTTCGCACATATCGCAGTTGATGCATTTCTTCGTAATTAGTAAAGCCATATCAGTCACTTAATATATAAATTATTAAATTACAGTAACTTATATCTTGCACTTATATGTTACTTTTAGTTTATTGGTTGTATTTTTACTGCAAATTGACAGTGTTACTACAAATAATAGAGCACTGCCACACAAAATAAATACACAATTATATACAAAAGAGTGTGAGATTATCATATACGTGAAAGATTCTAAATATATTGATGTTGCAGAGGGGAATATCTTTTATAACATTTCACACGCTAATATCTTTAGTTATCAATCTAAAACAGGCTACAATACCGCGCTGTATAATAATGAAGAGATGTTCTTGTGAATAAAATTAAAGATGATATTTATTGGATGCATAAAGCGATTGAGCAGGCACATAAAGCACAACAACTCGGTGAAATTCCTGTAGGAGCCGTGTTAGTCGCTGATAATAAAATCATTGCTAAAGGTTGGAATCACTCCATTATTGATAATGATCCTACTGCACATGCGGAAATTATGGCATTGCGTAAAGGTGGGAAACATCTACAGAATTATCGCCTACTTGACGCCACATTATATATCACGTTAGAGCCTTGCGTTATGTGCGCTGGAGCAATTGTGCATAGCCGTGTAAAAAGAGTGGTCTATGGTGCATCTGATCTAAAAACAGGTGCCGCAGGCTCATTTATTGATATTTTGCAACATCCCGGAATGAACCATAAAGTTGAAATAACATCGGGTGTTTTAGGTGAGGAGTGCGCACAACTCTTGAGCCAGTTTTTTAAGATGAGAAGGGCAGAGAAAAAACAACTGAAACAACAGCAACGTTTAATTACTCAAGGCTTAATCATACAAGAGAAAGCCAAATAGCATCTATTTGGCTTAATTGTTATTGGTAATTGAGTGTATAGGTTGCTTGTGCTTGAAATGGTCCTGTGAGTATCGTTTGATTTTGAATAGCTGATGATGTTGCTTCAACATAGGCCATAAAATCAAATTGTACTCGTTTATTATTAAGCTGTTGAGGAGCACTTGGTTTTTTTAATTCAATAATATTATGTGCCTTGTCGGTAAAAGCGATGCCAATACTTTTCGGATCTTCTGAGCCACTCCCAGTAACGGCTATATGATTGGGCATTGTTGAATGCGCTTGACCATCTAATGTGATAGTGACACTTTTATAAATATCTTGGCTACAATTTTCTAAACTGATACTAAAAGCAACGGGGTTGCTTTTTTGTAGTGAATAGAGATCTTTTGCAGATATTTGTTTGAAATCAATAACTTTATTTTCATCTCCCGCAACAATCGTACAGCCATGTGCAACAACAACACCTTTAAATTCCATCTCTCCACCAATAATATCAGTGGCAGCAAAAGTGTTCGGAGAGAGCAATAACAAGCAAGTTATAGCTGACTTTATTATGCTGTTTTTCATTACATAAACTCCGCAATGAGTGTCGCATGAGCTGAAAACTCACCTTCAGTAATTTTACTGCCCGCTTTGGCGATGGGGGCTGCACTTACTTCCCAATTTCCGTTGAAATTATTGAGTTTGCCAACCGAGAAATATTGGTTAGGTGGGATAATCGTACCTGACTTATCTCTTAAGACGATACCTAAGTTACTTCTATCTACAGAGCCTGTTGTACCAAGGTAGTTAGAATCAAAACTCGCAATACCTGAGCTACCAGTCTGAACTTTAAACATTATTCTGCTATTAGGATCGGTAAAACTTCCCCCTTCGCATTTGATGGGGATGTTGCGAGTAATTTTGTAGTTTTGCCCATTGAGATAATCAGAGGTATTTCCCACATTACCAAAGTCAAAGGTAATTGGTGAACCATTATTAAAGATACATTTATCTTTAGTGGTAATGATCCCCGAGGTGATCACTAATTTAGAAATGGGCTCTGAACCATAGGTTTTTGGCGCACCGCTGTGACTTACCATGGCATACATTTGTGCAAGAGATTGCCCATTAAGACTGACACCATTAATAATGGGTTTTCTTAAACGGAAGGTGAGTTGTCCGCTACTTCCCGAGGAAATATGCGGTTTAGGTGAAGAGGGGACTCTGCAACCTTGTAGATTATTTCTATTATTAGGTATGTCAGAAAAGGGCACTGTGGGTAAAGGATTAGGCCCCCAAATTTCAAAATTAATTTTGATATCAACATACTCATTTAATTGATAAAAATTATTACCAACAGGGGGTAAATCAGTCGTTGCTTTAAAATAGGTTAATGCACGATCATAGATACGTGAGTTAGGACAATATACTGTCCCATCATAGCGATCAGGCAACGAAAACTTTACTGTTGCTAATTCTCCCGCTTTGTTATTAGGAAAGGTGGTGTGATCTAATACTGCATAGAAAATATTAGGGCCACCATTGGTTCTCACTTCACCTTGTAAATAAGCAATTGCGTGCAACGGCATTAAAGAAACAATGCCGGCACAAAATAGCATTACTGATTTGGAATGAATGTTTTTTTTATTGAGGATCATTTTATTCCTACCGGCATCAAGTTTATTAATATTTAGGTTGTTGATCTTTAGGGGCTACTTTGCAGCTATCTTGCTGACATACAAATTTGAGCTCTGGGTGTCCACCGTAATCATTTACATACATCATATAAAACTGATTAACGTTACTGGTTTTTACTGGTATATCCAGTGAAGCTTTTGGCGCAACCATTAATCCGGGGAAGGTGGTTAATTTATCGCTATCCTCACCATTTAATTTATTAGAAAGTGAGATAATCGTGATGTAATAAGGGGTTGGATTATTAACAATAAATTTATTACCTTGTTTTTTAAACACCAGTTGATCTTGCCAAACCATTCCCGGTTTTTCAGGTACTATGGCACTAGGGCGATAGAATAATTTAATGCGTGACTGCATCGCCATCTGTAATACGTTGGCTTGTTTTGGTGCGGGTGGAATTTCACGCACATTTAAATAAAACAGTGATTCTCTATCTTGAGGTAATAGCCCAACTTCAGCTGTTTTTGTAATGCGAACTACGCCTTTTTGAGCACCATCAAGGCGTTGTAACGGTGGAAGTGCCACTAAGGGTGAAGAGATCTTCTGCCCATTTTCATTTTCAACCCAAGATTGCGCTAAAAAAGGAATATCAGGGCTGGTATTTTTTAAATTAACACTGGCTGAGTTTTCATTACCCGTTAATACAATACGAGTTCTATCCAGTGAAACACCCGCTTGTGTTGTATTCACTAGACTCAGTGCCAGCAAAGAGCCACAAAATAGTGTTTTTAGTGTGCTGAATGAGTTCATGTTAATTATCTCTCATTATTAATTTTATTTGTTAACGATCCTGACAAACGAGCGATTGATGTTTTAAGGGATCTGTTATTTCCGCGGGAATGGTAATTGAACATTGTGTTTTACCGTTCCAAATTACATTTAATGATTCATTAAGGTTAACACCCGCAATATAAACAAGGCCTTCTTCCATCACCATACCAATACTTTCCCCTTTTTGATTGGTGACTTCTGCACCAAAAGGAGGGTATTTATTATCAGTTGTCTGTAAGACAGCCATTAAACGTTCACCTTGACGAACCGGAAATTGGTAATAACCAATGGCACCTTCTGTTAAGGTTGTTGAAGCAATGGCTTTACGCGTTTCGATATCTTGATCCATCTTATCGACGTCAATACGTGCATCAACATTGTTATAACTTGTTAAGTCGGTTAGTACACCAATGCCGAAGCGGTTCGTAGTCGTGCTTTGACCATTAAAGGGCACCCCTGCAACACCATCAGTATCCACCATTATTCTTGCGGTGCTAGAGGTCATACTGCTACTGTGTAATGCAGCGCCATAACGAGTAGCAGTAAAACCGCCTTTTATCGTTGCGCCCACTGCTAAGTAATTATCTTGTTGATAGCTTGCATTGGCATTGATTTCTGCATACTGAGAACGATGTTGATAATAACCATCGGTATTGGCTTTCTTATCCGAACTTAAGCCTGCTCTTATGCGCCATAAATTATTATAATCACGATTATCAGCATAAGAGGCCATTTGTGTCACTTTGCCATTGTTATCTTGCAAGTTATAACCAATATTGCGACCACTTCCTAATGGTAGTGAAATATTAAAAGAGAGCGTATCGTCAGTATTCCCTTTATATTGGGTACGAAATGCTGACAAGTTGGTATTGATTTGCTCAATCCCCATAATGGAAAAATTGCGACTTACTGTGACACCATACTGCTCTTGAGTATTTTTATCCCAATAATTTTGGTGGCGATAAGAGAGATAGAGGGTGGTCGATTTCTCTGCATCATCTGCCCAAAAAGTTTTATTACCGGTAATGGTGTACATTTCTTTTTCATAGCCATTATTATTGATGCCGTTATAACGCTCATCAATATACTGAGAAAAAGAGCGAAATGTTTTTTCTGAGAAACGATAACCTGCAAAAGTAATGGTACTGTGGTACTCATCAAAAGTTTTTGCATAGTTTAGTTTAAAAGACATCCCATTGATTTTTTCATTATCATAGGTTTTGCTATAAGACTGTGTAATATCACCAGAAAGGGTACCAAAACGCCCCATATCATGGCCGATACCTAAAGACCATGCGTTATAATCTTTAGCGGTAAGTAAAGCACCACCATAGAGAGACCATGTATTATTCATCCCCCATGAAAAATCCCCTTGATAGAAAAGAGGGCCTTGCATTTTATGGTTGTTCACGGATGACTGTCCCAGTGAGGTATTAAAACGCACAGATCCTGGGCGAGTCATATAAGGCAAATTAGCGGTTTGCACTTGAAATTCGTTAATCTTACCATTTTGCTCTTCAACTCTAACATCGAGTTGACCCTGTACGGTATTTTGTAGATGGTTAATCACGAAAGGGCCAGCAGGTACGGTTGTCTCATAAATTAAACGTCCATTTTGGGTTACCGTCACTTTTGCATTGGTATTGGCGATGCCATGAATTTCAGGTGCATAGCCTTGGAGAGATGGGGGTAACATTCTCTCATCGCTTTGTAAATTGGCTCCTGTAAAACGGAAACTATCAAAAATTTGAGAGTTTAAATAAGTTTCCCCAACCGTTAGTTTGGCTGCGAGATCTGGTAATGGCTTATAGGCATAAATTTGGTTCCAATCAAAACGATTGTTAGATGAATATTCAGAAGAATAATTGCCTTGATATTCAGCTCGTAAACGCCATTCACCCAAGTTTAATCCCGCTTGACCATAACCAGTTAAGGTATTGTTATTATTGCCTTTATTAGGGCGAGTTGACGTTCCTGTTAATGTATAATCAAAAATAAGCCCAGAGACCCCGCTATCCCAAAGCTCCGGTGGTGTCCAATCAGATTCTTCATATTTCATTAATGAGCGCGGTAACGTGATATCAAGTACACCACCATCATTTTTAATCGAGATACCGGGTAATTGGCTAATATCAAAACAATCTGGTGATATTTGTTTGATATATTTTTGGTTTTCTTGGTTGATTGTTAACTTTTTTAAAAGAGTGGGGTCGATACAAGCCACGGAATGATTATCTGCTACTTCAATATAATTAATATTTTGGCGAGGAAAATCGCGACCATTTAGACGAATATCTAAATAGTACATACCCGGAATGATATAATTTGAGGTAGAAAAACGTGAAAGGTCGACATTATCGCGATCTTCCGCGTCTAGCATATGAATGTTAAATTCCACAGAATCGTCCTGCTCTGCTTGTGAGAAAAACGCCAAGCTTAATAGCAAAGTCGCACAAATGGTCTTCCATATTGTGTGGGGTGAATAAGGAATTAACATGAATAAACGCCTAATTATTATATTAAATAAAAAGTAATTAAATAATAAATATTTATTTAATTACTTTTCATCTTTATTAAATTGAAGTGTTTTATTGAATTTAACGCAGAGGAAATCCTCTGCGTTTTCGCAGTAATTACTTATTTATTAATTTAGATATTTAAATCAATATGATTACTGATAATCAACTTGGAAGTTGATAACGGCTTGGAATTCACCTGGCGTTACTTTAGCGTCAGCTGATTCAGCTTGAACATAAGCAACGAATGGGATTTTAGATACACCGTTAATTAATTGTACTGGTGTAGTTGCAGTATTCCATTTAACTGCTTTACTACCCGCATCCATTAAGCCAATACCTGCGCCAGATGCGTTACCAGAAACAAAAGAGGCTAAATCTTTATTTACAGCGTTAACAACACTTGGTGTATAGCTAACTGTGGCAGTTTTCGCTACAGTTGTATCACAGTCTTGTAATTCAATATCTTTTTTGATATTTCCTGCTTTTTGCAGATTTGCTAATGCAGAAGTTGGAATTTCACTGAAATCAACAATTACAGGGCTTGAAGATGCTGCTAATCCACATGCTGAATTAACAATTTCACCTTTTAATTGAATTTCGCCTTTAGTTGAACTTACTTTTGGTGCAGGCGTTTCATTTTCAGCTGTAGCAACAGAATTAATACCAAATACTAAAGCCGCAGCCAAAGCAATTTTACTCAGTTTCATTATAGATGATCCCTTGAAGGTAGTACGTATTATTATTGACTAAAAATAAAAATAGTATTGATGTCCAAATGTAAAAATTGATGTACATTACATTTTTCATCAAGTCGGATAATGACTGGTTTATATGATATCAGTAAAAATACTATCAGTGATATAAGATTTTGTTAGTTTGTGCAATTTTCATATTTTAATCTATAAATTCCTTTTTAATAGTTTTTTATATAGAAATATTCCCTTTATTACTCCTAATACGGGTAAAAAAGTTTATATGGCAGAGAAATTTAATAGATATGATGATTAACATTATATTAACGTTATAAACTATGCTGTTATTAACATAACTTTAAAAAAATTAATAAAACTAATAATAAAATATAATAAAGTATATTTTTCAGTTATTTATAAGCTTTATTTGTAACAATAAAGTTAATTTTCATAGATAAATAAGATTTTTGTAAGAAATTAATAACAAAATGAATAGTAAATAGTGAGATAATGATTAAGTATTTATATTAATATTTTCTTATATATAACCTATTCCAATGTACTAAAAATAGCCTCATTGGTTGTTTTTAAGTCAAATTACTCATTCTGTGAGTGGTTTTAGATTAATTTGTTATTTTTTTAACATGAGTAATTTAACTATTTTTAATAAAAAAAGTATTAAAATAGTAACATTTTTTATCAAGTTCGCAGTAAAACCCGTCCTTAAAGGGGGGAGGATACCAAGTTATGGCACGGTATAGAGAGGATTATGCTGCTAAAATTGTGGTTAGATGAATAAAAAACGAGGGTAGTAAGCCCCTAAAAAGAGGCTATATAATTGACAACTAAGATGAAGGGGGGGAACCTACGGAGCGAGGCGGTAATAAAGCAGTATTGGCTGAATCGTCTTTTTCGTCTTTCGATAGGATCTTATTTTTACTCTCTTTTGCTTGTAGGTATCCCTCTAAACTGAGTTGATAGCGACGAATATTTTCAACATAACGATAAGCTTCATGTCCTCTCGCATAACCATAGGGAAGATCTAAATAGTATTTCTTTTGGCTGAGCAAAGGTAACCGCGCTTTTACATCTAACCAGCTATTAGGATTGGCGCCTTGCTGTTCGGTTAGCTTTCTTGCATCTAACATATGACCATATCCCATGTTATAAGCGGCAAGTGCAAACCAGATTTTTTCATCATCAGGGATAGTATCTGGTAGGCGAGAAAGAAGATGTTTTAAATATTGTGCACCTCCTTTGATACTTTCTTCAGGATCTAACCTATCTGTTATACCCATACTTGACGCAGTTGGACGTGTTAGCATCATTAAGCCTCTTACACCTGTCGGTGACGTGGCATGGGGATCCCAATGTGATTCTTGCCAAGCCATTGCTGCTAATAAACGCCAATCAAAAGTCTCGGCATATTTTTCAAATAGAGGTTGATAATTCGGTAATATTGAGTCAATGGCGGTAATAAAAGAGAGTGTATCAAAGTAGTCAAATGAACCAACATGACCAAAATACTTCTCTTCTAGCCTTGCGAGCACATCGTCTTGGGAAAGTTGATTGAAGTAATCCAACATGGCTGCATACAGACTATTATCATCTTGATTTGGTAAATACCACGTTAATGGACGACTTTCCGTCACCTCAAAAGCGACTGCAACATTAGGGTGAATGCGTTGTTGTACCGCGACGCTGATTGAATCGGCTAGTACATAAGTTATTTTACCTTCAGATAACTCTTCAAGTAGCTGTGAAGTCGTTTTAGTTTCTGACTCTTCCCATTCGAGTTCAGGATATTGCGTTTCTTTTAATGTTTTTAATAAGCTGGCATGAGCTGAACCGGCTGCGACGACAAGGCGCCCATTGAGCTCATCAAAACGACGAGGCCTCAATGTGCCTTTACGATAGATCAGTTGTTGAGAAACTGAGAAATAGGCTGGTCCACTTCGTGTCGTATCTAGCCTTTCTTTATTATAAATTAATCCAGCGGCAATAAAGTCTGCTTTATTATTCTCCAGATCATCAAAGAGTTGGTTGATATTCGTCCGCATATTAACGACAAGTTTCACGCCAAGATAATCAGCAAAGCGTTTCACTAATTCATAATCGAAACCTACGGGGTCCTTTTTATCATTTATCGTTATCAGTGGTGAAGGGATAGTACTCACTCTAAGCTCACCACGAGATAAAATCTTATTTATCTGCGCTTTTTGCCTGTCAGGCCAAGTAATATTCAGTGCAATAATCGCGGCTGAAAATAGCGCTATGATAACGATAACGAAATAGTTAATCCTTATATTGTTCAATAGGTTGGTTCTCGTTAACGTTGTTTTTTATTGTGTGTAAAGTAGTCATTTAAACATGGATAAATTTCCAGTAATCGACCATTTTGCTCAACATTTTGCTAAGACGCAACTTGATTACACCAATTAATGATGAAAACACGCTAAGTTAAATGCTGTTATTTTGTTCACGCAAACGGTTTCGTCTGAGCAGTTATTCTATTATACTAGGCGCGTTTCCCCTGAATGATTGATCAGGCTAGCTGCTAAAAGAGAGAACTCAATATTATGGAAATCCTGCGTGGCTCCCCCGCTTTATCCGCTTTTCGTATTAATAAACTATTAACTTTATGTCAGGAAAACCAACTTCCTGTCCGTGGTATTTATGCGGAGTTTATCCATTTTGTAAAAGTGGATGGACAGCTATCTGAAGATGAACAAGCTAAATTAAGCAAGTTACTGCACTATGGCCCTTCATTAACAGAGCATGAGCTTGTTGGAGAGATGCGTATTGTTGTACCACGACCGGGAACCATTTCACCATGGTCGACTAAAGCGACAGATATTGCCCATAATTGTGGTTTAACACAAGTGGTTAGAATTGAACGTGGTATTGCTTATTATATAGATAGCGATACGATGGCCGAAGCACAGTGGCAGTTGTTATACGGTTTTATTTATGATCGTATGATGGAAACAATTTTTACCGATTATCAACAAGTTAATGCGCTATTTGCTGAACAGACACCCACCCCATTAAAAACAATTGATGTTCTTGCTCACGGTAAAGATGCGCTAGTTGCTGCCAATATTGAAATGGGGTTAGCGCTGGCTGATGATGAAGTTGATTATCTAGTAGATGCTTTTAAACGTTTGCAACGCAATCCAACTGATGTAGAACTTTATATGTTCGCTCAAGCAAACTCAGAGCATTGCCGTCATAAAATTTTTAATGCAGATTGGATAATCGACGGTAAAGCGCAAGACAAATCATTATTTAAAATGATTAAAAATACTTTTGAGCAAACTCCTGATTATGTCTTGTCGGCTTATAAAGATAATGCCGCAGTAATGGAAGGCTCCGTTGCTGGGCGTTTTTATCCCGATACGGAAAAAGGGCATTACCGTTATCATCAAGAGCCTGTCCATATATTAATGAAAGTGGAAACGCACAATCACCCAACGGCAATTTCCCCGTGGCCTGGTGCAGCAACTGGCTCTGGCGGCGAAATTCGTGATGAAGGGGCGACAGGCCGTGGGGCAAAACCTAAAGCGGGTTTAGTCGGTTTTTCCGTTTCTAACTTACGTATTCCGGGGTTTGAACAACCTTGGGAAGAAGATTTTGGCAGACCAGAACGTATTGTCAGTGCACTGGACATTATGACAGAAGGCCCTTTAGGTGGAGCCGCATTTAATAATGAATTTGGTCGTCCCGCCTTATTAGGTTATTTCAGAACCTATGAAGAGCAGGTTAATAGTCATAATGGTGTTGAAATTCGAGGCTACCATAAACCTATTATGTTGGCTGGTGGTATTGGTAATATTCGCGAAGATCACGTGCAAAAAGGTGAGATCTCCGTGGGTGCTAAGTTAATTGTACTTGGTGGACCATCGATGAATATCGGCCTAGGAGGTGGTGCGGCTTCTTCTATGACTTCCGGCCAGTCAGATGCTGATTTAGATTTTGCTTCTGTGCAACGAGATAACCCAGAAATGGAGCGTCGTTGCCAAGAGGTTATCGATCGCTGTTGGCAATTAGGTGATGATAACCCGATTTTATTTATTCATGATGTCGGAGCGGGGGGGCTTTCTAATGCCATGCCTGAGCTTGTCAATGATGGCGGGCGTGGAGGTCGTTTTGAGTTACGTAACGTTTTAAATGATGAACCGGGTATGAGTCCTCTAGAGATCTGGTGTAATGAGTCGCAAGAGCGTTATGTATTAGCTGTATCCCCAGAAAAAATGCCACTATTTGATGCGCTATGCCAACGAGAAAGAGCCCCTTATGCGGTCATTGGCGAGGCAACACAAGAGCGTGAATTAGTGTTAAATGATACACATTTTGATAATAAACCAATAGATATGCCTTTAGATATCTTGTTGGGTAAAGCGCCGAAAATGTTGCGTGATGTCACATCACATAAAACAGCAGGTGAATATCTCGATCGTAAAGATATCGATTTAAAAGAAGCGGTTTATCGCGTACTTCATTTACCCGCCGTTGCTGAGAAGACGTTCTTAATTACTATTGGTGATCGTAGTGTTACGGGAATGGTTGCGCGTGACCAAATGGTTGGACCTTGGCAAATTCCGGTGGCTAACTGTGCGGTAACAACAGCCACATTAGATAGTTATTACGGCGAGGCGATGTCAATAGGGGAAAGAGCCCCTATTGCACTATTAGATTTTGCCGCATCAGCGCGAATGGCGGTAGGTGAAGCCTTAACCAATATAGCGGGTTGCGATGTACAGTCACTTAATCGTATAAAACTTTCTGCAAACTGGATGGCTGCGGCGGGTCATCCTGGTGAAGATGCGGGATTATATGATGCAGTAAAAGCCATTGGTGAAGAGCTATGCCCACAATTAGGTATTACTATTCCGGTGGGTAAGGACTCAATGTCAATGAAAACGCGTTGGCAAGATGAACAAGGGAAAACGAAAGAAGTTATTTCCCCTCTCTCTTTAGTTATCACCGCATTTTCCCGTGTTGAAGATGTGCGTAAAACTGTCACCCCTGAGCTTTCTACCCAAGAAGGAAACCGTTTATATCTAATCGATTTAGGTAATGGTCATAATGCATTAGGGGCAACAGCATTAGCTCAAGTTTATCGTCAGCTAGGACAAAAAGCGGCTGATTTACGTGATGTAGAGCAGTTAAAACAGTTTTTTAATGTCATTCAACAATTGGTGAGCGACGGTAAATTACTGGCTTATCATGACCGCTCTGATGGTGGCTTATTTGTGACTTTGGCCGAAATGGCGTTTGCGGGACATTGTGGCCTTAATGTTGATATCAGTGCTTATGACGAAGATATTTTAGCAGGTCTATTTAATGAAGAGCTAGGTGCGGTGTTCCAAATTAAAGGGGAGCATCAAGAAAGCGTTGAAACACTGTTTACTGAACATGGTTTAGCGGATTGTTTACATTACTTAGGGCAAGCAACAGCAAGTGATGACATTATTATTCAAAGCCGTGAAACGGAAGTTTACCACGAAAAACGTAGTACATTACGTGTCTGGTGGGCTGAAACGACATGGCAAATGCAACGTTTACGTGATAATCCTGAATGTGCAGATGAAGAACATCGTGCCAAACAAGATAGTCACGATCCGGGATTAAATGTTCACTTAACCTTTGATCCCGCAGAGGATATTGCGGCGCCTTATATTGCTACAGGCAGTCGTCCTCGTATTGCGGTATTAAGAGAGCAAGGTGTTAACTCTCATGTGGAAATGGCAGCAGCTTTTGATCGCGCTGGATTTGATGCTATTGATGTTCATATGAGCGATTTACATACGGCACAACGCTCATTAAGTGATTTTGATGTACTGGTTGCTTGTGGTGGTTTCTCTTATGGTGATGTACTCGGTGCGGGTGAGGGATGGGCTAAATCTATTTTATTTAATCATCGTTTACGTGATGAGTTTGCCCAATTCTTTGCACGTCAAGATACGTTATCACTTGGGGTTTGTAATGGTTGCCAAATGATGTCAACGTTGGCCGAGCTTATTCCGGGGGCAGATTTATGGCCGCGCTTTGTACGCAATCGCTCAGAGCGTTTTGAAGCCCGCTTTAGCTTAGTAAAAGTAACTGATAGCCCGTCGCTATTATTACAAGGTATGGCGGGTTCACAGATGCCAATTGCGGTATCTCATGGTGAAGGTTTTGCTGAATTTCGTGACGCTGCACAATTAGCGCAGTTAGAAGCAAAAAATTTAGTAGGACTGCGTTTTGTTGATCACTATGGTCAACCAACAGAGCAATACCCATTAAACCCTAACGGATCAGTAAAAGGGATCACCGCTGTTACCACAACAGATGGCCGCTCAACAATCATGATGCCTCACCCTGAGCGCGTTTTTAGAACAGTGAGCCATTCTTGGCATCCAGAAAATTGGGGAGAAGATAGCCCTTGGATGCGCTTATTCCGTAATGCCAGAAAGCAATTTGACTAATGATGTAATAAAAAAAGAGTCAGTGTTATAACCCAAAGCCCCTCAAGTTAGAGGGGCTTTATTTTGTTGATATAAAAGGAAAAAATTATCAATGTATAAAATCGGCGACACATCATTTTTTCATTGTCGTCAAAAGGTGACATTTAACTTGTTGAATTTTAATGATTTAATATTTTTTAATTAACGGTGTCTGGAAATGGAGACAGCTTGTTGATTTTTTCGCTATCAAAAATTGGGGCTATTTTTTATTTTAGTAAGATAAAAATACTTTTTCGTTTAAAATTAATATCTTATGATTTTAATCGAAAAGTTGGCACGCCTTGTGCATTATATTAATCAGTTGCTCATTCAACTTTTTATGTCGGTCCACAATATGGGTGGGAACATACCACATAAGCCAAGAATGACGCCAGAGTAAGGTGCCTACCGTCCAACATCATGATACTCGCCTTCGGGCCTTATCAAACACAGGGCGACACGTGGAGTGAGGCACCACCTTCATTCTCTTTTAGAGAGAAAAGAGATGAATATTGACGAGCGGAATATCTCAGTAAGATATTCCGCTCTCCCATTTCTAGAGCCTGTTGCGTGTTCTCGCTTGTGTTCGTTTTCCTATCTGAATTTCAATGTCGGACTTTTTTCTTGTTATTAAGTCATGTAGCATCGCATTACTCTAATAGGTGTTGAGATGATTTCATTGAAAAAGTGGCGTATTTTTCCCCGATCTTTAAGACAATTGGTTATCATGGCATTTTGGATGGTGCTGTTACCGCTTCTCGTCCTTGCCTATCAGGCTTATCAAAGTTTGGATCAGCTTAGTAACCAAGCCGCTATTACCAATAAAAATGCGTTAGCGGATACCGAGCGTAGCGAGGTGATGCGTAATTTAGCTATTGAAATGGAAGGAAATTATCGACGATATTGTGTATTGCGTGATAAAACTGATGAAGAAATGTATCAACAGCGTTATCAACAATACAGCAAAATGTTCTCTACCTTGCAGCAGACCATCATCCCTCTTTCTGAGTCTAAAGAAGCACAAGCCTTGAATACTTCTTTGAAAACGCTCAAATCAATTCAATGCAAAAATAGTGAACCCACTTCTCAAATGCAACAGGCATTAGAGCAATTTTCTTATGCCAATAACCGCATTGTCGTGTTAACTAAAGAGATTATTTTTAGTCGTGGCGAGCAACTACAAATGGCTATTGCTGAAAAAGGGCGTTATTTTGGTTGGCAAAGTTTAATTGTTTTTGTTTTTAGCCTGATTTTAATTGCCTTATTTACCCGTATGATCATCGGTCCGGTTAAAGGTATAGAAAAAATGATTAACCGATTGGGGGAAGGGCGTACATTAAATAATAACTTGAATTCGTTTCAGGGACCCCGTGAATTACGCTCTTTAGCTCAACGTATTATTTGGTTAAGTGAACGTCTTGCATGGCTAGAATCGCAACGCCATGAGTTTTTACGTCATATTTCTCATGAGTTAAAAACACCGTTAGCCAGTATGCGCGAAGGAACAGAATTATTAGCGGATGAAGTAGCAGGGCCTTTAACCTTAGATCAAAAAGAAGTCGTAGCTATTCTTGATAATAGTAGTAAACAACTTCAATTATTAATTGAGCAACTACTTGATTATAATCGTAAACTTTCCGAAGTACCTCAGCAAATTGAGGAAGTTGATTTAACCACATTAGTGAATGATGTGGTGTTAGCGCATAGTTTACCCGCCCGAGCGAAAGGCATTAAGACGATAATTTCACTTGATCTGAAAAAATGTCGAGCAGAAACGACGTTATTATCAAGAGTTATTGATAATCTCTACTCGAATGCGGTGCACTATGGCGCTGAATCGGGTAATATCTGGATCTCTAGTTATCAAATTGAACAGAAAATAGTTATTGATATAGCCAATAAAGGCACTCCGATCCCTGAATCAGAACAAAAAATGATTTTTGAGCCCTTTTTTCAAGGTTCTCTATTACGTAAAGGGGCCGTAAAAGGGAGTGGTTTGGGGTTAAGTATTGCTCATGACTGTATCAAAAGAATGGATGGCGAGTTAAATATTGTTCATTCTGACTATGCTGATGTCTGTTTTCGTATTGAACTACCGCTACTTTCTGAGAATAAATAATGCATATCAGGTCACAAAAACAGGTGTCTTTTCATCAGTATAAAAAATTAAAGCGAAAGACACTGGCTAATGAGCAATTATCTATGGCCCCTGCATCAATTAAGAGGATCGCTTCACACTGGAAACAGTATCTGTGTTGGATAATGTTGCCTATGTTTCTTGCTGGATGTGCACAAAAATCGCTGACCGAAACCGCTAATATTGAGCCTGAAACCCCCGTTGTTAAACAAAAAACTATCGATTATCGTTGGGCAGAATGTAAAACTTTAGCTGCTTTTTATCATGAAGGGCTCAATAATCCGCTATTTTGGTTACGTACCATTGAGTGCACACAGCGTATTATGTCTACAGAAGCACAACGTCAAGCCAGTAGTGTTATCGTTGCCGGATGGGATGGCGCCTTTTATAAAAGTATTTTATTAGAGCGAGCCGGAATGACGGTTGCTGAACGTCGTTCACAGTTGGTTTTATTAGAAAGCTATCAATTACAATTTCCAAGCTCTATGCGTGTTCTATTATCTACTTGGATTGAGAATCAAACGCTTACGCTTGCTCTCGCTGATGAGAAAAATCGTAATCGCCGTTTTGTTACAGAAACGGAAAATAAAATGGATTTGCTGAAAAAACAAAATAATGCATTAGAGCATGAGTTAAATACCACACGTAAAAAACTCGAAAGTCTCACACAAATTGAACGTCAATTATCGAGCCGAAAACAAGGGGCTTCTGTGGATGCTATTTCTCAAGAAGAAGCACTATCTGATGTTCAATCTTCAGATGCGAGTAATGCAGAAAAACCAGCCGATAAACCGACAGCGGAGCAATCTAATACGTCAACGGCAAGTGAGCAATCGATAACCAAAGAAAATAATGAGGTTTCACAACCTTCGGTATCAGCAGTTAAACCTGAACCACCAAAAGCAGAACAAGTAAAACCTGATGCGAAAAATACCTCGACAGAAAAAGAGAATAGCGCAACGGTTAAACCTACTGAAACAGGATCTAAATAAGGAGAATGTGCATGGCTGGCCATAAATCAGCGAATCTTTTACTTGTCGATGATGATCCGGGATTATTAAAGCTACTGGGTATGCGATTAACAAGTGAAGGGTTTCATATCGTTACCGCTGAAAGTGGGCAAGAAGCACTTAAACTATTATTAAAAGAAAAAATCGATCTGGTGATCAGCGATTTACGTATGGATGAAATGGATGGTATGGCGCTATTTGCAGAAATACAGCGCCAACAACCCGGAATGCCTGTGATTATTTTAACTGCACATGGCTCCATTCCTGATGCTGTCGCGGCAACTCAACAGGGTGTGTTTAGTTTCTTGACTAAACCTGTTGATAGAGATGCGCTTTATAAAGCTATCGATGAAGCATTAGAATTAGTGACGACGGTATCTGATGAAGAGTGGTCAAAAGATATCGTGACCCGTAGCCCCCAAATGTTACGCTTATTAGAGCAAGCCAAGTTAGTTGCACAATCCGATGTTAGCGTACTGATTAATGGGCAAAGCGGTACGGGTAAAGAAGTCCTTGCTCAAGCAATCCACCGCGCCAGCCCACGAGCTAAAAAACCCTTTATTGCTATTAACTGCGGTGCTTTACCTGAACAATTATTAGAATCTGAACTATTTGGACATGCTAAAGGTGCTTTTACTGGCGCGGTAAGTAGTCGTGAAGGACTTTTCCAAGCGGCAGAAGGGGGCACTCTATTTCTGGATGAAATTGGTGATATGCCAATGGCATTGCAAGTGAAATTACTGCGTGTATTACAAGAGCGTAAAGTGCGGCCATTAGGCAGTAATCGTGATATTGATATTGATGTGCGTATTCTTTCTGCAACCCATCGTGACTTGCCAAAAGCGATGGAGCGTAATGAATTTCGAGAAGATTTATACTATCGTTTAAATGTGGTGAATTTACGTATCCCCACGTTGAGCGAAAGAGCCGAGGATATCCCTGTTCTTGCTAACCATTTATTGCGCGAATCAGCAAAACGGCATAAACCTTTTGTGCGTAGCTTCTCAACGGATGCGATGAAATGTCTAATGACAGCAAGTTGGCCGGGAAATGTGCGTCAGTTAGTTAACGTCATCGAGCAATGTGTCGCTTTAACGACTGCACCTGTGATTAGCGAAGCCCTTGTCACACAAGCATTGCAAGGGGAAAATACCGCGTTACCTACTTTTGCTGAAGCACGGGGCCATTTTGAGATGACCTATTTAAGGAAGTTATTGCAGATGACAAAGGGCAATGTCACTCAGGCTGCAAGGATGGCAGGGCGAAATCGAACAGAATTTTATAAATTGTTGTCACGTCATGGACTTGATGCCAATGATTTCAAAGAATGATCTTTGTAGATAACAAAAATTTTTTTAAACTTGCTTTCTTTAGATAGCAAAGATAGCTGGAGAGACTAATTTTTATGAGTCGTAAATTAAAACTCGCACTTGCTCAGTTAAACTGGGTTGTTGGCGATATTGAAGGCAACTGTGAACGCATGTTAGCCACCGTAAAAGCGCAAGAAGATGCCGATCTGGTTTTGTTTTCTGAGCTTGCGTTATGCGGTTACTCTCCTGAAGATCTACTATTTCGCCCTGATTTCCAACAACGTTGTGAAGAGCAACTGGTTCGTTTAGAACAAGCAAGTAAGAAAACGGCCATTGTGGTTGGGCATCCTTGGTGGCAAAACGGCACTATCTATAATGCACTGTCATTTTTCTATCAAGGTGAGTTACAGGCGCGTTACTTCAAACAACAGCTACCTAATTATGGTGTATTTGATGAAAAACGTTATTTCCAGCAAGGAAATGAACGTTGTGTTGTGCCTTTTAAAGGCTATCATTTAGGATTATTAATTTGTGAAGATATTTGGATCAACGAGCCTATTGATGCACTAAAACAAGCGGGTGCTGATCTGGTTCTTTCTATTAATGCTTCACCTTATAGTCGTGAAAAGCCACATATTCGTACCCAATTAATTAAAGAACATTGCCAAAGAACGCATCTGCCTGTGGTGTATCTCAACCAAATTGGTGGTCAGGATGAATTGGTTTTTGATGGATGTTCTAAAGTCTTTGATGAACGAGGAACAATCACCCATCGTTTAGCGGCTTTTGATGAGCAAGTGGCTGTGGTGGAGTTTGATGAGTTAACTATCGTACCGATGCAAGATGCGGCACCCGAGCTTTCTCCTTTAGCGCAAGTTTATCAAGCACTAGTGCTGGCAACGCGTGATTATGTGACAAAAAATGGTTTTAAAGGCGCTATATTAGGATTATCAGGGGGCATCGACTCAGGCTTAACAGTTGCAATTGCCGTTGATGCGTTAGGTAAAGAGAGCGTTCAAGCGGTAATGATGCCATTTCGCTATACCTCAGAAATGAGTATTCACGATGCGAAAGAGCAAGCTGATTTATTAGGTGTTGAGTTTGATACTGTCTCTATTGAGCCGATGTTTGATGCTTTTATGGATCAACTTTCGCCTATGTTTAAAGGTAGCGCTGTCGATACTACAGAAGAAAATTTACAAGCGCGTTGTCGTGCGGTTATTTTAATGGCGATGTCCAATAAACGTCGTCGGTTAGTGCTCACCACGAGTAATAAAAGTGAATCTGCCGTAGGCTACTCGACCTTATATGGTGATATGGCGGGGGGCTTTGATGTTTTAAAAGATGTTCCTAAAACACTGGTGTTTGAACTGGCTAAATATCGTAATACTCTTTCACCCGCTATTCCACAACGTGTGATTGATAGGCCCCCTTCAGCAGAATTAGCACCAGGACAAACAGATCAAGATAATCTGCCACCTTATGATATTTTAGATGCCCTTCTTGAAGGCTATGTTGAGCAAGATAAATCTGTTTCTGACTTGGTTGCGGCTGGATTTGATGAAGCCATTGTTCGTAAAGTGGTAAAATTAGTCGATATTAATGAATATAAGCGTCGTCAAGCACCGGTAGGACCGCGTATTACCAGTCGTAATTTTGGTAAAGATCGTCGCTATCCGATCACAAGCGGTTTTGGTCGCCATAACTGGTAATAGCAGGATAATCCGATGAAAAAAATTGAAGCGATAATTAAGCCGTTTAAATTAGATGATGTAAGAGAAGCACTAGCCGAAGTTGGTATCACGGGTATGACGGTAACAGAGGTAAAAGGCTTTGGTCGTCAGAAAGGGCATACCGAACTTTATCGCGGTGCAGAGTATATGGTCGATTTTTTACCTAAAGTAAAAATTGAGATCGTTGTTGCTGATGAAATAGCAGAAACTTGTGTCGATACTATAATGACTACCGCTCAAACGGGGAAGATTGGCGACGGTAAAATTTTTGTTTTTGATGTGAATCGAGTTATCCGTATTCGTACTGGAGAGCAAGACGAAGAAGCTATTTAAAAAATAAATAAGCGTTGTTTATGAAACCTGATGATTATTAGTTTAATTATCGGGTTTTTTTATCTTTATTAATTAATTCTTTTTTATATTATCTCAATAAGTTTATTTATTTACTGATTATCTTTTATAAATTTATAAGTAATAATAAATGATTTGTGTTGATGATAATTATACTCATTAAATAAGTAATATTAATAATTACCTTTCTTTGTTCATAAAATGTTTTTTTATGTTTCACCTATTGTGCTATTTATATCTTATACAAGTCTATTGATGATAATAAACAATTTATTTTACTAAAATCCCCACCTTTTAAGGCACAAAATGTTATTCAATAACTTTTGTAGACAGTTATTATCATCAACTTAAATATTTATTATTCTATGGGTAATATCGTGCTTAGCTATTTATTAAAGCGTTTTGCTTTATTTTTGTTTTCCGCCATGATTGTGGCAATAACAACAGGGTTTATTTTCCTCGATATTTTGGTGCTGAATAATGGTATTTCTGAAACCTCAGCAACCGAACTGGGGCAAGAACTTATTGTGGCTATAATATGTCTTCTTTTCTTTATACCTGCTTATAAACAGCCAGAAATGAGAGGGGGATACACACTGATTATGGGCTTTTTCTTGTGTATCTTAATTCGTGAGTTAGATGGTGTTTTTGACCAATTAGCACATGGTTCATGGGTTTGGTTTGCATTAACGGTAACATTTGTCTGTATAGCGATCGCTATCAGAGAAGGGAAAAAAACATTATATGGCTTAACCCATTTTATAACGCATTCTAGTCAAGGAATGCTTATGGCGGGTTTACTCAGTGTTTTACTATTCTCTCGCTTATTTGGTATGGGGATTTTGTGGGAGAAATTGTTAGGTGAAGACTATAACCGCACAGTAAAAAATATGGTGGAAGAAGGTAGCGAGTTGTTCGGCTATACACTCTGTTTAATTAGTGTTATTTGGTATCGCTATTCGTCTAAATATCATGTTATACCGACATCAATAAAAGTTACTTATTAAATAGTTCGTTGTTTCCAATATAAAAAGCGCTGAATAGTAAAATAATCAGCGCTTTTTCCTTATTATTTAATTTATTCTCTTACCTATTCTGGCTGTTATTGGCTAATAACAGCATGAGGGCCAAAGCACTCATAATGAAGTTTATCGCTTTCAATACCGAGAGCAATAAGTTGTTTAGCGACAGATTGCATAAAAGGTAATGGTCCACAGAAATAGAACTGCATATTAGGTATTGATAGCCATTCATGTATCTTGGTTAAATCCATCAATCCTTCAAATTGATAGTCTTTATTGATAATGTCTTCAGTACGAGGGAGACGATACCATACTGCTTGTTGATATTGTTCAATTTGCTTTCCTGCTTGTGCGATTTCTTCCCTAAAAGCATGTAGGCCACCATGCTCTGCTGCATGTAACCAATTGACTTGTGCTTGGTGAGAAGAGAGGGTGTGCAACATCGCTAACATAGGAGTTAAGCCTACACCTGCTGAAATTAATGTGACAGGCGTTGTTGATGAGATATCTAAATAAAAATCGCCCCCTGGTGCGGCAACTTGTAAGATGTCTCCTTCTTGGATATGGTCATGAAGAAAATTAGATAAAATTCCCTTGTCTTCACGTTTCACCGCAATACGATAGGTTTTATTGTTTGCCGATTGCGTTAAGGAATATTGACGAATTTCTTGATTTGCAAGTTTCTCATCACGAATATAAATACTTAAATATTGGCCTGCACGGTAAGGTGTAACCGCTTGTCCATCTTCAGGCTCTAATTCAAAGCTGGTAATAACCTCACTTTGTTTTACTTTATGCTTAACTTTAAAGTGACGTAATCCTCGCCAGCCTCCAGATGCTTGTTCTTTTTGTTGATAAATTTGCTCTTCCCGATTAATAAAAACATCAGCCAAAACTTGGTAAGCGGCTCCCCAAGCATCAAGCACTTCTTTGCCTGGGTTAAACATTTCATCAATGGTGGCTAATAAGTTTTCTCCAACAATAGGATAATGTTCAGGAAGAATATTCAAACTGGCATGTTTTTGTGCAATTTTTTCTACCGCCGGCAAAATAGCAGGTAAATCCTCAAGGTGCGTTGCATAAGCACATATCGCATTAAATAACGCTTCACGTTGTGCGCCACTGCTTTGGTGGCTCATGGTAAAAATATCTTTTAACTCAGGATGGCGAGAGAACATTCTGTCGTAAAAATGCGCCGTTAACGCGGGGCCTGTTTTAGCAATAAGAGGAATAGTGGATTTAATTGTCGCGATAGTTTGTGCATCTAACATAATTGCTCCTGAAAAATATTCAGTTTAATATGATTTTTATAACATGTATTTTTAATACAACTTATATCTTTTTGCTTTATTTGTAAATCTGAGTTTTTATTTTTTTTAGGAAAATGGGGAAATCTTAGAGAATGATGTTGAGGGTTTACATAAATTAGCGAGATGTGCCTCAAAAAGAACAAAAACAGCAGATAAAATGAGGTTATCAAAAAGTAATAGAACTGTGTTATAGTGGCTTAGCAAACGATTGCGTATTTTTTCTTTTGGGACTATCTCAATGAGGAAAAAGAGTTTACACTGTATGTCATTCTTACTCCCGTAAGGGAGTTCGCCTTTAGTGAAGTTAGCTGAGTCAGGAGATGTGAATGTTAAAACGTGAAATGAATATTGCTGATTACGATCCGGAATTATGGAATGCAATGGAAGGTGAAGTGACTCGTCAAGAAGAGCACATCGAATTAATTGCTTCTGAAAACTATACTAGTCCTCGTGTTATGCAGGCGCAGGGATCTCAGCTGACCAACAAATATGCAGAAGGTTATCCAGGTAAACGCTACTACGGTGGTTGTGAATACGTTGATGTTGTTGAACAATTAGCTATTGATCGTGCCAAAGCACTATTTGGTGCTGATTATGCAAACGTACAACCTCACTCTGGTTCACAAGCGAATGCGGCTGTGTATATGGCATTACTTAAACCGGGCGATACAGTATTAGGGATGAATTTGGCCCAAGGTGGTCACTTAACTCACGGCTCTCCGGTTAACTTCTCTGGTAAACTCTACAATATCGTTCCTTATGGTATTGATGAAGCCGGTAAAATTGATTACCAAGATATCGCTGAGCAAGCTAAAAAGCATAAACCAAAAATGATCATTGGTGGTTTTTCTGCTTATTCAGGTTTGGTTGATTGGGCTAAAATGCGTGAAATCGCAGATAGCGTAGGGGCTTACTTATTTGTCGATATGGCTCACGTTGCAGGTATGATTGCAGCGGGTGTCTATCCAAACCCAGTACCACATGCTCACGTTGTGACTACAACAACACACAAAACATTAGCGGGTCCTCGTGGTGGTCTTATCCTTGCTAAGGGTGGCGATGAAGAGTTTTATAAGAAATTAAACTCTGCCGTATTCCCTGGCTCTCAAGGTGGTCCTTTAATGCATGTGATCGCGGGTAAAGCCGTTGCATTAAAAGAAGCAATGGAACCTGAGTTTAAAGTTTACCAGCAACAAGTTGCAAAAAATGCGAAAGCAATGGTAGACGTTTTCTTAGCGCGCGGTTATAAAGTAGTATCTGGTGGCACAGAGAACCACCTGTTTTTATTAGATTTAGTTGATAAAGATATTACAGGTAAAGATGCTGATGCTGCACTGGGTCGTGCTAATATCACTGTGAACAAAAATAGTGTGCCAAATGATCCTCGCAGTCCATTTGTTACATCTGGTATTCGTATTGGTTCTCCAGCGATTACACGTCGTGGTTTTAAAGAAGCGGAAGCAAAAGATTTAGCCGGTTGGATGTGTGATGTCCTTGATAATATCAATGATGAAGCGAACATTGAAAAAGTGAAACAAAAAGTCTTGGATATCTGCGCTAAATTTCCAGTTTACGCATAAGTTTGTAACGATATAATAAAACCCGTTATACAAGCCCGCTTCGAGAACATGTTCTTGGCGGGTTTTTTTGCATGTTAAAAATGGGGGGTTGGATGGTTATTCCATCAACACTGTGGCTTGCCTTAGATTATTTTACGTATTTTTTCTCATATGGTATTTTCTTGCCTTTTTGGTCTATCTGGTTAAAGGGCGAGGGGGTTGATCCTGCGATGATAGGCTTACTACTTGGGGTGGGCTTAACCGCTCGTTTTGTAGGAAGCTTGATTTTAACGCCGGCTGTAAAAGATCCATCAAAGCTCATTACTGCACTGCGACTTTTTGCTTTTTTATCTCTCCTATTTACCGTTGCATTTATGTTGGGCACTCATTGGGCTTGGCTCTTTTTGGTAATGACCGGATTTAACGTTTTTTTTGCACCCATGGTGCCTTTGGGAGATTCACTTGCGGGAACATGGCAAAAACAATTTCCTTTAGATTATGGAAAAATTCGGGTTTGGGGATCTATTGCATTTATTATTAGTTCCTCATTATTGGGGATATTGATTGATGCTTTTGGACACCCGATTATTCTTTATGGATTGATTGCCAGTACTCTTGCATTATTCCTTACCTCAATGTTACGTCCGAAAATCATGCCCCAAGGTAAGGTCAAAAAAGCGGAACACCATCATGTTTCATTTATGAAACTGATTTCAGATGGCCCAGTCTGGCGTTTTCTATTATGTGTTTCTTTACTACAAGGTGCTCATGCTGCTTATTACGGTTTTAGCGCACTCTATTGGGAAAAAGCAGGCTATGATACAGCAACGATTGGTTATCTTTGGTCCTTAGGCGTAGTTGCTGAAGTGGTTGTCTTTATGTTTAGCCGTCGTTTATTCCGCCGTTGGAGTGCTCGAAACTTATTATTACTTTCAGCATTCGCAGGGCTATTGCGCTGGGGGATGATGGGCAGTTTTACAGCATTACCGGCACTTATTATTGTACAAATTTTGCATAGTGGCACATTTACCGTATGCCATTTAGCGGCAATGCGTTTTATTACTGCACGTCAAGAGCATGAAATTATTCGTTTACAAGCGGTTTATTCTGCTCTAGCAATGGGGGGAAGTATCGCTATTATGACGATTGTATCGGGATGGTTATATGAAAAACTCCCTAACCAAGAATACCTCATTTTCTGGTTGATGGCGGCATTAACTATTCCTGCAATGTTTATTAGACCGAAAGTACAACCGCAAAATACTTAATCCTTTTATTTCCTATTTTTCATAAATGTCTAAGCCTGTAATACCTTTTGATATTACAGGTTTTTTTCTTTTTATTTTTTAAAGCGCATTTTTTGATCAACCAAACGATTGATCATTTTAAATATTAAAGCTAAATTTAATTCATTCAAATGAATGAATAGAAGAAGGTATTACTATGAAAAGTAAATCAGTGATCCCAGCTAGTTTTTCTTTACAAGAAAGAGACCGACGCTGGCAGTTAGCTAGAGACATTATGAGAGATAACCAATTAGATACATTGATTATTTATGGTGATAGAGAATCGGCAGCACCTGCACCGTTTTGTATTGACCACTATTTTACAAATGACAGATTAGGATCGGTTGTTATTTTTCATGAAGATAAGAAACCATTGATAGTTACTTTTGCACCAATGATGATAGCTGATCATATGCAGGCAAAACTACGTGGTGATTTGCAGTGGATTGATGAAGATAATCTTGTTGTAGGAAAAACAGGGCGTAGTATTGCTCATTTTCTAAAAGAGATGGGAGTACAACAAAATGCACATATTGGTATTATTGGCTTAGAACCTTATCCCCCATTTTATTTTGATGGTGCAATGCCATTTAATACTCTAAATGGTATTAAAGAAGCATTTCCTTATGCAAAATTTAGCAGTGTATATCGTGATTTCTTTAGACGGGCATCAGTTAAAAGTGAAGAAGAGCTCGCTCATGTAAGATATGCTGCCGCCATTGGTGAAGCAATGAGCGAGGCAATGCGAGTGACAGCAAGGCCTGGTGCAACAGAGGCGGAGCTTGCGGCTGCAATTACTGCCACTTGTTTATCAAGGGGGGGATTTACCGCTGAAATTTTAATGGGATCAGGATCTGAGTATATCGGTTGGGGACCTCCTGCTTGGCAATATCGCTCACAAGCACCTCGTGAAATTCAAATGGGTGATATTATATTATCAGAGATTTTTGCTTTATATGGAATGTATGAAACGCAACATCAAGCGGCGGTTGCTGTAGGTAAAATTCACGAAAACTTAGAAAAAGCAGCATTAGTTGCACGTGAATGCTATGAAATTGGCGTTGAACATTTAAAAGCAGGGATAACCTTTGGTGAAGTCGTTGATTTAATGGAAAAACCACTATTAGAATCAGGGGGATGGCATGTTCATCCACTTATTCACAGTATTAATCCTTATGGCCCAATCGGCTTTGGCACAGCGCCAGGTATTGAATCATTACCTCTTGCTCATCGTTATAAACAAATTGAGCGATTACCTAATCCAGGGAGAGAATTGGTATTACAAGAAGGTATGACATTTGCTTTTGAGCCTAATTGTGGCTTCGGCCACCACTTATGTAATTTAGGTGGCACTGTTGTGGTTGGCAAAAGCAAAGGGATTGAGTTAAATTCTAACTCAACACAATTAATGCGGGCAGATATATAGTCCTAATAGTAACCAGTTGATTATAATGAAAAACACCAGTAAAACTGCAGTAAGTACAGAACAAACTCAAGAGAAATTAGTGCAAGAAGGTATTAGGCTTTTTGCACTACATGGGATCAGTGGATTGAGAACGCGACAACTTGCGCAAGATGCTGGTGTTAATCAATCAGCAATACCTTACCATTTTGGCGGAAAATTAGGGGTTTATACAGCAGTGATCCGATATATTGCTACAGAATTAGCCTCTGAAATTCAGTTTGACCAATTTGATAATAAGCTTCAGTTTTTATTGAAAGAAAACCGACCTTATAAAAATGAAAAAGTGGCTGAATTAGTTCTATTACTAGTCACAGGTTTAACTCGTGCATTATTATCACCAAAACGCCATTATTACAGTCAGTTGATCCTACGTGAACAGTTAGAACCGACGGAAAATTACGATCTTATTTATAGTAATTTGATTGAACCTTTTCATCTTCGCCTTTCTCGCTTAGTTGGGTTAATGGATACAAAGAGTGATGAAGTAACAATCACTATTCGCGCTCATGCTCTTATTGGTCAGATATTAGGGTTTGTCATTGCAAGAAAAGCTTTTCTATTACGTGTTAATAAGCAAGAGATAACATCACAACTATTAGATAAGATTGCACAAGAAATTAGCCAACTTTCAGTAAATGCCCTTTTAATTGAAAACGCATAGGCAATAAAAAAGACCCCCAGTAATTGGCTGTCCAACTATTGGGGATCATTTTATAAGATAGTTTTTTTATATTTTATTGTTATTCGTATCAATTAACGTTTTAAAGCATCGGTTAATTCGCTACGAATTTCTGCCAATAATGCTCGGACAACTCGAGGATTACCCGCAACAATATTACCAGTTTGTAGATAGCCGTGATTACCAGTAAAGTCAGATACAATTGCACCCGCTTCACGAGCAATAAGTTCACCTGCTAAGAAATCCCAAGGTTTTAAACCAATTTCAAAGAAGCCATCCACACGACCCGCGGCAACATAAGCTAAATCTAATGCTGCTGAACCTGTGCGACGAAAATCAGCGCATGGTACAAACAGTTTAGTCAGCATATTCATATAAGCTGCTGAATGTTGTTTTGCTTTGAATGGGAAACCAGTTGCTAAAACAGCACCATCTAAATCACGTGCATTAGAGCCACGGAGGCGGTAACCATTTAATTGTGCACCTTGACCACGAACAGCTGAGAAAAGTTCGTTACGCATAGGATCGTAAACCACAGCAACTTCTGTGCGACCTTTGATACGTACAGCGATAGAAACAGAAAAATGTGGTAGGCGTTTAATAAAGTTAGTGGTGCCATCAAGTGGATCTATAACCCATTGGATATCGTGATCTTCACCGAGTAACTCGCCACTTTCTTCCGTAATAATGGTGTGTTTTGGATAAGATTTACGAATGATTTCAATGATTGCCTGTTCCGCTTCGCGATCAACATTAGTGACAAAATCATTGCTACCTTTCTGGCTCGTTTCTACAGATTCAGGATTTTCGTAATTTTTGGCGATTAAATTACCAGCCTTACGTGCAGCACGTATGGCAATATTCAGCATCGGATGCATGGTTATCTTCCACAAGATGTTAAAGAACGGGGATAAAAAACGAGGCGAAGTATAACAGGCGTTCGCGTTTTTGGCTACATTTGTGATAAAATAGATGGATCATAAAACAATTAGTTAGAAATCAATGTTAGAAAATATTCGCATTATCCTTGTCGAAACTTCACATACAGGCAATATGGGCTCGACAGCTCGTGCTATGAAAACCATGGGATTAACGAATCTTTATTTTGTTAATCCTAAAGAAAAACCCGACTCTCACTCTATAGCCTTATCAGCAGGGGCAAGCGATGTTATTGGCAATGCTCATATTGTTGATACTATTGATGATGCCATTGAAGGCTGTGGGTTAGTGATTGGAACAAGTGCGCGTAATCGTACGCTCTCTTGGCCAATGCTAGCACCTCGTGAATGTGGTGAACGTTGCGTAAAAGAGGCAGCAAATAAGCCCGTTGCGGTGATCTTTGGCCGTGAACGCACAGGCTTAACTAATGAAGAATTACAAAAATGTGATTACCACCTCTATATTCCTACCAACCCTGAATATGGCTCTTTAAACTTAGCGATGGCGGTGCAACTTGTTTGTTATGAAATTCGCATGGCTGCACTTGCTCAACAGGAAAAACAAGAGGAAAATGCTTCATCAGAGATTGATTATCCACCCGCTGAAGATATTGAACGCTTTTATGTTCACTTAGAGCAGGTACTTAATGAGTCTGGTTTTATTCGTCCTAAACATCCAGGACAAGTGATGAGTCGTTTACGCCGCTTGTTTACGCGCGCACGTCCAGAAACACAAGAGCTTCATATCTTACGTGGTATTTTAACATCCGTTGAAAAATGGGCTAAGAAATAAAGGATTAAGTTGATTAACATGCGTCATTGTTGCTGAGCTTAATACCTGACTAAAACACTCAGATAAATAGTTGACTAAATTACTCAGGAATGACACAATTTGACTATTGTTCACCACGGAGTATTTGTTATGAGACTGACATCAAAAGGGCGTTATGCTGTTACTGCTATGCTTGATGTTGCATTGCATTCGCAGCAAGGCCCTGTCCCCCTCGCTGATATTTCTGAGCGTCAAGGGATTTCCCTTTCTTACCTTGAGCAGCTTTTTTCACGTTTACGTAAAAATGAATTAGTCGCAAGTGTGCGTGGCCCGGGTGGTGGTTATTTACTCGGTCGTGAAGCGGGGCAAATTTTTGTTGCTCAAGTCATTTCAGCAGTTGATGAATCTGTTGATGCTACCCGTTGTCAGGGTAATAAAGAAGGATGTCAAGGTGGCGATCGTTGCCTGACTCATACTTTGTGGCGTGATTTAAGTGATCGTATTACCAGTTTCCTTAGCAGCATTAGCCTTGAAGAGTTAGTTAATAACGAAGAGGTTATGGATGTCGCTGATCGTCAAGACAATGAAAAACGTCATGCTATCAATGGTCGTTTACAAGAAACCATTGTTAATATGCGAGTTTAACGGCGATCTCTAGGCAAACAAAACAAAATTATTAAAGAAGATCTGTCGTCTTTGGAGTTAGTGAGCAATGAAATTACCCATTTATCTAGATTATTCAGCAACCACACCCGTTGATCCTCGAGTTGCTGAAAAAATGATGCAATGCCTGACTATTGACGGCATTTTTGGTAACCCAGCCTCTCGTTCGCACCGTTTTGGATGGCAAGCTGAAGAAGCGATCGATATCGCTCGTAATCAGATTGCTGATCTTATTGGTGCTGATCCTCGTGAAATTGTTTTCACCTCAGGGGCAACTGAAGCAGATAACTTGGCACTAAAAGGTGTTGCAAACTTTTATCAGAAAAAAGGTAAGCACATCATCACATCAAAAACTGAGCATAAAGCGATTTTAGATACTTGTCGTCAGCTTGAGCGTGAAGGTTTTGAAGTGACCTACTTAGCACCAAAAAGCGATGGCTTAATTGATTTGAAAGAACTCGAAGCCGCTATGCGTGATGACACTATTTTAGTTTCTATCATGCACGTGAATAATGAAATTGGTGTGGTGCAAGATATTGCTGCTATTGGTGAGTTATGCCGTAGCAAAGGCATTATTTACCACGTTGACGCAACGCAAAGCGTTGGTAAATTACCAATCGATCTCTCCAAATTAAAAGTCGATTTACTTTCTCTTTCTGCACATAAAGTTTACGGACCTATGGGTATTGGTGCGCTTTATGTTCGCCGTAAACCACGCATTCGCTTAGAAGCACAAATGCATGGTGGTGGGCATGAGCGTGGTATGCGTTCAGGTACATTAGCCGTTCACCAAATCGTGGGTATGGGTGAAGCTTACCGTATATTGAAAGAAGAAATGGCTGATGAAACTAAACGTTTAAATGAATTACGTTTACGTTTATGGAATGGCATCAAAGATATTGAAGAAGTGTATATCAATGGTTCTTTAGAACATACAGCGCCAAATATTCTTAATGTCAGCTTCAACTATGTTGAAGGTGAATCATTAATGATGGCACTGAAAGATCTTGCTGTATCTTCAGGTTCAGCCTGTACATCAGCAAGTTTAGAGCCTTCTTATGTACTACGTGCTTTAGGATTAACCGATGAATTAGCACATAGTTCTATTCGTTTCTCTTTAGGTCGTTTCACCACTGAAGAAGAAATCGATTATGCAATTGAACAAATTCACAGTGCAATTGGTCGCTTACGTGATCTTTCTCCACTTTGGGAAATGCATAAACAAGGCGTTGATATCAACAGTATCGAATGGTCTCACCATTAATCAGACGTTTTCAGGAGTTAAATCATGGCTTATAGCGATAAAGTAATTGATCATTATGAAAATCCTCGTAATGTGGGTTCATTTGATAACAACGACCCTACAGTGGGGAGCGGTATGGTAGGCGCACCAGCTTGTGGTGACGTCATGAAGCTACAAATCAAAGTTGATGATAACGGTGTAATTGAAGATGCACGTTTTAAAACTTATGGTTGTGGCTCAGCGATTGCATCAAGCTCTTTGGTTACCGAATGGATGAAAGGTAAAACCTTAGATGAAGCAGAAGCGATTAAAAATACCGCAATTGCTGAAGAGTTAGAATTACCACCAGTGAAAATTCACTGTTCAATTCTGGCTGAAGATGCAATAAAAGCCGCGATTGCAGACTATAAAAGCAAACGCCAAGGCAAATAATTGCCTGTTATAATAAAAAAATAAAATATTGGCGGATGCTGAAGGTTATGTTTCAGTGTCCGCTTTCGTTCTTTATGAGTGAGGTGTGCCATGTCAATTTCCCTTACAGAAGCCGCTGCTAACCGTGTTCGCTCTTTTCTTGCTAATCGTGGCAAAGGCGAAGGTTTGCGTTTAGGCGTAAGAACATCAGGCTGTTCTGGGATGGCTTATGTTCTTGAGTTTGCTGATGTCATCAATGACGAAGATACCGTTTTTGAAGATAAAGGTGTGAAAGTTATTATTGACGGTAAAAGCATGGTCTATTTAGATGGAACAGAGCTTGATTTCGTTAAAGAAGGATTAAACGAGGGCTTTAAGTTTAACAACCCAAACGTGGCTAACGAATGTGGTTGTGGAGAAAGCTTTACCGTGTAATCAATATTTATACACGGTATTAATATCAATTAATCCAAGAGCAGAAGTATGGACTATTTCACCCTATTAGGCATGCCTAATCGTTTTGATATTGATAAACAACAGCTTGCTTCTCGTTATCAAGAGATGCAACGTCAATATCACCCCGATCGTTTTGCGGGTAAATCTGACAAAGAGCAAGTACAAGCAATTTCGTTTGCTTCGACTATCAATCAGGCTTATCAAACCTTAAAAAATCCACTTTCAAGAGCTGAATATATGCTCTCTTTACAGGGCATCGATATTGCTAATGAGCAACAAACGATGCACGATACGGCTTTTCTTATGGAGCAGCTTACGCTTCGTGAAGAGCTGGATGATATAGAGCATAGTACTGATGCTGAAAATTTACTGGCTGATTTTTCTGCGCGCTTAGAGAAAATGTACACTGTACGCTATGATGAAATGGTGAAAACACTGGACAGTCAGACTTGGGACATTGCCGCAGACAATGTGAGAAAATTACGTTTTCTCGCGAAATTAAAAGAGCAAGTCGAGCATCTTGAAGAACGCTTGTTTGATGGTTTTTAAGGAAAATTGTTATGTCATTATTACAAATTAGCGAGCCAGGACAAACACCTGCGCCACATCAGCGTCGATTAGCTGCGGGTATTGACTTAGGAACAACACACTCACTTGTTGCCACTGTACGTAGTGGGCAAGCCGAAGCGCTTTCTGATAGTGAAGGTCGCTATTTATTGCCATCTGTTGTGCAGTATCAAGTTGATAATATTAATGTTGGCTGGCAGGCGAAACAAGAAGCTGAAAAAGATCCCGCCAATACCATCAGCTCAATAAAACGAATGCTGGGGCGCTCGCTAAATGATATAACCAGTCGTTATCCTAACCTCCCTTACCATTTTCATGACAATGATAGTGGACTGCCATTAATTAAAACACCTGCTGGCATTGTCGATCCTATTCAAGTTTCTGCGGATATTTTAAAAGCCTTAGCAGAGCGTGCAATACAATCATTAGGTGGTGAACTTGATGGTGTGGTTGTCACTGTACCTGCTTATTTTGATGACGCACAGCGTCAAGGCACTAAAGAAGCAGCACGTCGTGCAGGTTTACATGTATTACGTTTATTAAATGAACCTACTGCTGCCGCGATTGCTTATGGATTAGATTCCGGAAAAGAAGGCACTATTGTCGTTTACGACTTAGGGGGCGGAACTTTTGATATCTCTGTCTTACGTTTAACTAAAGGGGTGTTTGAAGTCTTAGCAACTGGTGGTGATACTGCGTTAGGCGGTGATGACTTTGATATGATGTTAGCCGACTGGATCAGAGAGCGTGCGGGATTTGGCTATCAAAATGATGTTATTTTACAACGTCAATTACTTGATATTGCCTCAGAAACTAAAATCGCTTTAAGTGATAATGATGTGGCTGATATCAATATCAATGGTTGGAAAGGGGAAATTACCCGCGCTGAATTTGAATCATTAATTCAACCTTTAGTTAAACGTACGTTGTTATCCGTTCGTCGAGCATTAAAAGATGCTGATGTTGACGTGGATGAGGTGCTCGAAGTGGTTATGGTGGGTGGATCAACACGCGTGCCACTGGTGCGCCAAATGGTAGGCGATTATTTTAAACGTGAACCATTAACTTCGATTGACCCTGATAAAGTTGTCGCTATTGGTGCCTCTATTCAAGCAGATATTCTGGTGGGTAATAAACCTGATAGCGAAATGCTCTTGTTGGATGTTATTCCGCTTTCATTAGGTTTAGAAACCATGGGTGGGCTAGTTGAAAAAGTGATCCCACGAAATACCACTATCCCTGTTGCGAGAGCACAAGAATTTACCACTTTTAAAGATGGTCAAACTGCCATGAGTGTTCATGTGGTACAGGGTGAACGTGAAATGGTGAGTGATTGTCGCTCACTAGCCCGTTTTACTTTGCGGGGTATTCCGCCAATGGCGGCGGGAGGAGCACATATACGTGTTACCTTCCAAGTGGATGCTGATGGTTTATTAAGCGTTAGTGCGATGGAAAAATCCACTGGTGTTGAAGCCTCAGTACAGGTAAAACCTTCTTATGGTCTTAGTGATACAGAAATCGCTAATATGATCCAATCTTCAATGGAAAATGCCAAAGAAGATTTACAAGCTCGTCGTCTTGCCGAGCAAAAAGTCGAAGCCGCTCGCGTGTTAGAAAGTTTAACCGCAGCATTACAAGAAGATGCTCATCTCTTAACTGAAGATGAGAAAACGGCTATCGATAATGTTGTAGATACTTTAATAGAAAGCGTTGAGGGAACAGATCCTGTTGCCATTGAAAACGCCATTAAACAACTGGATAAGCAAACTCAGGAATTTGCTGCGCGTCGTATGGATACTTCCATTCGTCAAGCGTTGGCAGGTCATTCTGTGGATGAGATATAACTATGCCTAAAATTGTATTTTTACCCCATAGCACACTTTGCCCGGAAGGTGCTGTTGTTGATGCCACTGAAGGTGAGTCTATTCTTGATGTTGCATTACGTAATGGCATTGAGATTGAACATGCGTGTGAAATGTCGTGTGCGTGTACCACTTGTCACTGTATCGTTCGTGAAGGTTTTGACTCTCTTGATGAAAGTACAGAGCTGGAAGACGATATGTTAGATAAAGCGTGGGGATTAGAGCCAGAAAGTCGTTTAAGTTGCCAAGCGAAGGTAACTGATGAAGATTTAGTTGTTGAAATACCTAAATATTCTATCAACCATGCGAGAGAACACTGATTTTAGGAGTTTAAAATGAAATGGAGTGATACACGTGAAATAGGGGAAGCGCTTTATGATCTCTACCCCGATACAGATCCAAAAACCGTTCGTTTTACCGATATGCATCAGTGGATTTGCCAATTAGACGATTTTGATGATGATCCACAAAAATCGAATGAAAAAATTCTTGAAGCAATTTTATTAGTTTGGCTTGATGAATTTGAATAATCGAGTAAATGATTAATGCGAAAGACTGGTTAATTGCCAGTCTTTTTGTTTTTATTGCTCAGTATGATTTAACCTTAAAAGAGGAATAAATACCTCAAAAGACTGAGTAACCAGCGTTTGTTTATGGGATATTGCTCGTAAAGTAACATGCAATTAGCTAAAAGGCTTTAATGAGAATGGTCGTGACTGATTTTTTGCAGTAAATTGATCACGCTAAAAGGTAAATATCTGGTAGTCTGAATAGGTTAACTGCCATCAGTAATAATAAGTGAGATAATAAATGAATAAACAAATTATGCCTATCATGCTGTCTAATGAACCTGCAGCAGCATGTTGGGGAGAAAAAGCACTAATTAGCACTAACGAAACTGGCATGACCGTTCACTTAACGGAAGAAAACCGCTTAGGGGCCATTCAGCGTGGTGGACGCAAAATTGATGGTCAAGGTATTCGTAATGTTGCTCTAGTTGGTGACGGCTGGGATTTAGAACGTAGTTGGGCGTTTTGGTTAGGTTTTAGAGCACCTAAAGGCGCACGTTCAATCGAATGGCCACAATTAAGTGAAGCGGACAAAAAAGAATTAGAGTCGCGTATCCGCATTGTTGATTGGGTGCGTGACACAATAAACACCCCAGCAGAAGAGTTAGGGCCAGAACAACTGGCACAGCGTACTGTTGATCTGTTTTGTGGTTTAGATAAAGAAGATATCAGCTATAAAATCACCAAAGGGGCTGATCTCCGTGATCAGAACTATGCGGGAATTTATACTGTAGGTCGAGGCTCTTCACGTGATCCCGTCTATTTAGCATTAGATTTTAATCCAACTAAAGATGCCGAAGCCCCTATCTTTGCCTGTCTTGTTGGTAAAGGGATCACCTTTGATTCAGGCGGATATAGCATCAAACCTTCTTCTTCCATGAATTCTATGAAAGCGGATATGGGCGGTGCTGCAACCTTAGCTGGTGCTTTGGCTTTAGCTATTACACGAGGTTTAAATAAACGCGTAAAACTATTGCTCTGTATTGCTGATAATATGGTTAGCGGCAATGCCTTTAAGTTGGGAGATATTATCCGTTATCGTAATGGTAAATCCGTTGAAATCATGAATACGGATGCAGAAGGTCGTTTAGTTTTAGCAGATGGTTTAATTGATGCTAGCAACTTTGCCCCTGAATTGATTATCGATGCGGCAACATTGACAGGTGCTGCTAAAGTGGCCGTAGGCAATGATTATCACTCTGTATTAAGTTTTGATGATAAATTAGCGAATGAATTATTAGCAAGTGCAGATCAAGAAAATGAACTGTTCTGGCGCTTACCATTAGCTGATTTCCATCGTAGCCAGTTACCATCAAGTTTTGCTGATCTCAATAATATTGCCGCACCTTCACATACCGCAGGCGCAAGTACAGCAGCCGCTTTCCTTTCTCACTTTGTGAAAGATTATAAAAAAGGCTGGGTACATATCGATTGTTCAGCAACTTACAGAAAATCATCTGTAGAACAATGGGCTGCTGGGGCAACAGGATATGGTGTTCGTTCTATCGCTAATTTATTATTAACAAAAGCAAAATAATAAACATTATGTGATTTGGAGTTTGTAATGGATGTATCTGAACAATTTGAAGTACAAGAAATTGTTGCTGTTGAAGGTTCTTCTCTACAACTGAGTGTGCTTGAGCCACAGCCTGAAAAATTAACACAAGCATTGAGCGAATTTTTTGGTCAACATAAGCCTATTCGTCGTGCATTTATTGTTAATGCTTTGGAGCAAGGTGATGATGAGTCATTTTATTTGATTGGGCTAGAAATCACTGGAGAAGAAAATATTATTGCTCAGATACTCCCACAAGCTGCTGAAGCCGCTTTTGAGCACCTAGAAGAAGGACAATCTCTTGATTTCTGTTTTGTGAATAAAGATGAGCAAGGTGTAAGTCATTTTATGACTCACCATGTAACACCTTTTTATCAACGCAAATTAGGGGGCTTTCTTCGTAAGGGTATTCCAATCGTTAATTTGAATACCTAACCTAGTTTTTTTGCAGTTTAGGCGATATCTCATCAGATATCGCTTTTTTTTACCCTATAATAAGAAAATGATTAAAATAGCAAATGGTTTGCATTTATATGTAACTCTTTGTTTTACTATTATTTTGCTTAAAAACGCACAAACAAATAATTAGTAAAGCCTAAATAAGGCTGTAGTATTAGATAATTAATTTACTTAATACGTTGTATATTATTATAGCCTGCATAAAACATCATATAATTCAGGGGTTGAATTAAAGGAAATGGATATGAATCGAGATCAATTTAGACAGTACACAGAAAAAAGAGGGTACCGTTGGTGTACACTTGCAGTGGTACTGGCTTCAGCATTAGCTTTAACAGGCTGTGATGATAACAAAACAGAAGATGAGCAATCTTCGACGAGTGATAACTCACAACCAACACAAGTTGCGGAACAAAAAAGCACATCGCAACAAACGACAACACAACTTGGTGATAAAACCGCAGTTACAACCAAAACGAATAATCAAACTGCATTAACTAGCCAAGAAGTGCGCAATGAACTTGCTCGTCGTTATGCAGGTAAAGAGGTGACTGTATTAGATGCCTCTGAATTACAACGCGATGGCGCAAGTACGATGGTAGTGACTTTTTCAGTACCACTCGATCCTGATCAGAAGTTTGATGATGTTATCCGTCTTGTTGATACTAAAAAAGGTAAATTAGAGGGGGCTTGGGAGCTATCTGATAATCTGATGGAGTTACGATTCCGCCATTTGCCACCTTCAACAGAGTTAAACCTGACTATTGATGCTCAAATTAAAGGAATTAACGAACGTAAATTAGTAGAGCCATTTAGCCAAAAATTTACTACAGAAGAGATTTTTCCATCGGTCGGCTTTACCAGTAAAGGCTCATTATTACCGTTAGAAGCAACGGAAGGTTTGCCAATTAGCGCATTAAATGTCGAACAAGTCGATGTTAACTTTTTTCGAGTTAAAGATGATCGGTTAACACAATTTTTAACTCAATGGGAAAGCCGCTCTAATATTAACTATTGGGAATCAGACGATTTTCTGTCACAAGCGGATTTGGTGTATAGCGGGCGCTTTGAACTTGATACAGAAAAAAACACCCGTGAAAATGTCTTATTACCACTCAAATCTATTGAAGCCCTGAAAAAAGAGGGCGTCTATATCGCCGTAATGCAGCAGGCAGGTAAATACTCCTATACCATGCCGGCAACGGTATTTACTTTTAGTGATATCGGTTTATCAGTACATAGCTACCTTAATACGCTAGATATTTTTACTCAATCCCTGAAAAATGGCGCGGCATTAGACAATATTGAAATTCGTCTTTTAGATGAAAAAGGTAATTTAATATCTAAAACAAAAACTGATAATCAAGGGCATGCCACATTAGAAAAGAGTGATAAAGCACGTTTATTACTCGCTATTCGTAATGGGCAAACCAGTATGATTGATTTGCGTAAACCAGCTCTTGATTTATCCGAGTTTGATATCGGCGGGCCACAAGGTTATAGCAAACAATTTTTTGTCTTTGGTCCACGCGATCTGTACCGCCCCGGCGAAACCTTAATCGTTAATGGTTTATTGCGAGATGGTGATGGAAACCCGATTAAAGAGCAACCTGTTAAAGTTGACTTATTAAAAACGGATGGTCAGGTTTCCCGTAGTTTTGTTTGGCAACCTGAAAATGGTTTTTATCAGTTGAAACTGATGATCCCTGAAAATGAGAGTACAGGTATTCGGAAATTACGTTTTGATTTAGGCGATGGCACTCCACGCTTCTACCAATTCCAAGTTGAAGATTTTATGCCTGAGCGTATGGCATTAGAGATCACCGGTAAAAAAGGCATTTTACTCAGTGGTAATAATGCTTATTTTGATATTAAAGGTCGTTATCTTTATGGTGCACCGGCAGCAGATAATCGCTTACAAGGGCAGGTTTTCTTAAAAGCTTCGCGAGAAGCAGTCAGTCAACTGCCGGGTTATGAATTTGGTGCCGTAAAAGATGAAAATTTAAGTCGTTTATTAGATGAATTTGAACTTACTCTTGATACGGATGGTGAAGGGGCATTAACGGTTGATAAAGACCGTTATGCTGAAGTGAAATCACCGATTAATATTATCTTACAAGCAAGCTTACTTGAAGCCGGAGGGCGTCCTGTTACTCGCCGTTATCAACAAGCGGTATGGCCAGCGACACATCTTGCGGGAATTCGCCCTGTTTTTGCTAAAAAAGAGGTGTATGACTACCGTAATGATAAATATAAATCAGGCTATAGTGTTGATGAAAACTCAATGGCGGAGTTTGAAATCGTTTATACCGATCAAGAGGGTAAAAAATTACCTGCTGATGACCTAAAAGTAAGATTTATTTACGAACGTTATGATTATTATTGGCGTTGGTCTAATTCAAATGGTTGGGAGTCTGGCTACAATCAAAAAGATCTGCAAATGGATGAGCAGACTATCAAAATAGCTAAAGATGGTACCGCAAAAGTGGCTTTCCCTGTTGAATGGGGTTCTTATCGTATAGAAGTGGTCGATCCTAAAACAGAACTTGTCAGTAGCTTACGTTTTTGGGCGGGCTATTCTTGGATGGATAATACTGGCGGAACCGGGGCAGTAAGACCTGATCAAGTTAAATTAAAATTAGATAAAGAGAGTTACTTACCGGGTGAAAAAGTCAAACTCAATATTGCAGCCCCTCATCCTGGCAAAGGCTATGTGTTATTAGAATCGAGTGATGGGCCACTATGGTGGCAAGAGATTGATGTACCTGAAAAAGGGCTTGATGTTGAAGTACCTATTAATAAAGAGTGGGCAAGACACGATTTATATTTGACTTCGGTGGTGGTAAGACCGGGGGATACATCCAAACAAGCGACGGTAAAACGTGCAGTAGGTATTTTGCATTTACCACTACAAGATAACAATCGCCGTATAGATATTGCACTGGATGCACCTGAAAAAATTCGTCCAAATCAAGATCTAAAAATTCGGATTAAAGCTAAGCCCGTTGCAGGCCAGCCATTGCCGGAAAACATCAATGTATTAGTGTCTGCAGTTGATACAGGTGTCTTAAATATTACCGACTATAAAACGCCTGATCCGTACGAAGCTTTCTTTGGTCGTAAGCGTTATAGCGTTGATCAATACGATGTTTATGGTCAGTTAATTGAAGGTGAAGGGCGTTTAGCCAACCTACGTTTTGGTGGTGATGGAAGCGAAGAAAGCGCATTATCTCGTGGTGGTAAAAAACCATTAACAGATGTGCAAATCATTGCTCAACAAGCAACACCTGTAAAATTAAATGCACAAGGTGAAGGTGAGGTTTCTTTACCTATACCTGAGTTTAATGGTGAAGTCCGCCTTATGGCTCAAGCATGGACTGCCGATAAATTTGGTAGCCAAGAAGGTAAAGTTGTTGTTGCCGCGCCATTAGTTACTCAACTCTCATTACCACGCTTTATGGCTGGGGGAGATGATGCGTTACTGTCATTAGATTTAACTAACTTAACGGATGCACCACAATCTATTACGTTAAATTATACGGCATCAGGATTAGTTGATTTAGCGGGTGTCGATAGTAAAACCGTTTCATTATCGAAAGGTGAACGAACTCAAGTTCAAATCCCTATTACGGCAAAACATGGATTTGGTCAAGGAGAATTTTCCCTGTCTATTTATGGTATTAAAGTACCTAATGAAGAGATAAAACCTTATCAAAATACTTGGAAAATAGGTGTACGCCCTGCGTATCCTGCTGAGACAATACATTACGCCAATACATTAGCAGATGGTGAGTCTTGGCGCCTACCAAACGAAGCATTAAATCAATTTAATCGCTCAACGCTTGAGGGGGAATTATTACTTACCAGTCGCCCTCCGTTACAGGTAGCGCGTTATGTTAGAGAGTTATTTGCATATCCTTATGGATGTCTTGAGCAAACTGTTAGTGGATTATATCCATCCTTGTATTCAACAGAGAAAGAGTTGAAGCAATTGGGGATCAAAACACAAACAGATATGCAAAGAAAAGAAGCCATAGAAAAAGGGATTGCTCATATCTTAACAATGCAAAAATCCGAAGGAGGATTTGCCTTGTGGGCTCAAGGTGGGCGTGAAGAGTTTTGGTTAACGGCGTATGCAACAGATTTCTTATTTAGAGCGTCTCAACAAGGTTATGAAGTTCCTACTGAGGCATTAAAACGGGCAAATGATCGTCTACTACGTTATTTACAAGATAAAAACATTGTTAATGAAGAGTATGTGGTTAACCAAGATGCGGCTCGATTCTCAGCAAGAGCATATGCAGCTTTAGTTCTGGCTAATCAGCAAAAAGCCCCTTTGGGAGAATTGCGCCGTTTATATCTAGAACGTAATCAAGCGGGTAGTGGTTTAGCGCTTGTGCAGTTAGGTGTTGCTTTGAAATTGATGGGAGATAACTCTCGCGCTGAAAGCCTAATTGCTGAAGGGGTCACCATGCCACGTAAATATAATTACGGTTTAGGTGATTACGGCAGTACTATTCGTGACCAAGCGTTGATTATTGCGCTACTCAGTGAAAACAATTTGGAAACTCAAACTCGTGATGCCAGTGTTATTACATTATCTGATAACTTAACAGGGCGTGAATGGTTCTCTACACAAGAGAGTAACTCACTATACCTTGCTGGGCGTTTCTTTATTGATATGGCAGAGAAGCCTTGGGAAGTAACCATTAATCGTCAAGTACCAGCAATGAGTAGTGATCGCGCAGTTAATGAAGCATTGACAGCAACACAATTGCAAGAAGGTTTAGAACTAAACAACCAAGGTGGTACAACCATTTACTCTCGAATGAATGTTGTCGGATATCCAAAAGTTGCCCCAGCGCCTTATAGCAATGTATTGAAGATCAATCGTAGTTATTACGATCTAAAAGGCAATCGAGTCGATCCTAATCGCTTACAAAGTGGTGAAATGCTGGTGGTAAAATTAGAGGTTTCAGCTAATAGAGATGTACCTGATGCCTTAGTGGTTGATCTATTACCTGCGGGGCTTGAAATTGAAAATCAAAACTTAGCATCAAGTAGCGCAAGCTTAAGCGATAGCGCTGCTGATTTGCAGGAGTTTATTGATGATATGGGACAAGCCAATATTAAACATCTTGAATATCGTGATGATCGTTTTGTTGCCGCAATAGCGGTTGATAAATATCGTCCTACGACATTACTTTACTTAGCAAGAGCGGTAACTCCGGGGAGTTATCAAGTACCGCCACCGCAAGTTGAGTCAATGTATGTGCCTTATTGGCGTGCCGTAGGGGCAACAAAAAATAAAATTGATGTTGTGCCTTAAGCTAGACAGCCCTTTCTTCGGAAAGGGCTTTTTCCTTTGAGTGATTGAATGAAACTAGGATATAAGCGGTTAATCGCCGCGAGCGTTATTTTTCTATTAGTAACACCATTATTGCTATGGATAGCAGATAAGATCTGGCCACTGCCAGATCCCGAGCCTCAAATCGCCACCATAGTAACGGCTGAAGATGGAACACCACTTTGGCGTTTTGCTGATAAAGAAGGAATATGGCGTTATCACGTTACCCTTTCTGATGTTTCCCCTGAATATTTGCAGGCGTTGATAGCTTATGAAGATCGCTGGTTTTATCAGCACCCCGGTGTTAACCCTATAGCTATTTTACGTGCCGCATGGCAAGACTTAAGCTCGGGAAAAATTGTTTCTGGAGGTAGTACGCTTTCAATGCAAGTTGCGCGTTTGATTGACCCCCACTCACGGACTTTAGGGGGAAAATTAAAACAATTATGGCGGACATTACAGCTCGAATGGTATTACTCGAAAGATGAGATTTTAGAAATTTATCTTAACCGTGCACCTTTTGGTGGCACTTTAGAAGGGATTGGCGCTGCAAGTTGGGCCTATTTAGGTAAATCTCCCGCTGATTTATCAGCAGGTGAAGCAACATTAATGGCGGTATTACCTCAAGCACCCAGTCGTTTAAGGCCAGACCGGTATCCAGAGCGTGCTCAAGCTGCACGGGATAAAGTATTAGATAGATTAGCGGAATATCAAATTTGGCCCAAAGAGAAAGTGGCTGAAATAAAGCAAGAGCAAGTGCTACTTGCACCAAGACAAACGCCACAACTCGCGCCATTATTGGCTCGGCGTATGTATAACGAGCAAAAAGCGCCGGTGATCACAACCACGATTGATATTAATCTTCAACGACAACTAGAAGAGCTAGCCAAACAGTGGAAATATCAGCTAGCCGATAAAACTTCTCTGGCAATACTTGTGGTCGATCACACGGATATGAGTGTTAAAGGCTATGTTGGATCGGCAGACTTTAATGATAATCAACGCTTTGGGCATGTTGATATGATAAGTGCATGGCGTTCGCCGGGATCAACTTTAAAGCCTTTTATTTATGGTCTTGCTTTGGATGAAGGATTGATCCATGCAGAATCACTATTACAAGATGTTCCGCGCCGTTTTGAAGATTACCGTCCTGGTAATTTTGATACTGGATTTAACGGTGCCGTGAGTGCGAGTGAAGCCCTTAGTCGTTCATTAAATTTACCAGCCGTTCAATTAATAGAAGCTTATGGCGCAAAAAAATTTGCAGCTAAGTTGCGACATAATCACCTTGAAATGCGTTTTCCTTATGGCTCTGAACCTAATTTAGCGCTTATTTTAGGAGGAACAGCAACACGAATGGATCAATTAGTGGCGACTTTTAGTGCGCTTGCAAGGCATGGAAAGACCGCGCCGTTACGTTTTACGCCAGAGCAAACCATCAATGAACGTATGTTAATGTCACCCGGTGCTGCGTGGATCATTCGGCGAATTTTAGCGGGAGAGGCACGGCCTCGTCCTGATAGTGCTATTTCAGCGGTTGTTCCTTTGGCTTGGAAAACAGGCACAAGTTATGGTTATCGTGATGCATGGTCGATAGGCGTTAATGCGCGTTATACCATTGGTGTTTGGGTGGGGAGACCTGATGGCACACCTGTTGCGGGGCAGTTTGGATTTGCAACTGCTGTACCGATAATGAATCAAGTTAATAATTTATTGACGAGTTATTTTTATCAAAATAAACAGCGGCTTCCTGTTGATCCTAGGCCAAATAGTGTCTCAGCCGCAGCTATTTGTTGGCCAACGGGAAAAGCTTTGCCTAAAGAAGATAGTAACTGCCGAGTCAGCCGACGAAGCTGGATCCTTGATAATACTATTCCCCCAACACTATTGAATGAAAGCCAAGAGGGCATTTTAGGCATCAATGAAAAAGTATGGATAGATAAAGAAGGAAAACGTACAGGGCCTAATTGTCCTGGTGCTCAATTAAAGGATATTGCTTTATGGCCGATAGCATTAGATGCTTGGTTGCCTGAAAAAGAGCGTAGAGCAAAACGATTACCACCAATTTCATTAACATGTCCACCGATTAAAGAAGATATGATCCCATTGTATATCTCTGGGATAAGAAAAGGGGATTTATTGCGTCCATTGCCTGGTGAAACTCAGCTTGAAATAACGGTTTCTACACAAGGGGGAAGTGGTATGCAATGGTGGTTTTTAAATGGTGAACAAATCGGTAAAACTGAAAATGGGGCAACGTTCTCTTATTTATTAGAAAAACGTGGCAAATACCAACTTTCGGTGCTTGATCTTAGCGGTCAAACGGATATGGTGAATTTCAGTTTTCGTTAAATAAGTGCAGAGTTTAATCAAATGAAGGCCAAAAATGTGATTAAATCGATAAATTATAACTTTTTTGCCACAGTTTTTTAAAAAAAAGCGGGATTTCATCTGTGCAATTTATTGTTATCCCCCTATAATCAATCCCTTATTTTTGCAGGGGATACGGTTTTGAGCTGTTTTTCCATGATCTGCGATAAAAACAGGCAACATAAGTTGTTATTAATACAATATTTTGAGGTAATACATGGCTATTCAGCGCACTTTTTCTATTATCAAACCAAACGCAGTGAAAAAAAATGTTATTGGTGCAATCTATAACCGCTTTGAAAGTGCGGGTTTCAGCATCGTAGCAGCAAAAATGTTGCATTTAACTCGTGAACAAGCAGAAGGTTTTTATGAAGAGCATAAAGGCCGTCCTTTCTTTGATGGTTTAGTTGAGTTTATGACTTCTGGCCCTATCATGGTACAAGTATTAGAAGGCGAAAATGCTATCCAACGTCATCGTGACTTAATGGGTGCAACTAATCCTGATAACGCTTTAGCGGGTACTTTACGTGCTGATTACGCGGATAGCTTTACAGAAAATGCAGTGCATGGTTCAGATTCAGAAGCTTCAGCTGCGCGTGAAATTGCTTATTTCTTTACTGAAAACGAAATTTGCCCACGCTAATTTATTAGCATCTGTATACGAAAAAATGTACAATGCGACGCCCTGTTAATCTTTAATGGGGCGTCTTTTTATTAATTAATAAGTATCCCGTTAATAGATTTTATTAACGTAGGCCGCATAGTGTAACAACGAGGCAATGTCATGACCCAATCTACCACTCCAGCGCCAAGCGCTTCTGTCGCTGTTTCTAAAGAAAATACTGTGAATCAAAAAACAAAAATCAATCTGTTAGATTTAAATCGTAAACAGATGCGTGAGCTTTTTGTCTCTATGGGCGAAAAGCCTTTCCGCGCTGATCAAATCATGAAATGGATATACCATTATTGCTATGATGATTTTGATCAGATGACAGATATCAACAAAGTGCTGCGTGCGAAGTTAAAAGAGATTGCCGAAATCAAGGCACCTGAAGTGTCTGAAGAACAACGCTCTGCGGATGGCACTATTAAGTGGGCGATTAAAGTAGGCTCTCAACAAGTTGAAACAGTCTATATTCCTGAAGATGATCGTGCGACGTTATGTGTTTCATCACAAGTGGGTTGCGCGTTAGAGTGTAAATTCTGTTCAACGGCACAACAAGGTTTTAACCGTAACCTTAAAGTTTCTGAAATTATCGGCCAAGTGTGGCGTGCTGCTAAAATTATTGGTGCTTTAAAAGAGACAGGCCGTCGTCCAATCACTAATGTTGTTATGATGGGAATGGGTGAACCATTACTTAACCTTAACAATGTTATTCCTGCTCTTGAAATTATGATGGATGACTTTGGCTTTGGGTTATCTAAACGTCGAGTCACCGTGTCTACATCCGGTGTCGTACCTGCATTAGATAAATTAGCTGATGCGGTTGATGTTGCTTTAGCGATTTCATTGCATGCACCAACAGATGATATTCGTGATGAAATTGTTCCTATTAACAAGAAATATAATATTGAAATGTTTCTTGATGGCGTGCGTCGTTATATTGCTAAATCTAATGCAAACCAAGGTCGAGTTACTGTTGAGTATGTCATGCTTGATCATATTAATGACAGCACTGAACAAGCACATCAATTAGCAGAGTGCTTAAAAGATACACCTTGTAAAATCAACTTAATTCCATGGAACCCGTTCCCAGGCGCACCTTATGGACGTAGTTCTAATAGTCGCATTGATCGTTTCTCTAAAGTGTTAATGGAATATGGTTTCACCACTATTGTACGTAAAACACGTGGTGATGATATTGACGCTGCCTGTGGTCAGCTTGCTGGTGATGTGATTGACCGAACTAAGCGTACTCTGAAAAAACGTCTGCAAGGTGAACCAATTTCAGTAAAAGCAGTCTGATAGAGGTGGATAACTTTCGCTTTGTGTTGTGGTTTTAAAACAAAGTAGAGAGTTGCAAGAATGGATTAATTTAAGGAAGATAACGATGATAAGGATGTCATCAAAGGTTGTTGCTATCTGCTTGGTGTTATTGACAATAGGCTGCCAATCAACAGCAAATAAAAAACATGTTGCAGTGCCTCTTCGTCTTCAATTAGGGGAAGCTTATCTGGCTGAGCAACAATATCAGATAGCCCAATATCATTTTCAAAAAGTGCTGTCAGTGATACCTGAGCATCCTGAAGCAAATTTAGGAATGGCATTAACATCCCAGTTATTGGGAAATCCTATTCAGGCGCTAGATTATTACAAATTAGCGATGAAGTCGAAGCCAGTAAATGTTAATGTATTAAGGTTTTATGGTAATTTCCTTTGTGAACAAAATTTATTAAACAACAATAATGTGTTAATTGAGGATATACCGTCAGATTATTTGGTTTGTCAGCATGCTGAATACCAAAAATCACCAAATTCGCGATGAGGACGTTAAAAACTGTATTTTCTCGTGTTCATCAATGTTAAACATCCAATAGCCACAGTGCCTAGATTGCTAATGAATACTGAAAACAAAACCGAAGAAGTGAAATTAACAGCGGGTCAACTTTTACGTCAGGCACGTGAAAAAGCGGGGCTAACTCAGCAGACTGTTGCTGATCGACTTTGTTTGAAGTTAACAACAGTATGTGAAATTGAAGCTGATACTATCTCTTCTGGTATTGCACCGACATTTTTACGTGGTTATATGCGCTCTTATGCAAAACTTGTCGGTGTTCCTGAAAGCGCAATTCTAGGTCTAATTGATCAACAAGCCCCAATAAAACAAGTTAAAGTCACAACAACACAAAATTACTCATTGGGTAAGCGTCATAAAAAGCGTGAAGGCTGGTTGATGAAATTGACTTGGGTTATTGTAATAGCAATGATAGCTTTAGTCGGTTTATGGTGGTGGCAGGGGCATCAAGCCGATCAACAAGAATTAGTCTCTATGGCTTCGCAAGACATAGGACAAAATAGTCCGCAAGAAAACACCAATACGATAGAATCTCCTTTATCAACCTTAGATAATAATAGCCCATCATCTGAGGGTGAAAATGTACAAGTGCCTGCTTCTCCATTAGTAGATAATCAGGCTAATAAGGTTGCCGAGCCATCAGTAACAGATGCCACACCTGAGGCAGAAGTTAAAACAGTTCCATTACCGGTGTCACCATTAACCACATCAACGACTTCTCGTGCTGATTCTGCTGAAGGCAATTCAACACCCGCACCAATTGTGGAAAATCAACTGGTCTTGATGTTTGATGGTGAATGCTGGTTAGAAATTCGTAATGCTCAAAATAAAGTTTTATTTAATGGTATTAAGAAAGCCGGTGACCGTTTGGAATTTAATGGTGAGCAACCTTATAAACTAAAAATAGGCGCACCTTCTGTTACTCGTTTACAGTTTAATGGTGAAGCTGTTGACTTAAGCCGTTTTACTGGAAAAATAGCAAAAATAACAGTACCGAGCGCTTAATCTGACTATACATTTGAGCAAGCATGGAAGCATGGGAGAATTAATCAATGCATAAAGAATCACCTATTATTCGTCGTAAATCGACGCGAATTTATGTTGGTAATGTACCTATTGGCGATGGGGCTCCTATCGCGGTACAGTCGATGACGAACACACGAACAACAGACGTTGAAGCGACTGTAAACCAGATTAAGTCTCTGGAACGTGTTGGGGTGGATATTGTACGTGTTTCTGTACCAACTATGGATGCGGCTGAAGCATTCAAACTGATTAAGCAACAAGTGAAAGTGCCTTTGGTCGCTGATATTCATTTTGATTATCGTATTGCACTTAAAGTTGCTGAATATGGTGTCGATTGTTTACGTATTAATCCTGGTAATATTGGTAATGAAGAGCGTATTCGTCAAGTTGTCGATTGTGCCCGGGATCGTAATATTCCCATTCGTATTGGTGTGAATGGGGGGTCACTAGAGAAAGATATTCAAGAAAAGTATGGTGAGCCAACCCCCGAAGCGCTAGTTGAATCGGCTATGCGCCACGTTGATATCTTAGATAAATTGAACTTCGATCAGTTTAAAGTCAGTGTAAAAGCTTCTGACGTTTTCCTTGCTGTTGATTCTTATCGTTTATTAGCGAAAAAAATTGATCAGCCTTTACATTTAGGGATCACAGAAGCTGGTGGTGCAAGAGCTGGATCAGTGAAATCAGCTATTGGCCTTGGGATACTTCTATCAGAAGGTATCGGTGATACTTTACGTATCTCTTTAGCCGCAGATCCGGTTGAAGAAGTAAAAGTTGGCTTTGATATCTTAAAATCATTACGTATTCGCTCTCGTGGTATCAATTTTATTGCTTGTCCAACATGCTCTCGTCAAGAGTTTGATGTTATTGGTACAGTTAATGAATTAGAACAACGTCTTGAAGATATCATTACACCAATGGATGTTTCTATTATTGGCTGTGTGGTTAATGGTCCTGGTGAAGCGGAGGTTTCTACACTAGGTGTAACCGGAGCTAAAACACGCAGTGGTTTTTATGAAGACGGTGTAAGACAGAAAGAGCGTCTTGATAATAGTAATATGATTGATTTATTAGAGGCGAAAATCCGTACAAAAGCGGCAATGCTTGACGGCAACCTCCGAATTAATATAAATCAATTGGATAAATAACACGCAATTAACAGGCTCATTAACTAATGAGCCTGTATTACTATTGATTTCACATTGAATACTGATTGTTTTCGCTTCTATAATCAGTTTATTGATCAATTAATAACTATTAGAGAAAAAAAGTGGCACAAAAAATCCAAGCCATTCGTGGTATGAATGACTACCTACCTGCTGATACGCGGGTATGGCAGAAAATCGAAAATACGCTAAAACAAATTTTAGCCGGTTATGGTTTTAGTGAAATTAGAACACCTATCGTAGAGCATACCCCTCTATTTCAGCGAGCAATTGGTGAAGTGACCGATGTTGTTGAAAAAGAAATGTATACTTTTACCGATCGAGGTGAAGACGCACAAAGCTTAACCTTACGTCCTGAAAATACCGCAGGTTGTGTCCGCGCAGGAATTGAACATGGTTTACTTTATAACCAAGAGCAACGCTTATGGTATTTAGGGCCAATGTTCCGTTATGAACGCCCTCAAAAAGGTCGTTATCGCCAATTTCACCAATTAGGTGCAGAAGTATTTGGCCTACAAGGACCCGATATTGATGCTGAACTGATTATGTTAACGGCACGCTGGTGGAAGGCTTTAGGTATTGCAGAGCACGTGACTTTAGAACTGAACTCTATTGGTTCACTCGAAGCGCGGGCAAAATACCGTGAAGCATTAGTCGCATTTTTAGAGCAACACGTTGATCAATTAGATGAAGATTGCAAACGTCGTATGTATTCTAACCCATTACGTGTTTTAGACTCTAAAAATCCTGAAATTCAGACTTTATTGAATGATGCGCCTGAACTTTTCGATTATCTTGATGACGAATCAAGAGAACACTTTGATGGTTTATGTGCATTACTTGATGCTGTAGGTATTACTTATCGTGTTAATCAGCGTTTAGTCCGAGGCTTAGATTATTATAACCGTACTGTTTTTGAATGGGTAACCAGTGCATTAGGTTCACAAGGAACGGTATGTGCGGGTGGTCGCTATGATGGATTAGTGAAACAATTAGGTGGACACCCAACGCCTGCGGTCGGTTTTGCCATGGGGATGGAGCGCATGATCTTATTAGTTCAAGCGGTTAATCCTGAGTTTGTTGCTGATACTCATGTCGCTGATGTTTACCTTGCGTCTTTTGGTGATAATAGCCAAAGTGTAGCATTAATGCTGGCAGAAGAAATCCGTGATCAATTACCTACATTGCGCTTAATGACCAATCACGGTAAAGGCAATTTTAAAAAGCAATTAGGACGTGCTGATAAACATGGTGCTAAAATCGCGTTAATTTTAGGTGAAGATGAAATTAACGCTGGCACAGTAGCCGTGAAAGATTTACGTTCAGGTGAACAGACCATTGTATCGCGTAGCGAACTGGCCCAACAATTGACGCTGTTATTAGGTTAAGGAGAGACTTGTGGAAGTTTATAGCACCGAAAACGAACAAGTTGATGCAATTAAACAGTTTTTAAAAAATTATGGTTTAACGATCATTCTCGCTATTGTCATTGGCGTGGGTGGAATTTGGGGTTGGAAATATTGGCAATCACATCAAGCCAACCGTCTACAAGAGAGTGCGGGTGAATTTGCAACAATAAATGAAGCATTAACGAAACCAACGCCTGAAAATATCGCATTAGCCGAAAAATTTGTTTCTGAAACTAACGATATTTATGGTGCTTTAGCCTCTTTAGAGTTAGCTCAATTAGCGATTGATGCCAACGATTTAGCCAAAGGTGAAACTCACCTGACTAAAGCAATATCTATGGTAAAGAATGAAGCATTTGCAGATATGCTTAACCTTCGCTTAGCACGTGTGCAACTGGCATTAGATAAAACTGATGCTGCGTTAATTTCATTAGAGCAAGTGAAAAGTAAAGCATGGGATGGAATGAAAAATTATATCCGTGGTGATGTATTAGCGAAAAAAGGCGATAACGCAGGTGCAGCCGCCGCTTATCGTAATGCATTGAATGATGAAAATGCAGGCGCTATTCGTTCATTGGTTGAACTTAAACTCAATAATTTATCCAATTAAAGGGATCTTCAGACATGCAACTGCGTAAAACTCTCCTGATCGGTCTACTAGCATCAGCATTATTAGCTGGGTGTTCTAGTGAGCAGGATAATGTGACAATGTCTCCATTGCCTGAGGTGCAGAGCCAATTTACCCCTTATGTGGTGTGGGACAAATCGGTTGGCAATGGTATTGGAAAATACTATTCCCACTTGTCACCAGCATGGGATGGTTCAGTTGTGTATGTCGCTGATCGCCATGGGGTAGTTAAAGCATTAGAATTAGAAACGGGTAAAGAGATTTGGTCTCAAGATCTCTCAACTAAAAAAGGTTTCTTCTCCTCTAATGAATCAGCATTACTTTCCGGTGGTTTAACCGTCTCTGGTACTCGTGTTTTTGTCGGCACAGAAAAAGCAAAAGTGTATGCTTTAAATACAGATGATGGCTCTATTGATTGGGAAACAGATGTTGCCGGAGAAGCGATTTCCAAACCTGTTGTCAGTGATGGTTTAGTGCTTATTCATACCAGTAACGGTATGTTGCAAGGGCTTGATTTGCTGACAGGTGAAGTATCATGGACGGTCAACTTAGATACACCATCATTATCCGTACGTGGTGAATCAGCACCAGCTGTTGCTTATGGTGCAGCGATTGTGGGCGCTGATAATGGCCGTGTTAGTGCGGTGGTGTTATCTCAAGGGCAATTAGTTTGGCAGCAAAATATTTCACAAGTGAAAGGCTCTACTGAGATCAGCCGCTTAAATGATGTCGATATTACGCCAATTATTGATGAAAATACTGTTTATGCCATGGCTTACAACGGTAATTTAGTCAGTCTAGATATGCGTTCAGGGCAGATCATCTGGAAACGTGATTTAGGTTCAGTTAATGACATGGTACTTTTGGGTGACAATCTATACCTTGTCGACCAAAATGACCGAGTTTTAGCTGTGCGCAAATCTGATGGTGTGACATTATGGACACAAGAAGATCTACTGCACCGTAATTTAACCGCCCCGGCTATCGTTGATGGTTATTTAGTGGTGGGAGATGCAGAAGGCTATCTCCATTGGATTGATACCAGTACAGGCAAATTTATTGCTCAAAATAAAGTAAATAGCTCAGGTTTATTAAGCCGTCCACAGGCTGTTCAAGATAAACTGATGCTCCAAGCACGTGACGGTAAACTTTATCTATATCGTCGGTAATTAAGCACTGACAAATATAATTATTTTACGGCTCCTTTAAAGGAGCCGTTTCGTCTTTTTAGTATTTACATGTAAAATACCATCAGATTTATGATTGTATTTTTATGAGGCATCAAAAAATGATACCCGTTATTGCCTTAGTAGGGCGCCCTAATGTGGGAAAATCCACATTATTTAACCGACTAACACGCACAAGAGACGCATTAGTTGCGGATTTTCCTGGACTTACCCGTGACCGTAAATATGGTCGTGCAGAATTAGACGGTGAAGAATTTATTATCATTGATACTGGTGGTATTGATGGTGCAGAAGAGGGTGTAGAAACCCATATGGCATCACAATCGCTGCAAGCCATTCAAGAAGCCGATATTGTGCTGTTTTTAGTCGATGCGCGAGCAGGATTAATGCCAGCCGACCAAGGTATTGCTAAACACTTGCGTGGTGTTGAGAAAAAAACCTATTTAGTGGCGAATAAAACAGATGGTATCGATATTGATACCGCCTTGGCTGATTTCTACTCTTTAGGATTAGGGGAAATATTCCCTATTGCTGCTTCACATGGTCGTGGTGTTTCTCAACTGATTGAGCAAGCGTTGTTACCTATTGTGGGTAAAGTCGTCGAAGAAGAGAAAGAATTAACAGAAGAAGAAGAGAATGCCGCTTATTGGGCTGCTTTAGAAGCAGAGCAGAAAGAGCAAGAAGAAGAGGAAGAAGAGGATGATTTCGATCCGACAACACTTCCTGTTAAATTAGCTATTGTAGGCCGCCCTAATGTAGGTAAATCAACTCTGACTAACCGTATGTTAGGTGAAGAGCGTGTTGTAGTTTACGATATGCCAGGCACTACCCGTGATAGTATTTACATACCGATGGAGCGTGATGGTAAGGAGTATATCCTTATTGATACCGCTGGCGTTCGTAAACGCGGAAAAGTAAAAGAAACGGTAGAAAAATTCTCAGTGATCAAAACATTACAAGCGATTGAAGATTGTAATGTTGCACTACTTGTTATTGATGCTCGTGAGGGGATTTCAGATCAAGACCTCTCTTTATTAGGTTATATTCTTAATTCTGGACGCTCTTTAGTTATTGCTGTCAATAAATGGGATGGTATGACCCAAGAAGATCGCGAACAAGTTAAAGATATGCTTGATCTCAAATTAGGTTTTGTTGATTTTGCCCGCGTTCATTTTATCTCGGCATTACATGGTAGTGGTGTTGGTAATCTGTTTGAGTCGATTCAAGAAGCCTATACTTGCGCGACACGTCGTGTTGGTACATCAATGTTGACGCGCATAATGAAGATGGCAGAGGATGATCACCAACCCCCTCTTATTCGTGGACGCCGTGTAAAAATGAAATATGCCCATGCTGGGGGATATAACCCACCTGTCGTGGTTATTCATGGTAACCAAGTGTCTGATTTACCTGATAGCTATAAACGCTATTTAATGAATTATTTCCGTCGCACACTACAAGTGATGGGAACTCCTATCCGTATTCAATTTAAAGAAGGGGAAAACCCTTATGCGGATAAGAAAAATAAATTAACAGCTTCGCAAATACGTAAACGTAAGCGCTTAATGGCTCATTTAAAGAAATCAAAATAAATTAAATAGCCAGTTAAATATAGAATAAAAACTGAGTTCGTTTCACCGGACTCAGTTTTTTTATTGATTATTGATGAATTCTTCATACTTTCATAAAAGAAACCGAAATAATTTAAGCAAAAATTAAGTATTTTTTTCAAAAAACAGTTAAATTGTAACTGATTACTATTCGTATTAATGAGTTTTTTACTTTGAAAAAAATGACTATGGGTTTTGCTATTTTTTTACTTTCTGGCTGTGCCACCCCAGAAAAATGGCAAGTAAATATGAAAAACCCCACACCTTTAGATATCGCTAAAAATCTATGCATGCAAGAAGCAAAACAACGCTACCCTGAGCATTATTTGAGTTCAAAGCCAAATTATAGCTATCCTTCTTCTTCAACGATAACAATAGATGGTAAAGAAGTTACTATTCCTAATTCAAATTATCATTCCTATTCTCGTTATGATGCCAATGAATCAGAGCGTAAACAGTATTTTGATATTTGTATGAGAGGAGAGGGGTGGGAAAATAAAAATAAAGTGACTGGATTACTCGCCTTTTTATTTAATGACTAATTAATAAAGCAGTAATTTTTACCAAACTAAAGCCAATTATAATAAATGGCTTTAGTTTTAATACATCAGTAACTGCTATACCCACTCTTTGTGAATTAAAAAATCAGTATACAGCTTAGCTTCGGGAGTATTAGGTTCAGGGCGATAATCATATGCAAAGCGAACTAATGGTGGCATTGACATTAAAATGGATTCAGTACGTCCGCCACTTTGTAAACCAAATAGCGTGCCTCTATCCCAAACCAAATTAAACTCGACATAACGGCCACGGCGATAAAGTTGGAATTGGCGTTCACGTTCTCCCCAGGGTATAGATTTGCGTTTTTCGACAATCGGCAAGTAGGCATCCAGGTAGCCCTGCCCGACACGTTGTACAAATTCAAAACAGTGATCGAAATCAGGAGTATTTAAGTCATCAAAAAATAGACCACCAACACCACGCGGTTCGTTACGATGTTTTAAATAAAAATAGTCATCACACCATTTTTTATATCGAGCATAATAATCTTGGCTAAAGGGATCACACACAGATTTAGCCACTTTATGCCAATGGATAACATCTTCTTCAAATCCATAATAAGGCGTTAAGTCAAAGCCTCCACCAAACCACCATACAGGAGCTTCTCCCTCTTTTTCAGCAATAAAAAAACGAACATTTGCATGTGAAGTAGGAATATAGGGATTAAGAGGGTGAATAACTAATGAAACGCCCATTGCTTGAAAACGACGACCGCTTAATTCAGGGCGATGAGCCGTGGCTGATGCAGGCAAGGCATCTCCATAAACATGGGAAAAATTAACACCCGCTTGTTCAAAAATAGCACCTTGGGTGAGCACTCGAGTACGACCACCACCGCCAGCTTCTCTTTGCCAATTATCTTGCTGAAAGGTTGCTTTTTGGTCTATATTTTCAATAGCATGGCAAATACTATCTTGCAACGACAAAAAAAATGATTGCACACGATGAATATCAGGTAAACTCATAATAACCTACAGTTTTTATCATATTTATTAAAAATGGAACGCGATATGACCTATGCTCTCATTTTGAAGTTGATTGATAAAGTAAACAAGGGATAATAAATTTAGTAACTTGTGAAAGATAACAGGCAAAACAATGGAAATACGTGTATTCCGTCAAGATGATTTTGAGGCAATCATTACACTTTGGGAACGTTGCGACTTGATCTCACCAGAAAATGATCCTGAAATTGATATTGAACGAAAGATTAACCACTCCCCCGATCTCTTTTTAATCGCAGAGGTTGCTGGCGAAATAGTCGGTAGTGTAATGGGAGGCTATGATGGTCATCGTGGCTCGCTTTACTATTTGGGCGTTCATCCTGAGTTTCGCGGTAGAGGAATTGCCAATGCACTAATCTCTCGGCTAGAGAAAAAACTCATTGCAAAAGGGTGTCCACAAATTACTTTAATGATCCCCGAAGAGAACGATGCCACTATTTGTATGTTTGAAAAGCTTCTCTATGAAGATCAAAATCAAGAGAATACGGCTTACACTAAACGCCTAATTATCGATCAGGACTTCGATCTTTAATTCTTCGCTAAATCCTCTTTTATTGACTGTTAAGATAATTTTAATCGGTTAATAGAGAGGATTTTCTTTTTTTGTACTTTCTTTCCTATCATGATGTTGCCTCGATAAAAAAGAACTTAACCTTGCTTATTTACTGGATAAAATCTGATATTGTCGATTTAAGGGAACAAACTTGGCTGAGTTATGGTCGTAACTAGTCTGAAGTATTCAGTTATTTTAGTTTTATGCGAGTAAAAACTTGTTGCCTTAGCATCAATTGAATTTATAACGAAAAAGTGAAATGGAGTATTTATAATGCCTAAATTTTGGTTACCCTTGTGCTTAAGCACAAGTGTCTTGCTATTAAGTGGCTGTTCATCCATGGGGGGAATGTCTTTTTCTGCACTTAATCCAATGAATTGGTTCTCAAATGAGACGTTAACGGTTTCTGCAAATGGATTAGGTAATATCACCGCTTCAACGGCAGTGACGGAGCAAGCGATCGAAAAAGAGTTGGGTAGCCGTTTCCATTACCGACAAGGAATGGAAATGCAACAAGGCAATATTATAGTTATTGTGCAAGCACTTGAAGATGAAAAAGTACAAGTGGCTTTTTATGGCAAAGAAAAGGGCACAGTAGATAAAATCACGGTATCTGATCCTAATGCGAAAACAGCGTGGGGAACAACAATAGGTACACCATTTAAAGATATTTATAAAAAAGCATTTGGTATGTGCAGTAACGGGCCGAAAGTCGATAAACAAAAAACCATTCAATGCCAATCAGAACAAGCAAAATCAGTGAGCTATGTTTTTGCTGGGCAATGGGATGGCCCTGATGGTCTAATGCCACCCGATGAAACATTAGCAAATTGGCAGGTAACACAAATTGTTTGGCAAAAATAGGTTATTTTTAAGTGTTATTAATAAAATAATTTTATATTTACCTTTTCTGCTAACAAAAATTTGTTAAATAGCAAAGCCTAAAAATAAATGTTGGATATAATAAACCACATTAATTTATATGTTTTTTATTATTTATTAGGGAAGCAATATGTCTCATGCACAAAGCGGTATTTTAGTCGCACATAGTAAATTCGGTCTATTTATTGAAGCAATGGTGGTGGGGGAAATTGATCAACTACGTCAAGGCTGCCAACAATTTATGCAATCTCTTAGCGAATTACAAAAACAGTATCCCGATGCTTCATTAGGTGCCGTGGTAGCTTTTGGTTCAGATCTTTGGAAAAAATTATCAGATAACAATAGTGCGCCAGAGTTAAAGCCATTTCGTCCATTAGGTAAAGGGTTAGCTCCTGCGACTCAGCGCGATATGCTTATCCATATCCAATCCATGCGTCATGATGTGAATTTCTCATTAGCGCAAGCTGCAATAGCTGCTTTTGGTAACGTGCTCCAAATAGAAGAAGAGATCCACGGTTTCCGCTGGATTGAAGAGCGTGATCTTAGTGGTTTTATTGACGGCTCAGAAAATCCTGTTGGTGACGAGCGCTATGGTGTTGCTTTAATTAATGAAGGTATTGATGCTGGTGGTAGCTATGTTTTAGTTCAACGCTATGAGCATAACCTAAAAAAATGGGCGCGTTTTAGTGAATCAGATCAAGAAAAAATGATTGGTCGTACTAAAAAAGAGAGCATTGAGTTGGATGAATCAGAACGCAATATTACCTCTCATGTATCCCGTGTTGCTATTGAAGAAAATGGTGAAGAGTTAGCGATTTTGCGTCATAGCTTACCTTATGGAACTGCTAGTGGTAAACATGGCCTCTATTTCTTAGCTTACTGTGGCCGTTTATATAATATTGAGCAGCAATTACTCAGTATGTTTGGTGAAGTTGATGGTAAATACGATGATTTACTGCGTATGAGTAAACCTGTGACAGGTAGCTACTATTTCGCTCCTTCTTATGAAGTATTAGCCGCTCTGTAAGTCTTAGCGTTACACTGCTATTTTGCCACGCCAGTATCATTTACTATGCTGGCGTTTTTATTTTGACGAGGTCGTTTCTCGATATCTCAATGTTGAATTATTTTCAGTTAAATCATTATGATGCTTATTTATTTGGGCAATCTCACTCTTTATCTATTTATAATAGCTATTAGTTATATCAAATAACAAAAGCTAACTACACTGTTATAAATAAAGCCGATAGAGTAACCATTAGAATAAGACTTACGCTGATGGGTACTATAATGAAGAACAAAACAATCCGAACTTTTGCATTACAGGCAACCGTTGCATTGTCTTTGGTTGCGAGTAGTTATGCAAATGCAGCTCAATTACTTAATAGCTCTTACGATATTGCTCGCGAGTTATTTACACAGCTTAATAGTGATTTTAAAACCCAATGGGATGCTCAACATCCTGATGACAAAGTTACTATCAAACAGTCCCATGCTGGCTCTTCTAAACAAGCATTAGCCATATTACAAGGTTTACCTGCGGATGTTGTCACTTATAACCAGGTGACGGATGTACAAATTTTGCATGATAAAGGCAAGCTTATTCCTGCTGATTGGCAACAACGTCTACCTAATAATAGCTCACCTTATTATTCCACAATGGCCTATTTGGTTCGTAAAGGAAATCCTAAAAATATCACTTCTTGGCAAGATTTGACCCGTGAAGATGTCAAAGTGGTTTTCCCTAACCCAAAAACATCAGGTAACGGTCGTTATACCTATTTAGCCGCATGGGGAGCGTTTGAAAAAGCTTATGGAAATGAAGCGCAAACCCGAGATGCTATGACAAAGTTACTCAAAAATGTTGCGGTATTTGATACCGGGGGACGGGGGGCAACGACCTCATTTATTGAACGTGGACTTGGTGATGTTTTAATTAGTTTTGAATCTGAAGTAAATAATATTCGCCAGCAATATGGTGAAGGTGATTATCAAGTTATTGTCCCTTCTGTAGATATTTTAGCGGAGTTTCCTGTGGCATGGATTGATAAAAATGTGCAACGCAATAAAACAGAAACTCTCGCCAAAGCTTACCTAAATTATTTATATAGCCCGAGAGCGCAGGAGATCATCACACAATTTAACTATCGCGTAAATGATAAAGCGGTGATGGCGAAAAAAGCAGATCAATTTCCAGCCACTTCATTATTTACCATTGAAGATGTGTTTGGTGATTGGAACCAAGTGATGAAAACGCATTTTGCTACAGATGGCACGCTAGATAAATTATTATTAGAAGGACGCCAATAATGTTTGCCACAGCCAGCAAGCGAGTATTACCCGGATTTGGGCTTAGTTTAGGTAGTACGCTTTTTTATACTTGTTTGATCTTATTACTACCTATGAGTGCGCTGGTTGTGCAGTTATCTGAAATGAGTTGGGCACAATATTGGGCGGTGATAACCCACCCTCAAATCGTGGCAGCGTATAAAGTCACTTTGTTGTCAGCCGGTGTTGCAAGTATTTTTAATGCTATTTTTGGCATGTTATTAGCGTGGATCATTACGCGCTATCGTTTCCCCGGCAGAAAATTTCTTGATGGATTAATGGATCTACCTTTTGCCTTACCTACAGCGGTAGCGGGATTAACCTTAGCAACGTTGTTTTCTACACAAGGATGGTATGGCTTGGTGTTAGATAAGTTTGATATCAAGGTGATCAATACATGGATTGGTATTGCTGTGGCGATGTCTTTTACTAGTTTGCCGTTTGTGGTCAGAACGGTGCAACCTGTTTTAGAAGAGTTAGGCCCTGAATATGAAGAGGCGGCTGAAACATTAGGGGCAAACCGTTGGCAAACGTTCCGTAAAGTTGTGTTACCTGAATTGTCTCCGGCGTTATTAGCCGGTACGGCGCTCTCTTTTACGCGTAGTTTAGGGGAATTTGGAGCTGTTATTTTTATTGCTGGCAATATTGCATGGCAGACCGAAGTGGTTTCTTTGATGATATTTATTCGATTACAGGAGTTTGATTATCCTGCAGCCAGCGCGGTCGCTTCTGTTATTTTATTGGTTTCATTAGTCTTACTGTTTTCAATTAATGGATTACAAAGTCGCTTTGGCAAGCGATTAAGGGGGCACTAATGTCGGATATAGCGCAACAACGCTCTCTTTATCGTCGCCAAATTGATTGGGTAAAATGGGGATTGATCCTTACAGGCGTTGTGTTATCCATTTTATTTTTAGTGGTGCCTATTGCGTGGATCTTTATGACTGCGTTTTCAAAAGGCATAGAAATATTTACCGACAACTTGCTAGATAGCGATATGTTACATGCTGTTTGGCTTACGCTACTTATCGCTTTAATTACTGTACCGATAAATATGTTGTTTGGTATTAGTATGGCATGGCTTGTTACGCGTTTTCGTTTTCCGGGGCGTCAGTGGTTAATGACGCTGATTGATATCCCATTTGCGGTATCTCCTGTCGTTGCGGGACTGCTCTATCTGCTTTTTTATGGTAGCAATGGTTGGGCAGGGCAGTGGTTGGAACAATTCGATATTCAGTTAATGTTCTCTTGGCCCGGTATGGTATTAGTGACGGTATTTGTCACTTGTCCTTTTGTCGTGAGAGAGCTTGTCCCGGTGATGATGAGCCAAGGAAGCCAAGAGGATGAAGCTGCTGTGTTATTAGGTGCCAGTAGTTGGAAAATGTTTTGGCGAGTGACATTACCTAATATTCGTTGGGCATTGCTCTACGGTGTGGTTTTAACAAATGCACGTGCTATAGGGGAATTTGGTGCCGTCTCTGTTGTCTCGGGGGCTATTCGTGGTGAAACCTATTCACTGCCTTTACAGGTCGAACTTTTGCACCAAGACTACAACACTGTGGGGGCTTTTACGGCAGCAGCATTACTTGCCATGATGGCAATTATTACATTAATGGTTAAAAGTGCGTTGCAATGGCATTTAGAACGTCAGCAATAACGCAAAACAGGGGCAAAATATGAGTATTGAAATTAATCATGTCACAAAATATTTTGATCGCACTGAAGTGTTGCATGACGTGAATTTAACGGTCAATTCCGGTGAAATGATGGCGCTATTGGGGCCATCAGGCTCAGGTAAAACTACTCTATTACGTATCATTGCAGGACTTGAGCATCAAACGGAAGGTAAAATCTGTTTTGCAGGGCAAGATGTCAGTCGCTTACATGCCCGCGAGCGCAAAGTTGGGTTTGTTTTCCAACACTATGCGCTGTTTCGCCATATGACGGTATTTGAAAATATTGCCTTTGGCTTAAGCGTATTACCACGTCGCGAACGCCCTAACAAAGCCGCGATTGATAAAAAAGTCACGCAATTATTAGAGATGATCCAACTGCCTCATTTAGCACAGCGTTATCCCGCACAACTTTCAGGAGGGCAAAAACAGCGCGTAGCTTTAGCGAGAGCATTGGCTGTAGAGCCACAAATTTTATTACTCGATGAGCCTTTCGGTGCGTTAGATGCCAAAGTGAGAACTGAATTACGCAGTTGGTTACGGGAGTTACATAGTGAGCTTAAATTTACCAGTGTTTTTGTCACCCATGATCAACAAGAAGCAATGGAAGTCGCTGATCGCATCGTTATTATGGGAAATGGCAAAATCGAACAAGTGGGTACACCGCAACAAGTTTGGCACACGCCTGAAAGTCGCTTTGTTTTAGAATTTCTCGGAGATGTTAATCATCTCCAAGGTGAAATTAATGGTGCGCAATTACAAATTGCTGGCTATCACTTACCTTTATCGGTTACGCCGCTCTATCAAGGCAAAGTTGATGTTTTTTTGCGCCCTTGGGAAATTTCACTTAACCCGCATAGTGATAGCTTATGTAAACTTCCCGTCAAAGTAATAGAAGTGACTCCTAAAGGACACTATTGGCAATTGGTTTTACAGCCTATTGAGTGGGGAAATACGCCAATTAGCGCGGTATGGAATGATATGACATCAATACCCCATAAAGGTGATATTTACTATATGGGCGGTGCAAAAGCGCGGTTATATGCACAAGAGCGTCCCTTAACAACAGTTTCACTGGCATACACAGCTTAAAAAATAGCATTATTCTTTTATTACAGTTAATGATTGCCCATGCAGATTTTTTTGCATGGGTATTTTGGCTATTGAGTAAAACTGACTATACAGGCTATAACACGAAAAAGAATAAAATCTATCAAAAAATGTTAATTTTATTGCGTTAATAAGTTAAATATGATTTCTTCATTAATACAAACAAATAAATGATCAGGGATTTATTGTGGCAGGCTTAGAACAATTTATTGGTAATACACCATTGGTCAAATTACAACGACTTTCACAAGGATTAGATGCAGAAATATGGGTTAAGCTTGAAGGCAATAACCCGGCGGGTTCTGTGAAAGATAGAGCCGCGTTATCGATGATTGAGCAAGCTGAATTACGCGGTGAAATTAAACTTGGCGATACATTAATTGAGGCAACCAGTGGTAATACAGGGATTGCTTTAGCGATGATAGCGGCAGTAAAAGGTTATCGACTAAAATTATTAATGCCGGAAAATATGAGTAAAGAGCGGCAAGCATCCATGCAAGCGTATGGCGCCGAGCTTATTTTGGTTAGCCGCGAAATTGGTATGGAAGGGGCGAGAGATTTAGCGCAAGAAATGGAGCGTAAAGGTGAAGGGAAGGTATTAGATCAGTTTAATAACCCCGATAACCCTCGAGCGCATTTTACTTCAACTGGCCCTGAAATTTGGCAACAGACTCAAGGGCGTATTACCCATTTTGTTTCTAGCATGGGGACAACAGGTACGATAACTGGGGTGGGGAGTTACCTAAAAACGCAATCGGACACAGTAAAAATTGTCGGGTTACAACCGGAAGAAAAAAGTCAAATTCCGGGTATTCGTCGTTGGTCTCCAGCCTATTTACCCGGTATTTTTCGAAAAGAGTTGGTTGATAGTGTTATAGATATGTCCCAAACAGAAGCAGAACAAACCATGCGCCTCTTAGCGAGTAAAGAAGGTATATTCTGTGGCGTTAGTTCTGGGGGAGCCGTAGCAGGTGCAATACGCGTTGCTAAAGAGAACCCAGGGGCTGTGATTGTGGCGATTATTTGTGATAGAGGCGATCGCTATTTATCAACTGGGGTGTTTGGTTGAGTTTTCTGCGCTCGTTAAAGCTTATTCGCTTGCATATAAAAACCGCCACAGAGGAAATGTGGCGGTTTAAAAGTGAGAACAGATTAAAAATTATTTTTTGATCTGCATTACAACGGTTTCACCAACAGTTACTGGGCCTGTCATTTTAGTTAAACCTTGGATTTCATCCATATTAGAAATCACAACCGGTGTTAATACCGATTTTGCTTTTTCTTCTAATACTGCTAAATCAAATTCTAAAACAGTATCACCGACTTTAACTTGTTGACCTTCTTCAGCGATACGTTTAAATCCTTCACCTTTTAGTTCAACTGTGTCGATACCGAAGTGGACAAATAATTCGATACCGTTGTCAGACTCAATAGAGAAAGCATGGTTAGTCTCGAAAATTTTACCGATAGTACCATCAACTGGTGCAACAATTTTATGACCAGCAGGTTTGATAGCAATACCGTCACCTACAATTTTTTCAGCGAAAACAACATCAGGAACATCTTCGATATTGACGATTTCACCAGAAAGTGGTGCAACAATATCAATCGTGCCACTGCCTTTCTTTTCCTCTGAAACCAGTGATTTTAATTTATCAAACAGACCCATGAATCTTCTCCTAATTATTTTAGTTGGGACCGGGCTCTGGCTAACGTTATTAGCACAGTGTTTTTTCTTTAGTAAAAGTTTCTACTAAGTCCATTAATTCCTTTGCAGTCGGCTGAGCAAGTGCTTGCTCTGCCAGTGCTTTTGCATCATCAAAATTGGCGTTACGAATAATTTTTTTGATGCGAGGAATTGATATAGCACTCATACTAAACTCATCTAATCCCATGCCCAGAAGCAACATTGTTGCCCGTTCATCCCCGGCAAGCTCACCACACATTCCAGTCCATTTACCTTCAGCGTGTGATGCATCAATCACCTGTTTAATCAGATTAAGTACAGCAGGTGACATTGGATTATATAGATGAGATATCAGCTCATTTCCACGGTCTACAGCCAGAGTATATTGTGTTAGATCGTTAGTCCCAATACTGAAAAAGTCAACTTCTTTTGCCATATGGCGAGCCATAACAGCCGCTGCTGGTGTTTCAACCATAACACCGACTTCGATAGATTCATCAAAAGGCTTATTTTCTTCACGAAGCTGGCTTTTCAGTATTTCAAGTTCCGCTTTCAATGCTCGGATCTCTTCAACAGAGATAATCATTGGAAACATAATACGTAGTTTACCAAAAGCAGATGCTCTTAAGATAGCACGTAATTGTGGATGAAGGATCTCTTTGCGGTCAAGACAAATACGAATTGCACGCCAACCTAAGAATGGATTCTCTTCTTTCGGTAAATTCATGTAAGGTAAGTCTTTATCGCCACCAATATCCATAGTACGGATAATGACCGCAGGACTGCCTACCGCTTCAGCCACAGCTTTATAAGCTTGGAATTGCTCTTCTTCTGTTGGTAAGGAATCTCTATCCATAAATAGGAATTCAGTACGATAGAGTCCAACACCTTCCGCACCATTACGCTCAGCACCTGCGACATCACGTACAGTACCTATATTAGCGCAAACTTCAACTTGATGCCCATCAAGGGTAATTGCTGGTAAATCTTTTAGTTTTGCCAGCTCTTCTTTTTCATGTAGGTACTCTTCTTTGATAGCCTTTAATGCTTCGAGCTCTTCATCAGAAGGATTAATAATGATTTTATTGTTAATCGCATCAAGAACCAGATAATCTTCTTTTTTAATGGTCTCTGTTGCATTAGATGTGCCAACAATCGCTGGGATCTCTAAAGAGCGCGCCATGATAGAGGTGTGTGATGTTCTACCCCCTAAGTCAGTGATAAAGCCTAACACATTGTCTAAGCTAAGCTGCGCTGTTTCTGATGGCGTTAAATCTGTAGCAACTAAAATCACTTTTTCAGAAATAGCACTTAAATCGATAATTGGCATCTCTAAGATATTACGCATTAAGCGCTTACCAATATCACGAACGTCAGCCGCACGCTCTTTTAAGTACTCATCATCTAAGGCTTCTAATGCGGTTGCCTGATCTTCAATAACAGATTGAACCGCTGCTTCTGCGGTTTTCTTGTCACTTTTGATGAGGGATATGATCTCTTGTTCGAGTTCCTCATCTTCTAATAACATAATATGGCCTTCAAAAATCTCAGCTTTATCGGCACCGAGATTTTTTTCAGCACGGGCTTTAATGATTTCTAGTTGTTGCGCTGATTTATTACGACCATCTTTAAAACGTTCGATTTGGGTGTCAACTTCGTCACTTTGGATTTTACGTTGGCTAATAATAATAGGTTCTTCTTTAAGTAGAAGAGCTTGACCAAATGCGATACCCGGTGAAGCTAAAATTCCTGAAATCATAATTTATCCTACGACTTGCTGGTGATAATTTTAAAAAAATAGGATCAAGAGACACTGCTGTTTTAAAATCATCGAGTTATAAATTCCCCTGAGCGATTTTCAGGGGAAAATAGGATGTTAATGAATAGCGAAAGGTAACTGGATTACTCTAACTCAGCCATTAACTTAACTAAATGTTCTACTGCTTGTTTTTCATCTTCGCCTTCAGCAGAAATAGTGACTACAGTACCTTGGGTTAATCCTAAAGTTTGTAATTTGAATAAGCTCTTCGCGCTGGCTGATTTACCACCAGAAATAAGGCTAATATCAGAAGAGAAAGTTTTAGCCTCTTTTACTAACTGTGCTGCAGGACGAGTATGTAAGCCGTTTGGTGCTGTAATAGTAACTTCTTGCTGGTACATAGGATTTTTTCCTTTTATAACTCAATTATTCACATTAAGTCAGGACTTAGTAAGTGTAGATGAAATTGTCCTGCTTTGCGTAGCAATATCAGATAATATAAGCCATGTTACGTTATCCGATAAAAATAGTCCCAGAAATTGAAAGCAGTGCTGTTTTTATCACTTGCCTATTTTCTGATTAATTTCGACCTTCGAAATAATTACTTGATTAAATACTAAACTCGACAGAATAAATCACCTATCTGGATAACAAAGTTTGATCTCTACCACAAAAAAAGCACCCTGAAGGTGCTTTTTTAATAAATATTTTACATTTTAGGTGACGCGATTTAGCTGTCAGAGATATCAGCAAAAAGTGGGGTGCTGAGATAACGTTCACCTGAAGAAGGTAAAATCACTACGATTTCTTTATTAGCAAATTCTGGCTCTTTAGCTAATTTCACTGCAGCAGCAATTGCCGCACCGGATGAAATACCCGCTAAAATACCTTCTTTGGTCATAACGTCACGAGCTGTTTCAAATGCTTCTTCGTTAGTAATTTGGATCACGCGATCTAATAGTGATAACTCTAAGTTTTCAGGGATAAAACCTGCACCAATACCTTGGATTTTATGTGGACCAGGCTTAATTTCTTCACCTGCTAATGCTTGGCTAATAACAGGAGAATCTTTAGGTTCTACCGCAACCATAGTGACAGCTTTACCTTGGGTATTTTTCAAATAGCGACCAATACCCGTGATAGTACCACCCGTTCCGACACCTGCGATAACTACATCAACTTTGCCATCAGTGTCATTCCAAATTTCAGGGCCTGTGGTTTTCTCATGAATTTCTGGGTTTGCTGGATTACTAAATTGTTGTAGTAGAAGGTAACGGCTAGGATCGCTATCACGAATTTCGTTCGCTTTATCAATCGCTCCCTTCATACCTTTAGCGCCTTCAGTTAACACAAGGTTAGCACCTAATGCTTTTAATAATTTACGGCGCTCAATACTCATGGTATCAGGCATAGTCAGTGTCAGCTTATAGCCACGAGCAGCAGCTACATAAGCCAAGGCAATCCCAGTATTACCACTGGTTGGCTCAACTAGCTCTACGCCGGGTTTCAGGATACCTTTTTTTTCTGCATCCCAAATCATATTTGCACCGATACGGCATTTTACACTAAAGCTTGGATTACGAGATTCTACTTTAGCTAAGATATTGCCATTACCGAAATGTTTTAAACGAACTAGGGGGGTATGGCCAATAGTTTGCGAGTTATCTTCGAAAATTTTGCTCATTTTTATCCTCGGTACATGATTTTTTATAAGGTCAGATGAAATTACCATACGCCATCAAGCAAAAGATGGAAATAAGCTTTATGAATATCCTTATAACTTTTTTTACTTTTTATTCCAAAAGATTCTAATCACAATGAAACCAGTGGTATTACCACTGGCCTGCTTGTACATGTTGATGACGATATCGATCACACCACATGGCAGTGGCACCACAAATTGCAACCGGCATAATGACTAGGTTTAAGATTGGGATCATAGTGAAGATATTAATTACCATACCAAATTGTAAATTGTTCCATTTGTCTTTTTTCAGAGTTGATTTCATATTGGCGAAAGAGACTTTATGGTTATCGAATGGAAAATCGTTATATTGGATTGCCATCATCCAAGCGCCAAATATAAACCAAAGAATTGGGGCGACAGTTTGTCCAACAACGGGAACAAAATAGAGCAATAACAATACAATGGCTCTTGGCAAATAATAAACGACCTTGATGATTTCTCGTTTTAAAATACGTGGAATATCTTTTGTAATACCTAATAAACCGGTATCCGGAGGATTAATACCCGTTATTTGGCCTTCTAATTTTTCAGCTAATAATCCATTAAAAGGCGAAGCGATAATATTGGCTATGGTGCTAAAGAAATAGGTAAAGACCAGCAAAATAAAAATAACTGACAGTGGCCAGATAACATAGCTTAACCACTGTAGCCAATCAGGGACTTTTTCCATCATCCAATTGACCATTTCACCAATCTGGCCATATAACCACCAAAAGGCACTACCGAGAATAATAATATTGGCAAGTAAGGGTAAAATAACAAAACGTTTTAGACCCGGGCGAGTAATTAATCGCCACCCAAGTGCAAAATAGTGAAATCCATTTAAATTTTTGGTCGATTCTGTCAAATTTGTCATACTTCCTATTCTCTCCTATAAGGGCAAGCTAGTATCATATAGAGAGATAATCAGCCTTACTAGTGATAAATTGTCTAAAAAATGCGCATAAGGTATTGAAGAGTGTATCTTTGTGACAAGAAAATTAAGTATTGGCTTGCACTTATAAGCATTGGCAAATACTCTTAGTAAAAGTAATATTCGCCATTGTGGCTATTAAACCTCAAGACAACAGAGATAGAAATGATGCAGCAAAATTTGCGTCTGATATTAATCGTTGTTGGTGCGATTTTAATCATAGCTTTGTTATTACACGGCTTATGGATTGGTCGAAAAGAGCGTTCTAAGCTTTTCCGTAATCGCCCAGTAAAACGTCAGAAACAGAATTATCAGTCAGATGAGAACGATGATGAACCCCAGTATACTGAGGCAAATCATCAGATGTCGTCTTTAACTTCAACGCAGGAGGCTCAAAGTGTGCCACCGGTTAAATCGGAGCCAACACTTGCGCCACAATCCTCAGTTGCAGATAAAGATCCACTTATGTCTGGAACACCAGCACAGGGACATTCTAACGATACTTCATTACAACGAGAGCCTAGTCTTGGTGTTTTTGATGTTATTGAACAAAATAATGACTCTGCGCCTCAGCAAAAGCAACCGATACCCGAGGTAGAGGTAAACCATGCTGATGTAAAAGAAGGTGATATTAGTGAGACAAAACTTGCCGATGTAGAGCCAGTGCCAGTATCGTCGAACTCTGTTGCTAGTGATGAAATACATACCACTGATACAGATAGGCCATTGGATGCTGAAACCTCATCTGATGTGAAACAAGCTGAGCAAGCTTTATCTGGATCAGAAGAGCCAAAAGCAGAGGAAGAGCTGGTATTAGTATTAAATGTCAGTGCTCATCATGGTCAAATGCTTGACGGTGAGGTGTTAATGCAGAGCATTATTCAAGCGGGTTTCCAGTTTGGTGCGATGAATATTTTCCATCGACATCTTAACCCGACGGGTAATGGCCCTGTATTGTTTAGTCTTGCCAATATGGTAAAACCGGGTACTTTCAATATTGATACGATGGCTGAATTAACCACGCCTGGCGTATCCATGTTTATGATGGTGCCATCTTATGGTGATGCTAATCAAAACTTTAAATTGATGTTGCAAGCAGCTCAGCGTATTGCCTCTGATGTGGGCGGTGTTGTGCTTGATGAAGAGCGCAAACTGTTAACACCACAAAAAATTGAACTTTATAAATCTAGAATTCGTAGAACACTAGATTTACATCAATAGTCTTTTTATCAAAAGCTCGCTTGCGGTGCTAGGTTGGATAGATTTAAAGAAATCAGGAAAATTAATGACTTGATTTTCGGCTGATAATACAAAGTGGGGAAATTTGGTTTTTCTCACATTGCCAACAACCTCAGCCCCCGCTTGCGGGGGCTTTTCTTTCTTTGGTGATACCTCATGAATCAAAATATTCAACAACAAATTGATGAACTTCGCGTTACACTACGTCACCATGAATATCTCTATCATGTCATGGACGCACCTGAAATTCCTGATGCTGAATACGATCGCTTAATGAATAAGCTAAAAGCATTAGAAGCCGAACATCCTGAACTCATTACCCCAGATTCTCCTACTCAACGGGTAGGGGCATTACCTTTAACGGCTTTTGAGCAAGTTAGGCATGAAATTCCAATGCTCTCTTTAGATAATGCTTTTGATGAAACAACCTATTTAGCATTTGATAAACGTTTACGTGAACGTCTGAAAAATAATGAAGAGATCACTTTTTGTTGTGAATTAAAATTAGATGGACTTGCGGTAAGTCTACTGTATGAAAATGGTCGCTTAGTACAAGCTGCAACCCGTGGTGATGGTACCACTGGAGAAAATATTACTGAGAATGTCAGAACCATTAAAGCCATTCCTTTGCGTTTATATGGCGATAATATCCCCGCACGAATTGAAATTCGTGGAGAAGTCTTTATGACTGAAAAAGGGTTTGAGCATTTAAATGAAGAAGCTCGACGCACGGGGGGGAAAGTATTTGCTAATCCTCGTAATGCAGCAGCAGGTTCGTTACGTCAGTTAGATCCTCGTATTACAGCCAAGCGCCCTTTGACTTTCTTCTGTTATGGTGTTGGCGTGCTTGAAGGCGGTGAATTACCGACAAGCCATTATGCACGTTTACAGCAATTTAAAAAATGGGGATTACCTGTTAGTGACGCTATTAAATTATGTACAGGAACTAAAGCTGTACTTGATTTTTACCATCATGTAGCAGAAATTCGCCCTAATCTAGGCTTTGATATTGATGGTGTGGTTATCAAAGTAGATGATATAGCTCTACAAGAAGAGTTGGGATTTGTGTCTCGTGCTCCCCGTTGGGCGATTGCTTACAAATTCCAAGCCCAAGAGCAGATGACGGTGATTAAAGATGTTGAATTTCAAGTGGGGCGTACAGGGGCGATTACACCTGTCGCTCGTTTAGATCCCGTACAAGTGGCAGGGGTAATAGTCAGTAATGCCACACTTCATAATGCTGATGAAATTGAACGTTTAGGATTACGTATTGGTGATACGGTGGTTATTCGCCGTGCAGGCGATGTTATTCCTCAGGTTGTGAGTGTGATTGAAGAAAAACGCCCTGAGAATGCACAAGAAATTGTTTTTCCAACCCAATGCCCTATTTGTCAATCTGATATTGAGCGTATAGAAGGTGAGGCTGTTGCCCGCTGCACGGGGGGATTAATTTGCGCAGCGCAACGTAAAGAGGCGCTTAAACATTTCGTTTCTCGTCGTGCGATGGATGTTGACGGCATGGGAGATAAAATTATCGACCAATTGGTTGAAAAAGAGTATGTCAAAACACCGGCTGATTTATTCCGTTTAGATGAAAAGATCTTATCTGGTTTAGAACGTATGGGGGAGAAATCAGCCAAAAAACTGCTTAATGCGTTAGAAAAAGCAAAATCAACCACTTTTGCCCGTTTTATCTATGCCCTTGGTATTCGTGAAGTAGGAGAAGCAACGGCCAATGGATTAACCGCTCATTTTGTTTCATTAGAGGCATTACGTGAAGCAAATATTGAAGCCTTAAAGGCAGTTCCTGATGTGGGTGATATTGTTGCAAAGCATGTGGTTAATTTTTTCCAAGAAGAACATAATAAAAATGTGATTGATCAACTTGTTAATGACATTGGCATTACTTGGCCGGCACCGGTTGTGGCTACTCATGAAGCAGGTGATAATCCTTTTGCTGGTAAAACAGTCGTGCTGACAGGCTCTCTTTCTCAATTAACGCGAGATGAAGCAAAAGATAGATTAGTTGCACTTGGTGCAAAAGTGAGTGGTAGCGTTTCGAAAAAGACAGATATGGTCATTGCTGGTGAAGCGGCGGGTTCTAAATTAGCCAAAGCAAATGAATTAGGTATTACTGTTATTGATGAAGACGAAATGATCCGCTTGCTTGATCAATCTAAATAATCGTTTACAATAATCTTAGATGCTATTGAGAGCAGTTCTCAGTAGCATCTTTAACTTAAGCTAAATTCACATTTCGTGTTACTTAAGTTACTCCTAAAGTGTGATCAACCTATCTTATTTAATAAATAGTGTGTATATGGTTTCACTGTATTGTGACAATAATCACATCGTAATGTTACGCGTTACATAAAATGCTCTCCAAGATTTATTTTTATTTTTGGAGCATGCATGTCTTCTATCATTCACTTTGTTTTGGCTCTCGCAGTTATTGGTGCATTAGCATTTATTGCAAGTAATAACCGCAAAGGGATCCGTCTGCGTTATATTGTGCAGTTATTAATTATTGAAATCGCATTGGCATGGTTCTTCCTCAATTCTGATATTGGTGAAGGCTTTGTCCGTGGTTTCGCTGGGCTATTTGATCACTTATTAGGTTATGCCGCACAAGGTACTGAGTTCGTCTTCGGTGGTATGATGAAAGGTGGTCTAGCATTCTTCTTCTTGAATGTATTATGTCCTATCATCTTTATTTCTGCATTAATTGGTATTTTGCAACATATCAAAGTATTGCCTTTCGTGATCCGCATTATCGGTACAGTGCTGTCCAAAGTGAACGGTATGGGGAAACTAGAATCGTTTAATGCGGTTAGCTCCTTAGTACTTGGCCAATCTGAGAACTTTATCGCTTATAAAGATGTATTGGGCAAAATGTCTCAGCGCCGTATGTACACTATGGCGGCGACAGCGATGTCTACGGTATCAATGTCAATTGTTGGTGCTTATATGACTATGCTTGATCCTAAATACGTTGTTGCTGCACTGGTTCTGAATATGTTCAGTACTTTCGTTATCCTATCAGTGATTAACCCATATTCTGTTGAAAATGAAGAAGATATCCAGATGGGTAATCTGCATGAAGGTCAAAGCTTCTTCGAAATGTTAGGTGAATATATCTTAGCTGGTTTCAAAGTTGCTTTAATCGTTGCGGCAATGTTGATTGGTTTTATCGCATTAATTGCTGCGGTAAACGCTATCTTTAGTATGATTTTCGGTATTAGTTTCCAAGATTGCTTAGGTTATGTGTTCTATCCATTAGCATGGGTGATTGGTGTGCCTGAGCAAGATGCATTACGTGTAGGTAGTGTGATGGCAACTAAATTAGTTTCTAATGAATTCGTCGCGATGGGAAGCTTGCAAGATCTGGCTGCTGAATTAACACCACGCTCTGTTGGGATCTTATCTGTCTTCTTAGTCTCATTTGCTAACTTCTCTTCTATCGGTATTGTTGCAGGGGCTATTAAAGGTCTGAACGAAATGCAAGGTAATGTGGTTTCTCGTTTTGGTCTTAAATTACTATTTGGTTCTACGCTAGTTAGCTTCTTATCTGCTGCTATCACAGGCCTGTTTGTTTAATCATTGAGATAAGACAGATAGCATGTGAAATAAATAACAATGTAAGATGGATAACTTAGTTATCATGTAACATAAATCAAGCAGTACCCGTCGGTACTGCTTTTTTTATCGTTAAATTACCTTATAATCCTTATCATTCCTTCTCGATAAAGCGATAGAGATCATGCTAGAAAAACAGCATCTTATTGATATAGCCAACACCCAAATGCCATTTGGTAAATATAAAGGGCGAATGCTGGTGGATTTACCTGAAGAGTATTTATTGTGGTTTGCCAAGAAAGGCACCTTCCCTGAAGGAAAGCTAGGGCAACTAATGGAAATGACCCTAGCAATTAAAATTGATGGCTTAGAAGGGTTACTAAAACCATTAAAGCAGTCGCGTTAATCAGGCTCTGTAGGTAACTTATCCGCTATTAGTGCGTTAATAACTTTATGACTCAATTCAATAAACATAGCTTGTTCTGCAGGTGTTAATTGCGCTTGTAGCTTCTGTGCGTTCTGTTTTCGGCCTAAAGCGGCTCTTGCTAAAAAAGCTTTACCTTCATCTGTTAAATGCGTAATTAATTCACGTTTATCTTTCTTAGAACGATCCTGAGCAATAAAACCTAATGATTTTAATCCTCGCATAAACTTAGATAAATTTTGGCGTGAGATAGCTAAAATTTCACAAAGTTGAGATGGCGTTAAATCACCGCGTAAACGCAATAATTCTAAAATATCATATTGTCCCCAAGTTACTTGCTCTGGTGTATAACGGGTGCGTTGTGCAACCAGAGTACACTGTAAAAGCGATAGGGCATTTTCTAGCTCAAGTTGCTCCATTAGTACCTACATTTTTCTATCAAATTAATTGAAGTTAATAATAACAGCTCATTTTAGCTGAAGAAAATTTATATTGATTAACTTTAGTTAATCAAATATCCTATTTAACATGATTAACTAAAGTTAATTACTTAAACTAAGTGAACTGAGGTGAATATGAGCTATTTTGAAGGCAAAACGGTGTTAGTGACTGGGGCTGCAACAGGAGTAGGGGAAGGCGTTGCCCAACGATTATATCAAGCGGGTGCAACAGTCTTTATAAGTGGACGACAATTAGAACAGGTTAAAAAAACCGCTTACACAATCGATCCTACAGGTGAAAAAGTCATAGCATTACAAGCAGATATGACATCACCTGAGCAAGTTAAAAGCATGTTTGAAACAATATTAGCACAAACAGGCGCATTACATGGATTAGTGAATAATGCAGGTATTACAGGTCCGCATAATACATCGATTGTTGATTATAATATTGATGATTGGAAAGCGGTTATGGATACCGATATTAACGGCGTATTTTACGGATTGAAATATGGTATTCCGGCCTTACTAAGAAGTGGTGGAGGGAGTATCGTTAATTTATCTTCGACAAATGGTATTGTCGGTATTGCCGGAATTTCTGCTTATACTGCAGCCAAACATGCTGTGTTAGGGATCACCCGTTCAGCCGCCTTGGAATTTGCACAGCAAGGTATACGTGTGAATGCAATAGGGCCTGGGTATGTAGACACACCGCGAATGCAACAGTTACCGAATGAAGTCCGTCAATGGATGGCATCAACACATCCCATGAAGCGAATGGCAACGCGAAAAGAAGTGGCTAATATGGTGGCCTTTTTACTTTCAGATGAGAGTAGTTTTTCAACAGGCGCTTTTTATGCGGTAGATGGGGGATATACTGCGCAGTAGTTTTATCTTTGCGGGTAGTGTTAATCACTAATTAAGTGAATACATTGGTGAAAATAAAAAATCCTGAAGATTTCTCTTCAGGATCTTAAGATTCTGGTGGAGCTAAGCGGGATCGAACCGCTGACCTCTTGCATGCCATGCAAGCGCTCTCCCAACTGAGCTATAACCCCACATAATGGATTGTTCAAAAGTATATTGGTGGAGCTAAGCGGGATCGAACCGCTGACCTCTTGCATGCCATGCAAGCGCTCTCCCAGCTGAGCTATAGCCCCAACATACTGGAACGGGCTTGATAATAGGCAACAAGCACAATGCTGTCAATCACTTAATCTCACATTATTTATTGATTGATGAAAAAGAATACAAAAAAAGAGTCGCCGCTTAAAAATAAGTGACGACTCTTCGTTGTGAAATAAGATAATCAGCTCAATTAAGCTTGATTTTCTCTGTCAGTAATAAAATCTAATGCTTTATTAATACGAGCGATGCTACGAGCTTTACCAATAGCATGAACAGTAACATCTAGTGCAGGAGATTGGCCCGCACCTGTGACAGCAACACGTAGAGGCATACCGACTTTACCCATACCAACTTCTAATTCTTCAGCGGTTTCTTGGATTGCTTTATGTACATTTTCCGCTGTCCAATCAGTAATTGCTGATAATTTATCACGAACTACTTCTAATGGTTGACGAGCGACAGGACGTAAGTGTTTTTTCGCCGCGGTTTCTTCGAAACTATCAAAGTCAACATAAAAGTAGTGACAACTTTCCGCCATCTCTTTTAATGTTTTGCAACGCTCGCCGAGTAATTTAATCAATTCAACCAGTGATGGGCCATTACTAGTATCAATATTTTGTTGTTTGATATGCCAATCTAGGTGTACGGCTACTTGTTCAGCAGGTAAGGTATTAATATAGTGATGGTTTAACCAAAGTAATTTGTCAGTATTAAACGCACTTGCTGATTTACTAATAGCTTCTAAAGTGAAATCTTTAATCATTTCATCGATGCTAAAGATCTCTTGGTCGCCATGAGACCAACCTAAACGTACTAAGTAGTTTAATAACGCTTCTGGTAAATAACCGTCATCACGATATTGCATTACACTCACTGCGTTATAGCGTTTAGATAATTTTTTACCATCATCACCTAAGATCATGGATACGTGTGCATATTCAGGTACTGGAGCACCAAGTGCTTTTAATATATTGATCTGACGAGGGGTATTGTTGATATGATCTTCACCACGAATAACGTGTGTAATTTCCATATCCCAGTCATCAATCACCACACAGAAGTTATAGGTAGGCGAACCATCAGTACGACGGATAATTAAGTCATCAAGCTCTTGGTTACTAAACTCAATCGGGCCACGAATTTTGTCATCAAAAATCACAGACCCTTCTTGAGGATTTAAAAAACGAACTACATGGGGTTCATCTGGGGTATGGTTGTGATTACCGTGACGGCAACAACCATCGTAGCGAGGTTTCTCACCTTTCGCCATTTGATCTTCACGTAGTTTCTCTAAACGTTCTTTAGAACAATAACAACGATAAGCAGTACCAGCTGCTAACATTTGATCGATAACTTGATTATAACGATCAAAGCGTTTGGTTTGATAGTAAGGACCTTCATCCCAGTTTAGATTTAACCAATTCATACCGTCCATAATTGCATCAATGGCAGGTTGAGTTGAACGTTCTAAATCGGTGTCTTCAATACGCAGTACAAACTCACCCTTGTTGTGACGGCTAAATAACCAGGAATACAGTGCAGTACGAGCACCACCAACATGTAGATAGCCTGTAGGACTTGGTGCAAAACGGGTTTTTATTTTACTCATTGAGATTGCCTTAGTACGTTTTACTTATATTCTTTCTTATATAAGGAGCCAAAAATAGAAGATAAGTAACCGTGATTATCAAAAAAACGAAATTGTTGCTTTATTTTATCACTGGATGCTAATTCCTCAATGGCATTAAGCTTTTAACCTGCAGAAAAATTTCAAATAGGTTATTTTTTGTTTGACGAAGTAACAACAACGGATTATTTTGGTTAATTGCTGTGTCAGTTATGGTGCTAAAAAAAGCATCTTGACTAAAAATAAAACGAACGATCATTTTTACGATAAAAAACCGATAAAAATCGTTGACTCATAGCGCAGTATCCCTATAATGCACCCCATCACGACGGGCGGTTAGCTCAGTTGGTAGAGCATCTCCCTTACAAGGAGGAGGTCGTTGGTTCGAGCCCAATACCGCCCACCACTTACATTAAAGCGTGGTAATGAGAATTTAGTCATTATGAAGTGGGCGGTTAGCTCAGTTGGTAGAGCATCTCCCTTACAAGGAGGAGGTCGTTGGTTCGAGCCCAATACCGCCCACCACTTACATTAAAGCGTGGTAATGAGAATTTAGTCATTATGAAGTGGGCGGTTAGCTCAGTTGGTAGAGCATCTCCCTTACAAGGAGGAGGTCGTTGGTTCGAGCCCAATACCGCCCACCACTTCATCCGGTTATTTTACGCAATATCACACAGTTAGGTATGGGTCGTTAGCTCAGTCGGTAGAGCAGTTGACTTTTAATCAATTGGTCGGGCGTTCGAGTCGCCCACGACCCACCATTTTCGAATTTACATACCATTTTATGAAATGGGTCGTTAGCTCAGTCGGTAGAGCAGTTGACTTTTAATCAATTGGTCGGGCGTTCGAGTCGCCCACGACCCACCATTTTCGAATTTACATACCATTTTATGAAATGGGTCGTTAGCTCAGTCGGTAGAGCAGTTGACTTTTAATCAATTGGTCGGGCGTTCGAGTCGCCCACGACCCACCATTTAATAATTAAGCGGGCGGTTAGCTCAGTTGGTAGAGCATCTCCCTTACAAGGAGGAGGTCGTTGGTTCGAGCCCAATACCGCCCACCACTTCTTTTTATATCATTCGATAAAAATTCCTTTATTATTCCTTATCCTTATCCTTATCCTTATCCTTATCCTTATCCTTATCCTTATCCTTATCCTTATCCATAGCACTCATTTTGTATTCAGGTCTGTTACTAGACTACATCGACCTATCTATCTTATCTATCTTATCTATCTTATCTATCTTATCTACCTATCTTATCTACCTATCTTATCTACCTATCTATCTGTCTATCTGTCTATCTATCTGTCTGTCTGTCTGTCTGTCTGTCTACTTGGTAGTTTTATATCGAGCTGTGATCCCTGTTCTGTTCTCCTATTTATCGGTCTGAATTATTTTTGTGCTATCAGGGGTTGATTACCGACTTATTTACCCTACTAGTAGTGTTAAAAAGATTGATGATGAAATGATTATTTTAAAGGATTAGCAAAATTACTGAGAGAAATAGCTAAGATGATACTTTTATTGAGTGTACATAGGTTATTTAATTGCTTATAAGATAGTTTAAAAATAGCAACGTCAAGGATATTCGTTTTTTATCGCCTTGATATAGATAAGATTTTTAAATTAATTTTAAAAAAAAGTATTTTTTTATTGTTAGTTAATTATACGTATTATGGTTTTTATATGGGTTAAAATAAAAATAATTCAAAATTATCCTTTACAGTAAACACCCTTAATATTTTTAAGTGGTTAGTAACCAAATTATCTTTTTAATTAAAAATTATTATGTGTTTTTTCTGAAATATCGTTTTTTTGGTGCTATTTTTTGAACAAAATTTTTATATTAATTTGTTGATTTTAAAAGTTTATTTTAATTATTGATTTTTATCAAATCGCTATCTTTATGAATTCAAAAGAAAATGATCTATGCCAATAAACGACATTTTCATTTGTTTAGATGTTGTCTTAAAGGGGGAAATTCCTTTTTTACACGAAAAAAGAGAAAATTGTGTATATAGCAGAAAGATAAATTATATAAAAATATTAATGTTTGCAGAGAGGCAAAAATACGTTTTATAAGAAATAAGTATTTACACTTAGGATTAAAGGATTATCTAATTTTGAATTTTTAACAAAATGAGATCATTGTTAAATGGTCATTTAACAGCTTAATATAGCAAATATTTACCCTAAGTTACAATAACTGATAATAAGTTCTTTTGTTTAAATATGTGGTTTGCGGAAGGTGGTAAAAAGCTATGCTGGCATATTTTTAGTAGAATATCAGATGTTCTATAAATTAAGAAATGTATTATAACCATATGATATAAAATAGTTTTTATTATTTATTCTTCTTTTTATGGTCTTTTTCTATTTGGATTCTCTTTAATAAGAGAACAAGAAAAAATATAAATAAATAATAATCCATAACTGAAATTATAATTCAAATTATAGTAAATAATAATTGGAAATTTATTTAAATTTAATAAGTACTCTAACGCTAAGTGTTTATGCTTATATAAATTAATTAACAAATGTTTAAAATTAGATCGAGTTCTATTACTTTATGAAAATCATGTAACTAATTGTTTCTATTGGTTTTAATCTGTGTCATTTTGTATTAATTAGAATTTATTGAGATTGCTCAATATTTTTTGTAAAAATGTAAAAAATGTTCTATTAACGAGGTTAATTCACAAATTTAAATAAATTAGACTGAAATTTATTGATTATTTTTTTGTCAATTTGATATATTTATTCGTAAATTATTTCATTGATAGAATATAAATCTAATACATGAGTAATTCTAAAGATAAAAAAAGACTATATTTATATTTAATATATTATAACCTATTGATTAATATTTGATTTGTGACTTCTCCTAGGTATTAATAACTAGTGAGAGTAAAGGTGTAAGTTATTATTGTCATTTTTTGACTGGTTGAAAGTGTTTAAATGCGTAGTATATTATTTACATATGATAAGTGTTGTTATGAATTGTAATACTCTTATCAAGTCAAAATATTATTTTAATAAAATTAAAAAAGGTGCCCATGATATTATATTTTTTCATATATTATTAATGATGGCCCGCACTATTATAAATTAGATATCAATCAAAGTGAAAAGCGAGAACATATTATGAGTAACAAGTATCCAGTTGCTTACGCTGTTGGACAAAAAATAAAATCATTAAGAAAATCTCAAGGTTATACCGTATTTCAGTTAGCAAAAGAAATCGATATTAGTGAACAGCAATTATTTCGCTACGAACGTGGAGTTAATCGTATCGACATTGATTGCTTAGTTAAAGTCCTTGATGTGTTAGGCATTAATATAGGTAACTTCTTTGAAGATGTTATGGGGGGTATGGTTGATGTTCCTGAGAATAATGAACAACATATCCCAGCTCATTTCGACAATAAGGCTCTTTCTATTTTCTGATTGCAAGCTTTTAATTAGAAAGTTAGCTAGTATACAAATAATTAGATAAATAAGATGATTCTTATGAGAGTGTTAATCTAATTATTTAATAATAAGAATTATCTTATTATCATTTACGCCTTGAATCTAAATAAAATGCCCTTAATGGGCATTTTTATTTTTTAACAGTAATAAGAATATCTAAATTATTCCATTAGTATAATAATATTGACCATTACCTATAACATATCTTTTTTGTCGCTATTTTTTACTGTTATTTATGACTAAAAAATCTTTATATAAAAGATTGGTTAATTATATTTTTTAATATATAAAAAATTTTAGTAAAAATAAAAACTAGCTAGTTCAAAAAAATACTAATTTAGTAGAATATCATCATAAAAAGATTCATTTTTAGAAAATTAAGCTATATCAATTTTGTTCTGTTAATAATAAATAAAAAAATCGTAGTGAATAGGAGAATATTCTGTATTTTTACGTATCAGTGATCTTAGCTAAAAATACCAATACGTAAAAATGCCTGCTCGGTAAGCAGGCATGGGGATATTAATAATTATCAAAAGCTAATTATCAATTTTTTGTTGTTGTGCTTTCACCATGTTTTTGATGTCGATGATGCCCATCAATCATGCTGTGGAATGTTTGTGTAAAAGTATCGCCTAAAGTACATAAGTAGAAGTGCGCACAAATAAACATGAGTGCAACGATGCCTAATATAAAGTGTACTTTTAACATCCAATAGCCATAACCTAGGACTTCAGGGTATAAGCATAGTACGCCTGTGATAAGAAGTAGTGGAACTAACCCAAACATAACACCTAAGTAAGCAAGTTGTTGGAGAGGGTTAAATTTATCTGTTGCAGTCGCGGCAAAAGGATGTGGTTCACCTTTCATAATACCATAAAGATAAAAGCGAGCTTGCTTGATACAGCGTCCAATTAATCCTTGTGGTCTGACTTTGTAATGTACACCATTATTTGTGGTTAGGTTAATTACAACAAAACCTATCCAAAAAGCGATGAGAATAAAACCACAGATTTTATGTAGTAGTACCATCGATGGAACATTACCGATAGAAAAATGGCCTAACAATCCACTGATTAATAGAAGAATGAACAGTAAGGCATTACCCCAATGCCAAAAACGAATGGCTTTAGAGTATAAGTAAACACGCTCTTCTTCATAGTGACCACTTTGCTTAGGTGCCAGTGCATAACGTAAAAAACCATGTAGCACCAATATGGCTATCATGGCGACAATGATCAAACCTGCTGCAATTAACCATACAGGCCAGTAATCTGGCGTATAATAGAGTTCGGCTCCCCAGATACTTGTCATGCTTTATCTCCCTGATGGATCTCTTTACGGCGGAATAAATTTGGTTTTCCGACATTATCTAATTGGTATTGATAAACGGATTTCTGTTTGATCCAAGCTTGGATCTCGGGTGAGTCAATGCGACCAAATGCCAATGCATCAGTTGGGCATACCGTTACACAAGCAGGTAACTCACCTTCTGTTAGTCGAGTATCAGCACAGAAATTACATTTATCAGCAATGTGTGTTAATGGATTGATATATCGAACGTGATAAGGACAAGCACCAACACAGTAATCACAGCCAATACAGAGCTCTTTTTTAACCTGTACAATGCCATTTTCATCAATAAATGAAGCACCTGTAGGGCAGACAGAAACGCAAGGCGCATCTTCACAATGTTGACAGGAAACTCGGAAAAATTGGTAATGTGGATCTCCTGCCTCATCATTATGAGGGCCTTGAATTTGTACTTGTAGTCGGCTGTATCCTTCAGGAATATCATTGATGACTTTACATGCTACGGTACAAGCTTGGCAGCCAATGCAACGTTTTTCATCGTGTAGCATGACAAATTGTTTAGAGTTGCTATTCATCGTTATTTTTTTCCTTAAGCCAGACTAATTTTGACGCCTGAAGTATGTACATCAGTGCCTGAAACAGGGCTAATTTCATGAGGTAATAAACTACTGCAGTGGATCCCATTCGCGGTTGCTGGCGTTTTTTCGCCAGTCTTAGAGCCTGACCCCATATAGACAAACACTGTGTCAGGACGAATACCTGTGGTAATTAAGGCATGGGCTTTCTCTTTGCCTACGCTATTTTCTAAAATGATCTCATCACCATGCTTAATTCCATGACTTTTTGCGGTATCAGGATGTAACCAGACAGGATTTTTCCACATTAGCTCTGCTAATAAAGGTACATATTGAGTCGCACCATTGGTATGTACTGCGACTTTTCCTTGGATAAAATAGAGTTCATCTTTTTGTTTTAATGGGAAGTTATGGAAACGAGGAATACCATAATTCTCTAATAGACTTTCTAACTCTTCCGAATAGATCTCAATAAGACCACTTGGTGATTTAAAAGAAAGAGATTTTTCCATCATATTGTTACTATCAACATGTTTGATAGCATCTGGGTATTGTGCAACAAAGGCTTTTACATAGGATGGTTCACGTAAAAGTAGCGGAATACCATAAGATAAATAGCCTTTTTGGTGGATCTCTTTATAGAGATTTTCATCCCCTTTAACTTGATAAAGTTGACGAACTCCCATGTTTTCCCAAGGATAATAACTTGCTAACCCCAGTTTTTTTCCTAATTCCATCCAGATTAACCAACTTGGTTTGGTATCACCAATAGGTTCGACAACTTGTTGTCTTAATGCATAAGCAGGATTTAAACCAGAGACATCAGAAATCTCTTCATCTCTTTCTAAATAAGTGCTTTCTGGTAACAGATAATCTGCATAAGATGCACTTTCACTTAAATACACATCACAACTGACAATTAAGTCGAGTTTTTGGGCTGTTTTTTCTAGATCAGGTCGGCAACTTACTGTTTGAAATGGATTATGGCGTGACATAATCCAAGCTTTGGTTTGGTAAGGTACACCATGGAGTGTGGAGTCAATGATAGATTGAACAATACCGCCGCCTTTATTGATATATTTAAATTGAGGCGCTGTAGCATCGACGCGTTTTGCCGTAATTTTAGGCATGCCTTTAACGGTTGGTTTAGCTAATTCAGGCGCAACGTCGATACCCGCTAATTTATTATATTTTGCAGCAGCTTTCTTTTGATACATGCCACCTTCACGTTCAATATTTCCCAGCAGGGCGTTGAAGGTGAAGATCATTCTGCGCATATTAATTTCATCTTTATTAAAGGTTGCGCGATGGCCTGGCATAACTAATGCGTGAGGAGCTTTAGCTGCAATTTCACGTGTTATACGAATAATATCTTTTGCGGGAACATCAGAGTGAGCTTGTGCCCATTCAGGCGTGGTATCTTGTAATACTTCCACTAATTGAGGGAAACCGACCGTAAATTTTTCTATAAAATCTTTATCATAAAGATTTTCTTTTACCATAATATGACACATGGCCATTAGAACAGGTAAGTCGCCTCCTGGTCGGATAGCAAACCACTCATTTGCTTTACTGGAAACAACGGACAATCGAGGATCAAAACTGACTAATTTTGCACCACGCTCTTGTGCCGTCATTAATTCATAGGTTTCTGCAACTTCAATTCCTTCATAAAGATTATGACCAAAAGAAAGAATATATTTAGAATTTGCGAGATCCATTTTTAAATCACCACCCATCATTACCGATGCAGCAATGGCTTTGCCCGCAGGACAAGTTGATGCATGCGTAAAGGTGTTTGGTGACCCAAATGCCGCCGCTAAATGAAATAAATGAGAGGAAAGAGAGCCTGATTTTGATGAAAAAAAGATACTTTCAGCACCATAATGTTGTTTGATGCTTGCCATCTTTTCGGCAATTTCTGTATAAGCCTGTTCCCAGCTAATAACTTCCCATTCTCCGGCACCTCTAGGACCTTTGCGTTTCATGGGCTTTACAATGCGTTTCGGATCATAAATAAGGCTAACACCACTGCCTCCTCTCGCACAGACTCGAGTTTTTTGATGTGGTGAATTTCGGTTACCTTGGATAAAGACAGTTTTGTTATTAACAACCTGAGCTTCTATAGGACAACGGTAAGAACACATCTCACACAAACTTGGTGTTAATTTAGACTGACCCTTAAGAGATGTTACTGGATTAAGTGCGAGGGCCCCTGGTGGTAAACTTCCCACCGTACAACCAACACATCCTATACCCATCCCCTTAATAAAAGAACGACGACTAATACTCATATAACCTCCAGTTTCTTCTTATAGCTAAATATTATATACAGTTGGTTAAATAAATATTTGATGGTGTCTTCAATTTATTCATTAATAAGTGATGAGTTAGTTGGAAATAATAAATAATAGCAACAAAGAAGTTAATAAATATCACAAAATAATTTAACAAATAGAGACAAAATAAAATGATAATTATTTTCTTCTAAGGCATTAGTTAGGGGCTGGTTATTGTTAAAGGAAATGAATTAAGAGTTTTATAAAAAAAATAACCATGCCTTTAATATTCATATGGTTATGGGAATGATTTATTCTTTTAAAGTGTATCTATAATATATTATTAAGGTAAGAAAAAATATTGATATAATTTTCAATCGATATGTATTTTTATATATATCGGTGAGGGGTTTAATTGTAATTAAATTGTTATTAAAATAAAGACTAAACAAGTTTTTTAATTTTCTTAAGATAAAGAAGCTATTTTATTATATTTGCTATAATGTCTTATTTTAATAATGAAATATCTATAAAAGATAGAATTAAATGTCAATTAAGATTTAATTTATCCAAGAGGTAGATAATTATGCCATCATAAAAAAGATAAGATAAATTATAATATATTATTCATTATGTATAATCTTTAATTAATTATATTAATGGTTATTGGGTTGTGTCTAGGGTGTCAAAATACGCTACTATTAAGTCGAGTAAATGTAACAATTTCACTTTTGTGTGAAATATTAAAGGCAATACAGATAGATAAGAATTGCCTTGTTCAGAGGTATGTTAGCGGGTTAGTTCAGCATAACGACTAACACCAATATCAATAACAGCGGATAAACTCTCGCATGCCATTTATCCGGTATACGTGATAAAAAACGTTCAGCTATTTTTAATCCTATCCATGTACTACAGATTAGAATAACGGCTGCTTTTATCCAAATATAGCCAACAAATCCAGCGCTATCCTCTAACGGGGTAGTGAAAGACAATAAGATATAAGTGAGTGTTGCCGTTAATGCTAAAGGGAATGTCAATGTGTTTGCCATGGCAGCCGATTGAGTCATTGACATACCTCTACGGCGTAATAAAGGTACGGTCATAACACTTCCACCTACACCTAAAAAAGCTGCAATAATGCCAATAATAGTGCCAGTTAACGCTTCTTTTTTGTTGGTTACTTTTTGTATTGCTTTGCGTGGTGCCATAAATCCGGGGCGAAAATAGCAATCTAAGATAGTAATAAATAGATAGCCAATAAAAATCCATCGGATCCATTCACCTTGGACGGTTGAGGCAAGTAAGGCTCCGAAGATCCCACCGAATGCAATCCCCCAAAATAAGATCATAATTGAATTCCAATCTATTTTTTTAGCCTTATGGTGTTTCAGTGTCGTAATAATGGCGGAAAACAGCATAATGAGTGCAGAGGTAGCCACAGCAATTTGCATAGCGTGTTCACCCGCTAAACTATCACCAGCCCAAAGTGTAAGAATCAGAGTATAGAGTAGGGGCACAGTAACAAAACCACCGCCAAAACCAAATAACCATGTAGTAATACCTGAAATTAAGCCAAAAGAGATCAGCCAAAGTATCATTTAAATTCTCCTGTCCATAACAGGTGATATAAGCTACCGAATATAGATTTGATTTACTTCTGTGGTGCAGACAGTGAAATAGGAATTTAGGCCAATTTATCGACAATAAAGGTTATTATTTTTGATAAGGCTTTATTAAATCACCAAACTCTCATTGGGTGTTGTTAATAAATAACCTATTCTTTATAGCGAGAATAAACAGTGGGTAAAATGATAGGTTGTTATAACTGGCGTTCCCTACAGGAATCGAACCTGTAACTAGCCCTTAGGAGGGGCTCGTTATATCCATTTAACTAAGGGAACATTTTGCGAGAGGGTGCTTAACTGTTTCTCAGTGTCCGTATAGTACCGTTTTTGTGGTGGAGGGATCAAGGTATTTAGTCATTGAGTTAGCAAGGTTTATTTTGTAATCAATGATAATACTGCCTTAATAGCTATTTCTATATTTTTATATTGTCACAGTAGGTCGTAATAAAAATGATAAATATAAAATTAGTAGGTTAATTGAATGAGTCATAAAAAATTAAAGCAATAAACGGGAGGGGAATAAACTAAAGAAGGCTCCTACCCGTTTAATGTATACAAGCTAATAGCTTGTTAATATAGTGAGAGTGCTTTTGTTAAACTTTTTAAACACCGAAAGAGAATGTTAACACGGCCTCACCAATAAAATCGAGTCCATTACTAATATCTATCGCTTTTTTAGCTAGCTTATCACGAGAAAGAATAAATGTATGAGATGATATTCCTGGTATAAATTTTGTGGTAAAGATTTCACCTGAGACTAATTTAAGAGATGCGGCGGATACATCCTCTTGTTGCTCTGATGTCCACCCATGAATATTATTTTTAACTAAGACAGATACCCCTACTTCAGCTGTTTTAGGTGTTGCTCGGCTTATAAAAGCCGTTTTCCCGTCAACAGTTGCATCTTTCCAATTAAAAAATGAAGCCCCAACAGCTTTATCTGGGTTGGCTTTATCAACTAAGCGAAACCAAGCACTATCATAACTAGTATTATAATCAAGATCTACATCACCATATGTGTCAGTAGGTATAAAAGTCAAATAAGTTTTAGCATCACATTCAATACTGATGCTTGTTTCTGGTTTCATATCCACATATTGATAGTTTGAAGATTGTGGTATCAAGCTTGGCGATATGCGGCCATAGTCAAAGACAACTTCTGTATTGTTAGAACTATTGATTGTACAAGTTGGCGGTTTTATATCCCCATTGATCTGTAATTGAGCCGAAGGTGTTACAGCTAGCGCTGATGTTGATATAGCCGCTAGTAAGGTAAAATAGAGAAAATTCTTTTTCATTTTACTCTTCCTTTTCGTGAATGAATAATGAATTATTAAATTAGAGGATTATGATACCCCTTTTAAATTATTATTTAAATTTTAAAATTAAGTATTTTCTTTTATTTTAGTCTGTTTAATCAGATTATGATGTTATTGAAAATATTTTATTATTTTTATCTAATTTAGAATATCACAAAATGTTTTATTTAAAATGAATCGTAAAGCTATTGTTTGAATTTTTATCATAAAAGTATAATCATTTCGTTAATGGTTATATTGTTATTTCTGCCCATTTTAATAATGAGTAATGAAAATTTTAATGCTTTTTGATTTTATATGTGGTGGGATATCAAAAAGAGATTATTAATAATAGCTTACTTGTAATGTGATATTTATTACTCATTTTGTTTAAATGTTAAATTCAAAAACTAAATGTAATAGTAGCTTGCTCTATATAATCTAATTCTTCAGGAATATCTATGTTTTATTTAGAGGTTTTTTAATTGATTTATATATCAATAGATTACATTACTTTCTGCTCCTCTGGTTTCTAAAGTTACACTAAAGTTTTTTCCATGTGTTAGCTTTATTTTCTACAAAAAAATCTGAAACTGTAAATGTTAAAAAAGTATCTACATTACAGGATGTTTTAATATCGCTACGTTGAGAGCCTAATGCATACTTAGCATTTTCAGGAATAATTGATAGTGCATGTTGGTGGCTTGATATCTCGATTAATTTGTAACTTAGCTGAAGTTATCTGGTAAAACTTAATGATATAATGGGTCAGCAAGGAAAAATAGAGAAATTTTTCTTCATTATATCCTAATATCGAAAATGATAATTTAGCTATTGATAGCCTAATCATGATATCTTTATTTTATCTATTTATGACTATCTTTAATCTATTCTAATTTTGCTTATTATAATTAAAAAATATTGATAAATTATTTTTATGTTTCATTTGGATAGGGAAATTTGTATATATATCTTTATGTTTTTTTATTTCTTGATATAAAGTGGATAAAAATAACAAATAAAATAGCGTATTTTTTATATAGATAGATACTTTAAGGTAAGAATATTCTTAGCTTGATTATTGCGAATTACTTCTTCTTTGAACTATGTAACTATAGGTGTTTTGCATAAAAAACAATCTAAAATATTTTTATCAATCGGGCATAGTTAGCTCTATTGGATAAAAATAAATCCCGAATGTTCTTATAAGATTAAAAACGAATAACAGTATCACTTATCGCCTATTGACAGTATTATATGTAAAGATGATGAATAGTGACCTATGCTCTGATTATCATAGGACAGTTAGCGGAGAACATTATGAAGTATCGCCTGTGCGGTGTTGCTCTTTTAGTAGCTTTACTTTCAGGATGTGCAAGCACACCTAACAATGGTGACAGTCGTTCTGATCCCTTGGAAGGGTTTAACCGCCAGATGTTTAATTTTAACTATTATGTTTTAGATCCTTACGTATTACGACCTGTAGCCGTAGTATGGCGTGATTATGTTCCACCACCAGCACGTAATGGACTATCGAATTTCTTAGGTAACCTTGAAGAGCCAGCAAGTATGCTAAATAGCATCTTACGTGGAGATTTTGAAAAAGGGGCTAAGCATTTCGGGCGTTTTTGGATCAATACCGTATTTGGTATTGGTGGTTTAATCGATGTTGCAGGAATGTCTAGAGAATCAATGGAAAAAGAAGTTCCTGTAAGGTTTGGTAGTACGTTAGGGCATTATGGTGTGGGATATGGCCCTTATGTGGTATTACCGGGCTATGGCAGCTTTACAGTACGAGAAGAGGGGGGCGATTGGGCTGATGCCACCTATCCAGTACTGAGTTACCTCACTTTCTGGATGTCTGCGGGTAAATGGGCCCTTGAAGGTATTGAAACGCGAGCTCAATTATTAGATTCAGATGCAATTTTACAAAACTCATCTGATCCATATTTAATGATGCGTGAAGCCTATTTCCAAAAAAATGATTTCGATGCTAATGGCGGGAAAACAGGTGAAAATCCAAACGCAAAAGCGATTGAAGATGATTTAGACTCTATCGATTAATCTATTTATCTGGTTGTTTAAATAAAAAATGGTCTTTTTTAAGACCATTTTTTGTATTTAAAGTAGCAAATCAGCTTAGAAGCGATAGTTAAAGTTCATACCGTATAACCATGCTTTACCTGATGATTCAAATTCATAAGCCGGCAATGGTAAGTTTTCAGATAGCTTCTCTTTAATTGTCACTTTCTTACCGTGCATATAGGCTAAACCAACATCCACAGACATATCTTTATTAAATGCGTAGGTTGCCCCTGCACTTAACCAGAAGCGATCTTGGTCAGGGATCGAGATAGAGCGCTTATCAGCAGGAACAGGACTATCATCAAAGGCAATACCGGTGCGGAATGTCCAATTATCATCATGGTAATAAGTGGTTCCTAATGCAATACGCCATGCATCACGGAAGCCTTCTTCTTTGTTGAAGAGTTGCTGGCCATCACTTTTACGTGTTGCTCTTAACTCTTTAAACTCACTCCAACTGGTATAAGCTAAATTATAATGGACAGCCCATTTAGGGGCGACACGGTGGTAAGCGGCAAATTCCCAAATCTCCGGTAGGTTAAGGTCTAATTTACCTTTGATAGTATCTCCATTAGTACCAACCACTCCCATACCTTCTAGTGCGGGTAATGAGCGGATATCACTTTGATAATCACCATCTTTAAATTTCACTTTTACTTTAGAGCGATAAGTGAAGCTGATACGGTTATCTTCATCAAACTCATATAATAAACCGGCGTTCCAGCCAAAGCCCCAAGCATCCCCTTTTAATTGTGCAAAGCGATCACTTGGCGATAAGCTTGATAAATAACGGCCTAATCCCTGATAGTTAGTATCTGGATGTTGAGATAAGGTACCACCCAATAGCTTACCGGCTTCACCTACATGGCGGGTAATTTCAGCATCAGCATAGAGCGCATTTAAGCCTAAACCGACACTAAATTGTTTATTAACCCGATAACCTGCACTTAAATTTAAGTTCATGGTTTTTAAATCAGTTTTGCCGCCAATTAAACCTGCTGGGTAATCTTTTTTAAAGTCGGTAGCTAAACCAAAGTTAGTAGTACCTGATGCACCAATTGCCCATTTATCGTTGATAGGCGCAACAAAGTGAATATTGGGAACTAAAGCACTTGGGGCGATATCGCCAGCATTAGTGCTGGCATGATTACCTAAAGGGGATTTACCTTTAATATCAACACTGGGATTAATATGGATAGCACCAACGGAAAACTCAGGACGATCAAACATGGTCAATGCGGCAGGGTTTCGACTACCTACACTCGCATCATCTGCAATAACGCCTTCTCCTGAAAAAGCACGACCTAGTGCTGAAGTTGAATATTCATTTAACTGAAAACCGGCAGCGCTTGCATAAGAGGAAAGTGTTCCTACAATGGCAGCGAGAGCTGTGCGAGTAAACAGGTTTTTACGGTTCATGACCTAAACCCTCATAATTTTTTTAAATAAGTAACTTCTGATTAGAAGCGCTGGATTTTAGGTGCGGTTGTCGTTATGACAAATCAGACCAGTTGCTTAAGTATAAAGATGAATAGTGGTAATGTTGCAAGTTTGTTTTATATATATTTCCAATTTGATTTAAAATTTGGGATTTAGTTAACATTAATTTTACATTAAATGCCAATAAAGATGGTTTTGCTTATTAAATAAACAGTAAAATCAATTTTTTTTGTAAAATTGTAGGTTAATTTGAGCTAACGCAGGTTATTTTATTTTTTTGCTATTATGATAGATAATTAACACTTCTTTTGTTGGGAGACTAAAATGGCAGACGCAATTAATCGTTGTAATGCAGAAGAAACAGCTGCTTGTTGTTGTGTTGATGTTGGTACTATTATCGACAACAAAAATTGTACCGCATCTTATCAGCACGTTTTTGCCGATAAGGCTCAAGCTGAAGCGATGTTAAATGAGCTAACAGCTAAAGCTAATGCCACTGCATCTGAACCTTGCCAAATTAAACATCAATTTGCTGATGTTGAAGGTGGCGTTCAATTAACCGCTGATTTTACTTTCTCTTGTGAAGCAGAAAATCTGATCTTCCAATTAGGATTACGTTAATCCTTTGAAATTAAACTTCTTCAAGGCTATTGAAATTCAGTAGCCTTTTTTATTTTTTATCATTATTTATTCCTTCCTTTTATTGTTTTCTTCGAGTTACTGCTAATTGAATGAAATAATGAGCGCTAACTCCCACTTCTTATAAAATGATGTTTCTGATAAGTGAAAATTTTGTTAACTCTATTAATCAGGTCAGACCTCTTTGGTGTTAGGAATTCATTTTGTCAGGAGTCGTTATGAAGTCATCAGCGAGCAGTACCATAAAAGATCGTGTTGCGATTGTCAGTGGATTGCGTCTCCCATTTGCTAAACAAGCAACCGCTTATCGGGGGATCCCTGCGGTTGAGCTGGGGCGCTCGGTTGTACAAGAGTTAGTGATCCGTAATGAAATTCCTCCTGAAATTATTGATCAACTGGTGTTTGGTCAAGTAGTACAAATGCCTGCCGCACCGAATATTGCCCGCGAAATTGTACTTGGCGCAGGGCTAAGTGTAAAAACAGATGCTTATAGTGTAACCCGTGCTTGTGCGACGAGTTTTCAGGCTATTGCTAATGTGGCTGAAAGTATGTTGGCAGGTCACGTTTCAGTGGGTATTGCTGGCGGCGCAGATTCATCTTCTGTTTTACCGATTGGCGTGAGTAAAAAATTAGCCGATGTTTTACTCAGTTTAAGTAAAGCGAAAACATTAGGGCAACGGCTTAGTTATTTAAGTCAACTACGCTTTGGTGATCTGCTACCCGTTGCACCCGCAGTGGCTGAGTATTCCACAGGATTGCGTATGGGGGATACTGCTGAGCAGATGGCTAAGACTTATCATATTTCAAGAGTTGCGCAAGATGAATTAGCACATCGCTCTCATCAATTAGCTGCCAAAGCGTGGGAAATGGGAAAATTAAATGACGAAGTTATGACGGCATTTTTCCCACCCTATAAATCAGGTTTTCATCAAGATAATAATATCCGCAAAAATTCTGTACTTGATTCTTACGCAAAACTGAAGCCCGCTTTTGATAGGCGCCACGGTAGTGTGACAGCGGCTAATAGTACGCCTCTTACGGATGGTGCTGCTGCTGTGCTAATGATGAAAGAGTCTGTTGCCAAAAGTTTAGGCTATCAACCTTTAGGTTATCTACGTAGTTATGCTTTTACCGCCATTGATGTCTGGAAAGATATGTTACTGGGGCCTTCTTATGCGACTCCGTTAGCACTATCAAGAGCCGGTCTTACTTTGAGTGATTTAACACTCATCGATATGCATGAAGCTTTCGCAGCTCAAACTTTGAGTAACTTAACCTTATTTGCAAGTGATAAATTTGCTCAAGAGCAACTTGGACTGTCAAAAGCAATAGGCGAAGTTGATATGGATAAATTCAATGTTCTTGGTGGCTCTATTGCTTATGGACACCCCTTTGCTGCAACAGGGGCGAGAATGGTGACTCAAACATTACATGAACTGAAACGCCGAGGCGGTGGCTTTGGTTTAACAACAGCTTGTGCTGCGGGCGGATTGGGTGCAGCGATGATTTTGGAGGTGGAATAATGGCGACTCAACAAAGGATACAAACCTCATCTGAGAAATCACCGGTATTCCAGTTTTCAGTACGTCCCGATAAGGTCGGAATTATCACCATTAATGTTGTAGATGAAAAGGTCAATACACTGAAAGCTGCTTTTGTTGAACAGTTTCAAAATGTATTAAAACAGGCTCAGCAACATTCAGGTGTAAAAGGATTAATTATCACCTCAGGTAAACCTGATAATTTTATTGCTGGTGCTGATATATCAATGATTGCAGATTGCAAAACCAAAGAAGAGGCCACCGCATTAGCAAAAGCAGGACAAGATCTTTTTACTCAATTAGAAAATTATCCTTTGCCTGTCGTCGCAGCCATCAATGGCGCCTGTTTAGGTGGGGGATTAGAACTAGCATTAGCCTGCCATGGGCGAATTTGCTCCGATAACAGTAAAACACGTTTAGGCCTTCCGGAAGTTCAATTAGGATTACTACCAGGTTCGGGGGGAACCCAAAGATTACCACGTTTAATAGGGGTTACGATCGCTTTAGATATGATCTTAACTGGACGACAAATTAATGCCAAACGGGCTTTCAAGCTTGGCTTAGTTGATGACGTTGTACCACAAGCTATTTTATTAGATGTTGCAGCCCAATGGATTTTAACAGCTAAAAAAGCTGCTAAAAAACAGACTATTATGGAGCGTTTTTGGGCAAATACCACATTAGGAAGAAATATCCTCTTTGATCAAGCTAAAAAGCGCACTTTAGCTAAAACCAAAGGTCATTACCCAGCGGCAGAGCGTATTCTTCACGTTATTGAACGAGGCTTAGAGAAAGATATTCAAACAGGTTTTAAAGAAGAAGCTAATGCGTTTGGTGAATTAGCCATGACCCCGGTTTCATCTGCATTACGGCATCTCTTTTTTGCCTCAACAGCATTGAAAAATGAAACAGGATCATCTGCAAAGCCAGATAACTTACACCATATAGGTATTTTAGGTGGGGGGTTAATGGGGGGCGGTATTGCTTTTGTGACAGCAACAAAAGGTAATTTACCCGTTAGAATTAAAGATATTAGTGATAAAGGTATTGCGCAGGCACTTAACTATAGTTGGAAAGCGTTATCAACTAAGGTCAAGAAAAAACGGCTCTCTGCTCGTGAACGCCAAAGACAAATGGGGTTATTATCAGGGACATTGGATTATAGCGGTTTCCATCAAACTGACCTTATTGTCGAAGCTGTTTTTGAAGATTTGGCTTTAAAGCAAAAAATGGTGGCTGATATTGAAGCCTTAGGTGAAGGCAAGATCATCTTTGCTTCAAATACTTCTTCTCTTCCTATCCATAAAATTGCTGAAAAAGCACAATATCCAGAAAAAATAATTGGGCTGCACTATTTTAGTCCCGTTGAAAAAATGCCCTTAGTTGAAGTGATCCCTCATGAAAAAACGGATGCTAAGACAATCGCTACAACCGTTGCTTTTGCTAAAAAACAAGGCAAAGTTGCCATTGTGGTAGGAGATAAACCCGGTTTTTATGTCAATCGAATTCTCGCCCCTTATATTAGTGAAGCCTTAACCTGTTTGGTTGAAGGGGAAACGATAGAGAATATTGACAAAGCATTAGTTCAATTTGGCTTTCCAGTCGGCCCCATTCAACTTTTAGATGAAGTGGGAATTGATATTGGTACTAAAATAACGCCTATTTTAGTTAATGAGTTTGGTGAGCGTTTTGCATCTCCTCCCGCGGTGGATGCGATTATTGCGGATGACAGAAAAGGGCGTAAAAACGGTCGTGGTTTTTATCTCTATAATCAGCATGCCTTACCTTTCTCTTTAGGAAAAAATAAAAAGCGTGCAGATCCGATGATTTATCGCTTATTACAGGTTAAACCTAAAAATCAGTTATCGGCTTCAGAAATAACTGAACGTTGTTTATTGCTTATGCTTAATGAAGCAGTTCGTTGTTTAGATGAAAACATTATTCAACAACCTAGGGATGGTGATATTGGTGCTGTTTTCGGTATTGGTTTTCCTCCCTTCTTTGGTGGACCATTCCGGTATATAGATAGTATGGGAACAACAAAAATAGTCGATAAGCTTAATCAATTAACTGAAAAATACGGTGAAAAGTTCCAGCCATGTGAGCGATTAGCGGCAATGGCCAAGTTAAATGAACGATTCTATAGCTAGCTATCTATTCTATAATGCAATGAGTAGAAAGGATGATTAAGGCGCTTATGCGCCTTTTTTTGTATCTGTATAATTGATGTGCAGTTCACACATTGGGCGAGGGTTTATGGGCGTTTTTCGCTAAATTAAGCTCTGATTAAACAAGGTTTTATTATTAATGAAAAATCGGCTCATAAATGTTAATGATAGCTGAGTGAAAAGTGTTTTTGGGGATAATAAACGCCAATGGTATATTCTAAAGACAGTTTGTTTTAATAAGAGATTAAATATAATTTTTTGGTGTTAAAATATACCAAATAGAGCAAATTTACTGGATAAAATAGCGTATTATTTGTTAGGGGTTTTTGGTCAAAACTAGATATTTGTTATTCTTACTTGCTTTATGTATTGATACCCTTAGAAATGATAACAACAAAATAGGTTTATATTGATTATGCAAATTTTTATTATGCGCCACGGTGAGGCTACTTTTGATGCGCCTAGTGATGCACTACGATCTTTAACAGAGCGTGGTGAATATGAATCATTAACCATGGCGAATTGGATGACACAGCAAAAGCATAGTATTGATTATGTTTTAGTTAGTCCTTATTTGCGGGCACAACAAACACTTAATGTTGTGCAACAAGGCTTAGTATTACCCGCTAAGATAGAAACCGATGAAGGGCTTATTCCTGGGGGTAATCCTGATCATATTGCACATTATTTAAGGGCATTAGGGGAAGTGGGATATCACAATATTCTAGTTATATCACATCTACCTTTAGTGGGGTATGTCGTGGCAGAGCTTTGTCCAACAGTGAGTGCTCCGATGTTTTCTACCTCAACGATTGCTTGTGTTGATTTTGATTTATCAACAGGCTCGGGGAAATTGCTGTGGCAAGTCTCCCCAGCAAACTTAAAATAAATTACCGAATAAAGTCTATATGTTATTTATATTGTTCTGATTTATTCGGTGATGTTAACGACGCGCAATATCATCATTTTCGACTAACAGCAATAGTGCAGCATCACCTCCCCACTCTTTTGGTGCTTGATGAAAAGCAATAATATCAGGGTGTTGAGCTAACCAAAGAGGGGTTTGCTGTTTTAAAATATGTTTACCATGCCCATGCATAATACAGGCACAATACACATGCTCTCTTCTACAGGCCGCGATTAAGGCACCAATTTCTTGTTTGGCGATTAATTGTGTTAATCCATGTAAATCTAAAAAAAACTCTGGTACATAATCACCACGACGCAATTTTTTTAGCTCGTACGCATTTGCCCCTTCTCTTAAATAACGCATCGGGCCTTCTGTTGCCAAGTTAGGTTGAAACTCATCGGAGAAATAGTAAGAAGCATCTATTTGCTCTTGCTGTAATCGCTCTGTTGGATAATGAGTCACTTTTTTTCGCGGTGTTTGGTGGCGTATTTTATCTTGTGGGAGCTTTTTGGTGCCTTTTATCATCTCCTGAAATAATTCTATTTCTGAAGGAGGTAATATGAATTTTTTGTTCATTTTTAGCGTTCTTCATCATTGCTATCATCTATATCTATAAATAATAGTACCTTAAATATAAGGGGAGATAAAAAACTATTGTTAAATAGATGAAACAAAAAAGGCAGGGGGGATCCCTGCCAAAATAGTCACATAGCTAGCAAATAGATTAATTAGTGCCCTGATGTTTCTGCACGTCGACAAGCTTCAAATAAGAACCAAGTACGACGCTCTGTTTCATCGATCCAATTTTCAATTAAGCTTGCGGTAGAGATATCGTTATTTTCATCACAGACAACATGTGCTTTTCTCAGTTCTGCTGCAAGTAATTGATTATCTTGACATAGCTCAGCTAACATATCTAAAGGCTCAACAAATTCAGCATCATTATCTTTAATACGTTGCATTTTTGAGATCTGCCCTATAGAGCGTAATGTCATGCCACCAATTTTACGTACACGCTCGGCAATAGGATCTGTCATGGCAAAGAGCTGATCACCTTGTTCATCTAACATTAGATGATAGTCACGAAAATGAGGACCGCTCACATGCCAGTGGAAGTTCTTTGTTTTTAGATATAAAGCAAACACATCCGCAAGAATAGCATTCATCGCTGCACTAACTTCTTTTGTTGCTTTAGGTGCTAAATCTGTAGGGGTAGATAGAGGACGGGTTTGGAGTTTATGTGCATCATTAACTTCAGCAGGGGTTAGTTTTTTACTGCTCATTTTCATCTCCTAATAAATCGAAAAAGTATTATTGAGAGAACAACATCGTAAACAGAACAACCAATTGCAGAACAAGATGTTATTGATATTACTGACTGTTCAGTTCAATAATAAATCACATGTAAATAAGTATGGATCGATTTCTTATAATTACTAGTTAAAGTGATAAATATAATTATTTGTTCTGGTTTTTTGTTTGTTGTTAGTTGATTGTATGGTTATTGTGTGATTGTTTTGGTTTATCTGGCTAATATTGAATTTGTTTCGTCATAAAGATAAAACGAGATGAATTTAATAATATTGTCTTTTTTTATTATCTAACGCTGATTTATCACGATCTTCATGGCAAACTACAGACTTTCTATTTCGTCAGATCCGTCAGAGGACAACAGTTTTGGATATCACAGCAAAAGAAGAAGCCGTAGCTGATTTAAGCACGATCTTAGATATGTTACGTTGGGCTATGAGTCAGTTTAATTCATCAGATATTTATTATGGTCATGGTACGGATAACGCATGGGATGAAGCGTTACAGCTTGTTCTACCTACACTGGCTCTTCCTTTAGATATTCCTGATGCTCTTTTATCAACCAAACTTACAACCTCTGAAAAAATGGAAATCATTCAACTTATTGAGGTTCGTATTGAACAAAAAATTCCTGTGCCTTATTTAACGCATCGAGCGTGGTTTTGTGGACATGAATTTTATGTTGATGAACGTGTTTTGATCCCTCGTTCTCCCATTGGTGAATTGATTAATAACCATTTTGCTGGACTGATTGGGCAAGAGCCAACCCGTATCCTTGATTTATGTACTGGCAGTGGATGTATCGCTATTGCTTGCGCCCATGAATTTCAAGAAGCAGAAGTCGATGCAGTCGATATTTCAGCTGATGCATTAGAAGTTGCCGAGTTTAATATTGAAAATCATGGTTTAATTCATCGTGTTTATCCAATGCAATCTGATCTCTTTGAGGCAATTGTTCCTACACCATACGATATTATCGTGACGAATCCACCTTACGTTGATGCTGAAGATATGGGGGACTTGCCTGATGAATACCATATCGAACCCGAACTCGCATTGGCTTCTGGTGTGGATGGCTTAGATATCACCAGACAAATTTTACTAAAAGCGCCTGATTATTTAAGCGAAAAAGGCATTCTTGTCTGTGAAGTTGGTAATAGCATGGTGCATCTTATCGAACAATTTCCTGAAGTTCCTTTTACTTGGCTTGAGTTTGAAAAGGGAGGCATTGGCGTCTTTATGTTAACGCGTGAGCAACTTGTCGAATTTTCAGATAGCTTTGCTAGCGATAAACGTTGATGTCAATGTGATGAAACGGTAGATTGTTATGGTTGCAAATAACATATTAATAACATCACACAGTCAGTCATAAGATAGGAATTGAGGGATGGCGGGAAACAGTATCGGGCAATTATTTAGAGTAACCACTTTTGGTGAGTCTCATGGCACAGCGTTAGGTTGCATTGTGGATGGTGTTCCTCCCGGACTACCTTTAACGCAAGCGGATCTACAAGTTGATTTAGATAGACGTAAACCGGGAACTTCACGTTATACCACACAACGTAGAGAGCCTGATCAAGTGCGTATTTTATCGGGTGTTTTTAATGGTGTAACAACGGGAACCAGTATTGGTTTATTAATAGAAAATACGGATCAGCGCTCTCAAGATTATAGCGAAATTAAAGATGTATTCCGCCCAGGGCATGCAGACTACACCTATGAACAGAAATATGGTTTACGTGATTATCGTGGCGGGGGACGCTCTTCTGCTCGAGAAACCGCCATGCGTGTCGCAGCGGGTGCTATTGCCAAAAAATACCTTAAACAAAAATTTGGTATTGAAGTAAAAGGTTACTTATCTCAATTAGGGCCGATTAGTTGTGAGTTAGTTGATTGGTCAATTGTAGAAACCAACCCATTCTTTTGCCCAGATCCTTCTCGCCTAGATGCCCTTGATGAATATATGCGAGCGCTAAAAAAAGAGGGTAATTCTATAGGTGCCAAAGTTACCGTGGTTGCAGAAGGTGTACCCGCAGGATTAGGCGAACCCGTTTTTGATAGACTTGATGCCGATTTGGCTCATGCGTTAATGAGCATCAACGCAGTAAAAGGCGTTGAAATCGGAGATGGTTTTGATGTGGTGACCTTAAAAGGGACTGAAAATCGCGATGAAATTACCAAAGAAGGTTTTAGCAGCAATCACGCGGGGGGCGTATTAGGCGGCATTAGTAGTGGTCAACCTATTATTGCACACATTGCTTTAAAGCCAACTTCAAGTATTACTATTGCTGGTAAGACACTTAATCGACAAGGTGAAGAAGTCGATATGATCACCAAAGGGCGACATGATCCGTGTGTCGGTATCCGAGCTGTTCCTATTGCAGAAGCTATGATGGCTATTGTGTTACTTGATCATGCGTTACGTCAACGGGGTCAATGTGGTGATGTTATTCCTCCATTAATGCAATGGTGATCTTAGCTTACATCAATAATACAGCGAATAATCTGTAGTAAGTTTGCTATGAGTTTTTAAAGGTGTGAGCGCCTTATTATTCTATGCTCAGATAGTGTTACTGTTTTTATTTAAAATAATCAAATAAAGCAGTAACACACGCCCCCTCATTTCTGATAATTCGGATAGATAAATGGATTGGCTATTTTCAGATGGCATCTACCTTCTACTCTTTTTTGTTGCTGTATTAGCAGGCTTTATTGACTCTATTGCTGGCGGTGGTGGGTTGATCACTATTCCTGCCTTGCTCTCTGCGGGAATATCACCCGTACAAGCGCTGGCAACAAATAAGCTTCAATCAGTAGGCGGTTCTTTTTCAGCCACACTCTATTTTATTCGTCGTCGCGTCATTGATTTAAAAGCACAGCGCTTTGCCATTTTTATGACTTTTATTGGTGCTGTTTCTGGTGCGATGTTAGTACAATTTATTAATCCTGAATTACTAAAACAAGCGCTACCTGTTCTTACTATCGCAATCGGTCTCTATTTTTTATTAACACCATCTATCGGAGCTAAGGATAGTAAGCAACGTCTTGGCTATTATACTTTCGGGGTTATTATTGGCGGTGGTATTGGCTTTTATGATGGTGTTTTTGGTCCTGGAACGGGATCTTTTTTCGCTTTAGGTTATGTCATGTTACTTGGTTATAATCTCTCAAAGGCGACAGCACATGCTAAATTACTCAATTTCACCTCTAATTTTGGCTCTTTGCTATTTTTTATTCTTGGTGGACAGGTAATTTGGACCATAGGTTTAGTTATGTTATGCGGGCAGTTTATTGGTGCTCGCTTAGGTGCAGGGTTGGTGTTAACCAAAGGACAAAAATTAATTAGACCAATGCTGGTCATTATCTCCTTTTTGATGAGCATCAAACTCATTCATGACAATCATGGTGATACTATTGCACTTTGGTTTTCTGCACTTTTTAATTAGGAAAGATAATTTTTAAATGTCAGCACATCATTATCAGCAGTTAATTGATATTTTTAATCAATGTTTTAGCGATAGTTACCAAACACGTTTAGTTAAAGGTGATAACGAGCCAATTTATTTGCCTAAGAGTGAAGAGATACCTTATCACCAAATCATTTTCGCACATGGATTTTACGCGAGTGCATTACATGAAATATCGCATTGGTGTATTGCTGGGGATGCGCGTCGTCAGCAGGTTGATTATGGTTATTGGTATTGTCCTGATGGGCGAGATCAAGTGACTCAAGAGCAGTTTGAACGAGTTGAAATCAAGCCTCAAGCTCTTGACTGGCTATTCTGCCAAGCAGCCAATTATCCATTTAACGTGAGTTGCGATAATTTAGACGGGGATTTTGAGCCAGACCGTTACCAGTTTAGAAACAAGGTGAGAGAGCAAGTATTAGCTTATTTGCGCGATAAAAATATCCCGCCACGTGCACAGCTATTTATTAATGCGTTACATTTGTTTTACAATACACCTGAGTTAACGCCGGAGCAATTTCCTTATCAGGAAAATCCCCTCGTTAATTAAGGATGACGAGATAAACTATCCTCGTCTATCCACTGCGCAGGTTTTAGTAAACCAATAAAGCCTGAGGTAAATAAGGTTGCTATTGAAACATCGAGTGACTTAAATCTGATAGCAACATTATATATTGAGGATAAATAATGCTTTCTGAGTATGAAACGTACTTATTAGATAAAATTGATAGCCGTGTTGAACATGCTACGGATGATGAATTATTTGCTGGTGGATATTTACAAGGCCACATCACTTTAGCGATTGCGGAGCTTGAGCAAGAAAACAATACGCAATTATCAGCATTAAAATCCCGTGTAGAAGAGAGCATTCAAAAAGCTATCAAAGCAGGAGAGCTTTCTCCTCCTGATCAAATATTGGTTTTATCGACGTGGCATGATTTAGTTAACTCGATTAATTAGTATAAATAACCTATATTGAGAACAACCGATACTATCGGTTGTTTTTCTTTTATTGCTAACGATTAACCACATCGAAAACCTTGTTTAAGACAGTTGAGCTTGAAAAAGAAAGGATTTTATACAAAAATTCTCCTTACTATTTATCAATTGTTTTTATTTGATTTTTCAAAGTCGATGTCTCTTTCATTGATTAAAGCATAATAGTGCTATCTTTTGTTACTCCTTGCCATTTCTGCCAAATTACTTTTAAATGTTTTTTAGGAATGTTTCTCGGGATGCAAATGATTTGCATAAAATATTTATGATAAGGATAACAATACGATGAAAAATTTCTTTAAAATAAGCCTTATTGCTAGCACGGTATTGGTTTTATCTGCCTGTGATCAACTTGATTTAGATAATAAAAAAGATAAGTTTTATTACAGTAATCCCAGTGAAAAAAGCATGAGCTTTGTTGTTGATGATAAAACATATCAGGTTGAGCCGGGTAAAAGTGGTTATTTAACACTCTCACCGGGCGAACATAGTTTACAAGATAGTGCAGGTAATAAATCCACTTTTATGGTGTATGAAAACAACAATGGTGGAATTTTAAATCCTGATAATTTTATGTATTACCGTTTATCTGAAGTCTATGCTGTACAAGGTAAGGGAGATCGCTTTAAACCAACAGAATATAAAGTGGTTATTAATGGCTATCAGTTAGAAATGCCATTACAAAGCACGAATGCTACCTTGATTGATGGTAATGTATTTAAATGTACTTATACGTTAGGTGAACCTTTCCCTAGTGAAATTAAAAGCCATAATAAAAACGAAATGGGGAATATCAAAACCAAATGTTTTGATAAACCTGAATTAATTCAATACATTATGACTGATTATGGTCAAGATCTAAAACCGCTTTCCCCTCAAGATGAGTATAACGATACTGTTAATCTAGCGTTAGACTACAGTTTACCTCAACCACAATTTACTGATCCTGATATTCAAGCAGAGGCAGAAAATTGGGTTGCATTGCTTGATCAAATTAAAGAAAGTAATGATCCTAATATCCATAAACAGCTTAAAACACCATTACATGAAGCAATAAATAAGTTATCAAAAGCCGATAGTGAAAGAGCAGTAAAAAACTCTGTTGAAGATAATAAATACTATAATTCTTTTATTCACCAAGCGAGCCAATATCAATCTTATGGGATCTTACCTAGAGATTAAATTTTTGGTAGAACGGATAAAAAGCCATCCTTATGGATGGTTTTTTTATAGGTAATTGATACTCTTAATAAGCAAATAGCAAGTTATAAAAGAGATTATTTATGACCAACGCATCAAATAAAATCGCCACTCACGAGATCACTATTCGGCCAACTCAATTGGCTGATGCCAACCAACTACCGAAGATTGAACAATCGGCAGGAGAGTTATTTAGCAGCATAAAAGAATTAAGTTGGATCAGCGAAAGTGGTGTACAAAGTGTTGAGGCGCATATTCAATTTATCCATCAACATGCTCACTGGGTTGCTGTTAATCATGACAATCATCCCGTTGGTTTTATCATGACGCAACAATTACCTGAAAGTGTATTTATTCATGAATTATCGGTAAGTAAAGATTGGCAAAATAAAGGGATTGGTAAATTGCTGATCCAGACTGTAAAAAATGAAGCTAAATTACAGCAATTTAATGCGGTAACGTTAACGACTTTCCGCGATGTCCCTTGGAATGCTCCCTATTATCAGCGTTTAGGTTTCCATATCTTACTTGAGCATCAAATACCCTATTCTTTACAACAAATTTTAGATAATGAAGTAGAGCATGGGGGATTTGCGAGAGAAATGCGTTGTGCGATGAAGTGTGAAATTTAAATACTATAATTTAAATACTATAAAGATATTTAAGTAACCAATAAACAATAGTTACTTAAATATCAACCGTAATTTCAGTGACTGATCCTATGATTTTAATTCAATAGCTTTTCCGCGTAGTAATGGTCTTACCCAGAAACGATTTGGATGTAAGGCATTTAACACACTATCTTCTACAGGAAATGGCTCATCAAAGATTTGGCTTGCTAAGATCTCAGCAGATAAAGGTGCAGAGCATAAACCACGTGAACCTAATGCACTAATAATATAAAGCTGATGATAACTCGGTGCCAAAATAGGTGTTTGCTTTCTACGCTTAAATCGATCTAAATGCGTATAGGCGACAACTAATTTTTCAAAATCGGGTACTTCACCTAATAAAGGAAGGTGATCTCTTATTGTACAGCGGATCCCGACACGCGCATCGTTATCACTAAAATCTACCTGCTGTGCCCAAGGTGATTGTGCTAAACAGTGCGTGAGGTGCCATTGATTATTTTGTTGCTCTTCAATTGAAACATTTAAATCTAGTCGATCACGACGAAAGCTTGCCCCAACACAATGCAGATTATCTTGAGGATCAACCGGCGTAAAATAGCCATCATAGCAGAGCACCGCTTTTAATTGTGCGATATCAGGTGTCGTTGAAATATGGCTAACTTGACCCCTTACTGCACTGATAGGCAGTTTTTCACTTTGTATAAAATCAGTAATACGGTGCCCATTAGCTAAAATAACGCAATCATGTTGTGTTTTATACGTTGTTGCTTGGTGAGTCACCTCTAACAGCCAATGCTGTTGTTGTGAGGTTAATTGAGTGACTTGATGTTCAAAGAGTAGCTTGAGACCTTGTTGTTGTGCGTATTTTAATGCATTGGTGGTTAACTCTGTGGGAGAAAGCCAACCTGCTTGAGGATAAAAAAGACCATCTTGGTTGATGGCTAATCCACAAAGTGAATTCATTTCATCTTGATGAACATAATGAGCAAGTTGAGAAAAAGGTGTGGAATGCTCGATTATTCGCGCTATTTTTTTGCGTACTTTTTCATTATAGATAACTTGGGCAACACCAGACCATTGATGTGAAAAGTTTACGCCTTTATGGTTTAACTCATCATAATAACGGCGGGCATATAAAAAAGCGTTAGTGAAAAAGTGTTCTAACTCATCAGATTTGCCATTAAGTAATGGGTATAACACACCTTGCCGATTGCCTGAGGCATTTGCCGCAGGATGTGTATCTTCACAATAGAGCGTGACTTTGGCGCCTCTTTTTAAGCAGGCGAGTGCAGTTAATGTACTGGCGATCCCCCCACCGATAATAGCGATATCTTTTCTTTGTGTAGCACAAGGTCTGGCATAGTAGGGAACAAATGCATTGGCAGGAGGATGGGGAAATACCCCTGTTAACATTTCTCTTTTTTGACCAAAGCCTTTTATTTTCTTTATTTCAAAACCAACATGTTGCAATCCTCGTTTTACTATCCCAGCTGCGGTAAAGGTGGCAAAAGTGCCATTTTCACGCATCGAGTCTGCCATTGCTTGAAATAATGTTTCACTCCACATTTGTGGGTTTTTACTTGGTGCAAAGCCGTCAAGAAACCACGCATCAACTTTATTATGTAAAGCTTGGCGAGTTTGTGGCAGTAATGTATTGATATCACCGAACCATAAATCAAGCGTTATCGCGCCATTAGCAAGAATAAGACGATGACAACCGGCAATAGGTAAAGGCCACTGTGCACAAAGCGCTGTTGAATATTGTGCTAGTTCTGGCCAATGGCTATGGGCTGTTTGCAAATCAGCTTTAGTCAGAGGAAATTTTTCAAAACTGACATAATGTAAACGCTTTAATGACGCATCAGGTGAGTGATGACGAAATTGATCGAAGGCTTGCCACAGTGTTAAAAAGTTTAATCCTGTGCCAAATCCGGTTTCTGCTATAACACACTCAGAGCGTACATGTGTACCAAAACGAGATGGAAAATGATTTCCATGTAGGAATACATGTCGAGTTTCTTCAAGACCATCTTGGTTGGAAAAATAGATGTCATCAAACTGTTTTGAAATCGGAGTACCAAGTTCATTCCAACTTAAAGAGGCGGTATTTATAGCAGTGTTATTCACGGAACTACCTGTATTTTACCAAAAATAATGGGCTATCTTAACGCTGTTCTTAAGCATCTTCCACCTTTTGAGTACGCAGAGATTTTTCATATTATCTGCATTTTTGTAAAAAAGATCCTGATCGGACTTGTTCAGCGTACAAGTGTACGCTAAAGTGCTATTCAGAAATCCCGCAGCTACAACTATTATTGTAAAGAGGTATAAATGAAGCGCGCAGTGATCACGGGTCTGGGTATTGTTTCGAGCATTGGTAATAACCAGCAAGAAGTGCTGGACTCTTTAAAAGAAGGCCGTTCCGGGATAACTTTCTCAGAAGAATTTAAAGAGATGGGGCTACGTAGCCACATTTGGGGTAATGTTAAGCTTGATACTGAAGGTCTTATTGACCGTAAAATCCGCCGTTTTATGAGTGATGCATCGGTTTATGCCTATTTATCTATGCAACAAGCGATTGAAGATTCAGGTCTAACAGAAGATCAAGTTTCTAACATTCGTTCTGGTTTAGTTGTCGGCTCCGGTGGTGGTTCTCCTCGTAACCAAGTACAAGGTTCGGACGGCATGAGAGCTAAAGGTCTACGCGGTGTAGGTCCTTATATGGTAACTCGTGCAATGGCGTCTGGTGTATCAGCTTGTTTAGCTACACCGTTTAAAATTAAAGGTGTTAACTATTCAATTAGTTCAGCTTGCTCAACATCAGCACACTGTATTGGTCATGCGGTTGAATTAATTCAATTAGGTAAACAAGATGTGGTTTTCGCCGGTGGTGGTGAAGAGCTAAGTTGGGAGATGACCTGTGAGTTTGATGCTATGGGGGCACTTTCAACAAAATATAATGATACACCAGCCAAAGCTTCTCGTACCTATGATAAAAACCGTGATGGTTTCGTTATCGCTGGTGGTGGCGGTATTGTGGTTGTTGAAGAATTAGAGCACGCATTAGCACGTGGTGCGCATATCTACGCTGAAATTGTCGGCTATGGTGCAACATCTGATGGTGCTGACATGGTTGCTCCATCGGGAGAAGGTGCCGTACGTTGTATGCAAATGGCAATGCAAGGTATTGATCATGTTGATTATATCAATACTCATGGCACATCAACGCCTGTGGGTGATTTAAAAGAGCTTGAAGCGATTGCTGAAGTTTTTGGAACTAAAACACCGGCTATTTCTGCAACTAAGGCAATGACAGGTCACTCATTAGGGGCTGCAGGTGTTCATGAAGCTATTTACAGTTTACTGATGTTAGAGCATGGTTTTATCGCACCAAGTATTAATATTGAAGAGCTTGATGATAAAGCGGATGGTATGAATATCATTACCAAACCAACAGAGCAAAAACTAGATACAGTGATGTCAAATAGCTTTGGTTTCGGTGGCACAAATGCTTCACTTGTGATGAGTAAGTATAAGAAATAGTTAGTTATACTTAGTTTTCCTTGTATAAATGATAAAGGCAGTTACTTATAATAAGTGACTGCTTTTTTATTTTTTGTATAAATAAATTTGTTCTGCAAAATAAATAAAGATCCTTTTGGTTTTATAGAAAACTATGTTAAAAAAATGCTGTAAATATTATTAAAGCATAATCTTATTGATTGTCATTTTTTTATCATACAGATCCAATAGATAAAATAACTATCTAATTGTTTAAAATTAGTTGTTTTCACTATAGTTTTAAATCAATCATTTAATTAAAAACTAATTTTATAGATTAAATCCTTTATTTTATAAATAGTTAACTTAATGAAAATATCGATAGCATTAAAAAGGTGAGGGGAAAAATTGATCTGGATTATTTTATATTAAATAAGCAGGAGATATTTAATATAAAAGTTGGTAATGTTTGCAACGGATACTTGTATTACTTTATATTTTATACTTTGATTTTCTTGCCTTGGTTTTTATTTATAAAAACTAGGGGAGCAAAGTGACCGGCTAATTGCTTAGCCGGTATTTTTTTTATTTATAGTCTAGCTGACATTGACTCACATCTCCTGCTGACAATCTGCTTTTTTTGTGACAGATTGACGACGGAAATTCAGTGGTGCTCTTAGTTTTTGTACTAAGAATATTCCCAATAAAATAACGCCTCCGCCAATAAAATGATAACTGTGCATCTCTTCACCTAGCACCGCTACAGCGATCATTGCGGTAAATAGAGGAATTAAATTCATAAAGATAGAGGTTGTATTTGCACCTAATTTCATTACACCTAAGATCCACAGATAAGGCGCTAAAATAGAGGCGCCAACCCCTGCAAAAATAACTAATCCAACATTATCTTTTGTTAATGCAATACTTTCTGCGGTAAGAAAATTAGGTATTAGTAATAAAACACCAAAACCTATTTGTACATATAGAGACTGCCAATTAGGTAAAGGAATTGACCAACGTTTGGTAAGTACTCCGTAAAATGCATAGGCAGTTGATGCGATAAACATCATTAATTCACCACGTCCTAAACCTTGAGAAAGGAGTTGTGAAGGATCACCGTGGCTGACTAACCAGACAAGCCCACTAATAGATAAAATAGTTCCGAGTGCAATCCCTACAGTAGGCACGACACGCAGTACAAAAATACTAATAATAACGGTTAATAATGGAATAAGTGAATTCAATATTCCCATAAAGGTTGCTGTCACATAATAAGCCGCATAGTAAGCTAAACTTTGATATAACCCCATACCTAATGCGCCGAGAATAAATAATTTCCACCAATATTGTTTTACGGTTTTACGATGATGCCAAACAGGGACTAACAGAAACGGCGTCATCAGTAAAAATGCTAAGAACCAGCGATAAAATGAGATAGCGGCTGGATCTATCACAGATGTTGCCGCTTTATTGACAACCGCATTAATTGACCAAATAAGTACCGCTAACAGCGGGAAGATTATACTTTTCATTATTCTCACATCTATTTTTAAACCAGATGGCTATTGTAAGCCTGTCTGATTAGATATATATAATGAAAAGCAGACAACCGATAGACCAATAAAGACAAAACGATAAAAGAGCAACATTAAGATGACAATTGAACAACAAAAAGAGATGCAGTGGTTACTCTCTGATCCAGATACGGTCCGTTTTCGTGATGAGCAATTGCTTGCAGAAACTGAATTTCGTTATCATCAACATGAGTTTGGTCAATTGCTTTATGTGATCTCTGGAGTAATGGATCTAGAAGCTGGCGGGCAGCGTTTTTTAGCGCCACCTGAATTTAGTGTATGGATCCCTGAAAAAGTAGGGCACGCAAGCTACAATAAAAAAACCTTATCTTTTAAGGTGCTAGATATTGCACCCAGTTGGTGTGAAGGTTTATTGGATAAACCCTGTCTTATTCAACTAAGTCCTATTTTTTCGACGATTTTTGCCGATTTCTTCCGTCGTGGTGTTTGTAAACCGCAAACAAAAGAAGATCTACGTTTATCTCAAGTGTTAATAGACCAACTAAAAGTATCTCCTATTCATCATACCTATTTACCTTCCTCAAAAGATAAGCTGTTAGCACCTGTTTTGGCAGCATTAGAGCAAAATCCTGCTGATAATACCTCATTAGAATTATGGGCAAAAAAACGTTATACCTCAGAAAGAACCTTATCACGTCGTTGTCAGCAAGAGTTAGGCATGTCTTTTAGTGAATGGCGTAAGCGATTACGTTTTTTACATGCTATCTCTTTGTTAGAACAAGGAAAAAGTGTTAATGATGTGGCCTTTGATGTTGGATATAGCTCATCCTCCTCATTTATTGCCATGTTTCAGCAATTTGCTGGAACAACACCAGAAAGATTTCGTCGCTTACCCAATGGTTAAGGTTTCTTTTCATATATTTACTTAAAATAGCGTCAGTTTTTATCGTCAATAATAGGCTTTACTTGGAATAAGTGGCAAAATAGACCGCTTAATTTTATTTTTGATCCTTTGTTTACACACATAAAAAACAAATCAGTGAGATAACACCGTGAAAATTCTGGTTGATGAAAACATGCCTTATGCGCAGCAGCTTTTTTGCCAATTAGGTGAAGTAAAAGCTGTACCGGGTCGCCCTTTACCTATTGAAGAGCTTGATGATACTGATGCATTGATGGTGAGATCGATTACTAAAGTCAATGCATCACTATTAGCGGGCAAACCGGTAAAATTTGTCGGCACCGCAACGGCAGGTTTTGATCATGTTGATACAGCATGGCTAGAGCAACAAAAAATAGCGTTTTCATCTGCGCCAGGTTGTAATGCGATCGCTGTTGTTGAATATGTCTTCTCTGCGTTGATGGTGTTTGCTGAGCAAGAAGGATTTCAATTAACAGATAAAACCGTTGGCATTGTTGGCGTTGGCAATGTTGGAGGGAGACTGGCAAAACGCTTACGCGCATTAGGTGTGAATGTACTACTTTGTGATCCGCCTAGAGCTGATAGAGGGGATGATGAACAATTTCATTCTTTAGAAACGCTATTAAAGCAGGCGGATATCCTGACTTTCCATACACCGCTAAATAAATCGGGTCGTTATAACAGTTACCATTTAATTAATGAGAGCAACCTCGATATTTTACCTGAAGGTCGTATTTTAATTAATGCAAGCCGTGGCGAGGTTATTGATAATGCTGCATTATTATCAGCCTTAAACCAAGGTAAAAAGTTACGCGTTGTTCTAGATGTTTGGGAGCCAGAACCCGATCTTTCTCTTGAGTTATTAAATAAAGTTGATATCACAACACCACATATTGCCGGCTATACCTTAGAAGGGAAGGCGAGAGGAACAACGCAGGTTTATGAAGCTTATAGTGATTTTATTGGTCAACCTCAACACGTTGAATTATCAACACTGTTACCAAAACCGTTGATCTCCACAATTTCTGTACAAGGTGAATTAACTCAAACATTACTCAAACAGCTTATTCATCTTGTCTATGATGTACGTCGTGATGATGCACCATTGCGCAAAGTTGCCGGTATCAAAGGGGAGTTTGATAAGCTACGTAAGTTTTACCCTGTCCGTCGTGAATGGTCTTCATTACAGGTGGTATGTGATAACCCGACAACGGCGAGCTTACTCAATGCTATTGGGTTTAATGCAACACATAAATAAGACGTGACATTATTTAAACATTTTACTGTATTGGAGGATATTTTATGGGAGAGGGTTGGAATATTGCGCTTGTGGGCGCAACAGGTGCTGTGGGTGAAGCTATTTTAGAGCTTCTGCAAGAGCGTGATTTTCCTATTGGCGAATTAACGGCGATCGCCAGTGAAGACAGTATTGGCAAAACTATCCGAGTAAAGGGTAAAAGTGTTGCAGTACAAGGTATTCATAATATCGAATGGGCGGATATTCAACTCGCTTTTTTTGCCGCGCCGGTTGAGATTAGTGCGCAATACGCACAACTTGCAGCAGATTCAGGTTGTATTGTTATTGATTGCAGTGGTTTATTTGCGATGGAGTGGGATGTACCTTTAGTTGTACCAGGGGTGAATACATCTATGCTGGCAGAGTATCGTAACCGCAATATTATCGCTATTGCTGATAGCATGGTAAGCCAACTGTTACGCGCTATCTATCCATTAACCGAAGCCGCAGGCTTAACTCGCTTGAATGTAACAAATTTGATGTCAGTATCTCGTTTTGGTAAACAAGCTGTTGATGAATTAGCGGGGCAAAGTGCGCGTTTACTGAACGGTGTTCCTCCAGAGCTTGGTCGCTTTAATAAACAACTGGCATTTAATATTTTACCATTGTTAGTTGATAATGAAGGCTCTATTCAAGAAGAGCGCCAAATGGTTGATCAGATCCGTAAAATCTTGCAAGACGATGGACTACCTATCTCAGTGACCACATTACAAGCGCCTGTTTTCTATGGTCATGCACAATCTGTGCAGTTGGAAACATCACGTCCAATGGGAAGTGAAGAAGCACGGGAAACATTGCAAGAACATGACTCCCTCAATATTAGTGATGAAAATGATTTTCCAACTCAAGTCACCGATGCCTCCGGTAATGTTAGCTTGAACTTAGGTTGCTTACGTAATGATTATGGTGTGCCTGAAGCGTTACAATTTTGGTCTGTTGCAGATAACGTGCGTTTTGGCGGAGCATTAATGGCTGTAGAAGTGGCTGAAAAATTAGTGCAGGAGCAGTTTTACTGATGAACGACCAAGAGAGTGCTGATGTGATAGCGCAGTCAATCAGTGAGCCTGCGATTGTGGCAGAAAGTACACCATTAAAGATAGCGCTAGGCATTGAATATGACGGTAGCCACTATTATGGCTGGCAACGTCAAAATGAGGTTCGTAGTGTCCAAGAAAGGTTAGAAAAAGCGTTATCTCAAGTAGCAAATGAGCCTATCTCTGTTTTTTGTGCCGGCAGAACTGATGCCGGAGTTCATGCAACCGGGCAGGTTGTGCACTTTGAGACAACGGCTCATCGTAAAGATGCGGCATGGACGATGGGGGTTAATACTCATTTACCACAAGATATTGCCGTTCGTTGGGTAAAAACGGTAGCGAATGATTTTCATGCTCGATTTAGCGCAACCGCAAGACGTTATCGTTATGTGATTTTTAATCATCGCTATCGTCCTGCAATTTTATCCTCAGGGGTAACGCATTTCCATTACCCTCTAGATGCACAACGAATGCATCAAGCTGCCCAATGTTTATTGGGCGAGAATGATTTTACCTCGTTTAGAGCCGTACAATGCCAATCTAGAACACCTTGGCGTAATGTGATGCATGTGAATGTTTCACGCTATGGTGATTATGTGGTGGTAGATATAAAAGCCAATGCTTTTGTCCATCATATGGTAAGAAATATTGTGGGGAGTTTATTGGAAATTGGCTGTGGTAATCAGGCTATTACTTGGATGGCTGAATTATTAGCCTTAAAAGATAGAACTAAAGCAGCAGCAACTGCAAAAGCAAATGGTTTATATCTTGTTTCGGTTGATTACCCCGAATGTTTCGAACTTCCTAAACCTGCAATGGGGCCGCTATTTTTAGCAGATAACCCATTTTAAATACTTTAAACATAAAATTACCCCGTTTTCTGAGGATTTATGGAATTATTAACGCAATTTGCTGATTTAATAAAATTTCTAATTGATTTTATTTTACACATTGATGTCCATTTAGCCGAGTTAGTCGCTCAATATGGTACATGGGTATATGCCATTCTATTTTTAATTATTTTTTGTGAAACGGGGCTTGTTGTCACGCCATTCTTACCAGGCGATTCGTTACTGTTTGTTGCGGGGGCTTTATCTGCGTTAGATACCAATGATGTTAATGTTCACCTAATGGTTCTCTTACTGCTTTTCGCTGCGATTTTAGGTGATGCGGTTAACTATTCTATTGGGCGCATTTTTGGTGAAAAACTCTTTAGTAACCCCAATTCACGTATCTTTAAACGAGAATACTTAGATAAAACCCATGCTTTCTATGAAAAACATGGTGGTAAAGCGATAATTTTGGCAAGATTTGTGCCGATTGTCCGAACTTTCGCGCCATTCGTTGCAGGAATGGGCAAAATGTCATATCGTCATTTTGCTTTTTATAATGTAACGGGTGCCATTGCATGGGTACTGCTATTTACTTATGCTGGATACTTTTTTGGTGACTTAGATATTGTTCAAAAGAACTTAAAATTGCTAATTGTTGCCATTATTGTTATTTCTATTTTACCTGGTGTTATCGAAGTGATACGCCATCGTAGAGCGAGTGCAAAGGCCAAAAAAGAGAGTGATAACCAAGAGGTTTGAGCAGTTATCATTAGCTTTTGCCGTAGAATAGCAATAATAAAGAGATGCGCTGAAATTCAGTAAGCGGTATCATCATAAACTTTGCTAACCACATAGCCAGTATATTGTGAGTTAACATGTTCACAATAATCTGCTCTAAATAATTAGGGTTGTAGCTAGGCGATAAGTGAATGCAGCACGAAAAGCACACCGACAAAGTAGGTGTCTTGTGCAATTAAACGCAGTCAACATGCTGCAACTTAAAATATAACGAGTATAAACTGGCGAAGGTCAGATTCAGACGAAAAGGTCCGTTAATGAGCTGGATTGAAAAAATTCTTAATAAAAGCAATATCACGAGTTCACGTAAAGCCAATATCCCAGAAGGGGTTTGGACAAAATGTGATAGCTGTGGGCAAGTACTTTACCGCGCAGAATTAGAGCGTAATTTAGAAGTGTGCCCCAAATGTGATCATCACATGCGTATTTCAGCACGCCGTCGCTTAGAAACTTTTCTTGATACAGGAAGCACGACTGAGCTGGGCAGTGAGTTAGAGCCTAAAGATATTCTGAAATTCCGCGACTCTAAAAAATATAAAGACAGAATTGCTGCGGCTCAGAAACAAACCCATGAAAAAGATGCCTTAGTGGTGATGAAAGGTACGTTAAAAGAAATGCCTGTTGTGGCCGCATCTTTTGAATTTGCATTTATGGGCGGCTCTATGGCGTCTGTTGTGGGTGCGCGTTTTGTTCGTGCGGTTGAACAAGCATTAGAAGATAATTGTCCACTGATTTGCTTCTCTGCAAGTGGTGGTGCACGTATGCAAGAAGCATTGATGTCACTAATGCAAATGGCAAAAACCAGTGCCGCATTAGCTAAAATGCAAGAGCGTGGTTTACCTTATATCTCAGTGATGACCGATCCTACTATGGGTGGGGTTTCTGCAAGTTTAGCAATGTTAGGTGATATTAATGTTGCTGAGCCGAAAGCCTTGATTGGTTTTGCTGGTCCACGTGTTATTGAACAAACTGTACGTGAGAAATTACCCGCGGGTTTCCAACGTAGTGAATTCCTGCTAGAAAAAGGGGCGATAGATATGATAGTTCGCCGTCCTGAAATGCGTGATGAGCTAGCTGAATTACTGGCTAAGCTGACTCAGTATGATTTAGCGAAAGACGAAGATGAACTGCTAGGCGAAGAAATGATCGCTGATGACATCGAATCTTCTGACAATGAGCCAGAAATTAACATCGAAACGAATAAAAAAGAAGATGTCTAATATCATAACTGCTCCTCAAGCCACATCGCCTTTGTCGGTGTGGCTTTCTTATCTTGAACACTTACACTCAAGTGCTATTGATATGGGACTTGAGCGCGTGGGCAAGGTAGGTCAATTACTGAATGTATTACGTCCTGCCCCTAAAGTTATCACTGTATCGGGTACTAATGGTAAAGGAACCACTTGCCATATGCTCGAGTCAATTTTGATGGCTTCAGGATTGAAAGTGGGGGTTTATAGTTCACCTCATCTTGTCCGTTATACCGAGCGTGTTCGCATTCAAGGTAAAGAGCTTTCACCAGCTGATTTTTGTCAAGTATTTGCTGAAATAGAGCAAACCAGAGGCGATATTTCGCTGACTTTTTTTGAATACGGCACACTCGCCGCATTGAAACTATTTCAACAAGCTCAGCTTGATGTGGTTATTCTTGAAGTTGGGTTAGGGGGGCGTTTAGACGCGACCAATATTGTTGATGCCGATATTGCAGCTATCACCAGTATTGCCCTTGATCATACCGATTGGTTAGGGGCTGATAGAGAGCATATTGGTCATGAAAAAGCCGGTATCTTCCGTAAAAATCACTATGCTGTTGTAGGCGAGCCAGATATGCCACTGTCTATTGCACAAGTCGCGCAACAGAAACAGGCTAAATTATTTCGTCGTGGTGTTGATTGGTCATTTTCTATTGATGGTGATCACTGGCATTGGCGTAGTGCAGATAAGCAGTTTGAAAAACTTCCCATCCCTAATATTCCCTTAGCCAACGCAGGTACGGCAATGGCAGTAATACGCTGCTTATTGAAAACCGATGATAAAGTGAGTCAAGGGATCACCCATCAAAGTATCGTTGAGGGAATGAGTAAAGCTCAGTTGCCGGGACGTTTTCAGATAATTTCGCAGCATCCATTAGTTATTTTTGATGTTGCTCATAATCCGCATGCTGCTGGATATTTAGCCGAAAAACTGGCGCAATTACCGCGTTATTCTGATACCAAAGTGCGCATTGTTGTTGGTATGCTGGGTGATAAAGATATTGCGGGTACATTAGCGTGTTTATCCCCTCAAGCCGATCAGTGGTATGTTGCACCATTGAATGAGTTTCGTGGCGCATCAGCCCAGGTATTAGCTCAGCACCTCGACTATCCGGCAGTATTTGATAGTGTCGAGCAAGCATGGCAACAAGCAATATCTGAGGCGCAAAAAAATGATATTGTGGTTGTATGTGGATCATTCCATACCGTTGCTCATGTAATGGAACTATTGGAAAAGGAGAGTGCGAGTGGCAAGTAAATTTCAAAATCGCTTAGTCGGAGCCGTTGTTCTTGTGGCGGTAGGGGTTATTTTTCTTCCTACATTATTTGACGGCGATAAGAAATATAACGAAGACCAATTTGCCTCTATTCCTTTAGTCCCCAAACCCGGTGATGAGCAAGATATTGAATCAATAGCGCCGATTGAGCAAACCACGACACCGTCAACGCCATCAGAGGGTGCTTCTGAGGCGATGATCTCTGAAGCGGTGACGGGGGTTGAACAGCCTCAAGTTTCTACTCCTGAAGTATCGGAGCCTCAAGTAGCGCCATCAACACCGGTTGTTGAGCCACCTAAAGTGGTTAATCCGCCTGTAGAGCCACCAACTACCCCGCCACCGGCGGTACCAGAAACAACCGCACCGAAAGGTGAGGCTTGGGTTGTGCAGTTAGGTGCCTTGAAAAATGCGGCGAAAGTTGAAGAAATTATTGCAAAAATGCATCTCTCCGGTTATCCAGTATATACCGTGCCTGCTCGCCCTGTTTCAGGAAAAGTGACACGTATTTATATTGGGCCTAATGCCTCAAAAGCAGAGTTACAGGCGATGTTACCTCGCCTTAAAGAGCTAACAGGCTTGCAAGGTGAAGTAAGAGCCTATAAACCATAACTATGTTGATGAGACATCAGATGGGTGAAGTAACAAGGTGTTAACTTATTGCGGCGATTATGATTTTTCATGTCGCCGTAAATTATTTTAAAATTATCGAAAATTAGGGTTACGCAAACGTTTTCGTTTTCTGTTAGAATGCTACCGTATTAATGCGGGGCATCGTTATTGGATAGAGATTTATGGTCTGGATAGATTACGCCATTATTGCCATTATCGGTTTTTCTGCATTAGTTAGCCTGATCCGTGGCTTTGTTCGTGAAGCATTATCACTTATCACCTGGGGTTGTGGTTTTTTTGTTGCAAGTCAGTTTTATCCTTATCTAGCCGTCTATTTTACTCGGTTTGAAGATGAGCTGGTTCGTAACGGGATTGCGATTGTCACACTGTTTATTGCAACGCTAATTGTCGGTGCGGTGATTAATTATGTGATTAGCTCTCTTGTTCAACGCACAGGGTTATCAGGTACAGATCGTGTGTTGGGGATCTGTTTCGGGGCTTTAAGAGGTGTGCTGATTGTATCAGCGTTACTTTTTGTCTTGGGTGCTTTTACTCCTATGGCAGACAGTGCCGATTGGCAACGTTCTGAGCTTATTCCTCAATTCAACCATATTATTAGGTGGTTTTTTGACTACCTACAAAATGCGTCAAGTTTCGTGTCGGAGAAAATGTAACCTCTCCGTCTGGCTGATGAGGATCTTTTCATGTGCGGTATTGTCGGTATCGCTGGAGTTAATCCAGTAAACCAATCGATTTATGATGCGTTAACGGTGTTACAACACCGAGGTCAAGATGCAGCAGGCATTGCAACAATTGATGAGAATAACGGTTTTCGTCTACGCAAAGCAAATGGGCTGGTGAAAGATGTCTTTGAAACGCGTCATATGTTGCGTTTAAAAGGAACTATCGGAATAGGACATGTACGTTATCCAACCGCGGGCAGTTCGAGTGCATCAGAAGCGCAACCTTTTTATGTTAACTCACCTTTTGGGATCACACTTGCACATAATGGTAATTTAACTAATGCGCATTTGTTGCGTCGTCAATTATTTGAAACTGCTCGTCGACATATCAATACCACCTCAGACTCCGAAATTTTACTCAATGTGCTAGCGTATGAATTAGATCGCTTCGATCATTTTCCGCTAGAGCCAGATAATATTTTTACCGCTGTTGCGGCTATGCATAAAAAATTACGTGGCGCTTATGCTTGCGTTGCTTTGATCATCGGCCACGGCTTATTAGCTTTTCGTGATCCTTATGGCATTCGTCCTTTAGTGTTAGGCAAACGTACTTTAGAAGATGGACGCAGTGAGTATATGGTTGCGTCTGAAAGTGTCGCTCTAGATACACTAGGATTTGAATTCTTGCGTGATGTAGCACCCGGTGAGGCTGTTTATATCACAGAGCAAGGACAACTGTTTACCCGTCAATGTGCTGAAAATCCGCAATTAGTACCTTGTCTATTTGAGTATGTTTATTTTGCGCGTCCAGACTCTTTTATTGATAAAATTTCCGTATATAACGCCCGTCTACGTATGGGGCAAAAGCTCGGCGCTAAAATTGCTAAAGAGTGGGAAGATTTACAAATAGATGTGGTGATCCCTATTCCTGAAACTTCTTGTGATATTGCATTAGAAATTGCCCACATCTTAAATAAACCTTATCGACAAGGTTTTGTGAAGAATCGTTATGTTGGACGTACTTTTATTATGCCCGGCCAGCAAGAGCGTCGCAAATCAGTACGTCGTAAACTAAATGCCAACCGTGCAGAATTTCGCGATAAAAATGTGTTACTTATCGATGACTCTATCGTACGTGGCACAACATCAGAGCAAATTGTTGAGTTAGCGAGAGAAGCGGGGGCTAAAAAAGTTTATTTTGCCTCAGCCGCTCCAGAAGTGCGTTTCCCTAATGTTTATGGTATTGATATGCCTAATGCTAATGAATTAATTGCTCATGGGCGTGAAGTGGATGAAATACGTAAACTGATTGGTGCTGATGGACTTATTTTTCAAGATCTCTCTGATTTAATTGCCGCTGTTCAAGAAGAAAATCCAGATATCAACCAATTCGAATGCTCTGTATTTGATGGTGTCTATATCACAAAAGATATTGATCAAGGCTATTTAGATTACCTTGAAAATTTACGTCGTGATGATGAACATAAAATTCGTGATCAACATGAAGCTGAGAACTTAGAAATCTATAACGAAGGCTAATTTTCCGTTAAAATAGCCACCTTTATCAAGCGTCGATGCTAGCGTAACACTACATCGGCGCTTGTTTTTTGAGGGTTAATCATCATAATGATTAACAAAGATATATATTCTGAGGATTATAATGAAAAAGCTGATTGTCGGGCTAACAGGTGCCAGTGGTGCAATTTATGGTATTCGTTTATTAGAAATACTTAAATCCGTGCCATCCGTAGAAACTCACTTGGTGATCAGTCAAGCGGCGCGTCGTACCATTTCATTAGAAACGGATTATTCTCTCAAAGATATTCATGCTTTAGCTGATATTATTTATGACGATCGAGATATAGGGGCGACTATCTCTTCAGGCTCGTTTCGGGTCAATGGTATGGTTATTTTACCTTGTTCGATTAAAAGCCTCTCCGGTATTGTACATAGCTATACTGATACGTTAGTGACACGTGCCGCTGATGTCGTGTTAAAAGAAGGACGTAAATTAGTGCTATGTGTACGCGAAACACCGTTACATTTAGGGCACTTACGTTTAATGACTCAAGCTGCTGAGCTTGGTGCCATCATTATGCCACCAGTACCTGCATTTTATTTTCAGCCTAAAACGATCGATGACATTGTTAATCAGACAGTAAATCGAGTGCTTGATCAATTTGACATTGACTTGCCGGATGATCTTTTTCAGCGTTGGCAAGGGGATAAACCTGCCCGTTGATCCCCTGTGTGACGAGTGACTATTTTTTATGGCGAATAATATCTTCTAAAGCGCCTTCCAGTTGTGGGTAACGAAAGCTGAATCCTGCATCGAGCAGTTTCTTAGGAAACGCTTGTTGCCCACCTAAAACTAATGTGGCACTTTCTCCCATCATTAATTTTAATATTGTGGCAGGAACCGTCATAAATGCAGGGCGTTTCAGTACATGAGCTAAAGTCGTGGTAAATGCTTTATTTTGTACTGGATGAGGGGCTGTCAGATTAAAGGCGCCTTGGGTATTGTTATTATTAAGTAAAAATACGATGGCATTGACCATATCATCAATATGTATCCATGGCATATATTGCTTACCATTACCTAATTTTCCCCCTAAACCTAATTTAAAAGGCGGGCTCATTTTAGGTAATGCCCCTCCTTTTGTAGAGAGTACAATACCAGTACGTAGCAAACACACCCGTGTTAATGGCGTTTGTGCATCGAGTGCAATATTTTCCCATTTGGCACAGAGTTGATGAGTAAATTCATCCTTAGGTGGCGTCTCTTCAGTGACATTATTTTCACCTTGATCACCATAAAAACCCACCGCAGAGCCAGAAATTAAAACACTAGGGGGAGAGTCGCTGGCTTTTATTAAATCCACCAGCTTTTGGGTTAATTTGCATCGACTATTAACTAACGTTTGTTTTTGCTCCGGTGTCCAGCGTTTGTCTGCAATTGGTTCTCCAGCAAGATTAATCACTGCATCAAATTGGTTTAAGTTTTCTTTATCATCTAAATGAGTCCAACACGCCATTTCATTACAGAAATGAGAGTAGACTTTCTGTGGCGAACGGGAAAGTACGGTAATATTATGTTTATCTAATGCGAGTTGGCAGATAAGTGCTCTGCCAATTAATCCGGTTCCACCTGTGATAAGTATGTTCATCACCATCCTCCTGATTACTCTATCCTAATTAAGGTTGTATCATCCTGATAGGTGAGATTAGTCACTAACCAAACAGTTTTTTGGCTGCTGGACGTTGGCTTATTGTATTTAGCCATTTTTCTACCGCAGGATAATCTGCTAGATCAATATGGTGTGTGTCATGGTAACGAGCCCAAGTATAGGTGGCTATATCAGCAATGCTATAATCGTTTCCACCAAGATAAGGAGATTGAGCGAGTCGGCTCTCTAACACCTGATATAAACGCTCGGTCTCTTTTGTATAACGATTAATTGCGTAAGGTACTTTTTCAGGGGCGTAACGGGTAAAGTGATGATTTTGTCCAAGCATAGGACCAAATCCCCCCACTTGCCAAAATAGCCACTGCAGTTGGGTCATTTTTTCTCGCAGATCATGGCTAAGTAATTTGCCACTTTTTTCTGCTAAATAGATAAGAATAGCACCTGATTCAAAAATAGAGAGTGGCTCACCACCGTCAGCGGGAGCATTATCGACAATAGCAGGAATTTTATTATTGGGTGAAATAGCTAAAAATTCGGGTTTAAATTGATCACCTTTGCCAATATCAACATGATGCAAAGTATAAGGCATGGCGACTTCTTCGAGGAAAAGCGTAATTTTTTGGCCATTCGGGGTGTTTGCATAATAAAGATCGATCATAAAAACCTCCGCAATAAGGTGATATTCAATAGCGTATATTTTACAGTCTGCCTAGTAACATCATAAAAAGCAAAAAATCGCAAGATGAATAAAGCAAATTACCTATGATTATTATAGTGGTGAAATATGGTGATTTTGGTATATTCAGGATAAAAATTACGATCGTTTAGCATCGATTAAAAAAGGTTTGTTGAGGATGGAACAAGAAAATACGGCAGTGGTCGAGTGGGTTGATATTGTTGATGAAAAAAATGAAGTTGTTGCACAAGCAACACGTCAACAAATGCGAGCAGAAAACCTACGTCACCGAGCAACTTATATTGTCGTGCACGATGGCATGGGAAAAATTTTGGCACAACGCCGTACTGAAACAAAAGATTTCTATCCAGGTTGGCTAGATGCAACCGCGGGTGGTGTAGTACAACAAGGTGAAAATGCACTCGAAAGTGCACGTCGTGAAGCAGAAGAAGAGCTAGGTATTGCAGGGGTTCCTTTTGCCGAACATGGACAATTCTATTATGACGATGAGAGTTGCCGCGTTTGGGGAAGCTTATTTAGTTGTGTATCACATGGGCCATTTGCATTACAGCCAGAAGAAATTGAGGAAGTATGCTGGCTTACTCCCTTAGAAATCACTGAACGTTGTGATGAATTTACCCCTGATTCACTTAAAGCACTCTCTCTATGGTTAACGCGAAATAATAGTACTCGCTTGGACACAAAAGAAACCACTGACTAAGGGGTACTTTGTCCGAGTTCTAAACGATAAGCATAGTTGATAACGGTATTTTCAAACATAGCGTTATCAACCTCATCACGTAAATGTTGCAATAGTGCAATTAGGTGCTTACCTGCCTCTTTACCTATTTTATGGTAATTAAAATGTATAGATGTCAGGGAAGGTGCTATTTGGGCGCTATTTTCAGAACCTTCTAAGCAGGCGATAGCGAGATCTTGGGGAATTTTAATTAATCTTCGTTGGCACTCAAACATCATTCCCAAAGCAATACTCTCATGGCTACAAATAACGGCATCTAGCTCGGGCTGACGTAATAAGATCTCTGTTAATGCTTGTCGACCATATGCCATAGAAGCAGGGTCGGGCGTAGTAACACTTTGCTCAGCATTTAAATAATTTTTTAATAAAGCACGCGACCAGCCGGTAATTTGCTGGTGGTGTAAACGTTGTCCTTGTAGCGCACCAACATAGCCGACACAACGTTTACCTTGCTGAATTAAATAATGGGTTAAATCAAATGCCGCTTTTTCATAACCGCAATCAATACTTATTGCAGATTGCTCATTAGATTGACTCGCGACACTGACAACAGGCACATTGGCATTACTGATATGTAAGAACTGTACATCACTTAATTGGGAGCCAAAGGCAACTAATGCGGCAGGGTTACTCTGTAATAGCATATTAATTACATCAGTTGCTTTATGGAGCTGATATTCATAACATCCCACTAATATTTGATAATGATGACGGCTGAGGATCTGCTGCAATGATTGCATAAAATCAGCACTAGCTTTATCAGTAAAAGAGGGCAGTAGTACAGCAATAATATGGCTTTGAGCGGAAGCTAAGGCCCCTGCTGAGGCATTGGGGATATATCCCAACTCTGCCACTGCTTGGTTAACTTTTTCTCTTAATTTATCCGACACTAATTCAGGCGTACGCAATGCGCGAGATACGGTCATTGAACCGACTCCGGCATGTTTAGCAACTTCTTGTAAAGTGACGCGACCTGTATTTCGGCGTTTACGTGTTTTTATCATCGTGATCAGATTTATTCGGCTTTATTTTTAATTCGCAGATCCTACCTGAAATTTTCTCACTCTGCAGAAACAATACAGTGTCAATTGTTGCACTTGTTCGCAATTAACATTTCATCAAAATGATAGCGCTATCACAATTACACATAATCTATCTAGATAGCGCTACCATTAGTGATTATTATCCTTAATACAGAGATCAAAAAAGCACCTTACTGAGGTTATAAATATGCTTAAAACATTATTAACACCGGATGTGGTACAAGTGATCCCACAAGTCAAAGATTGGCGTGAAGCAATTAAAATCGCCTGTCAGCCATTAATTGACAAAGGTTGTATTGAGCCTCGTTATGTTGATGCGATTTATAAATCACACGAGCAAATAGGCCCTTATTATGTATTAGGGCCAGGTATTGCTATGCCTCATGCACGTCCTGAAGAAGGAGTTAATCAGCTCTCTTTAGCATTAACTATTATCGAAAAAGGGGTGGAATTTGGTGCTGATGAAAATGATCCGGTGAAACTTTTAATTGTTTTAGCGGCAACAGATAACGATAGCCATATTAATGCCATTGTGAAATTAGCTGAACTTTTTGATAACCAAGATGATATAGACACTTTGTTGCAAGCAAAAAGTAAGGCAGAAGTATTGGCTGTTATTAATCACTATTAATTCAATTTTAAATAACCAAGGGGAATATGATGAAAATTACCGTTGTATGTGGAAATGGTTTAGGCAGTAGCTTAATGATGGAAATGAGCATCAAAAGTATTTTAAAAGATCTGGCCGTCAATGCTGATGTTGATCATGTCGATTTAGGTTCGGCAAAAGGGACACCGAGTGATATTTATGTGGGAACTCGTGATATTGCGGAACAACTTAATGCTCAAGCGGTTAATGGCAAAATTGTTTCTTTAGATAATATGATTGATAAAGTTGCGATGAAAGAGAAACTTTCGACCGCATTACGTGAATTAGGCGCGCTATAAGGAGCCTAGTATGGACTTTTTCCGCTTTCTAATGAGCGATGTGCTTTCAGAGCCTGCTATATTAGTGGGTTTAATCGCATTGATTGGTTTAATTGCTCAGAAAAAACCTGCGACAGAATGCATTAAGGGCACCGTTAAAACCATTATGGGTTTTGTTATTTTAGGTGCGGGGGCAGGTTTAGTCATTAACTCGCTTGGTGATTTCTCAACGATTTTCCAACATGCATTTGGCATTCAAGGTGTTGTACCTAATAACGAAGCCATAGTCTCTATTGCACAAAAAAGCTTTGGTAAAGAGATGGCACTGATTATGTTCTTTGCCATGTTAATCAATATATTAATTGCACGCTTAACACCGTGGAAATATATTTTCTTAACGGGTCACCACACTTTATTTATGTCGATGATGGTCGCGGTGATTTTGGCAACAGCGGGTTTAGAAGGGGCGGTATTAGTTGCAGTAGGTTCATTAGTTGTTGGGGTATCAATGGTATTTTTCCCAGCCATTGCACATCCTTATATGAAAAAGATCACCGGCTCTGATGATGTCGCATTAGGCCATTTCTCTACTATTTCCTATGTTGTATCTGGTTTTATTGGTAGTAAATTTGGCAATAAAGCGCATTCAACGGAAGAGATGAATGTACCTAAGAGTTTACTCTTTTTGCGTGATACGCCAGTTGCGATCGCTTTCACCATGGGCATAATTTTTATTATTACGTGTTTATTTGCCGGTGACACTTTTGTTCGTGAAGTTAGTGGTGGTAAAAACTGGTTTATGTTCTCCTTAATGCAATCCATCACCTTTGCGGCAGGTGTTTATATTATCCTACAAGGTGTGCGTATGGTGATTGCAGAGATTGTTCCTGCATTTAAAGGCATTTCTGATAAGTTAGTCCCCAATGCAAAACCTGCGCTTGATTGTCCCGTGGTATTTCCTTATGCGCCTAATGCCGTTTTAGTCGGTTTTCTGAGTAGTTTTGCAGCGGGTGTCATTGGCATGTTTATTCTTTATGCTTTAGATTGGACTGTGATTATACCCGGGGTGGTACCTCATTTCTTTGTGGGGGCAACTGCAGGCGTATTTGGTAACGCCACAGGGGGACGCCGTGGTGCTATTTTAGGTGCTTTTGCTCAAGGTTTATTGATTACTTTCTTACCCGTATTTTTATTACCTGTACTTGGTGATATTGGTATTGCCAATACCACATTTAGTGATGCAGACTTCGGTGTGATTGGTATTCTATTAGGGATTATTGTTCGTTAATATTACCGACGTTGATATTACTTATTAGTGGAATTTTAATAAATGCTCGACTTTTTAACCAGTCGGGCATTTTTTTGGTAGAAATAGTGTATTTAAATCCTCTCTCTTATTGGCATTTATGCAGAGATGAATTTTCATATTTATTATCTGAATAATAATGCTATTATCCTAAGTGAATATTCACTATGTGTATATTTTTGTGCCTAATTAATTATAAAAATAGGTTTAACATCATAATCACTAAGGAAGAAAGAAGATGTCTTTAGGTATTCGATATCTTGCGTTATTACCACTTTTCGTTATTACTGCTTGCCAACAGCCTGTAAATTATAATCCACCAGCAACTCAAGTGGCTCAAGTTCAGCCTGCTATTGTCAATAATTCATGGATTGAAATTTCACGAAGTGCACTCGACTTTAATGTAAAAAAAGTCCAATCATTATTAGGTAAGCAATCCTCTCTTTGTGCGGTGTTAAAAGGAGATGCTTATGGGCATGATTTATCGTTAGTTGCCCCAATTATGATAGAAAATAATGTGCAATGTATTGGTGTAACAAATAACCAAGAATTAAAAGAAGTACGTGATTTAGGATTTAAAGGTCGTTTAATGCGAGTGCGTAATGCAACAGAACAAGAAATGGCACAGGCTACCAACTATAACGTAGAAGAGTTAATTGGTGATCTTGATATGGCAAAAAGATTAGATGCTATTGCCAAGCAACAAAATAAAGTCATTGCTATTCATTTAGCATTAAATTCAGGTGGCATGTCTCGTAATGGTTTAGAGGTCGATAATAAATCTGGGCTTGAAAAAGCAAAACAAATTTCTCAATTAGCTAACCTAAAAGTGGTTGGTATTATGTCTCATTATCCCGAAGAGGATGCTAATAAAGTAAGGGAAGATCTGGCTCGTTTTAAGCAACAATCTCAGAAAGTGTTGGAGGTGATGGGATTAGAGCGTAACAATGTCACATTACATATGGCAAATACCTTTGCGACAATTACCGTGCCTGAGTCATGGCTGGATATGGTACGTGTGGGAGGTATTTTTTATGGTGATACCATTGCAAGTACAGACTATAAACGTGTGATGACCTTTAAATCCAACATTGCTTCAATCAATTATTATCCTAAAGGTAATACGGTTGGCTATGATCGTACTTACACATTAAAACGTGACTCAGTACTAGCCAATATTCCTGTAGGTTATGCAGATGGTTATCGTCGCGTTTTTAGTAATGCGGGGCATGCGTTAATTGCTGGGCAACGCGTACCTGTTTTAGGAAAAACATCAATGAATACCGTTATGGTTGATATTACCAGTCTTAACAATATCAAACCAGGTGATGAAGTTGTATTTTTTGGCAAACAAGGTAATAGCGAAATTACCGCAGAAGAAATTGAAGATATCAGTGGTGCATTGTTTACCGAAATGTCAATTTTATGGGGAGCAACCAATCAACGGGTATTAGTTGATTAAGCTAGGTTGTGAGTGTTACCAAATAATAAAAAGGCGATTGAAAATAACAATCGCCTGATATTATTGATAACTTAAAGCTATAAATTATCAGGTAACCCATAAGCCACTAAGCTATCGCCCATTTTAGTACCAAATGAACCATGTCCGCCGGCCATAATGACCACATATTGCTTGCCTCCAATAGAGTAGGTCATTGGCGTTGCTTGTCCACCTGCGGGTAATCGTGCTTCCCATAACATTTTGCCATTCGTCACATTAAATGCTCGAATATAATTATCCTGAGAAGCAGCAACAAACATCACATTACCTGCGGTTGAGATAGCGCCTCCTAGCCCAGGAACACCAATTTTTAATGGTGGTAATTCCACTAAATTAGGCAAACTATCCCTAATGGTGCCAAATCGTTGTTGCCAAACAAGCTCATTTTTTTTTAAATCAACACCAGCAACAAATCCCCAAGGGGGTTGTTTACAAGGTAATCCAAGTGGTGATAAGAATGGATGAATATCAACACTATAAGGTGTTCCCGTCATGGGTTGTAAACCTTGCTCTCCGTGGCCTGCGTCAATTGCTTGACTGTTTTGAGGATCTTTTAAATAAAGTTTTGAGATAAAAGGCAAGGTAATAAAGTTCATTACCGCGACTTGTCTATCTTGATTAACAGAAATACCGCCCCATTCAAAAATACCGAGGTTACCAGGAAAAACAAGCGTACCGTTTTCTGATGGTGGTGTATAAATTCCCTCATAATTTAACTGATGGAAAGCGATACGACATAACAGCTGGTCTGCCATTGTGCCACCCCACATATCTGAACCTTGCAACTTATTTTTGGGTGCTAAATTAAGTGCTGAAAAAGGCTGAGTGGGTGAGTAATGCTCACCTTGTGTTTGTGGACCATATTTGACACTGGTAGGAACGGGTTTTTCTGTTACGGGAACAATAGGTGTACCGTCTCTTCTATCAAGAACAAACACATTCCCTGTTTTCGTGACGATATAAATGGCAGGTATTGTTTCATTTTTATCAGTTTTGATATCAACCAGTGATGGTTGTGAAGGAACATCCATATCCCATAAATCATGATGGGTGGTTTGGAAATGCCACAATAGCTCACCTGTCGACCCTTTTAGTGCTAAAACTGAATTAGCGTAACGCTCTTTTAATGGATGACGATCGCCTCCCCAAATATCGGGTGTACCTACTCCTGTCGGAATATAGACCACATCCGTTTGTGCATCATAAGCTAAAGGCGCCCATGCATTAGGGGAGTTATGAACAAATTGAGTCTCTTTACCTGGCATCGCATTGGGATCTTCTGCGCCAGTATCAAATACCCATATTAATTTTCCGCTATTAACATCATAGCCACGGATCACACCAGAAGGCTCTTGAGTTGATAAGTTATCAGTAACAGAGCCACCTATAATAATAGTATTACCGGTGACGATAGGGGGAGATGTTGGGTTATATCCACCCAAATAAGCATAAGGCATAGAAGCTAACAGATTGATTTCTCCATTCTGACCAAAATCACGGCATGCATTACCCGTCTGCGCATTAACTGCGATTAGGCGGCCATCATTGACTGGAAGAAAGACTTTTTCAGGACATTCATCTGATATGCTTGGTTGGCGAACTTCGAGGCTTTTGGCAAATTCGGCACTATTATTTTGATTATAATAGGCAACCCCTCGGCAAGTCATATGCTGGAAGCTTTTGTTATATTGCAATTTAGAATCAAAACGCCACTTCTCTTTACCTGTTGCGGGATCTAAGCTAATTAAATATTGGTGAGGTGTACATAGAAAGAGATTATCTTCAATTTTTATAGGCGTAACTTCGTTGGTTATCTCAACGGCATCATTAGCTCTTTTTTCATCACCGGTATGAAAAGTCCATTTCTCAACTAACTTATCAACATTATCACTGTTGATTTGAGTTAATGGTGAATAGCGTATTCCGGCTTGCGTTCTGCCATAAGCGGGCCAGTCATTATCATTTACTCCGATAGGAGATATAGAGTTGGTGGGCTGTTGTTGTGTAAATTGACCATTAATGGCATGAGGATCGGTTAGTGAACTACCTAATATAATGATAAGTGTAGTGGCTAATAGTGTGAATAAGCCAATTTTATTGGTACGACAAGTGTAAACATTATTATTGAGTGTGAAAGGAATAAGGAGTAAGCCTAGAATAAAAATAATATCTAAGCGAGGAGCGAGTGCCCAAAAATCAAATCCTGACTCCCAGATACTCCAGACAATCGTTATTAAAAATAGAAAGTTAAAGAGTAATAGGGTGCTTTTCTTTCGACTTAGAAAGCAAGCTGCAATAATAAGAAGCATGACACCGGTAAAGAGATAAAAAGGCGATCCTGCTAATGAAACTAAATACCCTCCGAGTACAGTAAAGTAAAGAGCCAATATTGTGAGTATGATGAATACTATCCATCGATAGAAATGTGATATTTTCATAATGCTATCGTCCTATTCTTTCTTACCATCTTATAAATAGAATAGACAATAATTTATTAGCTCACCTATTTGTCTCTAACAACCATTGCATTAATATGCATTTATGAGAAATTTTAATATAAAACACTAGTATTAGTATTTAATGTAAGTGATATGAATACTTAAAGTAGGGTGCTTGTGAACACAAGGCGCAACAACGTTGGTCGAGAAATTGTGGGGGAAAATTCCCCCACAAAGCTATTTATCGCAAGATAAATTCGCTTGAACTAGGGTGTTACCACTACTGATATTAAAAGAGCACAATCTTTCATGTCTCAGTAGGGTAAAACACAAAACTGTAATACATACAGTAATCAGCCCAATAAGGGCAAGCTTAGTCATTTCTCTTGACACTCCTTGTTAAAGGAGACAGAATCAAGTTGTTGTGGACTTGAGACTGCCTCGAATTTTATGTAAATAGAATTCGGGGCTTTCGTCTTTTTGGTCCTTGCAAATGCTTGAACCAAAATGATCCAAGCACCCGCCTGTATACTAACAGAAAATAGCCGTGTGTCTCTGTTTATTTTGCCAAAATAAAGCTAAAAAGATTTATTAAATCAATGGGTTGTTTTATTTTATAAGTGGGGTTTATGGTGCGTTTTTTGATTTATGATCTATTTAAAAACGTCTGCGATATATATTGAACGCAAGTGATATGAATACTTAAAGTAGGGTGCTTGTGAACACAAGGCGCAACAACGTTGGTCGAGAAATTGTGGGGGAAAATTCCCCCACAAAGCTATTTATCGCAAGATAAATTCGCTTGAACTAGGGTGTTACCACTACTGATATTAAAAGAGCACAATCTTTCATGTCTCAGTAGGGTAAAACACAAAACTGTAATACATACAGTAATCAGCCCAATAAGGGCAAGCTTAGTCATTTCTCTTGACACTCCTTGTTAAAGGAGACAGAATCAAGTTGTTGTGGACTTGAGACTGCCTCGAATTTTATGTAAATAGAATTCGGGGCTTTCGTCTTTTTGGTCCTTGCAAATGCTTGAACCAAAATGATCCAAGCACCCGCCTGTATACTAACAGAAAATAGCCGTGTGTCTCTGTTTATTTTGC
>OBXR01000016.1_pt1 | contig 184459 bp, 157 predicted proteins | sample 1476651 | NCBI WGS metagenome assembly OBXR01 (sample SAMEA2580175, study PRJEB22360) | human gut metagenome | biome: human gut; feature: human-associated habitat; material: faeces | place: Denmark | collected 2008/2010 | reverse complement strand
CAAACATCAAACATCAAACATCAAACATCAAACATCAAACATCAAACATCAAACAACTTAACATAATAAACGATACATTCATTTAAACAAACCCATTAATTAAATTAAAAATCAAACTTAAGTAAAATTTTCCTTTCAATTATAAAACAATAACTAACAATAGAAATCATCTAAAAATAAAATATAACTATACTTATATTCACCTTATTAAATTATTCTGACTTAAAACACACTTTACTTCACAATTATTTAAAAACTTATTTTACCCCCCTAGATTAATAATAATTAATGTCTATCTTTATCCTCAATGGCATTCGCCAGATAAATATATTTTCAGTATGAAAATAAACTTAACCTAAATTTATATCTGGAGGATATTATGGGATCTTTTTTATTAAAAAAAGCCGTTGGGTTATCTAATATTTCTGATTTATTAGATAAAAGCGGGATCTTCTATAACTATTCAACCAAAGTATTACCTTCTTTTGATTATGATACCGCAGGAAAACATATAGCCCGTGAAGATTCCACTTGGAATGGCAAATATGTTATTGGGCAACCCGCTGAGGTGACTTATTCATTCCCAAAATGGGAAGGCAAATTTAATCAATTTGGTAATAAGAATCCTTATGAATTTAATGAATTACAAAAAGAGCATGCAAGAAAATCTTTAGATGCATGGTCTGATATTGCAAATATTAAATTTACTGAAGTTGCTGTTGGGAATGTTGATGGAATGAAGGCTTCTGACGTAAAAACAGATATTACTTTTGGTAATATCTATGATCCCAATGGCACATTTCAGGCTTATGCAACATTGCCTAATACCTATGCTTATGGAAAAGATCTTTCTGGCCAAGCATGGTTTAGTGATTATCATTATGCAGGTAATACTACACCAGAATTGGGTAATTATGGTCGTTTAACTATTATCCATGAAATTGGTCATACACTGGGTCTTATGCATCCTGGTGATTATAACGCAGGTCAGAATGTTCCAGGTTATTTAAAATCTGATTATGCGGAAGATAGTCGCCAATATACAGTAATGAGCTATTGGGATGAGTATGAAACAGGCGCCCACTTCCAAGGTGCTTATGCCGGAGCCCCTCTCCTTCATGATATTTCTGCTATGCAATATCTCTATGGCGCAAATACGACTACCAGAACAGGTGATGATGTATATGGTTTCAATTCAAATACTGGGATTGATTATTATACGGCTACTGATAGCAATGATAAATTAATTTTCTCTGTATGGGATAGTGGTGGTAACGATACATTTGATTTCTCAGGCTTCTATCAAGATCAACTGATTGATTTACGTGCTGGGAACTTTTCTGATGTGGGGGGATTACAGAAAAATGTTTCCATTGCACAAAATGTTACCATAGAAAACGCAATTGGTGGTTTTGGTAATGATATTATTCATGGTAATGATGCTGATAATACTCTTATTGGAGGCGAAGGAGACGATATTATCTATGGCCATAGTGGTAATAACACTATTTATGGTGGTCGTGGACAAGATACATTACATGGTGGCACAGGAAGCAATACCTTTATTTATAAAGAAATTGCAGATTCTTTAGTAACAGCCGCAGATAAAATAATGGATTTCAAAACCGGTATTGATAAAATTGATTTATCAACATTAATTCAAGATACATTTAGTAGCAAAATTCTTAACTTTGTTGATAACTTTACAGGAAATGCTGGCGAAGCAACTCTTAGCTATAATGAAGTAACCAATGCTTCTGAATTAGCCATTAATGCTTATGGCTATAATTATAATCCTGATTTTAAAATTGATATCGTAGGTTTTGTTAATTACGAAACTGATTTTATTGTTTAAGTCATAGTTAGGTAGGAGAAAGTTATTTCTCCTACCCTCTTTTGCTTTAAATGAAGCTATTTTGATATTCATAATAATAAATAAAGTGAAAATAGACGCTTCTTTAAAACCAACAAAAGATATTTAGTACTAAAAATAGACAAATTAAATCAGGAATACCACATGCCACAAATAAAATATAATAACGAGATAACAAATATCATAAAAGAGAGACGGAAAGTTTTTCTCTCTATTGGACTATTTACCGCTTTAATTAATATATTAATGTTAGTCCCTTCTATTTATATGTTACAAGTTTACGATCGAGTATTACCATCAGGTAATGAAATGACACTATTGATGCTAACAATCATTATGTTAGCTCTTTTTATCTTTATGGGAGGATTAGAATATTTAAGAAGCATTATTGTTATACGCATGAGTAATAAATTAGATTTATCACTTAATTCACGCATTTATACTGCAGCTTACCGAGAAAAATTAAACAAAATAGCGAATATTAATCCAACATTAGCATTAACAGATCTAATTACTTTACGACAATTCATTACTAGTCATGCCATATTCACTTTCTTTGATCTACCTTGGTTCCCTATTTACCTTTTAGTTATTACTTTATTTAATCCTTGGTTAGGATTATTTGCACTTTGTGGTGCCCTTATCTTATTTGCTTTGGCTATCCTTAATGAATATCTATCTAAAAATCATTTAAAAAAAGCGAATAGTTTTGCCAATCAAGCACAATTAATACAAAGTCATCATTTAGAACATCCACAGACTATCGAAGCGATGGGAATGCTTAGTCAATTACGTAAACAATGGCAAACCTCTCATTTCAAATACTTACAAGCACAAACACAAGCCAGTGATAATGCAGCCGGTATCAACGCTATCACAAAAGTAACACGTATGGCATTACAATCTTTAATGCTAGGTTTAGGGGGATGGCTTGCTATTGATAATACTATTAGTCCTGGAATGATGATTGCAGGTTCAATACTTTTAGGTCGAGCATTAGCCCCTATTGAGCAAGTGATCAATGTATGGAAAAGTTGGGATAGTAGTAAAGCAGCCTACAATCGATTGACGACTTTATTAAAAACATACCCTCAAGAAAATAAAAAAATGGCCTTACCTAAGCCTCAAGGCGAATTACTTGTTAATATCGATGAAGCAGTATATCCACACAGTGACAGAATATTACTAAATAATATCAATTTTGCTCTATTACCGGGAGATACACTAGGTATTATTGGCCCGAGTGCTTCTGGTAAGTCTTCTTTAGCAAAATTTATTGTCGGTATATGGCAGGTCAAAAAAGGCATTGTGCGATTAGATAATGCGGATATCTTTCAGTGGTGTAAAGAAGAAATTGGTCCACATATTGGTTATTTACCTCAAGAAATCGCCCTTTTCCCCGGCACTATCGCTGAAAATATTGCACGCTTTACTGAGGTTGATCCTCAAAAAGTGATCCAAGCTGCCAAAATGGCACATGTACACGAGATGATTTTACGCTTTCCTCAAGGATATGAAACCCAAATTGGTGCTCACGGTGAAGGATTATCCGGCGGACAAAAACAACGTATTGCATTAGCCAGAGCATTATATGGCGATCCCACGTTAGTTGTCTTAGATGAGCCAAATTCTAATTTAGATGATTTAGGTATTAGAGCGTTAACACAGGCGATCGAAACATTAAAACAGCATAAAAAAACCGTTATTTTAATTACCCACCAAAAACAGCTACTTTCTGTCACTAATAAATTATTAGTGATATTTGATGGAAACACCAAATTATTCGGTCCAACGGCGTCTGTTATTGCTGAATTAAATAATCCGACTATCACAAAAACGGCAAACACTATTTCTTCAACACCAGCAACCTCAAATAACGCTTAATTTTTCGGAATTGATTATGACTATAGAAAAAAATGTTATACCACTGTCAGAAAAAATTTCAGATGATCCAAAGAAATTTCTCGTTATTGGATGGACTGTGGTTTTATTAGGCTTAGCAATTTTTATTTTTTGGGCTGCTTTCGCGCCCCTTGATAAAGGCGTTCCTGCAATAGGAAACGTAGTAATATCGGGGAATAAAAAAAGTGTACAGTCTTCTGTTGAAGGTATTATTACTCATATTTTTGTAAAAAATGGTGATCCGGTATCAGCTGGACAAACTCTGATACAGCTAAGCCCTATTCAATCTCAAGCCTTAGTAAAATCGTTATCAGAGCAATATGATAATTTACTGATCACTCAACAAAGATTATATGCTGAACTTAATCAACAAACTTCATTTAAATTAAATAATAACGAGAAATACTATTCATCTACTGAAAATAGAGAGAAGTTATTACTACAACAAAATCGTTTATTAAATGAAAAAAGTGCAGAATTAATAAGTGAAATAAATGGTTATAAAGCTGTTATAGATGGCATTACTAGTCGCCTAACCCATCTAAAGCGCTCAATTCAGAATAAAAAGAGTCAAATTAGTAATCTACAAAACCAGCTTAATGATTTACAAATTTTAGCTAATGAAGGATATATTCCTCGTCACCGATATCAAGAAATGATAAGAGAATTAGCTGAAAATAATAATCAACTTAACGAGACTTTTGGGCAAATAAGCGCATTAGAAAAGCAAAAATTAGAATATGAACAAAGAATATTGCAACGTAATGCTAATTACTACCAATTAGCTAGAACAGAGCTAAATAAAATACAATTACAAATCAGTGAAACAGAAAAACAACTTATTATAGAAAAAGATAAATTAGCTAAAATGGCGATTATCGCACCGATATCGGGTACTGTAATGGATCTTTCTGTTTTTACCCAAGGTGGCTTTGTAAAAACAGGTCAGACATTAATGGACATAGTGCCTGAAGATCATCAACTTGTTATCGAAGCACGTCTTGCTCCGCATCTTATTGATAAGGTAACTCCTGGCCTTCCCGTTGATTTGATCTTTAGTGCCTTTAATCAAAATACCACGCCAAAAATTCCTGGTGAAGTAACGATTATTTCTGCCGATAGATTAATTGATGAACGAACAACCGAGCCATATTATCAAGTTCTTATTAACATAAAAGATTATACATTATTAGCAGATAATAAAAATAAATTGAAAGCAGGCATGCCCGTTGATGTATTTATTAAAACTGGCGATCGCTCATTATTAAATTATCTTTTCAAACCAGTATTGGATAGGCTCCATACTTCATTAACGGAAGAATAATGATGCTAATAAAAAAACTTTTTACACTTTTTTCCGTAGGACTCCTAAGCTTGCCAGCTTCAGCGGTTACATTGTCTGATCTCTATTTTTTAGCGATTAAACATGACCCCACATTTAATGCAGCGGTAAAAGAACAAGTAGCAGGTAAAGAGTATGAAAATATCGGGTTATCACAATTGCTACCCAATATTTCTGTCAATTACAAAAATAATCCTCGCAACTGGCAACGTAAGGCTTATCCAATAAATATATTTCAGGATAAAATAACAACAGTTGAGTATCAAAACTATCAAAGCTATTCTGTCAACGCGATTATTAGTCAACCACTATTTGACTACACCGCATTTAGTGAATACAAAGCTTCTATCATTAAAACATTATTAGCAGACAGTCATTATCAAAATAAATTTTCAGAATTAATTATTCGACTTATCGATAATTATATTCAAGTTGCTTATACACAAGATAAATTATTACTAAATCAAGCACAGCAAGAAATCTATCAAAAACAACTAGCTTCAAGTCAACGCCTATTTGAGTTAGGAGAAGGAACCAAAACAGATATTGCTGAAATAGAGACTCGTTTATATTTAACCCAGTCACAATATACCGATCTTCAATTAGAAATTGAAAAGGCTAAAAACAAACTCAGTGCTATGATCGGTTCACAATTGCCTACTCATGAGCACATCGCAAAGCTAACTGATACAAAGTTTGTTCTTCAATCACTGGCTCCCGATGACTATTCCACATGGGAAAAAAATGCCATACAAAATAACTTAAAGATACAATCTGCTCGTCATGAAATGGCGATAGCTAAACAAGAGATTGAGAAAAATAGAGGAGAATTTTTCCCAACAGTACAATTTTATGCGGCTTACTCTAGTAGTAATTCTGATAGTAATAATACCATTAACCAGAAATACCAATCTGCTAACGTGGGTTTTTATGTCAGTATGCCTTTATTTAATGGGGGTAAAACAACGGCATCAATGCGTCAGTCGACAGCAAAATATCAGATGAGTGCATTTGAAAGGGATGCTATTATTCAAAATATTATGCAGGAATTAAGATATCAATATCAAATTTGCTCAACGAGCCATATTAAATTGATGGCTTTTGAGCAAGCAGTTAGTTCCGCTAAGTTACAATTAAATGCAACACGAAAAAGCTATATTGGTGGTCAGCGAACGATGGTTGATGTGCTTAATGCGGAAGAGCTTTTATATAGAGCGCAGCAAGATTTAATCAAAGCCAAATATGATTATATTCAAGCTTGGGCATTATTACATCAATATACCAATACTCTAGATATTGAAAAAATAAAAATTATTGAAAACTATTTTCAGTAGCTGAAAATATATATTTAATTTAACTCAATACTACAATAAAAGCCCTATAATTAATCAGGTTATAGGGCTTTGCGTCTATGATAGTTAGTCTAATAGATTACTTAGCTTATTAGCATATCGTATTTTCATCACTTCTTTTTATTACCGTACAACATTAATACACGGTGAGTAAGAGCAATTGATGCCAGACCGATAATACATTCAGTTAAAAAAATCAGCATAAATCCCCCCTATTCATGAGTACATTTTGTCTGGGTGGGGGTTCTGATAAAGTTAAGTGACTTGTCATATAGTGCTTAGCTAACTCCGTTCTAATGGACACATTTTAAACCTACCATTAAAACGACAAAGCGCAAAATATATTTACCGACAAATTCTGTTTTTTAATCTAGATCACATATAAATCACACGAAAAGCAAAATCGTAATACATGATCAGTACTCACTGAGAAAAAACATCACAGCAAAATAAATATTAAAGCAATTCAGCTAATTAAAGAACACCAGCGTTAAATCGCCCTCTTTTTCTACTATCGGTTTTTCCTTTAATGTAGTCAATTTAGTCAAAATCTGCTTTCTATCAGGTCTGACTAAAACAATCGCTACCCCTTTATATTGGTTTGCTTCGATTAATGCTAATAGCTGTTCAAGGCTATAGTATTTATTTTTTACATCTGGGTAATTTAAACCATAAGCCAACTCACCTTTCGTCTCTGTTAAACGAATATCAGTCCGTTTTAGTCCCCAAGCAAGTGATGTACCAATACCAACTTCGTCCGTTAAAAGATACGATTTATTACTTAAAGGCTCATAATAACGTTGGATAATATTTTCTGGTGTACTTCTACTTTCTATCTTTTCCGGGATAGCATAGCCAATAACTAAACTTAGTCCGATAGAGCAAAACATCGTTAAAAACTGTGTTTGTCTAAACAGCGCCCCCGCACCAATCACACTCCAAAATAAAAACCCACTTATTGCTAACACTATTTTTAACGTTTCATTCGTATCATAAAGCTCAAATTTGGCACTGTATAAAGAATAGATAACGGCTGATATACCCATTAGCCCAAAAGCAATATTGATAGATGCATTCACTTTGCTGATTTTCTCATCAGGTCTATCTTTTAACTCTTCGATATAGTGTGCAATTAAAATAGATAATGGCACAAAGCACGGTAGCATATAGGTTAATAGTTTTCCTTTTGAGGCTGAGAAAAAAGCAAAAAAGAGAGCAAACCACAGCAGAAAATAGAGTGTACCTTTTTTTAAAGAGAAAGCTGATTTTAATGCACCAAATAAAAAACCTAGCCAAGGCAATACACCCAATATAACTATCGGGATATAGAACCACGTTGGTTGTGAGCGAGCAGACTCTTTAGCAATAAAACGCTGTACATGTTCAACCCAGAAAAAATAATTCCAATAATCCGGTGCTTGTAATGCAACAGTAATCACCCAAGGTCCAGCTGTAATAGCGAGAGCTAACAGTGCAATAGAGGAATAGCAAACCACTTCTTTAAAGCGAGCTTGACTAATTGCCATGACTAAAAAAACTAATGCAGGTAAAACAACCGCAATAAAGCCTTTTGTTAAAAAACCAAGTGCGCAAAAAAAGCCAATACCCATATAAGCAATTATTTTGCCCTTTTTATTCGGGGTCGATAACGCAACTAAAAATGAGTACATTGCAGCGGTCACAAACAGCGTCACAATAGGATCTAATATATTATAAGTACCTATTGCTAATACCAGAAAAGAAGATAAAAAAACGGTCATAGCATTAAAAGCAAGAGCGCTATTGCGCCAAACTACCATTGCCGCTTTATAAATAAGCCATCCTGTTAATAAGGTTGATGTTACTACAACAATACGCACCGCAAAATGGCTTTCACCAAATAACCACTGAGCAATACAATTGATCCAATATCCTAAAACGGGTTTTTCAAAATAACGAATATCAAGAAGATAAGGCACTGACCAATTGCCAGAAACTAACATTTCACGGCTAATTTCAGCATAACGAATTTCATCTGGTTGCCATAACAGTCGCGTTTCTAAAGGAATAAAATAAGTTAATAAGATAAATAGGAAAAACAATAACCATTTATATCTTTCTGTCATCGCTATATTCATAATTCCTCAAATAAACGCACTACATTATTTATCAACATCAATTAGTCATAATATTTTATAAAAAATTCAAATATATTTATTAAAGCTTTATTAATAAAAATAGAGAAATAAAAAAATATTATTAAAAATCAAATTGTTATATTTTATTTTTTTACGTAAAAATACTCACAATTCCTTTATGTTTTTATAAAAAAAGGTTATCAATAATAATTTCCTTTTGGCATTTCACGAATATAACTAATACCATTAGTAATCATTAAGAAAAACTAAAATATAAGTGAGCCACTATAAGCTTTAAAACCCAAAAAGCCAGCAATATGCTGGCTATAATGATAACTAAATTTTATTAAATACTATTGACTAAATTCTTTAAAAGCACCCATGGTATTGGACGCATACATCACAGAAGGGCCCCCTCCCATATAAATCGCGACGCCCAATGCTTCTGCAAGCTCCTGCTCTGTCGTCCCTAATTCAACTAGAGCTTTAGTATGAAAACCTATACAACCATCACAACGATTAGCAACAGCAATGGCAATAGCAATCAGCTCTTTGGTTTTAGCATCGAGCACACCATCTTTAGAGCTTGCTTTGGTGGTACTCATAAATGACTTCATAACTTCAGGAATATTTTTAGATAATGCCCCCATATTCCCCGAGATGTCTGTTACTATTTCTTGGTACTTGCTCATTTTACTCTCCCTACAACAATATATATTTTTATATAATATAAAAATATAATATCATTTTATGTGATTTGATCAAGTGAAATTAAGTTTGTTATTTTATTGATTACATTAGTCATTATGTTGAGGCTGAATAATGTCAATTCTTGATGAATGGGCGGAGCGCCACATTGAAAAGGCGTTGAAAAATGGTGAACTCTCTTCTTTGCCAGGAGAAGGTAAACCCTTAGTATTAGATGATAACAGTCATGTTCCTGAGTCTTTGCGGGCTAGTTATCATTTGCTTAAGAATGCCGGCTTTTTACCTCCAGAAATGCAAGATAGAAAAGATGCATTATCTTTAGCTGAAATATTAAGTTCACTTTCAGAAACTGGCATCAAAGATGAACAGTTACAAAAAAAACTCACTTTACTCGAATTAAAATTACAACAGGCAGGAATGGATACACAGTTTCTACATACGGACTATGCAATCCAATTAACAGAAAAGTTAGCAACACATAAAGATAAACACAAATAAGCCTATACATCCATGTATAAGCTTATCTAAAGAATAATATTATCCCGCATGCGGTGAATAATAAATTGGCGATCCAGGCCCTACAGGTAAGTGGAAAACAAACACCCAAAGGTAGAATAACAGTGACCAACCAATTAAGAAGATAATAGAATATGGCAACATCATCGAGATCATAGTTCCAATACCCGTATCTTTCTTATATTTTGTGGCAACCGCTAAGATTAAACCAAAGTAACTCATCATTGGCGTAATAATATTCGTCACCGAATCACCTATACGATAAGCTGCTTGAATAGTTTCTGGTGCATAACCTGCCAGCATTAACATAGGAACAAAAATAGGCGCCGTTACTGCCCATTGTGCGGAAGCTGAACCAATCATTAAATTGATAAAGGCACAAATTAAAATAAAGCCCAAAAATAGCAACCCACTTGGCATATCAATGCTGTTGAGTAAAGCTGCACCTTTAACAGCGATCACTTGCCCTATATTTGTCCAGCCAAAAAAAGCCACAAATTGAGCAGCAAAGAAAATAATTACTAAATAAAGACCTAATGTGCTCATAGAGTTTGCCATGGCATCGACAATATCTTTATCTGAACGCATAGTCTTGGCTATCCAACCATAAACAATACCGGGGATAGCAAAAAATAAGAAAATGAATACAACAATGGATTTTAAGAATGGTGAGTTACCAATTAAACCTGTTTCTTGGTTTCTTAATATGCCATTTTCAGGTACGACAGTGAATGCCAGAATGATGGCCATCACAATAAATGTTCCTGTTGCTGCCCATAGTGCTTTTTTCTCAAGAGGGGTAACTTGCGCAGCATTTTTTAGATCAGTTTCTTCATCATCTAATTCATTACCATTATAAGGCCCTAACTGAGGCTCAACGATTTTTTCTGTGATGATGTAGCCTAAAAATGTAATTAAAAAGGTGCTGACAAACATAAAGTACCAGTTTGCTTCCGCACCAACAATATAGCTTGGGTCAATAATGCGTGCTGCTTGTTGTGTAATACCTGATAATAATGGATCGATAGTCCCTAACAGTAAGTTAGCTGAATATCCGCCAGATACTCCCGCAAACGCAGCAGCAATCCCCGCTAATGGATGACGACCTAGCGAATGGAAAATAATTGCCGATAGCGGGATCAAGACAACATATCCTAATTCAGCTGCAGTATTTGACATAATGCCTGCAAATACAATGGCTAATGTGGTCATTTTGCGTGGAGCTTTCATAACCACTAAACGCATAACGGCTGATAATAATCCCGCTCGTTCAGCTATTCCGACACCGAGTAAAGCCACCAGTACGGTTCCTAAAGGAGCAAACCCTGTAAAATTGGTAACAATATTAGCAAGAATACGTCGTATACCATCAGCATCAAGTAAACTGATAATATGAATATAACCATCTTCAGCGCGCCCTTTAGCGCCTTCTGGTCGTGGATCTTGTACTGTAACGCCGAAGTATTCACCAACCGCTGAAGATACAAGTAAAATAGCAATTAAAATAATAAATAAAATAACGGGATGGGGGAGTGCATTTCCAAGCCATTCCACTGTGCGTAGAAAACGACTTCCTCCCTGTTTTTTTGTTTGCATGATTTATCCTTTTTATAAAAAAACAGAAAATGCACAGTACACAACCAAATTTGTTTTTACTATCCGTAAATACCTATCATATAAATGATATTATCTAAAATTAACACTCAAACAATGAAAAAAAATATAATTTAATTAATATAAAACAATAAGTTAAAAAATATACCATCAATTATAGATAACAAACATTAAAATCAATTTATAATATCTAAAATTAAAAAATGCGCGCAAGTTAACACTTTTTAACATTTTAAAGTCTATTTATTAACCTTTACAGAACTAAAAACTCCTTAAAAAGTACATAAAAAGCTTCGAATACTCTAATAAACCTGATAATAACGGCTGAAATTACTATTTATAGTCACATCATTACAAGAATTAACTAAGAGATGTTAAAAAAGAAGTCTATTTGTGACTAAGCGGTATGATAATAAAATAGGAGAAAAGCCTAATAATAGCGTAGTAAATAATAGAAAAATAATAAATGGGTGTATTAGAAGAGATAAAATAAGTCAGCTTTCAACATAAAAAAACGGCAAGGTTGCCCTTGCCCTACCAATAAGGTAATCAATCAAAGAAATGTAATATCTAGCAAAACATCAATATGTCATATCGACTTAATATCAATAATGAAAAGCATCAGGTGTTGCTTGAGCAATAACATAATTGCGCTTATCTATTCCTTTATTATTTAATGAAGGCTTTTTTACGTAGCAATCCTCAAAAAACCAATAAATGGGTGTATTTAAATAGAGAGCTAACAACACTAAATGTCTGAGATCTATTTTGTTCATACCTCGTTCATAGCGAGAAAACTGTTGCTGGCTGACACCAATTTTTTTAGCCAGCTGCATACCGGTATAACCCAGCTCTTTACGTTTTTTTTGGATCTTTTTACCTACGGAAGCATTTACATCTATATTCGCAAAATCAAAATTCATCATCATAATATTCACCCATTATCATGATTAAGGCATGGTTAAAATAATTGAACCGGAACCGGAGAAACGCCCCGGTGCTACCCGTCCATTCGTGCGTAGCGTTGAACTCACAGAGACTGGCGTTGAACCGCCTGCTGGAACATTTACCGTAACGCCTTTTTCACCAGGATAATTGTTTAGATATAAATCAGCATATAAACTCTTATCTGCACGAAGAGGTACCCGCCCACTATCAGAGCCAGATGCGATAACCAACACTTTCATTGCTAAATTACAGGTTACATTGATTGTTTCAGAGCGCTTAGCACCACTTAAACTAGCTTCATCAATATCACCATAGTTAAGGTTCACCGCACCTTCAGATATTTTACAAGCACCCACTGGTGGTGGTGCGATACCGCATAGTGAACCTGGTAAGAGTTTTCCTCGTGGTGATATACCACTTGAATTCGGTTGATAGAATAATCCCACACACTCTTGGTTAGAGTTTAATGAAGGCCCTACGTGCGTTGTTTTTCCTTGAATTGGAAATGACGTGTTTTTTAATACAAAATCACGAACTTCCGCTAAAGTACGTAATTTTTCAATTCGACCAATAACAAAGTGCGCCCTTCCTCCTGAGCCATCAATATCATGCTTATGATTGACTGTGACATAACAGACACGATCACCATAACAAGGATTTAACATCCCTGAGTTTTCTGGATCCCAACGCTCAATAACATAAGTGTAAGTGGCGTTAGTCGGTGTTCCCGTTGATTCTGTTATATAAGAAAAAATAGAGGCCATCGCAGGTGCTGAGAAAAGCCCCGCTATTAAGATAAATATCGCCGGAAATCGTTTAAATATAAACATGTAAAATCTCAATCTTCATTATCAGTCATAATTCAAATAGAAGGTGGCTATTGCACTAAAAGGACCACGTTTAATCGACTTATTCGCAATCGCATCCGGCTCACCTTGAATAAAGGCATAAAAATTCAAAATAGTGTCACCCGCAGTTAATGACATCTTGTCTGTTTCTTTATTTATAGGTAGAGCATTACCATTTTCAGACTCTAATCCCACCGCAATACCAGAAGCCTGGCTACCCGGACTTATTGCCAAAAACCCTTCTCCTGCCATTGCTTGATTTTCCTCTCCTTTAAAGGTTATTTTGACGCTTTTACCGATTGAGAGATCGCATTCTGACAGACGTAATTGAAATAACTTGCTTGGCGTTCTTTTATAGGCATAAAGGTTTTTATCAGGAATATTGCCAAAATCGAGTACCACGGTTTCATCACCCGGTTTTATGGTACAAGGCTCATCAACTAATATGCCGTGAAAATAGAGGTTGTCTGGTATTGCAAAAGCCGTTGAAGTTAACCCTATTGATACAGATAGACCCAATATGAACCGGATCGATAATGTTTTTATTTTCATCAAAACGCTCCTATTGGTATTCTGCTAATAAGGTGGCTGAGACTTCAAATGCCCCTTCAGGCAATGTACTTCCCGGTCTTTTTACTGGAACAGCTTGAATAACCGGAGGCGAATCTGGTGAAATCGCAATACGCTCATTTAGCTTAAAAGGCTTACCATCTTGAGTTAAATGAATACCTAAATCTGGAATATTGGTTTGCAACGCCGCCTCATCAAACTGGGTTTTAGGCCCGATAATTGATAATCCCAAATCCCAGCCTTTTAAATTAGCGTCGCATACCAAGGTATAATTCACCGATTCGGTATAGTTAATACCATCAACTTTATTAATACCGACGTTCTTACCAAAAAAAACCTCAATCCGTTCGTCATTACTGATAACACAAGGAGGTGGCACTAATAATGTTCCGAATAATTTTAAATTAGGCGAGTCGGCCGCCATTACTGCTGTAGAATTTAGTAATATAATCAGACAAATAGATTGCAATTTATTCATCGTGTTGCCCCTTTACTGATAATCTACATGAAGTGTGGCATTGGCAACAAAATCTCCACCAACTAGTGTTTCTCTATTATCACGCACAGGGATCGCTTCTAGTTTAGGCAAATTGGGATAGGTAAATTTAACTGCTGAGCCTAATCCTAATAATTTACCTTGATAAAGAATGCGTACCCCTAATCCCGTAATATTAGTTTGTAGGGCATTACTATCGAACCCTGTTGCATTACCTGTTATATAGACTTTCATGGCGTTAGTCGGTCTTTTTTGGCAAGTCGCGGTATATTCGATAGGTTGCTTATAATTGCTATCATTAATACGCGTACTCATTACTTCGCCAAAATTCACCTCGATCATCTTGCCGTCATTGATTAAGCAAGGAGGTGGAGCGATGACGTTTCCAGTAATATTGATATAAACAATCCCTGGGGTCGCTCTTATTACTGCTCCTGCAGGTAAGTTAGCAACAGCAGTAGAACTCAGGCCTCCAGTAAATGTTGCCAGAATAAAAACCAACACTGCCTTGCTTGGGCTAAACCACTGTTCCATAACCATAAATCAGACCTATTTAGTTTCCAGCTGCCGTTTCTGTTACTTTGCATTGATTGCCACTACAGGTGAATTTCATCTGAGGGCGACCGCCATAATCATTGATGTAGCTCAATACCGGTGAAGCACCAAACATGGAAGCACTCAGATTTATCGTGCCGCTACTTTTAGGTGCGATCATTAATGGTTCAAAGCCATCCAAGCTTTTTCCTTTCAAACTGGTTAATCCATCGACTAATGTCACATAGTAAGGCGTTGGATTATTCACTTCGAAGCGATCACCTTTTTTAGTTAAAGTGATCTGCTCTTGCCAAGGATTGGTTAAATCCGTTTGCGAGGCATAGATTGATGCAGGACGATAAAATAATTTGATCCGCGTTTGTAATGCAATTTGCAGTACATTAGGCTTATTACTACGTGGTGGAATTTCACGTAGGTTAAAATAGAAAACACTTTCTCTATCTTGTGGTAATTTGGCTATATCAGGTAATGATTGCACCTTAATCTGACTTTTATCACCCGGTTCAATACGTTGGATCGGGGGTAAAACAATCAGTGGGCTTTCAATACGTTCGCCGTTTTCATTTTCCATCCAGCCTTGAGCAAGATAAGGCAAGTCCTTATTTTGATTGCTGACATTTAAACTAATCGATTTTTCGGCACCATTAAAAATGACACGAGTTCGATCTAGCGCAATGGCAGCAACAGCTTGATGAGTAAATGCCATTCCCATTAACAAAGTGGTTGCAACAATGCATGAGCGTTTTAATAACATCATCTTTAATTACTCTTTGTCTGAAGTTGTTTTTATCTTTATTTCCTGTTCCTTAACCTTAACGAGATAGAAACTTCGTTTTAGGTAAGGAGACTTCTCTTTGATTGAAAGTAGAGGTTGCGGTGCCATCATCACTACAGGTCAATAACAGTGATGAAATTTGCACATTCTCCACCAATGTTGGAATAAGTACTTTGCACTGCTCTTTACCACTCCAACGAACACTCAATACATCCCCGGTATTAATACCGGTTAGATAAACATTTCCACCATCATTAATGATGCCTAACTCACGCCCTTTTTCTGTTGTGACACTGGCGCCAAATGGTGGGAAAGTTCCATCTTTTAACCGAATAACCGCCATGGCTTTTTGCCCTTCGATAACATCAAATCGACGGTAACCAATCGCCCCTTCGGTTAGGGTTAATTGCTGAATTGAGCGTAATGCTTCGACATTTTCAGGTAATCGATTAAGATCGATACTCGCGCTACTACGGTAATAATCATTAATATCTGGCAATACCGCTTTACCAAACATATTGGTATGGGAAATCGCACCAAAATTCTTCACGGGAATATTAGCGATACCGTCTGTATCAATAAGTAAGCGAGTACTACCTGTACGACTAACGCGGTGTAATGCTCCACCTTTCGGCGTAAGTGTGGCGCCACCTTGTAGCGATAAAGTGGCAGAGGTATATTCACCATTGATATGACTTGCACTGGCGGTGACTAAGGCCGCATCAGCATAATGCATAAAATAAGCATCGGCTGAAGGTTTACCATTGCTACTTACCCCAGCGCCAACACGATAACTGCTATTGTCATCAATTCGATCGTAATAGCTGACATTATGAGAGTTACCGCTCTTATTAATGACAGTGTTGTAACTGATGGTCGCACGATCACCCCAAGGCATACTGACATTCATATAAACGCCATTATCATTGGTGCCATTAAATTTATTACGGAAAGCGGAGAGACTAAAATTGATATTTTTAAAACGACCAATATCCGCGCTTTTCGCTAACGATAAGTTGTAATTATCATTAGTTGGCTTATTCCAATATGTTTGGTGACTATAGTTTAAGTAAGTACTCAATCCCCAGTCAGGAAATTGCTTACTAAACATAATGGTATAAAGTTCTTTGTTATTATCAGCATTACCATCGCGATAGCGACGCTCTAAATACTGATCCATGGTCATAAAGTCGCGTTCTGAGAAGCGATAACCAGCAAAGGTGACTTGGCTATTAATAGCTTCAAAACGTTTTGAATAACTTAATCGATAAGAGCCACCGTTATAACGCTTATCATCACGTGGAATTTTTGCCCAAGAGTGAGTAGCATCAAAAGAGAGAGCACCAAAAGCCATCAAGTCACGGCCGATACCCGCAGACAAGGCGTTATAATCACCTGCAACAATTGATCCCCCATAAAGTGACCAACCGTTACTCACCCCCCATGAAAATTCCCCCATACCAAAAACGGGGCCTTCAGTATTATGGTCAATATTGGAAGGTTTACCTGCCGAGAATTTATATTGCACTCGTCCTGGTCGAGTTAAATAAGGAATACTTGCCGTATCCATTTGAAACTCTTGTACAGAGCCATCTTGCTCTTCGACACGTACATCTAATTTGCCACTAACCGCATCATTAATATCTTGAATACGAAATGGTCCTGGAGCAACTTGCGTTTCGTAGATCACTCGACCCTGTTGGCTAATTGTCACTTTGGCATTGGTTTTTGCTACACCTGTGACTTCTGGCGCATATCCACGTAAATTAGGTGGCAACATATTGTCGTCAGTTGCGAGATGAACCCCGGTAAAACGGAAACTATCAAAAATATCGGAGCGCGAGTAAGTCTCTCCCATGACAAAGCGCGCTTCCCATTGAGGGATAGCTCTATAGAGATAGTATTGATTCCATTTCCAGCTGTTTTCTGTACTTTGAGGGATCCCTGTCGTATGTTGGTAGCTCGCTTGCCAATCAGCGCGAAAACGCCAAGCACCTAAGTTCGCCCCTAAAGTACCTAACCCCGTCACTTGCTGACGTTGTTTTCCTTTAGCAGGATCAGTCACATTTGCATTGACGTTATAATCAAAAAGTATTCCTGAAATACCGTCATCCCAACGAGAAGGCGGATCCCAGTTTGGTGCTGAATACTCCAAATAAGCTTGAGGTATCGTTAATAATAAATTACCACTACCTAAACTGGCATTTATTGTCATTCCGGGAATAGATGATGTATCAAGGCAAGTTTGATTATCGTTAAAACGAATTTTATCAAGCCACTCCGGTTTTAGCCCTAATTGACGAACTAATTCAGGAGGTAAGCAAGGTTCACTTCCTTTGGGATCATCTGCAGGTACAACGTAATTAATGTTGTAGATATCGGGAAGTTCATTATTATTTATACGAACAACAAATTCGTAGCGCCCTGGCATAATGTAGCCAGCTCGAGAGAAATCAGATAAATCGATATTTTGTTTATCTTTAAGATCTAAAATATCAGCATTAAACTCAATATCGCTATTCGCTAAAGCTGAACTTGAAAGACTGGATGCCCCAGTAACAATTAAATAGATCAATATAGCAACAGGCCGAATAGCATGCTTTTTTCTCTTTTCTCGCTTCTCTAAACAAACGGTTTTGAATGATCTAACCATAAATTATCCAACCCTGATCCATTTAATAGTATTCCAGCTTAAAGCGCAGCGTCGTACGGTAATTCCCCGCTTTTGGCGTATCGTTGTTTTTGACTATTCGAGCTTGGTACAGCAATGCCATTGACTGCGAATCAATGCCAACGGGCGGTAGGGGTTGTCCTGGAATAGCTTGTCGACCATAACGATCCGCTATCGCTAATGAAGCACCTTTGGCCTCACCGGATAACTCAAAGTTGCCATTTCCATTAGAAGGACCATCGAACGTTGCGATAAAACGTGGATTATCCGCTTCTTGCCCTTTCTGGCTAATTAGCGTACAGTCCGTTAATCTGATAGAAAAATATTCAATCGGTCCTTGACCTTCAGTGACTAACGTTGGGATAGATACCGTCGTTAGCGGGATCACTTGATCACTACTTCCCGCTGATATTGCACATGACGGCTCTAATATGGTTCCTTGTAGATTGAGCCACCCAAATCGCTGATGCATGTTTTTATCTTGTTTTACATCACTGGCTATCGTTGGCGCAGTCACTAAACTGGCAACAAGGCATAGCAATAGTGGTGCCATCTTGCGATTCATATTTTTCTCCGTTAGTAAGAAAAATCATTAAAAGTAAAGACAGGAATTAAAGCTCTGTACTTCCTTGTACAGAACTTATTTTTTCTTACTGATAAGTCAGTGCGAAAGTTGCGATTGCAGTAAAGTCACCTGGAACAGCAGCTTCAGATGCAGAACCTTGTAAATAAGCAGCAAAGTTCAGATCATTGTTACCATCACGCAGGTTTTGAGCAGCACTTGGGGTGCCTAATTTGATTTGTTTACCACCCGCATCGGTGATAACAACAGCTGCATTTTTAGCGATACCTTCAATGCCTAAAGAACCTTCTAAAACTTCAGTTGCTTCAGAGCCAGTGAAAGTTGTTTGAACAGTTTTGTAAGTCTCTGTAGTACAATTTTCTAAAGAGATTTTAAAGTCACGAGAATTACTACGGCCACCATCTTTTAATGCAGCAGTAGAAATTTGACCTAGTGGAACTGTTTGATTTTCAGTATCAGGAGTAATTGAGCAAGGAGCATCAATGATTGAACCAACAAATTTAACAGTACCATGACCTTGATCTGCAGCTAAAGCAGAACCCGCAACAACAGATAAACCTAAACCAAGAACTAAAGCTAATTTATTTAATTTCATCTTTTTGTTTCCTGAAATATAAAGGATGAAGACATCTAAAATAATTAATTCATTTAGGATTGGATTATTCCTAATTGAATGGCTCATTTATTGAGCTCGGGAATTTTGGTATATTTAAGTCCACTTCAAACGCCACGAAATATCGTTAGAAACGAAACAAAATACACCAAATTGTTTAGTTAAAGATTTTCATCTTGCAAGCATGACTATTTAGATTTTTTCATCTTAAAATTTAGGAAAAAGATGATATAATTCTAAGTGCAAATACTATAGTTTGTTAAAAAAGTAAAAAAATTTATTTCAGTGTTTTGCACAAAGTAATAAATTATTTTGATTTTTTAAAAAAATGTTTAATATCAATATGTTAAATAATTAAGAATATATACCTAATAATATATTTGACTTAAGTTAGAAGCCGGAGAATAATAGTAAACAATTTGGTGTATTTTGATTGTTTCTCTAAATAGGTGTAAATATCACCTGCTATTCTCCTTTCTCTTACCTATCAATGGTTTTCGTTTTCTAAAAATTGGCAAACTTTCAATAAACTTGTTTAAAATTAACGAGTAAAAAAGAAAGTATAAAAAAAACACAACCCTTTATTGATGCATATTACTTGCTATAGTGATGCTGCAACTGACTTTTGTTGTTTATTATCTAATTGAAAAGGTTACGAAAATGAAGCAACGTAAATTTCTTACACGTTTTGAAGTGAATGCTATTTTAAAGCAAGCTAAGGAAGGTAGGTATCCCGAAAGAGATTACTGTATGTTTTTAATGTGTTTTTTACATGGTTTTCGTGTTAGCGAATTATGTAAATTAACATTAAGCGATATTGATCTAGAAAGTAGAATACTCTATGTCAGGCGTTTAAAAGGTGGACTTTCAACAACACAACCTATTATTGATGAGGAATATGAAGCCTTATGCAACTGGTTGAAAAGTAGAGAAAACTGGAGAGAATCAGATTCTGAATGGGTATTTTTATCACAAAAAACGGGCCCCATTTCCCGTCAACAAGTTTATGGGCTATTACGCCGTTTAGGTAAAAAAGCCAATGTTTCTATTAGTCCACACCCTCATATGTTACGCCACGCCTGTGGCTACGCACTGGCGGATTTAGGCAGAGATACACGTTTAATTCAAGACTATTTAGGCCATCGCAATATTTCCCATACGGTTATTTATACAGCAAGTAACTCAAAACGATTTATCAATATGTGGGAAACGCGAAACTCACAATAGTTCTTTATTAATAGATTACTTAAAAAGTTAATATCAATAATTGAGTACGTTTTATTTTACAATAAGAATATAGATATTTTTTTCTTTTTAATTCAAATTAGGATTTATATTAAAAATTATATCATTTAATATAAATAATCACGATAGTAATCTTAATAAAGAATTAATTAATGATACTTGATTTTAATAAACCCGGTCATATTTGGTGTACTAATTTTTTTTGAAATATAATCATTTTTATTCCAATAGACTCTATCTTAGAAGGTATCCATTTACCCACAGAAAAACATTAAAAAGATTTATCATTAATAATTTAACTTAGTATAAGAGATATATTCAAAATACAATTAATTCTGATTTTTTCGTCTCTTTCTACACATTTATAATGCTCATAAAGCAATCACTACCCATCTAAGCTCGCTTAGGGATAGTGATTGCAAGCCTAATGAGTGCAACATAACTCGACAGTCAATATCGCTATAGCGATCATTAAGGGAAAACATCCCCTTAGCCTGACCTAAATAGGTTGCTTATTTAAGGACTTTTTCTTGTAAGAGGTAAAGGTTAATACAGAAATGCGTCTAGTGCTTTTTTGGCTAAAAGATTGCTTCGTCGACTTAGCGGTTTGCCACTTTTGACCGACGTTGAAGTAATACAGTCCTCAAAAAACCAGTAAATGGGTGTGTTTAAGAACTTAGCTAATAGCACTAGATAAGTAAGATCTATTTTGTTTAACCCTCGCTCATAGCGTGAGAATTGTTGTTGGCTAACCCCTAGTTTTGCCGCCAATTGGCTACCTGTGTAACCTAACTCTTTACGCCTTTTTTGTATGCGCTTACCTACCAGTGCATTGACATCAATATTTGCACGACGATATTTCACCATGATATTTCAACCTTTTATTATTATGGTAACGTTAGAATCAACGCGCCAGAGCCAGAAAAATACCCTGGAGCAACATGTCCATTGGTTCTCAATTTAGAACTCACTTGTATAGAAACCATTTTGCCTTTAGCGACAAAGATAGCCTCTCCCTCTTCGCCAGATTTATCATTAATATATAAATCAGCATATAAGCTATTGTCATTACGTAGTGGGACTTGACGATTATTCATTCCTGTTGCAACAACCTGTAAAGAGACATCACGATTACACGTCACATTCACAGTTTGAGAACGAACCGCATTGTCTAATTCATTTTCCCCCACATTGCCGTAATCCAACTCAACAGAATGGGCTAACACATCACAATGCCCAACAGGAGGGGGAGCAATTGCACAAATAGAACCCGGTAATAAATAGCCATCTTCAGCAAAACCATAAGCATTTGGCTGATAAAATATACCAACGCACTCTTGTATGGTTGATGTATCAACATATCGATGAATGGCAACTCCTGGGCCATAAGGGAATCCTCCTAATTCTTTCATAACAGCAATACGTAGATCTTCCATTCTTCGATATTTATGCCCATCACTTAAAATAGTTCTGGTCGCTGAACCTCCAGACTGGTTAGGCTGATGACGATGATTTATGGTTATATAACAAGGTTTTTTTTTATAACAAGGATTTAAAGCCGTTGGTGGCTCGGGATCCCAACGCTGGATAATAAAAGTGTAATCAGCCCCTGTCCCCTCATTACCTACTGGTTTTGATTCTGTAATATAAGAAAAAATAGCGGCTATAGAGGAAGCTGGATATATCAACATGCTAGTAAATAAGTAAAAGATTAATTGGCGCTTAAGTATAAGCATATAAACCTCAAGTCAACATTAGTCATAATTTAAATGGAATGTAGCAATGGCGCTAAAAGGCCCCCGTTTTATTGATTGATTAGCAATTGCGGTAGGTTCTGCTTGTATAAAAGCACTAAACCTCAATGTGTTATTAGTTGAAAGTAAAGCCATATTTTTCGATGGCTGATTAATGGGTAAGAGGACTCCATCGCTATCTTCTAGACCAATAGCAATACCAGAGGCTCGACTTATTGGACTCAATGCTAGAAAACCTTTCCCTGCCATCGCCTTATTTTCATCACCTTTAAATGTGATGGAAACTTTGTTATTCATAGAGAGATCGCACTCCGATAGATGGATCTCAAATTGCTGGCTTTTGGTCCTTTCTACTCCATTATAAAAAGCACTATCAGTCACTTTATCCAGCGTGATGACAATAATTTCATCACCGGGTTTTATTACACATGGCTCATCAATTAACTCACCATGAAAACGCATATTAGGATCAGCATTAGCCATAGCTATCACAGCGGCAAAGATTGCAGTACTCAGAGATAATCTTTGTAATATCATCCCGATACTCCTATTGATATTCAGCAAGTAGCGTTGCTGTTGCCTCAAATGCACCTTTTGTTAAGGTACTTCCTGATTTTTTTACAGGCACAGCTAAAATAATCGGCGGTTTATCAGAGGTAATAACAAACCGTTTATTTAAAATAAATGGCTCACTATCTATCGTGAGATGTACGGCTAAATCCGTTATATTGGTTTGTAAAGCAGCCGCATCAAATTGGCTTGCAGAGCCGATAATGGATAAACCTAATGCCCAACCTTTTGCATTTTCTTCACACTGCAACGTGTAATTGACGGTTTTTGTATAATTAATGCCATCGATACGACTCGTTCCCAGTTGGTGACCAAAATTAACATCAATCATGTCATTGTTTTGGATCACACAAGAAGGGGGAATAAATAGTGTGCCAAATAACCTCAAATTATTTTCGCTGTTAGTGATTGTCGCCTTATTTGCCGTCTCATCAGCCATTAATGAAAATGATGAAAGTAACGTTATGAAAAAGAATATCCTCTGTTTATTAAACATTCCCGTTATCTCCTCACTGATATTCCATGCGCAATGTCGCTGTGGTAGAAAAGTCTCCTCCCACAAGAAGAGTAGAAAAATCACGCACAGGCACCGCTTCCAATACAGGGAAATCGGGATAAGTAAAATTAATTGCCTGCCCTAACTTAAGTGGTTTATTTTGATACAAAATACGTATACCTAATCCGGTAATATTGGTCATTAATGCATTGGCATCAAAAAAAGTACCATTCCCCTCGACAGAAAGTTTTAGTGTATTAATGGGCATTTGTTCACAACTTGGATGATAATCAACTAGACGTTTGTAATTTAAGCCATCAACTCGTGTACTTAGCACATCACCGAAATTCACTTCTACCGTTTTGCCCTCATTGATCATGCAAGGAGGGTGAGCGATAACGTACCCTTTTATATTGATAGGGATCGGATAAATAGGTGTAATAGGCGAATTTTGTGATAGTCCCGTACTTGACAAAACCGATGTCACAGCAGTTACATTTGTTGTGATAAAAAAGCTCAATAGTACCAATATTGATACAAGACTATTTTTATTAATCTGCTGTTTCATAAATATACCTATTAATTTCCTTGGTCTGTTTCTATCACCTTACATTCACGACTATCGCAGCTAAATTTCAATCTTGGACGACCACCGTAATCATTGATGTAACTTAATACCGGAGAAGCCCCCAGCGTAGAAACCGTTAAATTGAGTTTTTCCTGCCCTCGAGGCGCTACCATGATAGGGGTAAATCCTTCTAAGCTTTTCCCTTTCAGATCCGTTAGACCATCAACAATAGTGATATAATAGGGTGTGGGATTATGCACAACATAACTCTCCCCCTGCTTTGTTAAGGTAATTTTTTCCTGCCATGGATTACTTAAATCAGTTTGGGTGGCATAAATAGATTTTGGTCGATAGAACAATTTTATCCGCGTTTGTAGTGCAATTTGTAATACGTTGGGTTTATCACTACGTGGAGGGATCTCACGTAAATTAAAATAAAAAACACTCTCTCTATCTTGAGGTAGTTGTGCAATATCAGGTAATGATTGCACTTTCACTTGGCTCTTATTCCCAGGTTCAATACGCTGAATAGGAGGTAATACAATAAGAGGTGTTTCTATTTTTTCTCCTTGCTCGTTCTCTAGCCAACCTTGAGCTAAATAAGGTAATTCTTTGTTTTGATTACTTATACTCAGACTTACTGATTTATCAGCACCATTAAAAATAATACGTGTACGATCTAAAGCGATTGTCGCACCAACTTGCGACGTAAACACCATTCCAGTTAATAAGGTGGTAGTTACCATAAATAAATGTTTAGATGCCATCATCTTTAATTACTCTTCTCTCTATTAATCAATTATTGTTATTACTTAGCGTTATTTACTAAGAAATGAATGTTGAGGTAATGCTTGCGTTTTATCTGTTTCCAGGAATGATGTTGAAATAGTCGGTTTTCTTTGAAAGCAAGTTAAAAGCAGTGATGTGATCAGTTGTGTATCCGCCAATTTAGGAATGGATAATTGGCATTGGTTTTTACCATCCCAATGTACATATAAGACATCGCCTGAATTAATACCGCTTAAATAAACCTTTCCACCGTCGTTAAAAACACCTAATTCTCGACCATTAAGCGTTGTTACTGTCGCTGCAAATGGCGGAACGCCTCCTTCAGCCAACTGTACTGTTGCCATCGCTTTGTGTCCGGCAATCACATCAAATTGACGATAGCCAATAGCGCCTTCAGTCAAAGTTAATTGATGAATAGAACGTAGTGCTTCAACATTGTCTGGTAGCTGTTTAAGATCGATAGAAGCACTGCCTCGATAATAGTGATTAATATCGGGGATCACCGCCTTGCCAAAAATATTGGTATGAGATATGGCACTAAGACTTTTTACCGGGACATCGGAAACACCTTGAGTATCAATTAACAAACGGGTTGCCCCCGGCATATTGCTACGGTGAAAATCCCCGCCTTTAGTTGTTAATGTTGCCCCACCTTGGAAAGATAAAGATGCCGAAGTATAGTCGCCGTTAATATGACTGGCTGAAGCCGTTACTAAAGCAACATCACCATAATGTGTAAAGAAACCATCCGCCGATGGTTTACCTCGACTACTAACTCCTGCACTTAGACGATAATTATTGTTATCATCAATGCGATCGAAATAGCTGACATTATGTGAGTTGCCTTCTTTATTTATGACCGAGTTATAACTCATCGTTGCTCTATCACGCCAAGGCAAATTAATGTTGAAATACACGCCGTTGTCATGATTGCCATTAAAACGATTACGATAAGCGGATAAGCTAATGTTAATGTTTTTAAACTTTCCGATAGCGAGATACTTTGATAAAGAGAAGTTGTAATAGTCGTTATTCGGTCTATCCCAATACCTTTGATGGTTATAATTTATATAGGTACTAAGTCCCCATTGAGGAAATTGTTTACTCAGTGTAAGGGTATAAAGCTCTTTATTATTTTCTTGTGCGCCATAGCGATAACGCCTATCTAAATATTGATCCATACTCATAAAATGACGATCAGAGAATCGATAGCCTGCAAAAGTGATTTGCCCATCTATAGATTCAAAACGCTTTGAATAGCTAATTCGATATGAACTGCCATGATAGTGTTTATTCTCATTAGCGAAGGTTGCCCATGAATGAGTCGTATCAAAAGAGATAGCACCTAACATCATTAGATCTCGTCCAAAACCTAGCGAGGCCGAGTTATAATCCTTAGAAACTAAAGTGCCACCAAAAAGAGACCAACCATTATTCACTCCCCAAGAAAACTCTCCCATTGCAAAAATAGGCCCTTCAGTTTTATGATCTAATCGAGAAGGCTTACCCGCAGATACTTTATATTGAAGGCGTCCCGGTCTTGTAAGATAAGGAATATTGGCTGTATCAATTTGGTATTCTTGTATTGTTCCGTCCTGCTCTTCAATACGAACATCCAAGCGTCCACTTACCGCATCATGCAGATCTTGAATACGAAATGGCCCAATTTGTGTCTCATAGATAATCCGTCCTTGTTGACTCACGGTGACTTTTGCATTCGTTTTTGCAACTCCCGTGATCTCTGGTGCATAACCTCGTAAATTAGGGGGCAACATTTGCTCATCCGTAAGTAAACTTATTCCCGTAAAACGGAAATTATCTAATAGGTTTGAACGTAAGTAAGTCTCCCCCATGACTAAACGGGCGCCCCATTTCGTTATCGCTCGATAAAGATAGAATTGATCCCAATTCCAGTGATTTTCTGTGCTATGCAATACACCAGTAGTGTGCTCATAACTTGCTTGCCAATCTGCCCGAAAACGCCAAACACCTAAATTTGCCCCCGCCGTACCATTTGCGGTGATCTGCTGTTTCTGCTTGCCATCACTAGGCGCTCTGACATTGGCATTAACGTTATAGTCAAACAATAATCCAGCAATACCTTCATCCCAAAAAGAAGGCGATTCCCAATTCGGTGATGAATACTCTAGATAAGCTTGAGGAAGAGTAATAAAAAAAACCCCACTACCTAAATCTGTCCTCAGGCTCATACCTGGTAACGATGCCCCATTAAGGCAATTACCCTTATCTTTCCAAGTTAACTTTTTTAACCATTCTGGTCTGAGTGCAAACTGCTTAACTAATATGGGTGAGATACAAGGTTCGCTTGCCTTGGGATCATCTTTGGGCACAATATAGTCAACACGATAAGTTCCACTTAATTCATTGTTATTAATATTAATAATTAACTCATACTTGCCAGGAGTAATATATCCCGCTCGGGAAAAGCTTGATAAATCAATATTTCCTCGATCTTTTAAGTCAAGAATATCTGAGTTAAATTCAATATCTTTGCTAACAGCAAATGACTCGCTGGCAATACTTGCCATCCCTATAATCACGAAATAGATCAGTGTGGTAGCAGAACGACCTCTGCACTGCTTACTTTTATGTTTAACATTTAAATCAATCGTCTTGCATAATTTAGCCATAAGTAAACCTAACTAATCCATTTAGTGATATTCGAGCCCAAAACAGTCAATTATCGGTAATGCCCCTACGGATGAAATATCACTATGTTTGATAATCCTTTTGTATTTATAAAAAGAGCGCGTTTTACTATTACTCACCATCGATATCTAGCGCGATGACAAAAGTGTCCTAACGATAAGAAAGCTCATCAGTTAACAAAGCCTTGTATATCCTTATACAAAGCTTTATTTGACGACTATTATTGATAAGATAAAGCAAAAGTGGCTATTGCTGTAAAATCACCAGGAATAGCAGCTTTTGAGGAAGATCCTTGTAAATAAGCGGCAAAATTTAAGTCATTGTTACCGTCATTCAATGTTTGGGCGGCACTTGCTTGACCTAATTTGATTTGTTCACCACCTGCATTGGTGATAACAACAGCTGCATTTTTGGCGATCCCTTCAATACCTAAAGCCCCCTCTAAAACATCAGGAGCTTCAGCACCGGTAAAGGTTGTTTTGACTGTTTTATATGTCTCAGTAGAACACTGTAATAATTTGATTTTAAACATTTTTGACGCACTACGGCCACCGTCCTTCAGTGCGCTAGATGACACTTGACCTAATGGAATACGTTGAGCACCTGAATCAGGATCGATAGAACAAGGAGCATCAATAATTGAACCATAGAATTCAACAGTACCATGCCCCTGATCTGCCGCTAATGCAGAGCCCGCAATGATAGATAAGCCTAACCCTAAAACTAAATGCAGTTTTTTTAATTTCATTTTGTTTTCCTAAAATATAAAAGTTAAATAAAGTATAAAAGCAACAACATTCAATTAAGAAAAATAATCCCATACAGGCGATACACTTCTCTTTTATGAATAAGATACGCAATGAATTTGGTATATCTTGATATATTGTAAAAATTAATCTCTATAATTAATCATCAATACATAAAATAAATAATAATTAACAACCGAAATTAGATAACGCTCATATCAAGTTGGGTTTATTATTCTCTGCCACTTTATTTAAGTCAAACCTGATAAATTTAATTAAATATATATTTATTAATACACTGATATTAATTGGATTTTTTTTCATCTTACGCAAATTATAATTACCCCCAAAATAAGTAATTAGATAAAAAAACCAAAAATAGCATCATAAAAAGAATATTTATAGACTTTTAAATACAAAATACTTAGATATAAAGTGTAAAAAATTGAAGGAAATATATTTTTATAAATAGAAATAAATTTTATTATTTTAATATTATAACAAAAAAACAAATAACCATAAATTTACATATAAGTACAAAAAAGATACAATATTATAACTTTTATTATTCAATAACAATGATTTTTCAGAATAAAAAACCAATAAATTATTTTTAATGGATTTTAAAACTAAAAGGTTATTTTGAAATATTGCGGTTAAATTTAACAGTATGAAAAACAAGAAATTAATTGGAAAATTGAAAGCATTAACTTACTAAGAAATAGACATAATAAAATTAAATAATGCTGTAACCAAATAATAAAAAAGAACTATATAGAAATTAAACCTTCATAATGGAATATTTTCTGATTAGACAGAATTAATATCATTACATTGTATTAACAAAACAACTTTTTAAGATAAAAATTAAAAACTAAAATTGTAAAAAAAAACACAAAAAGTATTTCAATTTGTAAGATATGTTTATTTTTTATTTACTCAAAAAATCATAATTTAAATTTTACTTTTTTTATTTTTTCAATAAGAACTTTAAACTTTATTAAAAAAAATAAACAAATTAAGAATATGCCCCATTCATTCTGTTTGTATAAAAACAGATACATTTAAATCGTTAATCAGAGAAATTTAATTTTAGTAAATAAAGTATATTATCTTTTATTCACACTATTATTCATATCAACTTTAATGAGAAGATTATCTTAATCACAGTTGCAGAATTTTATTTAGTTTAGATACCATTACGATTAAGATGAATGTTAAAAATTCACCATGGAGATCAGGATTTCATTATGGAACTTACCTTTTTAGGCACTAATGCAGGCGTACCTTCTAAAGATCGCAACGTCACCAGTATGGTGCTTGATTTACAAAATAAACAAAAAAGTCTGTGGATGTTCGATTGTGGAGAGGCGACCCAGCATCAGATCTTACATAGCCATGTAAAGCTATCACGCATTAATAAGATTTTTATTACCCATTTACATGGTGATCATATTTTTGGTTTACCCGGACTACTCTGTAGCCGTTCAATGGGGGGCACAGAAAACCCGTTAACCATTTATGGGCCTACAGGCATTAAGGCATTTATAGAAACAGCCCTTACATTAAGCCAATCTTATCTCACTTACCCTTTAGATATTATTGAAATAGAACAAGATGGTTTTCTTTTTGAAGAAGAAGGTATACGCGTAAGTTGTGGCGCATTATCACATCCTGTCCCCTGCTTTGGTTATCGTCTAGAAGAAGACAATAAACCAGGTAAACTCAATGCTGACAAGCTAGAGGCAGAGAATATCCCTAGAGGCCCTTGGTATAAATTATTAAAACAAGGGAAAACCGTTACACTACCTGATGGACGGATCATAGATGGAAAAGATTATCTAAGCACAGAGATCAAAGGCCGTTGTATTGTGATTTTTGGCGATACACAACCAACGCCTAATGCAGTTAAACTCGCTGAGAATGCCGATGTTATTGTCCATGAAGCAACCTTTAAACATGACATGGCTGATAAAGCCAATAGTCGTGGACATTCAAGTACCATACAGGCAGCTGAGTTAGCCAAAAAGGCGAATGCTAAGCGACTAATTATTACCCATATCAGTAGTCGCTATTCACCTAAAGAAACCCCCGAACTATTAGCGGAATGTCATACTATATTTGACAATACACAAATCGCCAGTGATTTTGAGACATTCAAACTTTAACTAATACTAAATCAAAATAGAGCAACGATAGCGACTCTTGAGATAGTATTAATCGTTGCTTTTATTCTTTCACAGGATATTGCTACTCAGCAGTCGGAATGAAATCGTGTTTGATCTTACCGTCTTGCAAAATGAAATTGACTTTACCATCCCAAAATTCGGCTAAAAAAACATCTTCTGGGTTATCTATATGCTGTTTTTTCATCTCTTCGTTTAACCAATTTTCATCTCGTTCTATCTGCTCAAGTTCAGAAGTTCGGATAACACCATCTTTCATAATAATGATAGAGGGCATTTTAGCACCATCACACACCACCGTTATTTGTCCATCAGGTTCAATTTGAGCATAATTAACTTCTTGAAAAGAATGAATTCCTTGGGCATGTAACCTAGAAGTGATATTAAGAATATCAATCTTATTTTTCTTCTCAGTAATGTTTTCCATAATAAATCTTCCCTTTTTAATAATCGGGATCGGATTACCTATCGCTACTGCTCGGAAAAAATTAAATTTTTTACTGATATAATTGAGAAAAGAAATAAAAAATACACCAATCAAAAAGACAATAACATATTGGTAAAGCGGGATTGCATCTGTGTAAATAACCCCTCCCATAATCCCCCCTAAAACAAAATTACCAATAAAATCAATGGGAGTTAGTTGAGAGAGTTGTGTCTTCCCTGAAATATTCATATGAGCCAAAATTATTGTAAAACCAATAATAAACTTGATAACCACAAGCAGATAATATTCCATTTCTTAAGCACCTTTGCAAAACGATTCACACTGTAATTATAAAGCATAAAACATACCATTGAGAGAAATCTGACAGATATTAACCTTACAAATCTAATATATTTGACTAGTGGTAATCACTTAATATACTTAACCTTGTTGATTTTCAGACTCTCACTATACTTATTTTATTGGGAGTTAAGATAATATATAAAATATCAACTCAATAACCTCTCGCTTTTAATACTAGTTATGCGAGATATCATCGATATGTTTTGGATACATTCTCTGGAGAGAAACATGAACAAAAAATTACTGGCATCTTTAATTCTAGCAGGTCTTGTTACCATTACAGCAGGTTGTGATGATTCATCGAAAAAAGTGGATGAAGGTATTGATAAAGCAAAAGAGACAGCAACCCAAGTAAATGAAACGGCTCAAGACAAAGCAAAAGAATTAACAGATCAAGCTAAAGAAAAAGCCGCTGATTTAAAAGAGAGTGCATCAGCGACAGCTGACGAATTAAAACAAGATGCGGCCAAGCTAAAAGAGCAAGCTGAAGATAAAGCTGCAGAGCTTAAAGCACAAGCCGATCAAAAAACCGATGCATTAAAAGAGAGCATTGCACAAAAAACAGATGAACTAAAAGATTCTGCAAGTGCAAAAGCAGATGAAATCAAACAAAGTTTAAATAATGAAAGTGACAAACTGGCTGGTAAAGCAGAAGAAGTGAAACAAAACGCTAATACCACTGCAGATAACTTAAAACAAAATGCTAGCGACAAAGCAGCGCAACTAAAAGAAGATGCGGCTAAAACCAGTGATGATGTAAAACAGCAAGCGCAAGATACTAAAGATAAAGCGCTTGATAAAGCCGATGAGCTCAACGATCAAGCAAAGCAAAAAATTGATTCTCTAAAGGCTGACAATAAATAATTTCATTTCAGAAATTTTGATGTTGAAAAAGCCAGTAATATTTTACTGGCTTTTTTTGTGCAAAAAACAAACAGGAGTTGATCGATTAAGCAAAAAATGTAACCATACTATCCTTTTTTCAACAGGAGAAACCTATTAAAGCGTCAAGACGCTGACTAAAAACATATGATAATGAATTGATTTAATTGTAATTTTCTTCACCTTACGGAAAAATATAATTTATTTCCGTTCTTTTATAAAGCTTCAAGATCATCTGATGTTTTATTCAAATTTTCTTACAAACTTTTCTTTCCTAGCGATACCACTAACATGCTAGATTGCAATATCGAAAAGTCTTGTCTAAGAAAAATAACAAAAATAGGTTAACTATGAGCCAACAAAATGAAATCACACCAAAAAAAATTAGGATGAAAATTAATCCTCCCGTATTTTACACCTCCGCAATACTTATTATGCTCGTCGTAGGGTTTTCAGCGCTATTTCCTGAACTCGCTAATGACAAGCTAGGGCACCTTCAGGAAAACCTTTTCACCAACGCGAGCTGGTTTTATATTTTAGCCGTAGCATTGGTTTTGCTGAGTGTGACTTATTTAGGGCTATCGCGCTTTGGCGAAATAAAATTAGGCCCTGATCATGCTCGTCCACATTTTAGCTATTTTGCTTGGTTCGCGATGCTGTTTTCAGCAGGTATGGGTATTGGGCTGATGTTCTTTGGTGTCGCAGAACCCGTTATGCACTATTTAATGCCACCCACAGGGGATGCGCAGACGATTGAAGCCGCCAAAGAAGCTATGCGTTTGACTTTTTTCCACTGGGGATTACATGCTTGGGCTATTTACGCCATCGTGGCATTAATTCTAGCGTTTTTTAGCTACCGCCATGGTTTGCCATTAACGTTACGTTCCGCCCTTTATCCTATCATTGGCGACCGTATTTATGGCCCTATTGGGCATGCGGTAGATATTTTTGCTGTGATGGGCACCGTATTTGGTGTCGCAACTTCACTGGGTTTTGGTGTTCTACAAGTTAATGCCGGTTTAAACCATCTATTCGATATTCCAATTAATCCAACCGTGCAAGTGGTTTTAATTGTTGTTATCACCGGGCTTGCTACTATTTCGGTTGTCTCTGGATTAGAAAAAGGTATCCGTTTTTTATCCGAGCTTAACCTTGGTTTAGCCGTTATTCTTCTTTTATTAGTCATTATTCTTGGCCCTACTGTATTGATTTTAAAATCGTTTGTTGAAAATACAGGGGGCTATTTATCAGAAATAGTGAGTAAAACGTTTAATCTTTATGCCTACGAGCCAAAATCAAGTGATTGGTTAGGTGGATGGACACTGCTTTATTGGGGCTGGTGGTTATCGTGGTCGCCTTTTGTCGGTATGTTTATTGCACGGATTTCCCGTGGTCGTACTATTCGTGAGTTTGTTGTCGGCGTACTCTTTGTTCCAGCTGGCTTTACCTTACTTTGGATGACCGTCTTTGGTAATACCGCTATCTATTTAATTAAAGATAAAGGTGCAGAAGTTCTTGCGAATATAGTACAACAAGATGTGTCATTAGCACTGTTTGAATTCTTAAATTATTTTCCATTCTCATCAGTGCTTTCCTTTGTCGCAATGCTGATGGTCATTGTCTTTTTTGTCACCTCAGCAGACTCCGGTGCAATGGTGGTTGATACCCTAGCGTCAGGAGGAGATTCAGAAACCCCTGTATGGCAACGTATCTTCTGGGCTGCATTAATGGGTATTTCAGCCATTACCTTGTTATTGGCAGGAGGCTTATCAGCATTACAAACTGTCACCATTGCCAGTGCGTTACCATTTGCCATCGTGCTATTGGCATCAATTTATGGATTAATTAAGGCATTGCGAGTGGATGTTTATAAGCGAGATAGCCAACAGATGACGACTATCGCCCCACCGGCTAGCCGTAATCCTATTCCTTGGCAACGTCGATTAAGAAATATTGCTTATTTTCCTAAACGTTCACATGTAAAACGTTTTATGGAAGAAGTCGTTAATCCTTCCATGGAAATGGTGTCGGCTGAATTAAGCAAACAAGGTATTCAATGCTATATCCATGACGAAGAAGAAGATCGCATCGGCTTTGAAGTGGACTTAGGTGAGGATATGAACTTCTTTTATGAAGTACGATTACGATTCTATACTCAACCCGCTTTCGCGCTAGCAGGCTTAACAGATGAAGAAAAAGATGAAGAGCATAAATACTATCGCGCTGAAATTCATCTCAAAGAAGGTGGGCAAGATTACGATGTCATGGGCTGGACAAAAGAACAAATTATTCATGACATTCTCGATCAGTATGAAAAACATATTCACTTCTTACACGTATTAGGTAAAAGGTAATTTCACCTATTACATAAAAACAAAAGAGATGATGGTATAACATCATCTCTTTTTTCTTGGTGCACACATGTTATTTTTCAGTTGAATGACTATTTTCTGGATTTAACGCTATCAGTTCTTTCAGTAAGATAGACAAATGTTGCAGTTTTTCTGTAGAAAACTTTTGTTCGAGTAATTGGTACCCTTCTTCTATCTTAGGCTGGATTTTATCATATAAATTTTGCCCATTGGTTGATAGAGAAACGAATAATTTACGTTGATCACTCACTGGTTTTAATCGACAAATTAGCTCATCTCTTTCCATTCTAATCAAAATACCTGTCAAACTTGGACGCAGGATACAGGTTTTTTGTGCTAATTCGTGAAAATCGATAGAGCGCTTATCAGCAAGAACTCGGATGATCCGCCACTGCTGCTCTGTCAGATTATGCTCTTTAAGAACGGGGCGAAAAAATCCCATCGCAGATTCCCGTGCTTGCAATAGCGCGATTGTTAATGACTCATGCATAATCAGAAGCTCTTTATTGATAGACAAATTGATGAAAAATCACTCAATCTAGCCGGTGAAAATTATAACTCGTTATAGTTATAAATGAATAATATTCTAAGAATAGACTTTTTATTACAATTAATCATATTAACAAATAAATAAACTTGACTCAATTTCTAACATTTTAGGCTATTTTAGCAATTGATGACCTTAGTACTTTTCTCAGACAAAACGCGTAATATCCCCAAAAAATAACAGGATAATATGTGTCATTTCGTGTTATTTATCAGCAAACTAGGCTAAATCACCTGATTTACCTATCGCTTTTCTTGACTTATTAGGAATAATAACAACCAGCGATAAGGTTGTCTCACGACTTTTTGAGATAAAGTTAACAGGTTGTAACAAAGAAAGATTGATCTCTTGGCTAATGCGAGGTAGCGTTACGGCTTTAAATTCACACAGCAAAGAAATCAGCAAGATCATTACAACTTTGTGAAGCGGCACTAGTTAGATAAATTCTGATTTTCTAACTAATGATTATTTTAAGTGAAGACGCCCACAGATGAGAAGTCTGGCAGTAGGAGTAAAAAATGTCTGATGAAAAACAGGCTAACCCACTTTTTCGGGATGCAATGGCAAGCTTAGGTGCTGCCGTTAATATTGTCGCAACTAATGGTGATGCAGGATGCTGTGGTTTAACAGCAACAGCAGTATGTTCAGTTACCGATACTCCACCGACAGTGATGATTTGCATCAATAGTAAAAGCCAAATGAATAGTACGTTTCAAGAAAATGGCAAATTAAGTATCAATATTTTAAATCATGAACAAGAAGAGATGGCTTGCCATTTTGCCGGTATGACAGGTCTGGCAATGGCTGATCGCTTTACCCAACCAGGATGGCAATATGGCGCATTGCAGCAACCGATATTAACCAATGCACTCGCTAGCCTAGAAGGTGATATTTACGATGTACGCCAAGTAGGTACTCACTTTGTTTATATGGCTGAGATAAAAAATATTGCGGTTCGAGAAGATGGCGATGGCTTAATTTATTTTAAGCGTCACTTCCATCCCGTTAAACATAAATTAGTCACAACCACCGCTTAATTAGCTAATATTAAAAACAAAAACGCACTTTATTATTTTGAAGAGGGTATCAATTTAAATCCTTCATTATTAATAAAGGCGTTTTTATTACCTTTGTTAAATTTTAAATAATTACCCGCACTTCATGCATATTTATTTCATTTTATCCTAAAGTAGAGCCATCAGCGTTTTATTAAACTATTTTTAACATCTGTTTGTTATAAAAGAAATTATTAAAATTATAAGAAAACTTTTTCTTTAGAAAATCAATTAGTCACGATATAAATATCCCTTCCACTCTATTTTTATGCTTATATTTTATCAGCTTTATTAAGCTTAAAATATAAACAAAACAGGCTCTTTTTGGTGATTATTTATACCAAAGATCAATTAAATCGCTTTAATTGAAAATAAATTAATGACTATTTTTTTCAATCTGGTATTAATCTTACTAACAGTGTGATCAACCTTTGAGAAGTCATTCTATCAATATATTAGTCTACCGGACTTACTGATCACCATCTTAAATTTGCAAACATCACTCTAAATACAACAGATAATGTTATCAGGGTGTAACATTCATCGTGAATTTGAGTAAATAGCATCGTTGTTGAAAATAAATAATAATTAGGGGCATTAAAGATATGGATAAACCCGCTAAAGTCGGTTTATTACAACAGCCTAAACCATTCTTTATGATTTTCTTTGTGGAATTATGGGAACGTTTTGGTTACTACGGCGTACAAGGTATTCTTGCCGTTTATTTTGTTAGTAAACTCGGATTCTCTCAAGAACAAGCTTTTATTACTTTTGGTGCATTCTCCGCATTAGTTTATGGGCTTATTTCTATTGGTGGTTATGTTGGTGACCATCTATTAGGTACTAAACGAACCATTGTTTTAGGGGCTATCGTATTGGCTATCGGTTATTTTATGACCGGCATGTCAATTATGTATCCTAATTTAATCTTTTATGCTTTAGCCACTATCGCAGTAGGTAACGGTTTATTTAAAGCAAACCCAGCAAGCCTATTAGCTAAATGCTATAAACCTAAAGATCCCCGTCTTGATGGTGCATTTACACTATTTTATATGTCGATTAATGTTGGTTCATTAATCTCCTTATCTATTGCCCCCGTTCTTGCCGATCGCTACGGCTATGCACTGACTTATAATATTTGTGGTATCGGCTTAATAATGGCCATATTGGTCTATTTTTTCTGCCGTAAAATGGTCGTGAATATTGGTTCTGAGCCAGATCACCTGCCAATGAATTTCAACAAACTGCTATTAGTTATTGCAGGCTCTGTCGCTATGGTCTTTATTTGTGCATGGTTGTTGCACAATGTGATGATTGCTAACATCGTTTTAATCAGCTTGTCTATTGTTGTGGTTATCATTTATTTTCGTGAAGCCTTTAAACAAAAAGACAGAGTGGCACGTAATAAAATGTATGTTGCATTTGTTCTGATGTTAGAAGCTGTTATTTTCTATATTCTCTACGCTCAGATGCCAACCTCACTTAACTTCTTTGCTATCCATAATGTTCACCATACCCTGTTAGGCTTTGATATTAACCCGGTGAGTTTCCAAGCATTAAATCCATTTTGGATCATTATTGCCAGCCCTATCTTAGCAATGGCTTATAGCCATTTTGGCGCGAAAGGCAAAGATTTATCCATGCCGGCAAAATTTACCACAGGTATGCTTTTATGCTCATTAGGCTTCCTAACCGCTGCCGCTTCAGGTATGTGGTTTGCTGATGCTCAAGGCTTAACATCACCTTGGTTTGTTGTACTGATTTATCTCTTCCAAAGTCTAGGGGAATTGATGATCAGTGCATTAGGCTTAGCGATGATTGCCGCTTTCGTACCGCAATATATGATGGGCTTTATTTTAGGTATGTGGTTCTTAACACAAGCGACGGCTTACCTGTTAGGAGGCCATGTAGCAACCTTTACCGCCCCACCTGAAGGTATTACCGATCCACTACAAACACTGCCTATTTATACTGATGTGTTTGGCAAAATCGGTATCGTTACCTTAGTGGTTGGCTTGATTATGTGGGCAACAGTACCTTTACTAAACCGCATGATGAAAGAAGAGAGTAAAATGATTAAGTAAATAAGCAAACACCTTTGCTTATCACAGACAAAGCGCCTAGAAAGGCGCTTTTTTTTATCTCTTATAAAAACGCTTAGCGATTAAATCTTCTACAACCTTAATCTTTTATTATTTATGATTAGTGATCTTCTCTTTTTTTCTTTTTTCTGGTTTTAATCTATCTTATAAATAGTACCTTTAATTGAAACTGACAATATTTAGCATTGTCTAATAATCAATATTCATGATTAAAAACCAATGATTGGTAATAGGAGCAGATATTAATGAATGATAAAAATAAACTAGCAGCCGCATTATTAGCTATTTTTCTTGGTGGGCTAGGAATACATAAATTCTATCTTCGTAAAGTAGGAATGGGGATTTTATATCTCATTTTTTGCTGGACGGGGATACCCGCTATTATCGGTTTTATTGAAGGAATTTATTATCTGTGTATTTCAGACCAAACCTTTAATGACAAATATAACCGAAACTAAATAGCCCAATACCATCGTACCTAGTGCTAACAACCAACAAAAAACCCGCATACTAAGCGGGTTTTTTAGGTGTATTACAATAAAATTGTATTACAGAACATCAATCGCATTTAGCTCTTTAAATGCTTGTTCTAAACGAACAACCATTGATGTTTGACCATGACGTAACCAGTTACGTGGATCATAGTATTTCTTGTTAGGTTTATCAGCGCCTTCTGGATTACCTAATTGGCTTTGTAAATAGCCTTCGTTCTTTTTGTAGAACTGTAAGATACCATCCCAAGTTGCCCATTGAGTATCGGTATCGATATTCATTTTCACAACACCGTAGCTTACAGCTTCTTTGATTTCTTCTGCAGATGAACCAGAACCACCGTGGAAAACAAAGTTTAAGCTATTGTGTGGCAGATTGTATTTCTCTGACACATAGTCTTGTGAGTTACGAAGAATTTTTGGTGTTAATTGAACGTTACCTGGTTTATAAACGCCGTGAACATTACCAAATGATGCAGCGATAGTGAAACGTGGGCTGATAGCATTTAGTTTTTCATAAGCGTAAGCAACGTCTTCAGGTTGGGTATATAGCGCAGAGCTATCCATACCTGTGTTATCAACGCCATCTTCTTCACCACCAGTACAGCCTAATTCGATTTCTAAAGTCATATCGATTTTAGCCATACGCGCTAAATATTTAGAACAGATTTCAATATTTTCTTCTAATGACTCTTCTGATAAATCAATCATATGAGAAGAGAATAGTGGTTTACCTGTTTTCGCATAGTGTTTTTCACCTGCATCTAACAGACCATCAATCCAAGGTAACAGTTTTTTCGCACAGTGGTCAGTGTGTAAAATAACAGGAACACCGTAGTATTCTGCCATTTGGTGTACATGGTGAGCACCAGAAATAGCCCCTAGGATAGCCGCTTGTTGTGGCGCTTCAGCTTTAAGACCTTTACCTGCGATAAATGCAGCACCACCATTAGAGAATTGAACAATAACAGGAGAACGCACTTTCGCAGCTGCTTCTAATACAGCATTAATTGAGTCTGTACCTACGCAGTTAACTGCAGGCAGAGCAAAATTATTTTCTTTTGCTACTGCAAATACTTTTTGTACATCATCACCAGTGATGACACCCGGTTTTACGAAATCAAAAACTTTAGACATGTAATAAGATCCTATATTTGGAACAGGCAGAGTTTTACACTCTACCTGTATGAGCGTGACTTAATTACTGTTTAGCGCGTTCTTCCAGCATAGCAACCGCAGGAAGCTTTTTACCTTCTACGAATTCTAAGAAAGCACCACCACCGGTTGAAATGTAAGAGATTTTATCTGCGATATCAAATAAATCGATAGCCGCTAATGTATCACCACCGCCAGCGATAGAGAAAGCATCACTATCAGCAATCGCTTTAGCAATCACTTCAGTACCTTTACGGAAGTTAGGGAATTCAAAGACACCCACAGGGCCATTCCACAGAATGGTTTTGGCGTTTTTCAGGATTTCAGCTAAACGTTCAGCCGTCACATCACCGATATCTAATACTTGTTCATCATCTTTGATGTCATTTGCTGATTTCAATACAGCTGGCGCTGTTTCTGAGAATTCTGTCGCGACACGGACATCTGTTGGTACTGGAATATCGCATTTTTCCATTAATTTTTTCGCATCGTCAACAAGGTCTGCTTCATATAATGAACGACCTACAGAATGACCTTCTGCTGCGATAAAGGTGTTAGCAATACCACCACCAACGATTAATTGGTCAGCAATTTTTGATAATGAATCTAAAACTGTTAATTTAGTAGATACTTTAGAGCCACCAACGATAGCCACCATTGGACGCTCTGGTTTATCTAATGCTTTGCCTAATGCTTCAAGCTCTGCTGATAACAGAGGACCCGCGCAAGCGATATCCGCAAACTTAGCAACACCGTGTGTTGACGCTTGAGCACGGTGAGCCGTACCGAATGCATCCATGACAAAGACATCACATAATGCAGCATATTGTTTAGACAGCGTTTCGTCGTCTTTCTTTTCGCCTTTATTAAAACGAACGTTTTCAAGTACAACTAATTCACCTGCATTAACATCAACACCGTTTAAATAGTCTTTTGCTAGGCTAACGGGTGCAGATAATTTCTCTTTCAGATAGTCAACAACTGGTTTTAAAGAGAACTCTTCGTTGTACTCACCTTCAGTAGGACGGCCTAAGTGTGAAGTTACCATAACTTTAGCGCCTTGTTTTAAAGCCGCTTCAATAGTCGGTAATGAAGCACGAATACGTGCATCTGAAGTTACTTTTCCATCTTTCACTGGAACGTTCAGGTCAGCACGAATTAGTACTCGTTTACCGGCCAGGTCTAAATCGGTCATCTTAATTACAGACATGATGAATCCTCTCATTGATTCTCTAAAATTTAGTAATCTTCTGTTCAGTACCGCGCATTATCACATAATGTGCTATTGCTGAGTACCGTCATTAATACATGATTATTTAAAACCAGTTGCAGCCATAGCTAACGTCGTATCAAGCATTCGGTTAGCAAAGCCCCATTCATTATCACACCAGACTAACGTTTTAATCAGATGCTGCCCACTGACTCTTGTTTGTGTACCATCAACAATGGCACTATGAGGATCGTGGTTAAAATCTGTTGAGACTAATGGCAATTCTGTGTAATCCACTATACCACGAAATGCGCCAGTTGCTGATTTTTGAATTAACTTATTGACATCTAACACATTTACAGCATTTTTTACCGTGACACTTAAATCAATTGCTGTCACATTAATTGTAGGAACTCGTACAGAAATTGCCTCGAAATGATCTTTAAATTTCGGGAAAATCCGTGTAATACCGGCAGCTAATTTGGTATCAACCGGAATAATCGATTGTCCTGCGGCTCGTGTACGACGTAAATCTTTATGATATGCATCAATAACAGGTTGATCATTCATCGCAGCATGGATTGTCGTCACTGTACCTGACTCTATACCAAAAGCATCATCCATCATTTTAATAATCGGGATAATACAATTTGTGGTACAAGAGGCATTAGAGACGATGCGGTGCTGTTTTTTCAGTTCATGTTGATTAACACCGAATACCACCGTAGCATCAAGATCTATCGTTCCCGGATGAGAAAAGAGCACTTTCTTTGCCCCTTGTGCAATATGCGCCTCACCATCGGCACGAGATCCATAAACGCCACTACAATCAAGTACCACATCAATACCTAACTCACCCCAAGGTAAGTCTGCAATATCGGCATGATGGAAAAGACGGATTGCATCATCACCCACTTGCAATAAGTCATTATTAACACGAATATCCCAAGCAAAGCGACCATGGCTTGAGTCATATTTAAGCAAATGAGCAATACCTGTCGCATCAGCCAATTCATTTATTGCAACAACGCTTATTTCAGCCCGCTTTCCAGATTCATAAAGCGCTCTTAACACATTACGCCCTATTCGACCAAAACCGTTAATAGCAACTCTAATTGTCATGTAACTTCCTTGATAACTCGTAATTACGCAACCGCCTAGAATAATCGAGCAATTGACTAATCAACAACGATAAATCAAGTAAAACTAAAAAATGTGCGGTCACCGACATTTTTAGCACAACTGAAACGGTTCAGCTTATTGGTATTCAGATTACGAGAAATGAGAGAAAATCGCAATAGCAAAAAAAGGGGGAAGCATAAAAAAAGAGCACATCTGAGAAATTATTCCCAAAAATGTGCTCTTGTTAACATTTATTGATTATTTAAGTAGAGTTTTTGCCTGTGTAACCACATTTTCAACAGTAAAACCAAACTCAGCAAACAGTTCGTTTGCAGGAGCAGATTCACCGAAGCTATGCATACCGACAATCACACCATCAAGACCAACATATTTAAACCAGTAATCCGCGATACCCGCTTCAATAGCAACACGAGCTTTAACCGCTGCAGGTAATACTGCTTCACGATAATCAGCATCTTGTTTATCAAATGCATCTGTTGCTGGCATTGAAACCACACGGACTTTACGGCCTTCTGCTGTTAATTGATCGTAAGCATTAACAGCTAATTCAACTTCAGAACCCGTAGCAATAAAGATAAGTTCAGGTGTACCGTCACAATCTTTCAGGATATAACCACCCTTCTCGATATTAGCCAGTTGCTCTGGAGTACGTGGCTGTTGAGCAAGGTTTTGACGAGAGAAGATGAGCGCGGTTGGACCATCTTTACGCTCAACAGCGTATTTCCATGCTACTGCTGACTCAACTTGGTCACATGGGCGCCATGTACTCATATTTGGTGTTACACGCAGACTTGCCATTTGCTCAACAGGTTGGTGAGTAGGACCATCTTCACCTAAACCGATAGAGTCATGGGTATAAACAAAGATACTGCGGATTTTCATCAGTGCAGCCATACGTACCGCATTACGTGCATATTCCATAAACATCAGGAAGGTAGCGCCGTAAGGAACAAAACCACCGTGTAATGCAATACCATTCATAATGGCAGACATACCGAATTCGCGAACACCATAATGGATGTAGTTACCGGCTTTATCTTCATTTAATGCTTTAGAGCCAGACCACATAGTTAAGTTACTTGGTGCAAGGTCAGCAGAGCCACCCATAAACTCAGGTAAAACTTTACCAAACGCTTCTAATGTATTTTGTGATGCTTTACGGCTAGCAATACTCGCTGGGTTATGTTGCAACTGTTCAATAAAGGCTGTTGACTCTTTTTCCCAATTTGCAGGTAATTCGCCAGACATACGACGTTTAAATTCAGCTGCTAATTCAGGGAATTGTGCTGCATACTCAGCAAATTTAGCGTCCCACGCAGCTTCTTTTGCTTTACCAGCTTCTTTAGCATCCCACTCTTTGTAGATCTCTTGTGGAATTTCAAAAGGACCATACTCCCAGCCCAGAGCTTTACGAGTTTCTGCAATTTCTGCATCACCTAATGGTGAACCGTGAGAATCGGCAGTGCCTGCTTTATGAGGAGAACCAAAACCAATAGTGGTTTTGCAAATTAACAGTGAAGGCTTATCAGTAATTTGTTGTGCGGTTTCAATCGCAGCTTTAATACTCGCTGCATCATGACCATCAATACCACTAATAACATGCCAGCCATACGCTTCGAAACGTTCAGCAGTATTATCAGTAAACCAACCATGTACTTTACCATCAATAGAAATGCCATTGTCATCGTAAAATGCAATCAGTTTACCTAACTGTAAAGTACCTGCTAAAGAGCATACTTCGTGAGAGATACCTTCCATCATACAACCATCACCCATAAAGGCGTAGGTGTAGTGATCTACGATATCGTGACCAGGACGGTTAAATTGAGCCGCTAATGTGCGTTCTGCGATCGCAAAACCTACTGCGTTAGCAATCCCTTGACCTAAAGGACCCGTGGTAGTTTCAACACCTGGGGTATAACCATATTCTGGGTGACCCGGTGTTTTAGAATGCAGCTGACGGAAATTTTTTAGATCATCTAAAGAAACTTGATAACCAGACAGATGTAATAAGCTATAAATCAGCATTGAAGCATGGCCGTTAGATAAAACAAAACGGTCACGATCTGCCCAGTGAGGATTAGTTGGATTATGATTTAAAAAATCACGCCATAATACTTCTGCAATATCAGCCATGCCCATAGGTGCACCAGGGTGCCCTGATTTGGCTTTTTGCACTGCATCCATGCTTAAAAAACGGATCGCATTTGCAAGGGTTTTACGAGTGGTCATTTTCTACTCCAAGTCGGATAAAAAGCATCTAGATAGCTGATTCTCTCAATGCGGGCAAAAAACCGCAATATAAAAAATCCACAAAGGTGGCTATCGTAATCAGTGAAAATCAATAATTCTTTGATTTAAACAGCATTTATTACGATAAACGCGGGAAATAACATTACACCACCACATTGTTGCGCAACAAAAATGAAAAATGACTTTTATTTGCGCAATTAAGAAGTATCTTATTAAACCTTAGCTTGATACGACTAATCAAGCTAAAATTACGTTGCTGTTTTATCCATCAAATCAAATAAATACTAAGCTATTTAATTTTCCCGCTGTTAATGGTCACCTACCAACACCTAACTTGAAAACATTCAGATGATTACTGGCTATTTTTTCAACTAACTGTTCAAGCGGAAAATTAACGGCCGGAAGGCTTGGAGAAAATAGATGTCGAGTGGTTTTATAAGGGAAAATATGACCTTGCTTTAATATCTGCTCCCTTATTCTTAATGGGCTAAACGCTCGTCCATTCTGCCAATCATACACAGTTATGCGTGTATCAGTGTAATCAAGCAACACACAAGGAATATAAGTGAGAGCAAGATGATGAGCGACTTGATACCTATGATTACCGTCCATAATAATTCCGGTCTCTTTTTCAATGGGTATAGGTGTTGTCCATCTTTGGCAACGGACTATTTCCTTAGTTAAAGCTTCAACATGAGCCATGTTGACTTCTTCTGAAGGACGGAGCAAGGCAATGGGATATAACACGACATCATACTCCATATTTACCTCTCCTCTTTTTCCAAATCAATCATATATCCCGGCTGATATGAGATGGGTAGAAATTCTTGATGTAAACGACGGAATGTGTCATCAGGATCAAGATCAGCAAATAATTGGGGATGTATCCACTTAGCTAGCTGCTGGATAGCAATAACATCATAGGGACTATTATAGAACTGATGCCAAATAGCAAAAAATGCGCCACGACGGCGAGCGTTACTATCAACATAAGCAGGGCGAGTCGTAAACCATGCGAGTCGGTGTTTTGATTGTTGAATATTAATCCCCGGCCCAAGTGGGATCCACTTTCCACCTGGCACAAATGCCTGAAAATTGCCGCTGGTAATAATCACAATATCGGGATTTGCAACAACCACTTTTTCTGGATTTAGCGTAAAAAAGGTTCCCGGAGCAAGATTGTCGGCAATATTATCCCCCCCCGCTATTTTAACAAAACGGCCAAAACTCCCTTTACCAAAGGTCATACAGCACTCTTCTGAATAGCCCCCTAGACGCTCTAAAAATACTTTTGGCAATGCCCCCTGTAATTGTTCAACTCGAGATGTCACTCGTTGTAACTCTTTATCACGGAATGTTAAATAAGCTTCTGCGCGATCTGGTTGGCCAAATAATTTACCAAATAACGTCACTGTTGGAGGAATGTTTGCAATAGGATCATAGCGAAAGTCGACATAAACAATGGGAATACCCGCTCGGGCTAGTGCAGCTTCGTGTCCAGCATCAACAATAGTATTGCGTGCGTCCATATTCATGATGATGACATCAGGTTGCAGATTAATCGCCTGCTCTATATCAAACGTTCCTTGTTCGCTGCCACCAAAGGTAGGGATTTTTGCCAACTGTGGAAATTGTTGTCGGTACTGCTGCCATTTGGCCGGATCGGACTGTATTAAATCTTTTCGCCAAGCGACTATCCTTTGTGCTGGATTTTCTTTATCAAACATAGCCACTAAATAAAGCTGTCGTCCTTCCCCCAAAATGACGCGCTGTACCGGTAATTTGACATTCACGGTTCTGCCAAGTAGATCAGTAACAGGTGTTACAACTTGCTGTGAGTAAGCCATTGATGAATACAACAATACAATAGAAAATATAAATCGTAATATCATGATTAATAACCTATTTTTGGTTAGTGTTTTTTGAAGAGTAACTCATTTTCAGCGTAATAATTAAAGTAATGCAATACATCACCGCCACACACAAAAACAACGTGGTCAACCCAGGCCAAACAAGTATTCCGCCCCCCAGCGCAATACCAACAATAGAGGCAAACTGGCTAATACTTTGCACCAGTCCCAAAATATAACCCTGTTTACTTTCAGCGGTTGAGCGAGATATTAATGCGGTTAATACTGGCGTTGTTGCCCCAAGAAGAATGCCCCACAAAAAATAAAGTCCGATAAACCAGCTTATTTCTCTTACTGCTGCTAGCAGTAAGGTCACAATAAAACATCCCGCAATGATCCCCACCATTCGATAGAGTGCATGAGATATGTTGTGTGCTTCAAACCATCTTGCCCAGAGGGAGGCTGAGACAATCACACCTGTAGCCTGCAATCCGTAAGCGACCCCTGTTAACCAGTTAGGGGCATTAAATACGCTACTGACATAAAGAGAAAAAGGGGTTTGTGTGATCATGCGGCTCACTAATAACAAACCCAGTACGGTAAGTAAGCCAACAATGACGCTGTGGTTAATTGATGATATCGCTTTTGCTTTATTTGTTGAGGAAGTGACGCAATTGGATGAAGCGTGGCGCGGTAAATCATTCGGTAATATGAAAAAAACCAGTAGTGCACATAACGTACAAATGATAAATGCCCCGAAGTTTATCCAAAAGAAACTCAGTAAATCGAGGATGGCTCCACCAGCAATGGCTCCAGCTAACGATCCTGCATTGGTAGATACTTGTAACCATGCCAAAAGCCGAGTACGTTGTGCTATGGGGATCATGGCAATACCATAAGCTTGAGCAGGTGCAATATACCCCGCACAAGTTCCCTGTAAAAAGCGTAGTAGCAGTATTACCCAGACATCATTGGCAAAAGCGAGCCCCAATTGCGTTAATGCCAGCCCCATCAGTGCACGGATCATCATCACTTTATTGCCAGTTTTATCGCCTATTCGTCCCCAAAAGGTACTGGTTAGCATAACGCCCAACATAGGTGCGATATACACGCCGGTTCCCACGATACTCAGTAGCTCTGTCGACGCCATGCTTTCGAGATGAAGCGGCCAAAAAGGGCCACTCATTTCCATGGCTCCCATTGAGAGTAGCTGTACGATAAATAAAAACTGGACAATAAAAATGACACTGCCGGTAACACGCATACTATTTCACCCTTATTATTGGCCAATCCATTGGGATCTGAGGGTGAGGCAAACTTCCTCCCATATAACCACAACACCAATCATATATTTCTCTTATATAGGGTGTTGGCACTCTAAGACGTTCCCCAAGAGCAACAAGAAGCGCTAGTCCATAGGCAATGTCTTCCTGAAAAACCCGATGTTGTTTGTCAAAAATATAACCATGGGATTGTGCTGTAGAAATAAGAGGTAAAGGAATACCCTGATAGGCCTTATTCGTTCGTAACACACTAAGTAATGTTCGCGGATCAGCAATTGAGTCCGCATATGCGGCTACTATTTCCTGCTGTAATGGTTGCACTGAACTGAGATTAATCCCCAATACAACTTCTGCTTTATTACATAACGCTTGATTCTCCTTATCACAGCGGGCAAGAAAATAGGCACCCAACTCAGGGCAATCGTTCCACCAACATGGAATGCTCTCAAAAGGCCTATTGTGCCACTGTCCCCATGGACCGATAAGGCCATAGATAACAGAGCTGTGCATAATAGGATTTCCTGGCGTTAGGGTAATTTCTAGATAATCGGTCAGTAGCGTAATAGGTGAGTCATAAAGTTGTTTGAGGTAATTGAGAAGAAGATTGGCATATTGCGGTTTTTCTCTTCCATGCACAGCTACATAGAGTTGTGTTTTTCCGCCCCCCATTCTGACACTTTTTCCCGGTTGCAGATCAAATGCAATATGGGGAACATCTTTCATTCCCCATATAACAATATTGGGTGCATCGCCTAACGTTTTTTCAGCCAGCCAGTCAAAGCCAGCAAAACCGGGAATGGCGCCCACAAAGATGTTTTTATGTTTCGGCAGTATTGGCGCCATACGTTGAAGTAAACTTTCACGTACATGACTTGGTGTCGTAATAATGATGATATCTGCCTCAGAGCACGCCTCATCAATAGCTTCTGTCATCCTAACCGAACGGGTTTTAATAACTTGACCATCAGGCATCACCGCCTGAAGTTGATGATCATTTTCTTTATATGCAGTCACAGCTTCTGAGCGACTGCTGTAAAGAGTGACGTCAATCGCAGGATTTAAGCTAAATAAAATTGCCGCAAGATGCCCTGTACGACCGGCTCCACATAGTGTTACTCTCAATTTCTCATTTGGGATCATCTGCTATCCCCCAAACAAGTTGGCAAAGAAAACCAATTATCAAGTTGTTCCCAGACTGACTCCGATATTAGATTTCGCTCTTTAAGCCATGTGTCATTAAAAATCGTCTGCAGATATTTTTCACCACCATCAGCCATAGCAAGTGCAACATTTCCGCAAATTGTACTGTTATTAATCAACTCCAGCGCTTTATATACCACTCCCCCTGTAGAGCCACCAACCAGTAAACCAAAACGACGAGCAAGGTAACGAGCCGTTTCAAAAGCACATACATCAGAGACTTGTTCGCCATAATCAATACAACTGTAATCCAATACTAATCCCACTGTATCGCCTTGTGGGGTGCCTGTACCTGATTGATAGTATGGTTTACCGGGTTTTCCGAATACGATGGAGCCTTCTGGCTCTACGGCAATGGTTACAAGATCTGGATTGTGAATCCTTAATCCATGGGCTATCCCTGTCATAGAGCCCCCGGTACCTACACATCCAACCCACGCATCAATTTTGCCTATCTGACTAATAAGTTCACGTACCAGATCTGCATATCCTCCCGCATTGGCTGCATTATCTGATTGATTCATAAAGATAGCGCCGGGAATTTCATTGGCTATTTCAGCCGCCATACGTTGGCGTTCCACAACAGCAACTTCATTTTCACCATAGTCGCCTTTAACGTAGCGGATCTCAGCACCCAAAGCGCGCATGATAGCAATTTTATCTTGGGCCGCATGGTGATCGACCACCGCGATAAATCGAAGCCCAAATTCGATAGCAGCGATTGCCAACCCAATGCCAGTATTTCCTGATGACGACTCCACAATTGTGCTACCAGGCTTGATCTTTCCAGATTTCAGTGCCGCAACAACCATATTTCTCGCCATGCGATCTTTCATACTGCCTCCGGGATTATTTTTCTCCACTTTGATATAAAGACGCGTATCCGATTGCAGCAGCGGTAATTGAATGATAGGAGTATTACCAATTAAATCAGTTACTTTGCTAAAAACCATATTAAAAGTCCTTAATTATCAATGGTAAATATAGGTTTTTGATGTGAATTTATGACCGCAGTTAATCTTGTGGGCAACGGATGCCGATGAAATTGATTTTCCAGTAAATCCATTTGGTAACCTGCGGTATTAGCAAATATCAGTAAATCACCTGGCTTTGGTAGGTGTGCAAAAGCGATCAAACGATTGGTGATAACATCGTCGTCCAAACAGCTATGGCCTGCAATCCAAGCATTTCCAGCAGAAGAAAGTGGCTGATGGTTATTTCGATAAATATGGAGAGGATCACTTAAGAATTCAGAATTAAACCACGTTTCACATGCGCTAAAACTAGTTCCTTCGACAAAAATAACATGTCCGACATGATCATATGGACGAACTCGACAGACACGAAATACACTGATCGCACTTTGATTAACCAAGCTCCTTCCGGGTTCAAGGCAAAGTGTTAATCCTTCCTCAATTAATGCATCACAAACTCTTTTACCTGTGGGATCGACTCCGGTTAGAAACTCAGTGAGCCAGCCTTGGGCATTTATCTCTCCACCATATGGATAGAAAAAATCAGGAATTCGTCGAGTACGATAGTCTTTATGTGTTTGCGTAGAGAGCCATTTCTTATAACAATGACTGTCTACATACTGAACAGGTAACCCTCCCCCAATATCGATAATATAAGGGGAGTAACCCAAAGCACGTGCGTAGCTAATCAAGGGTAAGGTATCAAAAAAAGCCTTGATCCTAGATACCGAAGAGTAACCACTAAGATGGAAATGGAATCCATCAATCTTTACTTGGTCACTATAATTAAGTTTCTCAAGCGCTGTCATGATCTCAGCGGATGACATACCAAAACGACTGATATGATTAGACTCAGGACGAAAACGCAGCAGTATACTTATACGTCCTGATGGACTTATCCACCTTGTAGCAAGGTGAATAAGCTCATCCATTTCCTCAATAGAATCAATAACAATCCGTGCCCCTTGCACTATTAACGCCTGTAAAAATGCTGTTGTTTTGGCAGGGCCTGTGGCACACAACTCTGTACCTCTACATCCCGCACGAATAGCATCGTTGAGTTCATATAGGCTAGAGACATCAGCCCCAGTTCCCGCAGCAACAGCGGCTTGTAATAATGACTGTGATTTATTGACTTTAACCCCATAATACAAATTGGTTTGTATACCAAATGTTTTGGCGACTTCGACCATGGCATTAACGTTCTGCTCCACAGTATGAGGCCAGACAATATTAAGGGGTGAACCATATATCTGTGTTAAATGAACAAGGGTATCAGGGGAGGTTTCCAACCAACGGATAATAACCGGATCGATATAAGGGGGTAATGCTTGAGTTATAGCGATCTGCCAAGATTCATTTGCTCGGTAATAGGTATTTAACAACGAAGACATATGGGATCCTCTTAGAAATCAACACTTACCGAGGCAAGGAAAGTACGTGGTGCTCCCTGTGCAATAGTGCTATATGACGCTACACCAGACCAGTAATGGTGATTAAATAGATTCTGTACATCAAAACGGAAAGTGGTAGGCGCACCATACACACGTGTTTTATAGGAGGCTCCCATATCTACCGTTGTCCAAGAATTGATAGACTGTGTATTTGCCTGATTGACATATTGCTTTGCGCTATAATTGACATAACTGTTTAATGACAGCCCATGCAAGATAGGAAGGTCATATTCCACTCCCACATTTGCTTGTAGAGGAGAAACGCCAACGGGTTTGTTACCACGGATATCAGATGTAGGCGATTTGATAAGTTCGGCATCAATAAGAGAAAGATTGCCTGAGATTTGTAAATTATCCAGCACCTGCGCAGAAAGGTTAACTTCAACGCCTCGATTTCGCTGCTCACTATTAGCATTGAATATATTATCAGTGCTGTCGATAGCACCACTAGGCTTGGTTATCTGGAAAAGAGCCAAACTGCTTTGTATTCCCGCGTTATCATACTTAACTCCAACTTCGTACTGTCGCGAGCGGTAAGGACGCATCACTTGGCCGGCATTTTTTGCAAAACTCGGGGCTATATCACCTTTGCTTAACCCTTCAATATAGTTGGCATAGAGCGAAACAGACTCTAAAGGATGGTATACCAGCCCCAACATTGGCGTCACTGCTGATTCATCATAAGTGGCCGAACGCTGTCCATTAACCATAAAGTTATCGGCCTGCACTCTTTGCAAACGTATCCCTGGGATAATATCTACACTGCCATTCAATATGGTCATGATGTCCGAAACGGCAAGACTAGTTAATTGACTAGAAGATACTTTGGGAACGCTTGCTGGAGACGATGGTAGGGTAACATCGACTTCTGATGGTGAATAAATATTAGAAATCACCTTTTGTTTTCCTACATTACCCGCAACAGCAAGACGGTCATGATAATAGCTGGCCTGTAATGTCATCTGATGATCAATAGCGCTCGTTGAAAAGTAACTTCTGACACCGGTTTCAAAAATATAACGATGTACATTAAAGCGATAATTAGTGATTGCCGATTCAACATCTCCATTGTCGTTAATAATCTTTGGGGTTTGCTCAGAGATACGTGAAACGATTGAGCGACCACCACCGGCATTCATGAAAAGTGTTAGATTATCGTTAAGCTCGTATGAACTGTGCAGTAATACGCCCTGATCGCGGGTGTTCCACCACATCCCTTTTTGGGCAATATTGCGTCGACCATTAGGGGCCTTAGGAACATCGATACCCGCTAAGACAAAAAAAGGACGATTAGGTGATTTGACATATTGATATTGATCGAATAAATCAACTGAAACGGTGAATCCATCTTTTCCATAGTCAAGAGCGAGTGCACCTAATACCGTCTTTTTATGAGTATTATCAAGCGCCAGATCTCCACCACTACCACCACCATTAAATCGGACGCCCCACATTTCACCGTCTGGGGTTACCCACAATTTACCTACATCTATATAGGCACCAAGTTGATTATCAGATCCCCAAGTGGTGGTAATCTGTTTAGTTCCCTGACGAATAGGTCTTTTCGTCACCGCGTTAACAACACCGCCAACCCCGCCATTGGGGGAGATACCATAAAGCCCCGCTCCAGGCCCTTTTAGTAATTCTATTCGCTCTAAATATTGAGGTAATAACTGATAATTTGGCGCTACACCATAAACACCATTGAGGGCAACTTCACCAATATTACCTTCCCCAATAGGGAATCCTCGGATCATAAAGGAATCAAGAATACCACCTGACGGAGATGTCACTTGAACGGATGGATCATCTTTTATTACATCGCCAAGTGTTTTAGCCTGTCGTTGCTCAATATATTTCGAGGTATATCCCTTAATACTAAATGGAATATCTTGAATATCTTTATTTCCCAATAAACCTATGTTGGCTTGTTGTGATAACCTACCTTTAGTTTGGGAGTTAACGCGCTCTGCGTTAACAATAATTCTCTCTTCCGCGCTGACGAAATCAGGAATTAAACTTGCTGCAATAGTCAATGCTAAAAAATGTTTGTTTATGATCATTATTATTCTCTCAGATCTTAGAGTTATCTACTTGTTCACCAGCTAACGGATTGTTAAGCCCATGCTGAAGACGGTAATCAGTATATTGCTGTAAATGCATGCTCATTAATGAGCGGGTATACCAAGGGTGGTGGAGAAAATGTTCACGCTCTTTATGCCAAAAATCCGCCTCAACTCTGGGTTGAAGTGCTTTAAACACAAGTTCAAGCTCTTCACCGATCACAGTCCATATGCGGGTATCAGGGATGTCATAAAGTTGAGTTAAACAAAGCGCAATTTCATGTAAATGGCTGACAAGACAAGCATCTACAACGAAGGTTCTGACAGGTTCAATATCATCTTCAAACACCGTGGGTAAAATGCCGGGCCAGATATAAGGTTGAAGCTCATAACCTTGCTGACGCAGTGCTGGAGCCCAACTGCGTCCATCACCAAAATCACGAATAAGCATGGTGATCGCACGACCGAAATCATCAAACAAAACTTGCGTATTTTGTTGGTGTGCCTCAAGGGCAATGCCATAAATTAAATACATCGCTAAAACCGGTTTCAGTATAACTTTGGTATAATTGCGAAACCATGTTTCAGGTAAGTCGCCTGATAATGCGATCAGCTCGCTGATAAGGGGTTGGGGTTTATGTGGGAGTTCAGTAAATAATGATGCAACTGTGATAGCGATTAAATTATCGTTTTTTTCCCATGCTTGCGTATCACGAAATACGACCGAGAGAAACTTACCTTCAGCGTCATCCATACGCACGTTATGACGGAAATGCCACGCCACTTCTTCTCGGAAAAAGTCCAGCTTGCCATCAAAATCCTTATCTACCCGCAAAATATCCTCAATAATCGTACTAATACGTGGCCCCATATGAATAGATTTGGCTTGAAGGCTGCGCATTTCGCTAGTCATCCAGATAGCAACAGGTAATTTGATAAAGGGTGATTTAGATGCGGTAGGAAGCATGGTTCTAAACGACATGGATGCCGCAGTCTCAAGTTGAGGGCCTAATGGTAGAAGAATGCCTTCATCTATTTCTTTTGAGAAATGCGCAATGATCCAGTGTTCAAGATGCCAAGGATGTAGAGGAATAGGTAACCATTTTTGTGGGTTTTGATGTTGACTTGTAAGCCACTCACACCATTTATTCCAAACGGTTGGAAAAGCCGATGAAAACCATTGATGGATATCCTGAATATGGGGCATCTTCTCACAATAAACCATATCGCTTTGTATGGCTGCGATGCGCAGATTAACTCGTGCACCAAATTCAGCTGATAGTGCGACAATATCATCATCGCTTAAACCGGGTCTAGACTTCCAAGTTGGGTAATAAGAATGACCTTCAAGAGCGCCCCACTGATCGAGAAAAGTTGCACCATCACGCCGACTGTAATGACGTGTTATCCATTCAATAAAACAAGATGTTCCCTCTTGTGCCATCTCATTAGAAATCGTATCCCGCCACTTTGACCGATGTGCTCTAGCTAATCGATCATTATGGATACTGTTTGCTACATCTTTATTGAATTTTGTCATTCCCTCCGTTGTAGGGGTGAAACTAAGCTCGTTTTTCAGTATCCCCATAAGTTCTTCATGGGATTGCACTATTCGGTGGCGGCCATCCATTGATTTAAGGATAATATCACCGCGATTAATAACGGTATTTGCAGGAAAAACGGTCGTTTGATTAAATTGAAGGATATGTATCCCATCAGAAAGCGGGTACTTAACGTTATTTTCATCATTGAAAACTTGCAGTTTATTATCATCCAATAATTTTTCTGCAAAAAGACAGCGAATGATACGAGCAAGGGCATTACGTGTTGAAAAATCTGTTTGTATAGCAGTTTGTTGCCCTGCAATACTCTTTTTCTCTACCGTCTCCATCATTTTTCTCCCAAAGAAATAAGGCTTAAACAATTAATTTAAATTTATCTATCTTGGGGGGTTACTTAACCTTTTTTTACTTTTTCGAGCGTCTTGAAAAAGGTTGATGAGTAAGCTACCATCAGAAAATGATTATGTAAATAATAATCAATCTCATTCTCATAATTATTCGTTTTTATGGAAGATACATTATATTTATTACTAAGGTAGGTAAATATGAACGAAGAGATTAGCTATCTGTTTGTCCCTGCTAATAAAAAAGTTATGATTTCCAAAGCGTTAACTTATGGTGCAAATGCGATCATTCTTGATCTTGAAGATGCGGTTCATCCTGATGAAAAACCGCTCGGACGTGACAACATTCAAAATTGGCTAACGACAATAAATAACACCATCATTAACACCAGTATATATATCAGAATAAATCATCCTAAAGAGAAAGAATTTAAAAACGATGTTGATCTATTAAATTCATTAAATGAAACGCTAATGACAGGAGTAATGATCCCAAAACTGGAAGATGTGGAAATACTTTCCTATATAAAATCAAAACTTCATCTGGCTATATCAAAGCGACCATTTATAGGCATTATAGAAACAGCGCGTGGAGTGCACCATTGTGAAAAGATTGCCAATAGTGGTGTAACGAGATTAGCATTCGGCTCATTAGATTACTCACTAGATATTGATTGCCAACAAACAGCAGAAGCGTTGCTATACGCAAGAAGCCGAATCGTTATCGCTTCACGCATTGCCAACCTTATCTCCCCTATTGACTGTGTCACCCCTGAATTTTGCACACCTAATACATTATTAATGGATGCCAACCATGCTCGCGCTCTTGGGTTTGGCGCTAAACTCTGTATTCATCCGGATCAAATAGATACTGTTAATAAGGCATTTAAACCTACTGAGGAAAAAATTAAATGGGCACAAGAAGTGGTTAAGCAATCAACAGCCAGTTATGCTTTTCAGATTAATGGGGAGATGATTGATTTACCTTTAATAAAACAAGCCACCCGTATTATCAATGGTAAATATAAACCAAATTGAATCTATCAAAGACCACCCAAATAAGTATAGTCATCATATCAAATACAATTATTTGAGTGGTTTAAAAATGCTATATATCATTTATCATTCCATCAATTAATACCTGTGGATGGCCTCTAGAGCATCGTTCAATACGGGCGCTAACGCGATAAACATCGGCGAGTATTTCTGGTGTGATCACCTCAGTTGGTAAACCATTGGCAACTAACTCCCCATTTTTAAGCATTAATACATGCTCTCCATGGCGTAATGCAATATTAATATCGTGAACAACAACCACAGTAATCATATTACGTTTCTTGGTTTCTCTCGCGATTAATTCCATCACATGAAACTGATAATTAAGATCGAGTGCGCTGAGTGGTTCATCTAGCAATAATAAACTTGGTCGTCGAATTAGTGATTGAGCAAGCCCCACCAATTGTTTCTGTCCACCGGATAACTCATCAAGATATCGCATAGCTAAATGTGAAATTCCCAGTTGTTCTAATATATCTATAACTTCATCATTCGCTGAATGAGAACGATGTTCACCTAAAGCTCGTCTTGCAACCAGAATTGACTCCAAGACACTCAAATGAACACCCGCAGGTAGAGTTTGTGGCAAATAAACCACCTGCTCTGCTCGTTTAGAAAAAGAGAGGGAGAGTAATTCATCATCACCAAGAAAAAGCTTTCCTTGTGCGCTATTAAGCCCAGCAAGCGCCCTTAACAACGTCGATTTACCACTACCATTAGGCCCTAAAAGAACAGTAATTTTCCCTCGTGGAAGCAGTGAGACCGTTAATTCTTTAATGATTTCTCGCTTCGAATATCCCGTAGAAAGCTTTTCAATACGCAACCCAGCATTCAATCCCGTATTCATTATATTCTCCCGCGATGACGCAAAATGATACTAACAAAGAAAGGGATACCCACAAGAGAAGTCACAATTCCCACCGGAATAATCACACCAGACAAAAGGTTTTTGGAGACTAAAGAAGCTATCGATAATACCAATGCGCCAATAAGAGCACTTGCGGGCAAATAAAAACGATGATCTTCGCCAAAAGTCATCCGAGCAATATGAGGAGCGACTAATCCAATAAAACCTATTGGGCCAACAAATGCCACCGCCAAGGCAGAAATGATGCTAATACGAAGTAATGTTGTTAGGCGTAAGCGTCTGACGTTGATCCCAAAGCTCATCGCACGATCTTCCCCTAGACGAAGTGCCGTCAGTTTCCAAGCATTCATCAATGACAAGGGGAAGATAATCACTAATACAACCAATAAAATGTATAACTTATCCCACGATGCCCGATTAAGGCTACCCATTGTCCAGAACACTAATCCCTGAAGCGTATCTTCGTTAGCGATAAATTGCATAATGGAAACGGCAGCATTAAAAGTAAACACTAACGCTATGCCAAAGAGAATAATTCCAGAGGTAGAAACTCGCATCCAACGTGAGATAAAGTCCAGTAACAACGTTGCCAGTAATGCGAAAATAAACGCATTAACTGAAATAAACCACTGAGCAGGAACCCCCGGAATACCAATTCCTAAAACAATCGCTAAAGCAGCACCAAAAGCAGCAGCAGAAGAGACGCCTAGCGTAAAGGGACTTGCCAGCGGGTTATTGAGTATAGTTTGCATTTCAGCACCCGCTAACCCGAGTGACATTCCAACGACAACCGCCATAAGGGAGTAAGGTAGCCTGATATCCCACACAATAACCCGAGTGCCAGCATCGGCAGTTTCTGGCGATATTAGTGTATTCCACAGTTCAGTCAGCGATAATCCTGAAGGCCCTAAAGTAAAATCAAGGATCAAAACGCTACATAACACGCCCCCTAATATCATTAAGTAAAAGAAACGACGAAGTATCTGTCGCTGATATTCCTTCACTACCCTTGCTTTTGTTGTTTTACTTGAGTGTTGTTTAGACGCTCTATTTTCGCTCATTGAATGTTAGCCTGTTAGTTACCCCACGCTAGGTATAAGCGATATTATAGCAAGCCAATGCGAATTAAAACTATAACGATAATAGTTACTATTCTCAATAGTAAGATGTAATAGGTAAAATAAAGCTACCAGTTGATATGAATTGCTCTTATTTAATAGGCAAATAATAGTGGCGTTATAAATGGAGGTAGAAAACAGAGACAAAAGTAATAAACTTAGATATCTGTAATAGAAGACGTGAGTGTCGACAGAATACTGACTAAATAAGTTAATGATACTATTTTTATTTTAGGCAAAAAAAAACCGCATCAGCATAAAGCGATACGGTTTCTAATTATTTTGATGTCAATTAATACATCAAAATGATAAATTCTGGCGGAACGGACGGGACTCGAACCCGCGACCCCCTGCGTGACAGGCAGGTATTCTAACCAACTGAACTACCGCTCCGCGTATCCTTTCGGACGAAATGAATATTACGAATCTCTTACCTTGTCGTCAACTATTTTTCTAACAAAAAGATGCGTTTGGATAGTTTTTAATCTCAACACTCTATTTATATCACTTTACCTTTATGCAGTTTCATCATTCGAAGCAGGAGCTGGACGCCATAAACAGTGGCCTCCTTTTTTCACCACTAAATCTAACCGAGCTTCGTGCGCAACTAACTCTTCTGCAGAGGCTTTTATTACTCTTAATCCACGCACTGGTCGTACAATACGTTGTATATCATCCCCTTTTTGCTCTTCGCTCGGTTCACCTTCCATTGAAAAAGCTAATGCGGTTTGCCCACCGGTCATAGCTAAGTAAACATCAGCGAGGATCTCGGCATCTAATAATGCGCCGTGCAGTGTTCGTTTGGAGTTATCAATTAAATATCTGTCACATAACGCATCTAGATTATTGCGTTTGCCAGGAAATAACTCCCTTGCCATAGCAAGGCTATCGGTTATTTGGCAAAAAGTTTCAGTGAGAGGAATATCACGGTTAAGCTTCTGAAACTCATAATCCATAAAGCCGATATCAAACGAGGCGTTATGGATAATTAATTCTGCACCACGAATATACGCTAAAAACTCATCTGCTATTTCTGCAAATGAAGGACAATCCTCTAAAAATTCGTCACTGATCCCGTGAACTTCAAAAGCTTCAGGATCAACCAGTCTTTCTGGTTTTATATAAACATGGAAATTTCGCCCAGTTAAGCGACGATTGATAACCTCAACGGCACCAATTTCAATGATATTATGGCCTTCATAGTGAACGCCCAGTTTGTTCATACCGGTTGTTTCGGTATCTAGTACAATTTGTCGTGTGATTGGAGTGCTCATAATCCGTTTTTATGTCAGACTTAGGGTTAATTTTTCGTATTACTTAAAAAGGATAAGTCGCCTTTATGCACAAGCAGGTAGAAATATTCACCGATGGTTCATGTTTAGGCAACCCAGGTCCTGGTGGTTATGGTGCAATTTTACGCTACCAACAGCATGAAAAAACCCTTAGTGAAGGTTTTTTTATGACCACCAATAACCGCATGGAACTCCTTGCTGCTATCGTAGCATTAGAAGCGTTAAAATTCCCTTGTAAAATTACACTGACTACGGATAGCCAGTATGTCAGACAGGGAATTACCAAGTGGATACATAGTTGGAAAAAACGCCAATGGCGTAAAGCAGATAAAAGCCCTGTGCTGAATGTTGATTTATGGAAGCGTCTTGATAAAGCCATTGAGCGTCATGAAATTGAATGGCATTGGGTTAAAGGTCATGCAGGCCATGACGAAAATGAACGCTGTGATGAACTGGCCAAAGCGGCCGCGCAATCTCCCACAAAAGAAGATACTGGCTATCTAGAAAGTCAACAAGATAAAACCTGAGAGTAATAACGGCAGATAGTGATATTAATCAGGTCGATTACGTGTAGCGCCTAAAACTCTGCCTTTTACACTCATACGCGGTAATGCAAACTTCATCGCGGTGGGTGTTAAAGGAAGCGTTCTTTTACGCGCTAATATTAAATTTAAACATCCCCCGACATGATAGCGCTTACCATCACGTTTTACGGGACGGGAAAATGGCATAATCTGGAAGTTCTGTTGTGTTATCACTTCATAATTAAGCACACTTAGCCAATCAACTTGGCGACGAAGTGAAAACATCCGACAATAATAGGGCTGTTTATGCCGTAAAATAGGCGTACATTTTCCTATACCTAATAGGCTGATAGGATTAAAACTTGATAGGATGATCCAACCGTCATCCACTAATACACGATCGGCTTCTCTTAATAACCAATGAGGATCTGCACTGTAATCTAAAACATGAGCCATAAGACAGACATCAACCGATTTATTTTCAAATGGCAGATAATTGAGAGACGCCATAACATCTGTGTTTGTCGTCGTTGTAGTCACGTTAACTTGATGTGAGACCATACTGGATTTAGTATCGAGTTCAGCACTAAGTTGACCTAATTTAAGCATATGAAAACCGTATATTTTCGGCCACCAATTTTGTAATCGCAATTCAATTGCCATACGGTAATATTCTCCCCAAGGAATATTACGCCAAGAGCTTGGCATACAAATTGGTTTTCCCGAACGCGCTGCTTTCATCATTTAACCCTTTTATATTTATAAGTAAGGTAACTTTATGGAGCTTATCAGAATTCCCGCTTTATCCGATAACTACATTTGGCTATTAAGTAATGAAAATAGTGAATGTGTGATTGTCGATCCTTCCCAAGCCAAACCGGTTATAGACATCATCTCACAACGTTCATTAACACCTGTCGCTATTTTGTTAACTCATCACCACGAAGATCATGTCGGTGGTGTTGCTGGGTTGGTTAGTAAATATCCTAACATTGAGGTTTTTGGTCCACAAGAAACACAAACTAAAGGCGCTAATAAAATTATTCATGATCAAGAACACATTATTGTTGATTCTTTTTCTTTTTTCGTTATCGGAACACCAGGCCATACATTAGGTCATGTCGCCTACTATAGTGAACCTTATTTATTTTGCGGTGACACGCTATTTTCCGGCGGTTGCGGACGTTTATTTGAAGGTAGTGCACAACAAATGTTTAGCTCATTACAAAAGTTAATGGCATTACCTGATAACACCTTAATTTGTTGTGCCCATGAGTATACATTAGCTAACTTGACCTTTGCGCACCATATTATGCCAAAAAATCCTGATATTACCGATTATTTAAACAAAGTTACTGAAATGCGCCATCATTTGCAACCAACAGTGCCGATAACACTGAAAAATGAAAAGAATATTAATCTTTTTCTAAAATCTGACGATATTGATTTACAAAGAATTTTAGGTATAACTTCTAATACTTATGCTCCAATAAAGACATTTACAAAATTAAGAGAATTAAAAGACAACTTTTAGTTCCTATCGGTTGTTTTATTTGGGAACACTAGTATTATTTAGGGCAAAAAACACACAGGACTAATTTTCGAACATGAAGACAAAAGTGATTTTGTTCTCTATATTGCTATTGGCGGGTTGCCAGCAATCTAAGAGCATAAAACCCGATTTGTCTGCGATAACACCCACATCTTTAGGGACTTCAACTTCTTACCAACCACAATATGATATAAAAACCAATTTGTGGGGTTATGTAGTAAGTGAATTAAAAATGGATATCCCTGACAATGAAAGGATTTCGCAGCAAGAAATTTATTTTTTAAATAATCCAAAACATATACAAACCGTTGCATTACGTGCAGAGCCTTATATGTATTGGATTATTGAGGAAATAGAAAAACGTAATCTACCGATGGAGCTTGCACTGGTTCCGGTGGTAGAAAGTGCGTTTAATCCTCATGTCACCTCTTCAGCTAAAGCGGCGGGCTTATGGCAATTTGTCCCTGTCACAGCTAATTATTATGGTCTAGCACAAAATCAATGGTATGACGGTCGCCGTGATGTTGTCGCTTCTACTAATGCAGCCTTAGATTTGCTTGAGCGCCTTTACATTATGTTTGATAGCGACTGGCCTTTAGCATTAGCCGCTTACAATGCGGGCGAAGGTCGTGTTATGCAAGCGATAAAAGCTAATGAGAGCAAAAACCTACCTACCGATTACTGGTCACTTTCATTACCAAAAGAGACCATGAATTATGTGCCTAAAATTCTCGCCTTAAGTAAAGTTATCCGTGACAATGAAGCCGATATCACCTTCCCGAAAAGTAACTATCGCGATAAATCATTAGCCGCAATTGATATTGGCGAACAGATAACATTAAGCAAAGTCGCTGAACTTAGCCAATTACCTATTACAACCGTAAAAGACTATAACCCTGGCTATAAGCGCGGGATCACCGCACCAAATGGCCCTCATGTTATTTTACTTCCTCGTAATAAACTTGCGCAGTTCCAAAATGCGTTTGCTGACGAAGCGATTTTAAAGACCATCCGTTTAGCGGTAGCTAAAGCCAATCAGTCGATTAAACAAGAAGGCATTTATAAAGTCCGCTCCGGTGATTCTTTTTATGCCATTGCTCGACGTTATAATATGAGCGTAAAAGAGCTACAACGACTCAATGGATTAAGTGCAAAGAGTACCTTATTAGTTGGGCAAACATTAAAAATTCATAATGCAGGTAGTGTGAACAATCGTCCAACAAGCAAACCAACCGGCGCTTCACCAAGTTACTATAAAGTTCGTCAAGGTGACTCTTATTACAGTATTGCTCGTCGCCACAATATTAATCTTAAGCAATTAATGAGCTGGAATGCTGATATCAAGATGTTAAAACCGGGAACGCAATTAACGCTTTACTTAAAAAAATAGTTTTTAGCGCCTTGATAAACAGTTAACGCCATCTAACTATCGAGCAGATAGTTAGGTGGCTGTTTACTTTATAATATTTTAATACCCATCATTTATACTGATTAAGCAACGCAATAAATTCACTGATTGGCTCCGAATAGTCATGTTTATCCATATCAAGTTCAACAAGGCACAGTTTATCTTGATGCACTTTTAATAAAGGTAATACGGTTTCTAACGCTTCTAGACTATCCACTTTCACACTATAAGCATCACAATTAAATAGCTCAGGTAACTGTGAGTAATTCCAGTTTTGGATATCATTAAAGGTATCTTTAGGCCCGTAAAAGATCTTTTCAAATGCGTAACCTTGATTATTAACAATAAAAATAACGGGATTGAGTTTTAAGCGTAATAAAGTAGAAAGCTCTTGTGCAGTCATCTGAAATGCACCATCACCAATAACAACAAAGGCACGTCCTTGGTTTTCTAATGCAAGAGTAACACCTAATGCGGCGGGTAAAGTATAACCAATGGATGCCCAAATATTACTGACCACTAATTGACTGTTACCAGAAAATATATGATTAACCGCACATAAAAAAGCATTACCTGCTTCAGCAAGAATAACCGAATTATCATCAAGGACTTTATCTAACAGAAGAGGAATAGAATCTATTTTTATCAGTCCTTGCCAATCAGGCGGTACTATTTTTTGCGGTAGTAACGCTATGTTGTGGGGATAAATATAGTCAAGGGCTAATAAGGCATTAGGCATATCGAGTAAAGAAACGCCATAAATCTTCTCTTCTTCAATTAAGCTATAAGTATCATAAAATTGATAGCAATTTTGTGTGGGAACGTCGAAGGTAAATCCAGCTGTATTAACTTCATCCCAACTCACCCCAAGACTAATAATTAAATCAGAATTTATAATATAATCTAAACCTTGTGGATTAGATAATTCACCAAATAATATTCCACCATACTGTTGACGCCCTTCATCAACAACCCCTTTACTTCCCCATACAGTAAAAAATGGCAGATTAGTTTTTTCTAATAAATTCTCAACTTGTTTTCTTAATTGGTAACGTGATACTTGTTCGCCAATAATAATACATGGTGATTTTGATTGCTTAATTTTATTTTCAAGAAGAGTAATAACTTTATTTAAATCGTCGGGATTACTTTGAGGTAATGTTAATTGTAATGGTAACTTTGGTTTATTAACTTTCATCACACCGACATCCTCTGGTATTAATAAATAAACCGGATATCGATAACGCCACAATGTTTCTAATACTCTATCAATTTCTTCCGTCGCATTGTGATATGTTAATACAGCCGTCGTTTTTGAAATATGACGATACATTTTTTCAAAGGCATCAAACCTACCCGTCGCTAAACAATGATGTAATGTTTTTCCTTTCTCTTGCTTTGACTGAGAAGGCGCGCCAACAATATGAATAATAGGAACCTGCTCTGCAAAGGCGCCAGCAACACCATTTATCGCACTTAACTCCCCCACTCCATAGGTTGTACACAGAGCAGAAAAACCTTTGATCCGTGCGTATCCTTCACAAGCATATGATGCATTTAATTCATTACATGCTCCTACCCATTGAATATCTTTATCATTATCAACAACACCAATAAAAGGTAAATTATAATCGCCGGGAACACCAAAAATAGTTTTAATTTCTAACTCTTTTAATCTTACTAATAAATAATCTAAAACTGTAATCATAACCTATACCCACTATTTTTATTAGAATAAAGAATGAAATTAAAGTATAGGTACAATTTGTTTTTTTTCTAATTTAATAAAATTAAAATAATTAAAATAAAAAAACTGATTTAATTAAAATAAAAAAGGTACCTATTTTTATAGATACCTTTTATTTATTAATTAGTAATTGTAATTATAACCAGAAGAACCAAGCAAAGAGAGAGATAACTAAGATACACACAAGGTTAAGTACTCCACCTACACGTACCATCTCTGTCTGTTTAATATATCCGGAGCCAAATACAATAGCATTGGGTGGCGTTGCCACTGGTAACATAAAGGCACATGATGCACCGATACCAATAATCATCGTTAACGCCATAACAGGCATGCCTAAAGCTTGTGCCACCGTTGCAAAGATAGGAACAAGTAACGCAGCGCTGGCGGTATTACTGGTGAATTCAGTTAAAACAATAATAAAGGTTGTTACAGCAAGAATAATGACAAACCAATGGCTGTTACCAAAAGTATCTTTCATAAAATCAGCCATAACCAAACTTGCACCAGAAGATTGTAAAATTGCGCTCAGTGTTAAACCACCACCAAACAGCATTAATACGCCCCACTCTGTATTTTCCTGAATTTGACTCCAACTTGCTACACCCGTCACCCCGATAACAATAGCGGCACTGACTGCAATGACGGTATCTAAATCTTTCACACCACCGAAAGCACTACTGATAAAGGAGCTAAAGATCCAGCAAAATACCGTTACTAAGAAGATAATCATGGTAATAACACGTTTGTTATTCCACTCTAACACTTCTAATTTCAGATCAAACTTATGTTTTAGGTTAGGACGTAGCATCAGATACATCACAATAAACATGATAGGCAATAGCACTAACATGATTGGAACACCGTACTTCATCCAAGTAATAAAATCTAAATTTAGTTGAGCAGCAGCAATTGCATTTGGCGGGCTACCCACCAATGTACCTAAACCACCGATACTGGCACTATAAGCAACACCTAATAGTACGAAGACGAAAGTATTACGTTCTGAACGAATATCTAAGTTAGATAAAATCCCTAACACTAACGGTAACATCATTGCCGCAGTTGCCGTGTTACTGATCCACATTGAGAGTAATGCCGTTACCCCAAAAAGTAATAAGACAGCAATGGAGAGCTTGCCTTTAGCAATCATCAGTAAGCGGTTAGCGATTAAGCGATCTAATCCTTGAATATGAAGCGCTGTTGCTAATGCAAATCCTCCGAAGAATAAGAAAATAATCGGATTAGCAAAAGATTTTAGCGATTCATTGGTGTTCATTAACCCGAGCACTACCGCAAGGATTGGAATAAACAACGCTGTAATAGTTACGTGAATAGCTTCTGTCAGCCATAACACACCCACAAACACCATTAACGCTAAACCTGCATTAGCTTTTGGATCGTAGGGTAAAAATTCTAGCAATAACAGCAGTAGTACAACGTCGATTGCTAAAATAATTAACCCTCGTTTGTTTATCGGGCTTGATTTCGCCGATGGGGCTAAATTGGACGCATCCATGATAATACTCCACATTAGCTGACGTGAACATTAAGTTCACTAAGCCATAATTGTTAACGAAATAGGTTATATGTGAAATATAAAAACATTTCACTCCATTGAAAATGTGCAAAAGTTATAATTGGGATCTGATCCACGAGAATTAACCGATTTATTAATAAAAGAGTAAAAATTGAACACTATTTTCTCTTATGCATCACACTTTTTATTCCATTGTTCTAGTGTAAATATCCTACTTTCCCTATCTAGCGCCAAAAAAAATGGGTGAACAATACATTCACCCATTTAAAATTAATAAATCTTTCTAATCGAAATTACGATTATGCTTGGCCTTTAACTTCTTTCAGACCATTGAAAGGTGCTTTGCTACCTAATGCTTCTTCGATACGGATCAGCTGGTTATATTTAGCAACACGGTCAGAACGGCTCATAGAACCTGTTTTGATTTGACCTGCTGCTGTACCTACTGCTAAATCAGCGATAGTTGCATCTTCTGTTTCACCAGAGCGGTGAGAGATGATAGCAGTATAACCTGCGTCTTTCGCCATTTTGATAGCAGCTAACGTTTCTGTCAGTGAACCGATTTGGTTGAATTTGATCAGGATAGAGTTAGCAATACCTTTATCGATACCTTCTTTTAGGATCTTAGTATTAGTTACAAACAGGTCGTCACCAACCAGTTGGATTTTGTCACCAAGTACTTTAGTTTGGTATGCGAAACCATCCCAGTCAGATTCGTTTAAGCCATCTTCGATAGAAACGATTGGATACTGTTTAGTCAGCTCTTCTAAGTAATGAGTGAATTCTTGTGAAGTGAAAGTTTTACCTTCGCCTTTCAGTTCGTAGTTACCAGTCTCATTGTTATAGAATTCAGATGCAGCACAGTCCATAGCCAGAGTAACATCTTTACCTAAAACGTAACCCGCAGCTTCTACTGCTTCTTTGATAGCCGCTAATGCAGCCGCATTAGATTCTAAGTTTGGCGCATAACCACCTTCATCACCTACCGCGGTGTTCATGCCTTTTGCTTTCAGCACTTTTGCTAAGTGATGGAAGATTTCAGAACCCATACGAACCGCTTCTTTCAGAGTAGGAGCGCCAACAGGTTGGATCATAAACTCTTGGATATCAACGTTGTTATCAGCATGCTCACCACCATTGATGATATTCATCATTGGTAAAGGCATTGAGTATTGACCGTGAGTACCGTTCAGATCAGAAATATGCTCATACAAAGGCATACCTTTCGCTGCAGCAGCTGCTTTTGCGTTTGCTAAAGAAACAGCTAGGATTGCGTTTGCACCAAAGTTTGATTTGTTTTCAGTACCATCTAAATCGATCATGATTTTATCGATATTAGCTTGGTCTTTAGCATCTTGACCCAAAAGAGCTTTAGCGATTGGTCCATTAACAGCTTCAACCGCTTTCAGAACACCTTTACCTAAGAAACGTGACTTATCGCCATCACGTAATTCTAAAGCTTCACGAGAACCTGTTGATGCGCCTGATGGAGCCGCCGCCATACCAACAAAACCACCTTCTAAGTGAACTTCAGCTTCAACTGTTGGGTTGCCACGAGAATCGATAATTTCACGACCAAGTACTTTAACGATTTTGGACATACGGTTTTCCTCTGTACAAGTTAAATTTCCGAGAAGAGAGATACGCGCTCTCTTCTCACATATCCTATTTTAGCAAGCCTTTTTGGTAGTCAAAGGCTGCTTTCACAAAGCCAGCAAATAACGGATGGCCGTCACGTGGCGTTGAGGTAAACTCAGGGTGGAATTGACAAGCAACAAACCAAGGATGATTTGGATTTTCAATAATTTCCACCAGCTTGTTATCAACTGAACGACCTGCAATACGTAAACCCGCATCTTCGATACGTTTTAACAGTAGATTATTCACTTCATAACGATGACGATGACGCTCTGTAATGGTATTTTTACCATACAGAGTACGCACTAAACTATCGCCACTTAAATGACAAGGTTGTGCACCAAGGCGCATTGTTCCACCTAAGTCACTATTTTCTGTACGCACTTCAAGATTGCCATTCTCATCACGCCATTCAGTAATAAGCGCAATAACTGGGTATTTACAATCAGGTGCAAACTCTGTGGAGTTAGCATCTTCCATATTGGCAACATTGCGTGCAAATTCAATCATAGCCACCTGCATACCTAAACAGATGCCTAAATAAGGGATTTTATTTTCACGTGCATATCGAGCAGCCATAATTTTGCCCTCAACACCACGTTCACCAAAACCACCTGGAACTAAGATTGCGTCTAACCCTTTTAGGATTTCTACACCACGAGTTTCCACATCTTGAGAATCAATTAATTTGATATTTACCGCAACACGGCTTTTGAAACCACCATGTTTTAATGCTTCAATCACTGATTTATAGGCATCTGGTAATTCAACATATTTACCAACCATACCAATGGTAACTTCGCCTTCAGGATTGGCTTCTTCGTAGATAACCTGTTCCCATTCAGACAGATTTGCCACTGGGCAATCTAAGCTGAATCGTTTACAGATATAATCATCTAATCCTTGCGATTTCAAGAGTGCAGGGATTTTATAAATGGAATCGACATCTTTTAATGAGATAACCGCTTTCTCGGGAACATTACAAAACAGTGCAATTTTGGCGCGTTCATTAGCTGGAATAACGCGATCTGAGCGACAAATTAATGCATCTGGTTGAATACCAATCGAGAGTAACTCTTTTACAGAGTGTTGCGTTGGTTTGGTTTTTACTTCACCCGAAGCCGCTAAATAAGGCACTAATGTTAAGTGCAGATAGAAAGTATGCTCACGACCTACTTCTGCCGCCATTTGACGGATAGCTTCTAAGAAAGGAAGTGATTCGATATCACCGACAGTACCACCAACTTCAACTAACACGACATCATGACCTTCACCGCCACGGATGATGCGTTCTTTGATTTCATTAGTGATATGAGGAATAACTTGGATAGTCGCACCAAGATAGTCACCACGACGCTCTTTGCGTAGCACTTCTGAGTATACACGGCCGGTCGTAAAGTTATTACGACGCGTCATTTTCGTGCGAATAAAGCGCTCGTAATGGCCTAAGTCAAGATCAGTTTCAGCTCCATCGTCAGTGACGAAGACTTCTCCGTGTTGAATTGGGCTCATTGTACCTGGATCGACGTTAATATACGGATCTAACTTCATCATGGTGACATTGAGTCCACGGGCTTCTAGTATAGCCGCTAAAGAGGCTGCGGCAATGCCTTTACCCAGAGAGGATACGACCCCGCCGGTCACAAAAATATAATTCGTTTTCATGCTGAACCTGAAAGTTTAGGTGTATTTGGATGATGGATATAACTGGACGGGAACACAGTATACCCGAACCTTATTTTCGCTACAAACATTCTTAGTTGTATAAAGTTCTTTTTCATCACATTACTTATCCGTTTAAACACGAAAAAACAGTAAAAATTCAATCAACTAAACCCGTGAAAATATTTCTCAAGCATTTCAGCTTAATCCTTTCAGCTAAGATATCACTTTTAGAGAATAGATGCTTTATTTTTTTCACGATATAAAGTGTAGCAGGTTTCGTGACATATCTTTTGCTTATGATCATGCTTTTAATTTTTTTGAGGTTAATCACACTTTTTAGCAAATCAAATGCAACAACAATATTTAAAGCCACCTAAAATAAAAAAAGCGAAATTACCTTTTATAATTTCGCCTTTTATAATTTTTTATAAAAAGTGAGCAAAAACAATAAGATTTCATCTATTATTTTTCGCACTTAATGTCACAAAAACAAATAATGATGAGTCATTCTTCACTCAATTTCTTTTTCCTTCGCTTTTTGCCAACCGATCTCCATCTCTTCTAATGAAGCATTTTCTATGTTTATACCCTGCTCTGTGAGCATTTTTTCAACAAACCTAAACCGTTGCTCAAATTTACGACAAGCTCGATTAAGTGCCTGCTCTGGCTTCTGTTTTAAATGGCGCGATAAATTAACCACAGAAAAAAGCAAATCCCCCAACTCATCCTCAATACGTTGATCATCTCTAGGGGCTTTTTTCACTTCTGCCATCACTTCATCTATTTCTTCATACACTTTATCTAATACAGGAGAAAGCTCGTGCCAATCAAAGCCAACGGAGGCACAGCGCTTTTGCATTTTCTCTGCTTTCATCAGTGCCGGTAAAGTAGCAGGAATATCATCAAGTAATGAATATTGTGCTTTCGCTTCACGCTCTTGAGCCTTGATTTTTTCCCAACGATGCTTTTCAGTCGCTAAATTATTTTCATTTTCTGTAGCAAAAATATGTGGATGACGACGTTCTAATTTATTGCTGATGGCTTCGCAGACATCATTAAAATCAAATAATTGCTGTTCTTGCGCCATTCTGGCATAAAAAACGACCTGATAGAGTAAGTCCCCTAACTCCTCTTTAAGTGCGCTAAAATCTTTGCGGGCAATGGCATCTAGTACTTCATAGGTTTCTTCTAATGTATAGGGGGCTATGGTGTCAAAGGTTTGTACCCTATCCCACTCACAGCCTGTTTGAGGATCTCGTAATTGCGCCATAATGGCTAATAAACGTAAAATTTCACGGTTTTCTGACATTATCTGGCCTTGTATCCTTGTATATAGAAGTGATCGTTATGTCGAGTTAACAAAATTTCGTAAAAAAATGCCAAGACACATTGTGCTTGGCATTTTATCCGTTAAGGCGACCAATGTCTTAATGAGAAAAGCGTTTGGCTTCTATGACATCAGGTAATTGATTGAGTTTCGCTAAAATACGCCCTAATACTTGGAGATTATAAATCTCAATATTCATATCAATGGTCGCTATTTGTTGCTTCACATCACTGCGGCTACTAACTCCCAGCACATTCACTTTTTCATTAGCTAAAATAGTGGTGATATCGCGTAATAAACCACTGCGATCATTAGCCACAACCCGCACCACTAATGAATAACCACTTGAGTAATTCTCACCCCACACCGCATCGACAATACGCTCTGGTGCGTGAGAAAGTAACTCAGCTAATTGATCACAATCTGCACGGTGAATTGAAATACCACGTCCTTTGGTAATAAATCCAACGATATTATCGCCTGGAATAGGTTGGCAACAACGTGCGATATGATGCATTAAGTTCCCGACACCCTCGACCACAATACTGCCACCACCTGACGTGGTTGTTTTTGGTGTAGCCGTTTTATTTTCTAATGAGCGTAACGCCTCTTTGTCTTCATCTTCCGCTGTGGCTTTATTCAGCTTACTTTGTAAGAAATTGACTAATTGATTGATACGGATATCACCAACGCCTATGCCTGCCAGCACTTCATCAAGACTATGGACGTTATAACGAGCAATCAGCAGCTTTTCTGCTTCTTTCATATTGATATCAAGCGGCGCTAATTCATTATCTAAGATTTGGCGGCCTGCAATAATATTTTTATCGCGATCTTGTTTACGGAACCAATTGTGGATCTTCGCTCTTCCACGACTGGTTGTCACATAACCAAGATTAGGATTTAGCCAATCTCGACTTGGATTAGGGTGTTTTTGAGTAATAATTTCAATTTGATCGCCCATTTGTAGCTGATAGCTAAATGGAACGATGCGCCCGCCGATTTTAGCACCAATACAGCGATGACCAACATCACTATGAATATGATAAGCAAAATCTAATGGTGTCGAGCCTGCAGGTAAATCAATCACATCCCCTTTTGGCGTAAAGACATAGACGCGATCATCAAATACTTGACTACGTACTTCATCTAGCATTTCACCAGAATCAGCCATCTCTTCTTGCCATGCAATTAATTTACGTAACCACGCAATACGATTTTCATAACTTCCTGTCCCGCCTTTGGTTGTTGCACCAGTAGCACCTTCTTTATATTTCCAATGCGCTGCAACACCTAATTCAGCATCTTCATGCATCTGACGAGTACGTATTTGGATCTCAACGGTTTTACCTTCAGGGCCAAGTACCACCGTATGAATAGATTGGTAACCATTTGGTTTTGGATTGGCAACATAATCATCAAATTCATCGGGTAAATGACGAAAATGAGTATGTACAATACCTAAAGCGGCATAACAATCTTGTAGGCGTTCGACAACAATACGTACCGCACGAACATCAAATAGCTCATCAAAGGCGAGATTTTTTTTCTTCATTTTTCGCCAAATACTATAGATGTGCTTGGGACGTCCGTAGATATCGACTTCAATATTCTCTTGCTGCATATAACCACGCACCGTACTGACGAAATTATCAATATACTGTTCGCGATCAATACGGCGTTCATGCAGTAAATTTGCAATTTGCTTATATTCATCAGGATGAAGATAACGGAAACAGAAATCTTCAAGCTCCCATTTTAATTGTCCAATCCCCAATCGATTGGCTAATGGTGCATAGATATTAAAACACTCTTTTGCCGCTAAGACTCGTTCATCCTCAGTGGCATCTTTCACTTCACGTAAATGGGCAATCCGCTCTGCGAGTTTGATAACTACACAACGAAAATCTTCCACCATAGACAATAACATGCGGCGTACATTATCGACTTGAACTGAGCTAGTTTCGTTGGTATGTGTCGCTTTAAGCTGGCGAATAGCATCCATCTCCATTACGCCACGCACTAAATTCCATATCGCCTCACCAAAATGTTCAGTGATAACTTCCTGGTTAATAAGATCTTCTTCAGCAAGTGGGAAGAGAAGTGCTGCCCTCATGCTATCTTTATCCATACTGAGTGTCGAAAGAAGTTCAACCATCTCAACACCGCGCCATAGCAACAGTTGCGCATCTTCACGGCCCTGAACAGTACGATGACAGTATTCCCAGGTTTGCATGATTTCACTCCCCGCATTCGCATGAGTTAAATTCAAGCTATTAACCCATTTATCAACGGCAAACTCCCCTGCAGGTGTTAAGTGAGCACTTCTAACTGCAACCATATTCTCTCCCTACTCGATATAAATCTTATCTGCGACTTATTGAGTGGCTATCTGTTTATTTGCGAATAAACAATGCCATTGATTCCAGATGCCCTGTTTGTGGAAACATATCCAACATTCTTAACTGGGTTAGCTGATATCCGGAATCTAATAATATCTTACTATCTCTGGCTAACGTGGTCGGATTACAGGAAACATACACAATTTTTTCTGCGGATAACGTCACAATATGTGACATCACTTGTGCAGCTCCCGCTCTTGCGGGATCTAGCAGAACTTTATTAAATCCTTCCTGTGCCCAAGGCATAGCAGAAAAATCGGCGGATAAATCAGCATGCCAAAACTGAACATTATCTAATTGATTAAGTTCAGCATTTTTTTTCGCCATTGCCACCAGTGCAGGAACACCTTCGACACCAACGACTTTATCAACACGCTTTGCCATAGGTAATGTGAAGTTACCCATGCCACAAAACAAGTCTAGTACGCGATCGTTTGGCGATAAATCGAGCCATGCTATCGCTTGAGCAACCATCTTATGATTTATTTCATCATTAACTTGAATAAAATCCGTTGGTGCAAAGTGTAATTTTAGACCCTCTATCTGATAGAAGGGTTCCTTCTCAATCGTTGTTAATTGTGCGATCTCACCATTATCACCCGCCAGATATATCATCACCTGAGCGTGATGAGAAAAATCATCTAACAATTGCTTATCACCCTCAGATAGCGGTGATAAATGACGCAAAATCACTAATGGCCCATTATCTGCTAACACTAATTCCACATGACCTAAATCACGCACGACAGAGAGTTGCTTTAAACACTGCCACAGTGGCAATAACAGTACATTAAGTTGTGGTTTTAATACTGGGCATTGGGTGACCATCACTAAGTCATTAGAAAGTGCTTGGCGAAATCCCATTACCAAACCCTTTTTAGGGTGATAACGTAACCCTAATCTTGCTCGGCGCCGATAGCCATACTCCGCACCGGCAATAACAGGCTGTGCTGAAATGACCACATTAGTTTCACGTTTAATAAGATGTGATAAAACCTCAGCTTTAGTGGTGCGTTGCCAATCAATAGGCACATGTTGTTGCTGGCACCCACCACAATGTTGATAGTACTGACAGGGTGGTGTCACTCTTTCTGGGTTTGTGGTTAACCGTGTGATCACTTCTCCCTTGGCAAACTGGCGTTTTTCTTCGGTCAAACGAATGCGTGCAGTTTCTTGTGGAAGTAATCCTTTAACAAAAATGGTTTTGCCCTCAGCATGAGCAATACCTTGACCGTTAGCATCCAATGCATTAGCGGTTACCGCCAAGTTTTTTACCTGTTTTTTAGCAGGTCGTTTTTTAGGGGAATAAAACTGCACCATAGTATTAAATTTTATGAATCTATTGCGGATTAACTCTAAAACAGCCTAGTTTGACATTTTCACTCCGCAAACAGAATTAAGTGTTTACTAGACCATTTAGAATAAGATATGAGGAGAGTATACCATCGAACAAGTTATTTACTTAACTGATATAAGCAATATTTTTATGAAATCGAAAAATATTTTTATGCTAACAAGTAGAAGTACTCTTTTATATAGATTTAATATTATTCTATAACTAAAAACTATTATATATAACGTTTACATTTAATATATTTACAATTAATAACAAATATTTTCTGTTATTTTAATAACGCGTAACTATCTCTAAGAAAAATCTAAAAATTATCATTAATCAATATGATAGATATTTCAATCGATTACACATTAATCACATACCATTAATTTTCTATATTCTTCATATGCATAATGGTCGGTCATACCACTGATATAATCTTGTATCAATCTTGTACGATAATAAAACTCTAAGGTTTTTCCCTCTTCACTATTAATATCGTAAATTTTTTCTAATGCTTCATTATAAGCAAGCTTATGTTTAATCGAAAGCTTATGATATAAACGCGTCTCAATAACATAATCAGGATGTTCATTATATTTATGTAGTCTTAGAAAATCATCGGTCGATAATAAAAGCAATGGCTTATAAATATCCAATAACCCACTGATCACTCGATAGCCCTTCATTTCAAGCTCTTCAACTTCGGGGTGACTAAATACCCACTTTTGCGCCACTCGTTTTAACGTTGCCAATAAACGATGTTCAGCACTCTTTCCTTCCAGTAAAGCATGGTTAAAGCTGCCTTCATAAACTTGAGGTAAGTTTTTAATAAAGCGATAGGCGGTGTAAGGTACTAATTTTCCGGTAATATAGACGCGCAAATACATAAAAAATTGATCTTGCATGCTACGCTTAGCTTCATTTTGATCAACTTTCTTAAAAGCTCGATTAACAGTGATATCAAACAGATCACCTTCTGTTACTGCACCACTTTCACTCCATGCATTTTTTAATAACTGTACTAAGCGATTGATATCAAAAATACCTTTTTCTACCGCATCATCTAAATCAGCAATACAATAAGAAATATCATCTGCCGCTTCCATAATATAAGTCAGTGGGAAACGACAAAAATCTTTCATTGCAAGTTTCTCTTGTACTTCCTTAACAAATTCAGCTTCAGACCAGTAATAACCTGGTTTTTTCATTAAATAGCTAAATTCTTTCGGCGTAGCACCTTGCCAATAAGCTGGACGTGTATATTTTAAAACACAGCCAATTTGCGCATAGGTTAAATTGAGTTTTAACAAGTGATGCGCCATGCGAATTGCCTGAGCATTGCCTTCGAAATGGCATAAGTCTTGACGTAAAGTCTGTTTTAATTCATTTAAATGTCGGTCTGCTGAATAGCGAATAGGTAAAAAAGGACAATTATCAAATTCTATGGAAGCATCAGGTGCCAACACCTTACGAAACCAATGTTTAATTGCAGCTTCACCAAAATGACCAAAAGGAGGATTGCCAATATCGTGCATTAAACACGCCATTTCAATTAAACTTTCAACGCTATCAATCCGTTCATTTAAGCCATATTCTTCTAATTTATTATGCTTTTTTAGTTCGCCGATTATTTGCTTAGCGATATAACGGCCTATTTGTTGTACTTCCAGCGAATGGGTTAATCGACTTCGTACCGCCGAATTTTGCTCTAATGGAAATACCTGTGTTTTTTGTTGTAACCGACGGATCGCCGCTGAATTAATAATACGCCCACGATCGCTTTCAAATTGGCGCGAGATCTGCATTTCATCATCAATATCGATATCACTGCTGTTATATTTGCGTTGATAATTTAACTTCAGTTTAAAATCGATCATTTCTATCCTCTTTCTGGTATCGATGAAACGAATTCGCTGCGTTATATCGTGTTTTTGCGATAAATGATAAACTCTTGGTTAACGCTATATATTATTAACCTACAAGGGAGTATGACACAATGAGAGTTGGCGTAATAGGTGCAATGGAACAAGAAGTCAAACTTCTGCGTGAACAAATTGAAAACTGCGAAATAGTCTCTCGTGGTGGTTGTGAAATTTATACTGGTAAAATCAATGGTGTAGATGTTGCATTACTAAAATCAGGCATTGGTAAAGTGGCAGCCGCCATCGGTACCACACTATTACTTGAACATTTTCGCCCTGATGTTGTGATCAACACTGGCTCTGCAGGTGGGTTAGATGCAAAATTAAATGTTGGCGATATTGTCGTATCAACAGAAGTACGTTATCACGATGCCGACGTTACTGCTTTCGGTTATGAACCGGGTCAAATGGCACAATGCCCGCCGGCATTTATTGCCGACCCCAAACTGGTCAATATTGCTCAAGAGTGTATTGGATCACTAAAATTAAATGCCGTGCGTGGATTAATCTGTAGCGGCGATGCTTTTATTAATGGTGCCGAGCCATTAGCGCGTATTCGTCGTACTTTTCCAGAAGTCGTCGCTGTTGAGATGGAATCAACCGCTATTGGACATGTTTGCCATCAATTTGATACACCTTTTGTTGTTGTTCGCGCCATTTCAGATGTGGCAGATAAAGAATCGCATTTAAGTTTTGATGAGTTTTTATCTGTTGCCGCACAACAATCAAGCTTAATGGTCACCACTATGCTTGATAAATTAAAAACAGAGACTCAGTTTTAATTTATTTAATCGATAAGCCACTTAACAAACCCGTCTCTCTTTTAGCTCAGCAGGTAAGATAAAAATAGACGGGTATATTTGACTATAAAGACGAGAAAAAATGCGTTTCTTAAACACTTTTGCACTGCTGCTAAGCCTGATATTGACACCTTGTTATGTTATCGCAGCCACTCCCGCACAACGTGTTATTACTTTATCCCCGTCTGCCACGGAAATGGCTTATGCCGCAGGTATGGGAGAGAATATGGTTGCGGCGAGCGCTTATTCTGATTATCCACAAGCAGCAAAAGATCTCGTACAAGTTGCCGACTGGCAAGGCATTAATGTAGAACGCATTTTGCTATTAAAACCTGATTTAATTATTGCATGGCCAAGCGGTAATCCTCAACGACCGCTCGATCAGTTAAAATCATTGGGTATCCCTATTATTTACTCTGATCCACACAGTATCGAAGAAATCATTGACGATCTTACCCGACTTTCTTCTTACAGCACTCATCCTGAAGTCGCTTTAGCAAGTGCACAAAAATTACGTCAGCAATATCAAGAATTACAGCAAAAGTACGCTTCAACGACGCCTCATCAAGCGAAGAAAAAAGTCTTTATTCAGTTTGGTATGCAACCCCTATTTACGACATCAAAACATTCATTACAAAATGAGATTACCGAACTTTGTGGCGGTGAAAATATTTTTGCGAATAGTGCAGTTCCTTGGCCACAAGTCAGCCGCGAGCAAGTGATCAGTAAAAAACCTGATTTGATTTTATTTAGTGGTAAACCAAACCAAATTGCCGCAATACAACAATTTTGGCAACCTCAACTAGATATTCCTATTATCGCTATTGATGAAGATAGTTTTAGCAGACCAGCACCACGTATTATTTATGCGGCTCAACAGATTTGTGAGGCTATTAAAGATAATAATAAGTAAAATCAATAATATTAGTCTAGTCTGTTTTTTATTAATTATTATGATGACGGCTTAATTAAAGAGAGTAGTTTATTATAATCAGGTTTCCCATTCCTATTTGCACTTTTTGTACCATCTGGGTAAGAATAGATTGTACTTACACCTTCTGTTTTTTCCTCTGCTGGATATTCAGAATAAACCACAATATCATTATGAATGATGGGCTTCCATGTTATTTGTTGAGCATCACGAGATTGGTAATAAAGGAAAAGTTCTTTTCCATATAACCATAAGCTAATATCATTACTATTTTTAAATGAATAACTTACCCACGGGAAATAATGCTCTACTATATCAAAACTACCCTTTATTTTAATTGGTTTATGACCAGTTTGTTGAGGTTGATTATTATCAAAAATAATAATTACTCCGGTTCCTACTATATCAACAATATCTTTAGTAAAAGAATTATTCTTTTTTAATGTCAATCTTAATGTAACATTACTTAATTGCCAATCACATTTTCCGCCTCCCCTATAAGGGATCTCTGCACTATATAATGAGCTATTCTCTCTTTTTTCTAATGCTATTATCTCACTATTAAAGCCAGGCACTGTATATTTAGGTACTTCATTATTATTATATGTTTTTTGGCAAAGATTTGAACGATACATGACTTTCATTGGTGATAGTTCAGCCATATCCGGTACATCAACCGAAATTTTAACTGTTCTGCCATTTTCTGAGGGCAAAAATGTTGTATCTATCTTAGAACTTAGTGAATGACAACCTGATAATAGTAAAACAATGCTCCCTAAAATAATAAGTGGATAATTATTGATTAAATATCTCATATGTTTGCTCCTTAAATTGCATTTGCTTCATCTGTTGACATAGCAACTCCATTTATTGCGGCAAACACTTATAAAATAGATAGAAAACAAGCTAAATACTTTATCTATTTTTATAAATATGGGCTCAATCTAGAGCCCATAAATCATAAGAGATTAACCTTCAAGAGGTGCTCGCCAATCATCAGCACCAGAAGTACCCGCAATTGTGTGTTCCCAATCAATTTTGCGATAAGATAAAGCGACTTCGATGAGCTGAGTAAAATCTGATTTGGTAGGCTCTTGACAGTGAGGCATTTGGCAATCGATATTCACAACGGTCGCATCTGTTAGTGTGGTGGTAAAGAAATGCTCTTGCTTACCCTCAACAGAGGTGCGATACCATTTTAAATCAACTTTAGGTAACATTTCTCCTGATGCTAATGCGTTATATAACAGAGGAACAGCTTTGTTTAACGCAACCGTAAACCGGAAAGGTTTATGAGCACGTTGCCCCGCAGGTTGCCCTGATTGTGGATCTGTCGGCACAGTAACTACATGAGAAAATGCCTGAATAAGCATCTCATTTTCATGACCTTGAACATAAATATTTCCAACCGATTCAGCAGTGAATGCTCCTTCAGTAATATTACCTTGGGTTTTTCCCTCAATAGAGAGATAGCATGGAGTTGGCATAATAAATCCTTCATTAACAGTAAATCATTGTTTCTCAACAACACTATTATTGTTGATATCCTTTTCAAAAAATCGGCCTGTGCACACTGCGATTTAATAAGAATAGCTTAAGTAAAATTTAAGGAATGTAAAGCAAAGAGGGGGACCAAGGCAGGTTTTATCTCCATAGCATAAGTGACTTAGCGTAAAATAATTGTAAAATCGATATTTTCTACTTTCGTATTACTATATTTGTATAAAAAAATACGCATTTTCTCTTTCATATTCGAAAGTAAATCAATAAAAGCCAGACTGCACTAATGTACATAGATTTAAACTTTGTAACAAAATGTGTATTTTGTAACAAAATGTAACCTTGTTGATTTACAAGAAGAAAAATACCAAATTTTATTAATAATAAGTAACCTCTTATTTTTATTCAAAATGGTTAAAAAACTAGCACCAGTAAATTGATTTATTTTAGATGATTATTCTAAATATAAACTTATATAGTTAAAAATAGTTATTTTATAAAATAATAGCCATAAATGGAGTATCAAATAATAAAACTTAAAGAATATTAAATTAGAAGAAAAGCCGGAGTCATTATTAATGAAGATTTAAAAGGACGGTATTAAGTTATTCACTCGATAAGCAAAAATAACAGTGACAAAAAATACTGCAACATAACCAATAACGTGCAGTGCGTGCAGTGAGCGGAGCATATATAAAGATGTGGGGATGACTAACGCCGTGGCACGGCGGTGTAGCCACGACGTCAAATAATATAAAAATCAGATACTAAACGATGAACCACAACCACAAGTGCTTTTCGCATTAGGATTGGTGACGATAAAACGTGAGCCCTCAAGGCCTTCAGTATAATCAACACAACCACCCACTAAATACTGCAAGCTCATTGGATCAATAACTAAGGCAACGCCTTGTTTTTCTATGGTCATATCACCTTCATTCATAGCATCATCAAAGGTAAAACCATACTGGAATCCGCTACAGCCACCACCGGTGATATAAACACGTAGACGCAGATTTGGGTTTTCTTCATCCGCAATTAGATCTTTTACTTTATTTGCAGCCGCATCTGTAAATTGTAACGGCAGAGCCATATCATCACTCATTGTTCACTCCAGACTGGATAATCCAGTAAAAAACAGCCAGCAAAAATTGATGCTTCTTGCTGATATAATGTGATGATTATCTAATACCTGCTCTTAACCTTCAAGTTTGTTGTGGACAAAATGCACTTTTTGATACACAACTTTTCTTTATTAATGAGTACCAACTCGAACAATAACAATGATAAATCAAAATGTTGTTGTCGTGTATTTGGCTTCATCTGCACTGTGCTTTAGAATAGGCGTTAATCTTACGCTCACCCATCATTAGGAGTCTGACATGAGCAAGTCTGAAACGCTTTATAATCTCGCACAACAAGTGATACCTGGTGGCGTCAATTCACCGGTTAGAGCATTTAACGGTGTTGGTGGCACACCGCTTTTTATTGAACGTGCTAATGGTGCGTATATTTATGATGCCGATGGACGTGCTTATCTTGACTATGTCGGTTCATGGGGACCGATGGTATTAGGCCACAATCACCCCGCTATTCGCCACGCTGTAACTGATGCGGTGCAAAAAGGCCTAAGCTTTGGTGCTCCTACGGCTGCTGAAGTGGAAATGGCAAATTTAGTCACTGAGTTAGTGCCTTCGATGGATATGGTTCGTATGGTGAACTCAGGTACAGAAGCCACCATGAGTGCCATTCGCCTTGCTCGTGGCTACACGGGTCGTGACAAAATCATTAAATTTGAAGGCTGTTACCATGGACATGCAGACTGCTTATTAGTCAAAGCAGGATCTGGTGCATTGACGATGGGACAACCAAACTCTCCAGGTGTTCCTGCTGATTTTGTTAAACACACTTTAACTTGTACTTACAACGATTTAAATTCAGTACGTCAAGCATTTGAAAATTATCCGGAAGAAATCGCCTGTATTATTGTTGAACCCATTGCCGGTAATATGAACTGTGTTCCACCTAAAGCCGATTTTCTACCGGGATTACGTGCATTATGTGATGAATTTGGTGCATTACTGATTATTGATGAAGTAATGACAGGTTTTCGTGTCGCATTAGGCGGCGCACAAGCTTATTACGATGTTGATCCTGACTTGACCTGTTTAGGTAAAATTATAGGTGGTGGCATGCCTGTAGGCGCCTTCGGCGGACATAAAGAAGTGATGTCTCAATTAGCCCCTATCGGTCCTGTCTACCAAGCGGGAACATTATCGGGTAACCCCATTGCGATGGCAGCGGGTCTAGCTTGTTTGCAAGAAGTTTCACAACCGGGAGTTCACCAAACACTGGATGAACTTACCACTATGTTAGCGGATGGATTACTTGAAAAAGCACAACAAGCAGGTATCCCTATGGTAGTGAACCATGTAGGCGGTATGTTTGGTTTATTCTTTACCGATGCCAAAGAAGTGACTTGCTATCAAGACGTAATGAACTGCGATGTCGAACGCTTTAAACAGTTCTTCCACTTAATGTTAGAAAAACGTATTTACCTCGCTCCGTCGGCTTTTGAAGCAGGCTTTATGTCTATCGCTCATAGCAAAGAAGATATTCAACGTACTATCGATGCGGCTGAATATGCCTTTAGCAAAATGAAAGCGTAATCTTTCATTACTTAAATAGCATTTATTGCTGGTATTGCTGGCAAAAAAATATCCTCCGCGATTGCAGGAGGATATTTTTTATCTCAATAGTATTGCGAATAATTACTCAGAAAACAGATCGCGTAACCATTTAGGCGCCGCACTATCGTCGCCGTCGCTCTCTTGTGGTAACGGTGTACAGAGGCTATCAGGATCTGCTGTCCACACAGGTAATGTACGCACGCCGCCACCATAACAAACAAAGTTACCTTCAGCATTAATCGACATCTGTGCTATATCTTCTGGTACAGGTGGATTTAATGTTAATGGTGTTTGATTTTCTAAATAATGACGATAAAGGATCAATGCCCCTGTCGATCCTGTTAAGTTAGTTGGGCCATTATTATCACGTCCCATCCATGCAATAGTGACTTCTTTACCATCAATACCCGCAAACCAGCTATCACGTAAGTCGTTGGTGGTTCCGGTTTTACCTGCAAGGTTATATTGACCAAACTTAGGTTTTAATGCTCGTGCTGCTGTACCTGAATTAACCACCTGTTGCATACCAAACAGTGTCATATATGCCGCTTGTGGAGAAACCGTTGTTTCTGCTTGCGGGTAGCTTTGATAAAGCACCGTACCATCTTGGTTGATAACAGAGCGCAATGCCGATAATTTAGCGCGATTACCTAAACTTCCGATTGTTTGGAAAGTTTGCGCCACTTCCATTGGGGTTAAGTTTAGTGCGCCAAGTAACATCGCTGGTACTTTTTCTAAATTTTCTGCTGGGGCACCTAGTTTGATCCACGTTTTGATCACTTGGTCTAACCCGACTTCTAAACCAAGATTAACCGTTGGTACATTACGTGATGTAGCAAGAGCATCCACCAACATTAATCGCCCTTTATAACCACGATCGTAGTTACGTGGTTGCCATGGTTTTCCTCCCGGAATAGGCACTGAAATAGGTTCATCCGCCAACCAGGTATTTAAACGAAAACGCTCAGGCTCACTTAATGCGGTTAAATAAGTTGCCGGTTTTGCTAATGAGCCAATTGAACGACGTGCGGACATGGCACGATTAAAACCGGCATATTGTGGTTGTGAACCGCCCACTAACGCCCTAACCTCACCACTGAGGCGATCTACAACAACCATTGCGCCTTCGAGATCGTTGATTTTGCGTGTTTTACGTAAATCAGCAACTCCCGTTTCTACCGCTTTTTCCGCTGCATCTTGTGAAACAGGATCAAGCGTTGTAAAAATTTTAGTCCCCGATAAATCTTTAACCTGATCACCTAATTTAGTTTGTAGCTCTTGACGAACTAACTGCATAAATGCCGGTTGTGGCGTTAGCGCTTCGCTACGAGGTTTTACTCCTAAAGGACGTGCGCTTAATACATCATAAAGCTCTTGATCGATAATTTGTTGGGTCTGTAATAATTTTAGTACCACATTACGGCGCTCTAATGCAGCCTTAGGATTGCGCCATGGATTGTATGCAGAAGCCCCTTTCACCATTCCAACCAATAATGCTTGTTGATCAAGACTTAGTTCATCAACAGGTCGACCAAAATAGTAAAGGCTAGCCAGTGGAAAACCACGAATTTGCTCATCACCACTTTGCCCTAAGAACACCTCATTAAGATACAGCTCTAAAATACGATCTTTGCTATAGCTCGCATCCATAATAATCGCCATATAGGCTTCATTAAGCTTTCTTTTTAGCGTTCTTTCATTGGTTAGGAATAAGTTCTTTACTAATTGCTGCGTTAAAGTACTTCCCCCTTGTACCGCTCTACCTGCGGTAAAGTTCGCTAACACCGCACGACCAATAGAATAAATACTGATGCCATCATGCTCATAAAAACGGCGATCTTCCGTAGCAATTAATGTATCGACTAATAGTTGAGGAAATTTATCTCTTGCTAAGAATAGACGCTGTTCACCATTAGCCGATTGCATCATAGTGATAAGCTTAGGATCGAGGCGGAAGAAACCAAATTGACGCTGATTATTCATATTGGTGATACTCACCAATGAGTTTTGTTCAAAGGTCAATTTCGCTAAAATTTGCTCTTCGCGACCATCTGGAAAATCAAACGGTCGACGTAACATCTCTATAGTGCCATTTTTAACCACAAATTCCCCAGGACGGGTGATTTTATTGACATGGCGATACTGCATACCTTCCAGTAAACTTACCATCTCTTTTTGGCTATAGTTCATGCCAGGTTCTAAATTGACAGTACGTCCATAAACGGCAGCAGGCAATTCCCATACATTACCGTCAAGGCGCTCTTTAATTTGGGAATATAAATAAACACCATAGATGCCGACTAAAACCGCAACCACAATGGCGATTTTAACAAATAACCAAAACCAAGAACGCCTTCTATTGGTTTTCTTTACTGGTTTTTTCTTTCTACTCATGAACAGTTTCTCTCATTAAAACCTCTTCACCACACCCTTAGGGTAAAGAAGCCTAACATTGTCGCTATTTTTCCAAGCTATCCCACAGGAAAGCTCTCAAATTGTTATTCAGCACGTGTATATACGCGCTAACTCCATTTTTTTACACGTCGAGTGGGGGCCGTTGTTGCGGGTGAATCTGGCCACAAATGTTTGGGATATCGCCCCTTCATCTCTTTTTGTACTTGTGTATAGCTTCCGGCCCAAAAAGTAGCGAGATCTTGTGTTTTTTGGATAGGTCGCATAGCTGGAGAAAGTAACTCCATCACTACAGGTAATTGCCCTTTTGCCACAATAGGACTTTGTTTTTCACCATAAACCTCTTGGATCCTGATAGCAATAATCGGCGGATTATCTAAATCATACCTAATCATCACTTTAGTGCCCGTTGGAGCAATATAGTGTGTTGGGAACAGCTCTTGCAATAATTGTTGCTCATGCCAAGTTAACTGATTTTTAATTATCTCATTAATATCCATTTGTAGCAGTGCTTTAAGTGATTGGGTATCGCCTAATTCAGGTTGTAACCACAATTCTAATGAGTCTAATAAAACGGCTTCATTCAATACAGGTAAATTGGCCTCAGGGCACCACTTTTGCGCTAAAGCAAGGCGAATAAACAGTTGCTTGCTCTCTTCACTTAAGGGTAGAGCACTTAATCCTTGTTTACGTAACCAATTTAATAATGCCGTTTGCATTTGCGCTTTATTAGGTTTATCTAATGGCATTTGGCTAACGGTTAACTGACCTAATTGGCGCTGTTGCCACGCAAGAAGTGTACCGCGCTTTTCATCCCATTCAACGGTGGTATTATCTTGTATCAATTCCGGAAAGATAGAGGATACTTCATTAATATCAATAGGTAAGGCTAATAAAATTCGCACATCCGCATAATGTGCATTTTGCAACAACAATGGTGCTAAAATCCACGGCGATTGGCTCATTGGTTGAGTATTATCCATCATTGCGCCTTGTCCATTAGCGAGGCGAAATCGACCTTGATTATCACGGTTTTTGGCTATTCTATCTGCAAATCCGACACTCAATAGTGATGCTAATAATTCTGGGCGACATTGCCCTTTGCATTGCTGTAATAGCTGTTTTTCACGCTGTGACCATTGATGATTTTTCTGTTGGATCAGCCATTCAAGATTAATCTCTCTGTCTCTTGGTGGCTGTTCTAAAATGGCACACAACCTTGCTGCGGTAGCAAGATGATGCTCACTTTTTTCACTAGCATAATCTAATATTGCCGCTAATCGAGGGTCGATGCCCCACTGTGCCATACGTACTCCCCGCGAGGTTAATCCCCCTTGATTATCAATGGCACCTAATCGTTGCAATAATGTTTTAGCTGCGTTTATTGCTGCTGGTGTAGGCGTATCTAACCAAGAGAGTTGGTTTATATCACGACATCCCCATTGCAATATTGAAAGCCATAACGAAGAGAGATCACTAGATAAAATTTCAGGTACTTGGTGAGTTGCCCCGCGCTCAGCTTGTTCCTGACTGATTAAGTGCCAACAAATTCCGGCTTCAAAACGTCCTGCCCGCCCCGCTCTTTGCGTTTGTGAAGCTTGACTTATTCGTTGGCGCAATAAGCTTGTTACACCACTTTTTAAATCAAACTGGGCACGTTTTTCAATGGTACTGTCGAGCACCAAGCGAATACCTTCGATTGTTAAACTGGTTTCTGCAATATTTGTTGCTAATACAACTTTGCGATATCCCTTTTCTACAGGCTCTATGGCCTGTTGCTGTTGTGCTAATGAAAGTGCCCCATAAAGTGGAAAAATTAAGGTGTGTTTATCCACTTTGTCAGCTAATAATTGCGCGACTCTAATAATTTCTGCACTACCGGGCAAAAAAACAAGTAAAGAGCCCGTCTCTTGTGTAAGCAAACGTCGCGCCATCGTGGCAACTTCTTGTTCAAAAGGCAGGTGTGATTGAATAGGATAATAATGCCGTGAAACAGGATAACTGCGCCCTTCAGAGCTAATCATCGGCGCATCCGGCAATAGTGAAGTTAATTTTTGATTATCTAATGTTGCAGACATCACTAAAAGGCGTAAATCATCACGTAATCCTGATTGCACATCTAATAGCAGTGCTAACGCTAAATCTGCTTGCAAACTCCGCTCATGAAATTCATCAAGTATCACTAAACTTACACCTGTCAGTTCAGGATCTTGCTGTAACATACGTGTCAACACCCCTTCGGTGATCACTTCAAGGCGCGTCTGCTGACTCACTTTACTTTCAGCACGCATGCGATACCCCACCGTTTTACCCACCTCTTCATTGAGTTGACTTGCTAAACGATAAGCGATGCTTTTTGCCGCAATACGCCTTGGCTCTAATAAAATAATTTTGCCATCAAATATATTTTGTTGAAGCAAATACAGTGGCAGTGCGGTTGATTTTCCCGCCCCTGTGGGGGCGTGAAGTAAGACTTGGGGACATTGTTTTAATGCAGTAACAACAGATCCTGCTACCTCAAAAATTGGCAATAGATGCACACAAGCTCCATAACTGATTAACTTTCTCTGTGGCTCATTGTAGCATTAGCCCTTTATTAAAGGACGTATTTTCACCGGGGTGATTATGAAATTTGAACAACCACTACAATCTGCCACTTTATTAAAACGATACAAACGTTTTTTAGCAGACGTAGTGACGGCAAATGGTGAAGAATTCACGCTCCATTGTGCTAATACGGGTGCGATGACGGGATGCGCAACTCCAGGTGATACGGTTTGGTATTCCACGTCATCGAATATCAAAAGAAAATATCCTCATAGTTGGGAATTAACCCAAACTCAATCAGGTGATTGGATCTGTATTAATACCTTAAGAGCTAATACGATCATTGCCGATGCGATAGAAGCTGGCGATATTCCAGAATTATCTGACTATGATGAAATAAGACGCGAAGTGAAGTATGGCAGTGAGAATAGTCGTATTGATATTTTACTTAAGTCAAATCATAAAGTTGACTGCTATATTGAAGTGAAATCGGTCACTTTATTAGATGCTGGAATGGGCTATTTTCCTGACGCTAAAACAGAGCGAGGTCAAAAGCACCTTCGAGAGTTGACCGCTATCGCAAAATCGGGCTTAAGGGCTATCTTATTTTACGCTGTCCCCCATACTGGCATTACACAAGTGTCTGTTGCTAAAGAGATTGACCCTAAGTATGACTTATTGCTAAAACAAGCATGTGATGCTGGGGTTGAAATTTTATGTTATCGCATCAATATTAGTGAGTACGATTTAACAATTGGAAAGCAATTACCTTTTATTTCAAAAGGTTAATACATTTTCATGGTGTTGGTTAAGTATTTTTTAACTAAAATGGCCTTTTTACTTGCGTGCCTTCACATCATGAGAAAACTTATTAAAGGAATAATTGCTATCCGCGCGGGCATCTGCTATTTATAGCGCCCTATTTTTTTCCCTTCCTATTTAAGGTGGGGGATTATTCAGAAAATGCGTATGTAGGAGAAGCATTATGCAAGAAGGGCAAAAGCGTAAAACATCGTCCATGAGCATTCTCGCTATTGCTGGCGTTGAGCCATATCAGGAAAAACCGGGCGAAGAGTACATGAACGAAGCCCAATTAGCGCATTTTAAGCTAATACTTGAATCTTGGCGCAATCAGCTCAGGGATGAAGTCAACCGTACCGTCACTCATATGCAAGATGAGGCGGCCAACTTCCCAGATCCTGTTGACCGTGCTGCACAAGAAGAAGAATTCAGTCTTGAGCTGCGTAACCGTGATCGTGAACGTAAACTCATTAAGAAAATTGAGAAAACACTGAAGAAAGTTGAAGATGATGACTTCGGCTTTTGTGAGTCTTGCGGTGTTGAAATCGGCATCCGCCGTTTAGAAGCTCGTCCAACAGCCGATCTCTGTATCGACTGTAAAACATTAGCTGAAATCCGTGAAAAACAGATGGCTGGCTAATTAATGAGTATAGCCTCAGTACTTAGGTGCTGGGGCTTTAATCTAAACGTTAATACCCAAGATGACAGTGTGTATTAGGCATTTAGTGCCATTATTAATAAACCAACTTTGTTTTGGTGGTTTGGTTACAGCATTGGCTCGTTATCTTCAAGCTGACACAAATTATGAGCGTTGGCGCTTTCACATCAATAATATCATCCTCCAATTAATACTTCTTGATACAATAACTCAGACTATTCGCACTGTGATGACGATGTTTATTCACATAAAAGAGAAGTTATTTGCGTATAATTCTATCACTATAGCTGATGGCCATAAGCAAGGAATAATATTGATGGAGCACATTTTCTTACCTCGTCAACCGTTGCTGTCAGGCAAGATTATTCGTTAACATTATGATGAAGATGCACAATAACCCACACAAAGCATTCTCAAAAAATGTTCAGTAGGCTATGATTAGCCGCTTAATTTTTTAATTATTAGATTTAATTATTCGAGGTGTCATATTTTTAACCGAGTAGCGCATTTCTGCCGTAATTTGCTAGGACGACAAACAACATCGTCAGATACAGAATCGGTAGCGAGTGAAAGGCCTGTCACTGCATCTGACCGACCTAAAAAAGAAACACAAACGACTGTGCGTCGGCGTCCTGCCCTATCCGCAGACCGTCCCCGTAAGAACAAAAGTAATAATGAAAAGGCGAACGGGAGTGATTTGCCAATGACTGTGATCCCAAGAGATCAACACCCGATTTCGCGTAAAGACATCAGTGATAACGCACTAAAAGTTCTTTATCGTCTGAATAATTCAGGCTTTCAGGCTTATTTAGTGGGTGGTGGTGTACGCGATCTATTATTAGGGAAAAAACCAAAAGACTTTGATATTGCTACCAATGCAACGCCAGAAGAAGTCCGTCGATTATTTCGTAATAGTCGCTTAGTAGGTCGACGCTTTCGTCTAGCGCATATTATGTTTGGCCCCGAAGTGATTGAAGTCGCTACTTTCCGTGGCTCTCATGAAGATCATGAAACATCCGATCGCAATCAATCACAACAAGCACAAAGCGGTATGTTGCTACGCGACAATATCTTCGGATCGATTGAAGAAGATGCCATTCGTCGGGATTTTACCTTAAATAGTCTCTATTACGGCGTCGATGATTTTGCTGTACGTGATTATGTGGGGGGCTTGGCTGATCTTAAATCAGGTACTATTCGTTTAATTGGCTCTCCTGAAACTCGCTATCGTGAAGATCCGGTTCGGATGCTAAGAGCTATCCGCTTTGCCAGTAAACTGGATATGCGTATCGCACCGGAAACTGCAGAGCCAATTAGCCAATTAGCACCACTATTACGTAATATTCCTTCAGCACGCCTATTTGAAGAATCGCTGAAATTATTACAAACAGGACATGGTTATAAAACCTATCGGTTAATGCGCCATTTCCAACTTTTAGAGCCTCTTTTTCCATTAGTTGCCTCAAGGATCACTGAGCAGCAAGATACCCCAATGGAAAGAATGATCGAACAGGTGCTAAAGAATACCGACTATCGTATTAGTAAAGAAATGCGCGTAAATCCGGCATTCTTATTTGCAGCAATGCTATGGTATCCCTTAGTGGAGCATGCCGAAAAACTGGCTCAAGAAAGTGGACTGTCTTATTACGATGCTTTCTCAATGGCGATGAATGATATTTTAGATGAGCAATGTCGTACTATTGCGATCCCTAAACGTATCACCACCACAATGCGTGATATTTGGCAATTACAGCAGCGTTTACCTAAGCGTCAAGGGCGCGGAGCCAATAAACTGCTTGAGCATCCTAAGTTCCGTGCAGCATTTGATCTACTGGAATTACGCGCTAATGTACAAAGAAATCCTGATCTGGAAGCATTAGCCGCTTGGTGGGCTGATTTTCAGGTTTCAAACAATACACAACAACGCTCTATGGTCTCTGAATTAGGTCCAGGCCCGGTACGCAAAAGAACACGTCCTCGTAAACGTCCTCGTCACCCTAATGCAAAAAATAATGCACCAAGACAAGAGAACAAACATGAGTAAGCAACAACAGCGTGTGTATATTATTCTGGGCAGTAATTTAAACTCACCAGAACAGCAAGTAAAATCGGCGATAAAAGCGATTAGTGAAATCCCTAATACTACACTGATTGCCCAATCACCTTGGTATCGCACACGCCCTATGGGACCTCAAGATCAACCCGATTATCTCAATATGGCTGTCGCCGTTGATACTACTTTAGCCCCAGAAGAGTTGCTCGACCATACACAAGCAATTGAACTTGCCCATGGTCGTGAAAGAAAAGCAGGTAACCGTTGGGGACCTCGTACCCTTGATTTAGATATCATGTTATTTGGTGATCAAGTTATACAGACCGAACGTTTAACTGTGCCTCATTATGGACTTAAGGTGCGTGAATTTATGCTTTATCCATTGGCGGATTTAGCACCTGAGCTTTGCTTCCCTGATGACGGAGAACGATTAGCAGACAGATTAGCGCTCGTACCTAAAAATGGTATGGAAAAGTGGTGATACCACATAATAAGCGTGTTTGATGTTAATGGTTGATGCTGTTGACTGACAGTATCAACCCCGTTCACAACTCTCTTGTACTGTTCCTTTATCGCGTTATCCCTCCCCATAAGTGATAAAATACGCCCTTCCCTCCCGCCTGTTATATCACCATTTCTAATTCTTGGATAAATATCAAAATATTTTTTATTTCTATTTTTTATTATTCAATTCACGACTTTTTCTTCGTTTTTAGTACGTAGATGCTACAATCAGCAGTTAATGTTTTTTATTTATGTCATATTCTCTTTAATAAACAAATAATTAACTGACATAAATAACTCAATTTACACGCAACACGCCATGGAGTTTATTATCATGAAGCCGGTTACGCTATCTACGCTCAATCGCTATAAACAAGAAAAGAAAAAGTTTGCCACTATCACGGCTTATGATGCTAGCTTTGCTCGTCTATTTGCCAATGAAGGTATTCCTGCCATGTTAATTGGTGATTCACTCGGTATGACACTACAAGGTCATGACAGCACATTACCTGTCACCGTTGAGCAAATTGCCTATCATACCCGTTGTGTAAGAGCTGGCGCCCCTAACGCTTTCTTAATTGCTGATATGCCTTTTATGTCTTATTCCACTCCAGAGCAAGCCTGTCTTAACGCAGCTATTTTAATGCAAGCGGGAGCGAATATGGTCAAAATTGAAGGAGGAAGCTGGCTTATTCCTACAGTCAAAATGCTCACTGAACGCGCAGTGCCTGTTTGTATTCACCTAGGCTTAACCCCTCAATCTGTTAATGTGTTTGGTGGCTATAAAGTACAAGGTCGAGAAGAAGCTGCTGCAGAGCAACTTAAGCAAGATGCTATGGCGCTAGAAACCGCAGGAGCACAACTAGCTGTATTAGAATGCGTCCCCGTTTCCGTGGCAAAAACTATTACCGGATCACTCAATATTCCCGTTATCGGCATTGGTGCCGGCAATGTCACTGATGGACAAATTCTTGTGATGCATGATTTATTAGGTCTAACACCTAATGCCCCTAAATTTTCTAAAAATTTCTTACAAGAAGCTGGCTCCTTACCCGAGGCTGTCAGACTGTATGTTCAACAAGTTGAACAAAAACTGTTCCCTCAAGAACAACACTCATTTAACTGATTTATCATTTAAATTCATTAAAATAGTTTAAAGGAGTCACGCTATGCTAATTATTGAAACAACGCTTATCTTACGCCGCGAAATTAAGCGACTAAAACAAGAAGGTAAACGCATTGCATTGGTTCCGACCATGGGCAACCTGCATCAAGGTCACCTAAAACTGATAGAAGAAGCGCGTATTCATGCTGATGTGGTTATCGCCTCTATTTTTGTTAATCCAATGCAATTCGATAGAGAAGCCGATTTAGCAAACTATCCACGAACCCTACAAGAAGATTGCGAGTTACTACGCGATAAACATGTTGATATTGTCTTTGCCCCATCAGCGAAAGAGATGTACCCAAATGGGATGGAAAACCAAACAATTGTTGAGGTTCCAGTACTTTCTTCTGTGTTAGAAGGCGCTAGTCGCCCAGGACATTTCCGCGGTGTAACAACCGTTGTGAGTAAACTATTCAACCTTGTACAGCCTGATGTCGCGCTATTTGGTGAAAAAGATTATCAACAACTGCAGATCATAAAAAAAATGGTCAGTGATTTATGTTTTGATATCAGTATTATTCCAGTCCCTATTGTGCGTGATAAAACAGGATTGGCATTTAGCTCTCGAAATCGTTTGTTATCAGATAATGAAAAACAACAAGCCCCTGTACTTTATCAAGCTATGCAACAGATAGCCGAGCAATTAAAATCGGGAAACCTTGATGTTAACCAACTATTACAAACTGCCAAAGCAACCCTTGAACAACAAGGCTTTCGTGCTGATGAATGTTTTATTTGTGATGCACAAACACTAGCACCACTTAGCGAAGAGAGCCGATGTGCCGTTATTTTAATGGCAGCTTGGTTAGGTAACACTCGTTTAATCGATAGCCAACAAGTTAGCTTAGTCTAATGAATAATTAAAAATAGGAAACACAACAATGCTACGCACCATGTTACAAGGCAAACTTCATCGCGTAAAAGTCACCCAAGCTGATCTTCACTATGAAGGCTCTTGCGCGATTGATCAGGATTTTATGGATGCCGCTGGTATTCTTGAAAATGAAGCCATTGATATTTATAACGTTGACAATGGTGAACGTTTCTCTACTTATGCCATTTGCGCAGAAAGAGGGTCTGGTATTATTTCTGTCAATGGCGCAGCTGCTCGCCGTGCTGCTGTAGGTGATCGCTTAATTATTTGCTCTTATGTTCAAATTCCAGATAGCGATGCGCGTAGCCATAAACCCAACATTGCCTATTTTGAAGGTGACAATGAAATGAAACGCATTGCTAAAGCCGTTCCCGTTCAAGTCGCTTAATCTGCCAATCCCCCTTACAAATGGAGGTTCCCTGTTTGTGAGGGGGTAATTCTGCCCTGCTAATTGTCTCGATTCAATACGCTAAAAGCGAGAGACAAAGCGCAAAAGCGTGTTTTTGCTCCCTTTTTTCTCGCATAACTTCCTGTAGCTTGTTATAAAACAGATAAATATTACCTAACAATGCTTAGCCTAATAAAAATATGATAAACGTTGCTCTCATCGATGATCACATTGTTGTGCGTTCTGGGTTTGCACAACTGCTAATGCTAGAGCCGGATATTAATATTGTCGGTGAATACGCAAATGGCCAAGAAGCTTGGCCCTATTTATTAAATGATAATATTGATGTGGCGGTGATGGATCTCTCTATGCCTGGAGAGAGTGGACTACAATTACAAAGTCGATTAAAACAAAAACGCCCTGATTTTCGGACAATTATTTTAAGTATTTATGATACCCCCGCATTTGTACAAAGCGCTTTAGATTCCGGTGCCCATGGCTATTTAACTAAGCGCTGTGGTCCACAAGAGCTCGTTCAAGCAGTACGTGCTGTGTATCAAGGGGGCTGTTATCTCTGTGCTGATGCCATGAAAGCACTTCGACAGACACCTGAAAAAGAAGATGCTTTACATAGTTTAACCCCTCGCGAAAGAGAGATTTTTAATCTGCTAGTACAAGGTATTAATGTTAAAGCTATCGCCGTACAACTGAATCTCAGTCATAAAACGGTGCATGTTCATCGAGCCAATATACTGGGTAAATTGAACTGTGAAACAACCATTGATTTAGTCCATTTTGCATTAAACAACCAGTTAATCACCGGAACACTCTAACATGCAAAGAGGCGCACGTTTTTTTCTTCAATCTCTCTTTTTATTGTTGACCTACTCTTTACTCTGGTTGTCACTTTGGGTGATCAGTTTTTATCTTAGTCATAATGGTCAACAAGCCGCACTTTTTTTACCTCAAGGCTTACGGCTAGCATTATTTATTTTACTTTGGCGACGTTTTTGGTTGCCGATGTTATTGGCCGAATGGGGGCTTTATTACTGGCTAACTCAACAGCAATTAATTACCCATATAACTCTTTATCTCTCACCTTTAATCAGCTTATTGGTCGCACTAGAAGTACAACGGATCTGGTGGCGTTACCCACTTTATTGGCAACGGTTAACCTTACTTATCGCCGCGGTCGGATTTAATAGCCTATTACAAGCCTTCCTACTCAGTTTTTTTCTCACGACGTCCACCAGCGCAATATTTTTGACCTCAATAACAGGTGGTATTTTATTGGCTCCCTTTGTTTTTCTACTTTATGAATATTTACGTGAATTACAAAGTCGAGCATTAATCGCCGAAATCACCCCTGAGCCACCATTGCGTACCTCCTTATTAATGTGGGTATTCCTCTTTTGTCTTATTGGATTAAGTGCACAATTCTTTCTTACCCCAGAAATTGAACGCTTATTAGTTATTCTGGTGTTTATTCCTAATGTTTTTATGGCTTATCGTTATGGTTGGCAAGGGGGCGTATTATCCGCGTTGTTAGGCAGTTTAATGATCACCTTTGCTAGACAAGTAAATGGTGCTTTTGCCGATTTGCATGAATTAGAGATGTTTTTAACAACCCAAGCCTTAATTGGTATTGGTTTAGGTATTGCTATTAGTCGCCAGCAACAACTTGCCAATAATTTACGTCATTATCAGCTACGTTTAGAGCAAGAGTTACAAGCACGCCGAGCGTTGATGGAACAACTAGTACATACCGAAGAAGATGTTAAAAAAGCCATTGCTCGTGAATTACATGATGAAATTGGACAAAATATTACAGCTATTCAAATTCAGTCAATGTTAGTAAAAAGAAGTGCAGATAACGATAAAACACGCCAGTCAGGCGAGCAAATTGAGCGATTAGCCCAACAAATACATCAATCTACCCGACAACTGCTACGCCAACTAAGGCCACCTATTTTAGAAGAGATGTCATTAGAGAAGGCACTACACCATTTAATTGATGAGTTCTCATTTCATGAAAATGGTATTCACTGTCATTTTCATTATGCTCTTGAAACAGAGCCTGAAAGCGACACCATTATTTTTACACTCTACCGACTAGTGCAAGAACTACTCAATAATATCAGCAAACACGCTAATGCCAGTGAGATCCACATTTCGCTTACTCAACATCAAGCACAATTACGGCTGGTTGTTCATGATAATGGTATTGGCATTTTGCCTACACAACCTAATAACGGTTTTGGGCTACGAGGTATTGAAGAGCGGATCTGCGCATTGGGGGGAGAATGGGAAGTAATTAGTCAGCTTGGTACTAAAATAATTGTTAACTTACCCACAAATTCAATAGAAAAGCGTGAAAACTAGGAATTAGTCTTAGTCATCTACAACCTTCTCTCATTCTTTTTAACTGCATTTTTCTTACATTGGCAATATCAGAGAGGATGTTATGTTAGGTAAAAATTCGGCATCAATAAATAAGACCTATGATTTTTGGCGTAAAAATTTAATGTTGTCGATGATCATTGGCTATGCCACGTTTTACCTGACTCGTAAAAGCGTCAATTTTGTGATGCCCGTTATGCAAACGGAACTGCATCTAGATAAAAGTGATATTGGCTGGATAGCCAGCCTGTTTTATCTCACTTATGGTCTATCAAAATTTCTCTCTGGTATTTTCCATGACCAATACGGCTACCGTTGGTTTATGGGCGCAGGTCTGGTAATGACAGGGGTGATGAATATTATTTTTGCCTACTGTTTATCCTTTCCTGCCTTGCTTTTAGTCTGGGCACTTAATGGTTTCTTTCAAGGATGGGGTTGGCCCCCTTGTGCAAGGTTACTCACCCATTGGTATTCACGTAATGAACGCGGTTTCTGGTGGGGATTATGGAATATCTCCATCAATCTTGGCGGGATGAGTATTCCCCTTTTAACCGCTTGGTTGGCAACCCATTTTAGTTGGCAAATAGCCTTAGTTATTCCCGGCCTAATAGGCATTGTTATGGGGTTATGGCTTTGTATGCAACTAAAAGGAACACCAGCAGAAGAAGGGTTACCCACAGTAGGTGTATGGCGGCGCGACATTTTTGAATTACGTCAAGAGCAAGTATCGCCTCCGACCCCTATGTTAACCATTTTGAAAGAAAGCATCTTATTTAACCGAATGATCTGGTTACTAGGTTTTTCTTATATTTTAATTTATCTCATCCGTATGGCGATAAATGATTGGGGAAATATTTGGTTATCAGAAACCCATGGCGCTAACTTGTTAAGTGCTAATGCCATTCTTTCTCTTTTTGAGATGGGTGGATTGTTAGGCGCGTTATGTTCAGGCTGGGGCTCGGATTTATTATTCCGTGGCCAACGAGCACCAATGATATTGCTGTTTTCACTCGGGCTTTTTATCGCAGTAACAGCACTTTGGCTAATGCCAATTCATCATTATGCATTGCTTGCAGCCTGTTTTTTCAGTATCGGTTTTTTTGTGTTTGGACCACAGATGTTAATCGGACTTGCTGCCACAGAATATTGTCATAAAAACGCAGCAGGTACGGTAACAGGCTACTTGGGATTGTATGCCTATTTAGGGGCTGCAATAGCAGGTTGGCCATTAAGTCAGGTCATGGCGCATTATGGTTGGACTGGGATGTTTGTATTATTAACCAGTGCTGCGGCCTTAATGGGACTACTACTAATGCCATTGCTAATCGCTGATGTCAGTAAACGTGAGCATTTAGTTGGCCCACTTTCATTTTCCGATGACGACACATTTAAAAGGTTCTGAACATGAAACTGAAAACTCTCTCTACACTTGTTGCCGCCGGCTTAGCTCTTTCTACGGTAAGTTTATCCACCAGTGCCGCGGGTCGCTTAGTGGTTTATTGCAGTGCCACAAATGCGATGTGTGAAGCTGAAACTAAAGCTTTTGCTGAAAAGTATGATGTTAAAACCACTTTTGTTCGTAATGGCTCCGGCAGTACATTAGCGAAAATAGAAGCAGAAAAACGCAATCCACAAGCTGATGTTTGGTATGGCGGAACAATGGATCCTCACTCACAAGCGGGTGAAATGGATCTGCTAGAGCCTTATGTATCCCCCAATCTTGATCAGATCATGCCACAATTTCGTGATCCGGCTAAACGCAAAGGAAACTACTCTTCTGCGGTTTATGTCGGTATTCTAGGTTTTGGTGTCAATAAAGATCGTTTAAAAGAGAAAGGTCTACCTATTCCGACCTGTTGGAAAGATTTAGTCAAACCTGAATACAAAGGTGAAATTCAAATCGCTGATCCACAAAGTTCGGGCACTGCATACACTGCATTAGCAACTTTCGATCAATTGTGGGGAACAGAGCAAGCCTTTGATTATCTGAAAAAACTAAATACCAATATCTCTCAATATACTAAATCAGGTATTGCACCAGCGCGTAACGCCGCCCGTGGTGAGGCCGCGATTGGTATCGGCTTCTTACACGACTATTCACTCGAAGTTGAAAACGGGGCACCACTAGAGCTTATCTCACCTTGTGAGGGTACAGGTTACGAAATTGGCGGTGTCAGTATCATCAAAAATGCCCGTAATATGGATAACGCTAAGTTATTTGTAGATTGGACACTCTCTAAAGAAGCACAAGAAATTAGTTGGAAAGAGGGTAAATCTTACCAAATTCTCACCAATACCACGGCTGAGTCTTCCCCGATGGCTTTGAAATTATCAGACTTAAAACTGATTAACTACGACATGGATAAATATGGCGATAGTGATGTTCGTAAAGAGCTGATAAATAAATGGGTTACCGAAGTAAAAATGGGTAAATAGCCTATCAATAGGGCGAGAGATGCTCTCGCTCTTTTTTTTACATAATAATAATGAGCTTTACTGTCGGGGGATTTATGTCTCACACACTCGCTTTGTCTGAAAAAAAGAGGTGGGATCCCATATTTTTATGGATCCTGATTGCATGGATGGCATTTATATTAATGCCTTCATGGAGCCTTGATTATGGTCTATTTGATTCTACCGCAGATGAATTACTTACCTCTTATGGCTGGAGTAACTTAAATATCAGTCTGCTCTGGTTTTTACTTCCCAGCATACTATTAATTCGTCCTTTACATCCTGTAGGGCGAGAAAATCGTATTCGCCACTATTTTGATGCAAGTTTTGCCTTTTTCTGCGCCTTTATCACTATTGTTACCGCAACGATGGAAGGTCGTGGTCTGGGTTATTCGGTTATCGTGCTATTTATTTCATTAGGAATGATAGCCAAGCATGCTTTAACACGCTTAGAGTGGTTAGGGGGTGATAGCTTTGTGATTGGCTCATTAATCACAGTTGTCGCCTTAATCGGTGTTTTTATTATCTTTCCAAGTGTCGCTATCTTTATTCCGATGTTTCAAGATAGTGCTGGCAATTTTGCCCCCTTTGAATTTATTGCCATTCTCAGCCAAGCCCATATTGTTCAGGTGATGATCAATTCAATCTTACTGTCTATCGCAGTTGGTATTGGCTGTACTTTTTTTGGTTTGATCCTCGCCATTTATACATCACGTATTGCAGTAAGATCAGCGATTATCGGTCGAGTGTTTTCTATTTTACCTATTGTCACTCCCCCTTTTGTTGTGGGTTTAGGTGTGACCTTGATGATGGGACGTTCAGGTTATATCACTGAATTTTTGGCAACTTATGCAGGTTTAGAAAATACCAACTGGTTATATGGCTTTACGGGAATTTGGCTTGCACAAGTACTTGCCTTTACCCCTATGTCTTTTATGATCTTAGATGGTGCAATTAAAACAATCCATCCGTCATTAGAAGAGGCTTCTTATACCCTTAGAGCTAATCGCTACCAAACATTCTTTCATGTTTTTATGCCGTTACTAAAACCAGCATTAGCCAATGCCTTTTTGATCGTTATAGTGCAATCACTGGCTGATTTTAGTAACCCATTGGTGCTAGGTGGCAACTTTGACGTGATTGCCACTCAAATTTATTTCTATATCACCGGCTCTCAACTTGATTACCAAGCAGCAAGTACGTTAGGTGCTTCACTGTTGGTATTCTCATTATTAGTGTTCTGCATTCAATATATGTGGATTGGCAAACGCTCATATGTCACGGTGTCAGGTAAATCCTATCGTGGTGATGTTCAACCATTACCCACCTCCTTAGTAACCTTTGTCACTAGTGTGCTGGGTATTTGGGTTATCTTTAATATCTTACTCTATGGCAGCATTTTCTACGGCAGTTTTACGGTTAACTGGGGTGTGGATTACACCTTAACCTTTGATAACTTTATTAAATTATTTGGTCAAGGGATGAGCGATGGCGCATGGCCATCATTACTTGATACCTTACTTTATGCGGGTATCGCAGCACCTATTACCGCTATTTTAGGGCTTTTGATCGCCTATATTGTCGTGCGCCAAGATTTTAAAGGTAAAAAGAGTATCGAATTTACGACCATGCTCTGTTTTGCCGTTCCCGGTACTGTTGCGGGGGTCTCTTATATCTTGGCATTTAATGATTCACCGTTTTATTTAACAGGAACGGCAGCCATTGTGATTATCTCAATGACCATGCGTAACGTGCCCGTGGGAATACGAGCGGGTATTGCAGGATTAGGGCAAATCGATAAATCGTTGGATGAGGCGTCATTAAGTTTAAGAGCAAATTCAATGCGAACTATTTTGTATGTGCTATTGCCTTTATTACGCCCCGCGATTTTATCCGCTTTAATTTATAGTTTTGTCCGCGCAATAACCACCGTCAGTGCGATTGTATTCTTAGTGACTCCTGAAACTCGCGTTGCTACCGCTTATATTTTAAATCGTGTTGAGGATGGTGAATACGGCGTCGCAATTGCCTATGGCTCGATTTTAATCATCGTGATGTTGGCTATTATTTTCTTATTTGACTATTTGATTGGCGAAGCCCGTGTTTCACGCTCTAAAGCCAAAAATGCACAGTAATACGGAGTATAAATCATGACACAATCACATTTCGTTGAACTGAAAAATATTGTTAAGCGTTTTGGTACAAACACGGTAATTGACACTCTCAGTTTATCTATTCCTCAAGGAAAAATGGTTTCGTTATTGGGGCCATCAGGTTGCGGTAAAACGACAGTACTACGCTTAGTAGCTGGATTAGAAAAACCGACAGAAGGTAAAATTTTTATTGATGGTGAAGATGTTACTGATCGCTCAATCCAACAACGTGATATTTGTATGGTGTTTCAGTCTTACGCCCTGTTCCCTCATATGTCTTTAGGTGACAACATTGGTTATGGCTTAAAAATGTTAGGTCGCCCAAAGGCAGAGATCAAACAGCGAGTGGCAGAGGCTCTAGCGTTGGTAGATTTAGCAGGATTTGAAGATCGTTTTGTCGATCAGATTTCAGGCGGTCAGCAACAACGAGTGGCATTAGCTCGTGCTTTGATCTTAAAACCCAAAGTGCTGTTATTTGATGAGCCATTAAGTAATCTGGATGCTAACTTGCGCCGTAGCATGAGGGAGAAAATTCGTGAATTACAACAACAGTTTAATATCACCTCCCTGTATGTTACCCATGACCAAAGTGAAGCTTTTGCCGTTTCCGATATGGTGTTAGTGATGAATAAAGGCAAAATAATGCAATTAGGTTCACCACAAACTTTATATCGCCAACCGGCCTCTGAGTTTATGGCAAGTTTTATGGGAGATGCCAATCTCTTCCCTGCTACTCTAGGGGCTGATTATGTTGATATTTTTAATTATCGCTTACCTCGCCCCGAGAACTTTAACAGCAACAAAACCGAAATTAGAGTGGGTGTCAGACCTGAAGCTATTACCTTATCTCAACAAGGTGAAGCTTGTCAGCAATGTACAATAATCCATGTCGCCTATATGGGACCACAATATGAAGTGACTGTTGCATGGCAAAATCAAACATTGTTATTACAAGTGAATGCAACCCAACTTCAACCTAATGAAGGTGATAGCTATTATCTACAAATCCATCCTTATGGGATGTTTATCTTGGAATAATGGCTTTTATTTTAGTGAGTGAGGCACCCAATGGGTGCCTCTTTTTTTATCGTTATAAACTACAGCATCTTCCCCTGATGTGACATCCTGGTGTAAATACAGAAGTGATATTACAGATAAGCTTATAATCTTATCCTTTTGTTTTATAATGTTATTATTTGTTTTATTGTTATATGGTTGCTATTCCCCTTGCGCAAGATATTTTTGCATTTCATCAGTTGGCACCATACCGCCTCCCGTCGCCCATACTAAATGCGTCGCATTGTGCATTTTTTGACTATCAAGTGATAAACCTTGTAGATAATCTTTAGCTTGAGAAACATGAATAGCCCCTGTCATTCCTGCTAAAGCGGAAGGCTCTAACTGGATCCCTTCTTCTTTGTTTAACAAGCTCAATAAGTTATATAACTCTTGATCATCAATGGTGTAATAGCCATCAATCAAACGCTCCATTGCCCGTCCAACAAAGCCAGAGGCTCTACCTACCGCCAAACCGTCAGCTGCAGTAATATTGTCGATACCCACTTCTTGAACAGAAATACCATCATGTAACTGGGTATAGACCCCAAGTAACATACAAGGAGAATGAGTTGGCTCAGCAAATAGACAATGTACTGCATCACCAAATGCCAGTTTTAACCCAAAAGCGACACCACCAGGCCCTCCACCTACACCACATGGCAGATAGACAAACAGAGGATGTTCACTATCGACCGGAATATTAAGCGTTTCAAATTGATGTTTTAAACGCAATCCAGCAACGGCATAACCCAAAAATAATGTTTTTGAATTTTCATCATCAATAAAGAAACAACGAGGATTTTTTTCTGCCTCTTTACGTCCTTGTTCTACCGCAATACTGTAATCTTGCTCATATTCCACAACATTAACACCATGAGCGCGTAGCTTGTCTTTTTTCCATTGACGAGCATCCGCAGACATATGAACACTAACGCTAAAGCCCAGTTTTGCACTCATAATGCCAATCGACATTCCTAAGTTACCCGTGGAGCCGACGGCAATACTGTATTGGCTAAAAAACTTGCGGAATTCATCAGAAAATAATTTTTCATAATTATCCTCTGTGGTCAGAAGCCCAGCCTCTATGGCTAATTTTTCAGCGTGAGTGAGTACTTCATAAATCCCCCCGCGCGCTTTAATTGAACCAGAAATAGGTAAGTGGCTATCCTTTTTCAAACGCAATTGTCCCTCAATAAGGGTGTTATAGCGCTTTTCTAGTGCCTCTTTCATTTGAGGGATATCCACAACGGCTGATTCGATGATCCCCTCAGTTGATGCGGTTTCTGGAAAGGCTTTCATTAAATAAGGTGCAAAACGTTGTAATCTTGCCTGTGCATCCATCACATCATTTTGCGTTAAACCTACATAAGGAAGTCCCTGGTCAGTTGAGGTAACATTGGGGTTAAACCAAACCACCTCTTTTAAATCCACTAAATCACGTACTAGTGGATAATCATTTTTTAATTTATTTATATCTATCGTGGTCATCGTCATTCTCTTTTATATGACAAAAGAAAGCATAAAAGTGCCCCCTAATGCCACAAATGAAGCAATAAAGGTCGCGATACTATAAAAACGGAAAGTTTCGCTTAATGTGGCATTACAATACTGTTTTACTAACCAAAATAGGGAGTCTGTGACAATCGTACAGCCAATAGCCCCAGAGCCAATTGCCAATGTAATAATTTCAGGGCTAATATCTGGATACATTGGCATTAATGGTGCAACGATAGCGGTCGCCCCCATCATAGCAACCGTTGCTGATCCTACTGCTGCATGCAGAATAATCGCTACTAGCCAAGCTAATAAAATAGGATGCATATCCAAATTAGAGAGGATCACCGCCAATGAATCGCTTAAACCACTCCCTTTTAAAATGCCGTTAAATGCGCCCCCAGCACCAATAATTAACAAAATATTGGCAATAGAGCTAAAACTATCTTCTGTTTTTTTCAATAGGGTACTCATGCCCATATTACGGCGAATACCTAAAATATAGTAAGCAACAAAAGCAGCAATAAACATTGCAGTAATCGGGTTACCAATAAATTGTAATGCAATATAAACCGAAGTGCCTTTTTCCATATTAAGCTCTGCGGCGGTCTTAATCAGCATCAGAACAATAGGTAATAAAACCGTAAATAATGTCGCCCCAAGTGAAGGTAAATCTTTTTCTTGACGAATTTCCATATCAGAAAATGCTTCTGGTACGGTTTTAAAAGGTAAGCGCTCACCCAATACTTTTAAGAAAAGAGGCCCGCCCACTAATGAGGCTAATAATCCAACAGCAAGACCGGCAACGATCACCGTTCCCATATCGGCCCCTAACTCATTAGTGACAAAAAGCGCTGCAGGGTGTGGAGGAACAATACAATGCACGGCCATTAATGCAGTACATAAAGGGATGGCGAGTTTTAATAATGAGGTGTTTGTTTTTTTAGCAATAGAGAATGCTAATGGAATAAGTAGCACTACCCCTACTTCAACAAACAGGGTAATACCACAAATCAGTCCCACCAATACCATAATAACATCCGGTGATAACCAACGGCATTTTTGTAAGGTGATACCGATGCGCTCTGCCGCCCCCGATATTTCCATCATTTTACCGAGAATAGTACCCAAACCAATAATGGCGGCTAAAAATCCCAGTGTTCCCCCAATCCCATTTTCAATTGCACTGACCATTTCTAATGGGTTCATTTTCATTGCCATACCGACAAAAAAACTGGCAAGTAGTAGTGCTAAAAATGGATGAAACTTAAGTTTTATTATAGTAAAAACAATGAGCAAGATACTTATAATTAGAGTACCTAGTACCCATAGTGTCGGTTCCATAGATCAATCCCTAATTTTTATTTATTGTTAAACATATTGAATATTAATCATTCGACACTTACAAATGATGAAAATAGATACTAAGATGAATTCAATTAAGCCAAATAGGTGATCAGATGCACAAATATTTATCATTTAGATTTCATCTTGGCTATCTTTCACCTTAACATTAACTTGATTATTACCTTACGTTACTAATAATAATTAAATGAGAATAAAAAATGTTTGGATCTTCTAACGTGATTTTGAGAAATAAGCGCTTATCCAGTTATCAATTAGCACGACTTCACACTTTTGAAGCAACGGGACGGCATTTATCATTCGCTTTAGCCGCAGAGGAATTGTCCTTGACGCCTAGCGCGATTAGCCATCGTATTAATACACTAGAGAAAGAGTTAGGGATAAAGCTATTTAATCGCTTTCATCGGCGTATTGAATTAACCGAAGAAGGTGAACGTATTTATTGGGCATTGAAAAAAACACTTGAAGATATTAATCAAGAGATTTTAGATATCTATAATCAAGAAATATCTGGCGTATTAACGGTGTATTCTCGCCCTTCTATTGCGCAATGTTGGCTTGTACCTCGTATTTCTGATTTTACTCAACGCTATCCTTCTATTGAATTAAACTTACTTACTGGCAATGACGATATTAATTTTCGTGGTTATGGTATCGATCTCGCTATCTATTTCGATGATAAACACCTGAAAAATCTCTATTGTGAAGATTTAATCTCAGAATCAATTATTCCTGTTTGTAGCCCTGAATATGCTGCTCGCCATGAATTAGTAGGTAATATCCATCACCTTGCTAATTGTACTTTGTTACATGATAGACAAGCTTGGAGTAATAACTCTGATTTTGATGAATGGCGCGCTTGGAGTGAATATATGGGATTAGGATTATTTCCAAATAAAAGTAATATTTGTTTTGATCGCTCTGATTTAGCTGTTATTGCTGCCGTTAATCATTCCGGTGTCGCAATGGGGCGTAAACGCTTAATTCAAAAACAACTCGCAAATAATGAATTAATAGTCCCTTTTGATAATTGTGAGTTTTTTTGTGCACAACGCTATTATCTGGTTACCCGCGATGAAAAGAGTAACGCTAAAGTACAGCTTTTTATTCAATGGCTGAAAAAACAGATCTTACAAGGGATGTGATCTGACAAAATAACAAAGAGATCGGTTTAATCTAAACCGATCTCTTACTCATTGGATGATGGTGATGAAATTAATCCGCTAAAAAGTGTTTATCTTCAAGGACAATTAATGGCTCAATATCACTGTCTTTTTTTATCACTAATGTCGGATCAGAGCGTAAGCAACAACCACCATAATGTCCATCTACCGTAAAGGTACAAACCTGAATATATCGGTTAGACACTTTTGGTAAACACCATAACTCTTGATAAATATTTTCTTGATGTTCAAATTGACCACTGGTTTCACCTAATACATTTTCTTGGTGATCAACTAAACCAATATTACTACCACAGCGCCCAGCAATAGGCTTAACCGCATAACCACTCTGCGACAAACGTGGGGTTAAAGTGAACTCAGTATCAAGCAGATAAGGATTATCTGGGAAAAGTTGCCATAAAATAGGTAATATCGCTTTATTACTTGGAATAAGTGTCCAAAGAGGTTCAAAAACCGTGATTTCAGGGCGTAAAAGGACATCAACTAAACGAACTTCTCCCGCCGGATCACCAATACGAATAGGAATAAGTGACTGTTGTTCACTCTCTTCTCTTAGTTGATCTAACGCGGTTTCCCAAGCCCATGTTTTCCACACACATTCAACAATACGTTTATCACCATCAATTAACTGACCACGACTATTCCAATGCAGCTCTTTTAATCCACGCAGAATTTTGCTGCTATAACCGGCTTTAGTCAGTGCTTGTTGCATAAATCGAGCATGATAATCTTCTTCATTATCATCATCTTGAAGAATATGTACAAATGGCTTCGCATCACTGTGTTTCCATGCATCTGATAACGCATCTAATAGACGTTCACCTGGGTTATAACCTGCTTTAATGCCGCCCTGTTTAGCCCATTTTTCAATAATTAATCCGGCTTCAGTATGGCAAGATGCAGAATCAGCGTTATATTCATACACCTTGATACCGCGCTCATCCATACAAAAATCTAACCGTCCAGTGATCATTTGATGACGTCTATTTTGCCATGATAGGCGGATACGGGGCCATAACACTTCAGGGATCGCAAATAAACGCAGTAAATTATCGTCTTTCAGCACTTTTTCCGTTGCATGCAAATACATCAAATGCATTTCATTGCTAGCACGTATAAGTTCATGCTCAGCACTTTCTGAAATGGTGAAATATTCATAGCTGTCTTGATTAATCGTATGACCGTGCTGTGCTAGCACATAGGCTTTTTCTAACGGATCGCTTTCATCTAGCCATTTTCCAGCAAATTGCCCCTTGTTGGCTAATTTGGCCTCATGAATAGCTAACAATTCAGGGGCAACTTTAGGTTGAGGTAAACTGTAGGCATTAGGTTCTGTTTGGATCATCCAACCTAGCAAGGTGGTATTATCAAAGGTATCTTCGATAAAATAGCCATTATTACTCACTTTAAGCGGTAACTCTCGTGTCCATTGTTGACCTCGCGGTAACCTAGTGTGGATCACATTTTGTTCTGCAATACGGATTTTATCTTCTAATACTTCGGTAATAACCGCCACATGACCGGTGACTTTAAACTCTCCCCCTTCTTGCCAAATAAGCAACGCTCCTACCGTCGGTGGCTGTTTGCTGCCATTTGCAAAAGCTTGCAAGGGTAAAATATCGTCATCAATCGTTCTCCGTAAGAAACGTAACGAGAAGATCTCATAGGCCATTCCCACATCAGTAAAAACAACCCCGTAATGTAAATAGAGAAAACGGCGTGCAAATTCAACACATTGCCACTTATGCCCCATATACTCATTACCAATATAACTACGGAATGAATCATTGGCGGCATAATCTTCTTTATCTATACTGCTGTAATCTGAAGAGTAAATCGCAACACCACCAGGCGCATAACCGAGTAATGTTCCAAATGGTTCATGACGAATGATCTCTTTTACATTCATAATCTCGACCTTGACGATAATTAGGTAATGACTCTGTAATACTTATAATCACCATGTATTATAAGTAACCATCTTAACGCTATCGTCTATCTGATGTGAATGTAAATTTATCAATTTAGATAAAGTAAAAATAATCGAGTTGATTCGATGACATAAAGCTGATTGCGGATTTGACCTGACAAAAAAACTCAAAAATAGTCTGTTATAAATAATATATAACGCCTATTTTTGAGTGTAATCAGTCAAAGAGGTGTTTATCATTTGTTATTCTCCTTTCTTATTTACTCCTTCTTAATCATAAATGCGAGTCTATATAAGTAGAAAAATTGTGTTTATACAATATATAGCACTCTCTATCAAAAAAATGCCGTTTTTCATTCTGCCAAAGTAAATTTTTTTAACATAGGATAAAAAATTAATTATCAATAATAATTTTGTGACTATAAATAATTTACTCAACTAACCGATAACAAAAAGTATGAATTTGACTCATTCAAGTAGGAGAGCTTGAGCTCGTTAAAATTCAGCTTAAAAAACATTGATATTTAATGAAATATTATCAGTAGTTGATAGGAGGAAAGAGGTCACCAATGTCAAAAGTTTATCCTATTTCTCAAATTATTGGACATAAAATTCGCCAACAGCGCCAACACTTGCGTTTATCCGCTAAAGCAGTGGCTGAAAGAGTCGGCGTTAGCCAACAGCAATTTTCACGCTATGAGAATGGGCTATGTAAAATTGATGTTGATATGCTCTTCCTTATTGCTAAAGAATTAAATGTTACACCAACCGCTTTTCTTCCTTCACCGCTAAATGAAGATCCTATCGCATCTTCCAGCGCTGTCACCCAATCTAAGCTATTTTGGAGCGCACAGAGTCAAATTTAATGATCTAAATAACCGTTAATTAGGATCTATAGTGAATTTTTTCGCAAAAGGTATTATTTTGCATTTTTCAATATAAATACAAGTTAGTAACTCCCCCACCTTGTTGAACAGCACCCAAAAAAATTGGGCTCTTTTAATCCAAATTGAAGGGTGCTTATTTAAAAAAGCGAATCGCCTTTATTCAACAGAAAAAACAAAACAGATAATGTCGTTTTGCTCCAATTTAATTAATGCCTCATTGAGTCATTAGGTTATTTTTTTGCTAAAATAAAAATAGTTATCTAATAACATCTGAACTCACTTAATAACCATAACATTAAAAAGTGGTAAAAATATGAACAACAACAACGACGAACTCAATAATGCTCTATATCGAGTCGCTTTAGTGTTAGATAAAGGGCTTGAATCAACAAGAGAACTAGCAGCTGGTTATGTAGAAACAATGGGATTGGGGTTTGATAGATCTGTTAGGAATCTATCGTATTTTTTTGATGGCTATGAAGATGTCTATGAAAATATAAAATATGAAGATGATAGATTTTTTTTAATGGTCAAGGAAACTTTTAAAGGTAATAACCCAATAAGAGCAATTATCATAAGATACTTAGAACACCTTTTTACTAATCTGAACGATGATGAAATGAATAATCTTAAAACCCTATTAAGAGGTGTATTCCTTACATCTGGAGCACTAGTAACAACAGGAGGAGTTCGTGTTTACATAGCCACAGCCGCATCTGAACTTATATATAATACGGTACTAAGAAATGCCATTGCCCACAAGTTAATTAGAGGTGGTGGAAATATAGCAATGGCTTTTGTGGGAGGGTATGGCATCATAGAGATGGCTTCTCAAGCAAAGGAAAGATTACGCTATAGCAATCCTACTCTGTATTATGACCTTGTTTTAATGAATTTAGAAATGGGGTATTTTATAGTAGAACCAAATATATCAAAATGGTTATATATGATAGGATCTGAAAAGAAAAGTGTTGATGAAGTTTATCGAGCAATAAATGGATTAATTTATAATTAATGGTAATTAAGTGATGAAAAATTTTTTCGTATCGATTCTTGATAGTATCAGATATAGCGTAATTGCATTTTTTTTACTGGCTATGTTTAGATTACCTGAATCATCATTTGTCGCAGGGCTATTGTTTTCACTTTTACTACTCCTATATCTAAAAAAAATATACTATTACCTACGTAAAGCAACTTATAAAATCTTCAAATAATATTTTGCTCGTTTATGGAATATCCACTTGTACCAGCACAAATATGGTTCCATGAAATAGACTCATATCGTAGTAATATTTTTTCATGGGAGACGATAGAGTATCCGTTAGATGATTCTGGTGAAGATTGTGTAAAATCCACAATAGTTGCATTACTCAATTTAATTTCAAAATATTTTTCTAAAATACCAAATTGGTTTATCCTGAAAAAGTCAAAATTAGCATCTAATAATTCATTATTAGATATGGCAACGCCTAATAACGGGGATGACTTATCAATTGGTTTAATGAATAAAACTGGATGGTGGACTGAATTTTGCATCCTGCTTATTGTGTAATTTAAACTTAAAACCTGTATTTGATCTTTATGGCCTGTTTGATATCTATTACCAATTGAATCAACTGTAGAACAATTAGCTGATATTAATCCTTGTTTTTTACCTTTTAAGGTTAAGTATTTTACGTCAGACATAACCACTCCATTTAATTCAGTCTATAATGATATTAACAGAATAATTTTAAAATTACATTAAAATATCTATCACAGATTATCCACTTCCCCTAAAATGAGACAGCTATAATTAGGTTATTGTATAAGTCATGATGAAAAAAATCTTTTTCACTGAAACTCGAATCGTTAATTTTTAAAACTCGCTGATTTTGGTATGAAAGTAGAAGATATTTGTCGCGAAAACGGGATCAGTAATGCCTGTTACTATAATTGGAAATCAAAGTATGGTGGTATGGAAGCCAATGATGTTAAATGATTAAAAGATCTTGATGAGGAAAATGTCAAACTTAAAAAGATGTTTGTAGCAGTTAGCCTTGAACATTATGCAATGAAGGATCTTTTTGTAAAAAAGGGTTGGTAGTAGCTAAGAAGAAGTTCTGCGCTCAATCATTAAATAATGCAGGCTTATCAGTCAGTAAAGCTTGTCAGTTGACATTGCTATCTCGCTCAGCATTCTACCGCCAACCTATCAATTGTCTTAAAAAAGGCAGTGTGGTGAGCGATGCAATTCAATCAGTTTTAGCTAAATCGCCACAATCAAGATTTTGGAGCGCACAGAGTCAAATTTAATGATCTAATTATGGAAATCAGTGATTGCTCGTCTTTGTCAGATAGTTAATAAGATTTCCATCTATTCTCTTTAACACTATGATTTTACTTAGTATTAAAAAGCAAACTTATTGAGTATATTTATCTGTCATTTCTTAATAACAAAATTTTTTCTTTTAAAAAAGAGTTAGTTAATCTTATTTTTATCCTTTCCCACTTCAAATTAAACGATATTTTTCTTACATAAGTTTCTGCTATTTTTGCTATAAATCATGTTAATCTTAATAAGAATAATAACAATTATCATTCAATATAAGGATTAAACATGAACTCTCGTTATGTGCGTGCTCTCACGTTGTTATCATTAATTCCCACTTCTGTCTTCGCACTTGAGTATCCCGTAGGTCAACCAATCATTAAAAATGGCATGGAAATTCAAGGTGTCTATCTACAACCTATCACGATGGACACAGAGGAAGGCCATCATGCAATGAATCACCTACCTGCTGATAAAGCTGATATCCATTTAGAAGCAGATATTCATGCTGTTGAAGATAATCCAAATGGTTTTGCTGAAGGTGATTGGATCCCTTATCTCACTGTTGAATATACCGTGACTAAATTAGATGCGCCGGAGAAAAAACAGCAGGGAACTTTTATGGCCATGGTCGCCAGTGATGGTCCTCATTATGGTGAAAACCTAAAATTAGATGGCAACGGCCAATATAACGTTACCTATAAAATTTACCCGCCTTCTTACAATAAAGATGTCGTTTTTGGTCGTCATATCGACAAAGAGACGGGGGTAGCCCCTTGGTTCGAGCCTTTTGAGGTGTCATGGGATTTTAACTATAGCGGTACTGGTCGTAAAGGCAGTTACTAATTAGCTTAATTATTGATAGCCCTGTGTATAGGGCTATCTCCTCTGTTTTGTTAAGTGAAATTTCAATGATTAAACATCTCTATCAATACACGCTATTACTGCTATTAATGATAGCAAGCTCTACTTTAGCCGCAGAAAAATACACCGTTGAATTAGAAATGAAAGAGGGGGAACTGATCCCTCGAGTTTTAAATGTTCCTGCTAAAACTCCTATACGGATCAAAATTCGCAATACCGGTAGTAGCCCCGTTGAATTTGAAAGCACTCAATTACGTAAAGAGAAAGTATTAGCGCCTGGGGCGAGTTCTGTCGTTGTGATTGCGCCTCTAAAACCTGGACGTTACACCTTCTTTGATGATTTTCATCTGTCTCACCCTCAAGGTGAAATCGTTGCGACTGAAAAGGCTGAATAAATATGGGACAAGTTCTATTTGTTGTTTGGCGAGAAAGTTTTGAAGCTCTGCTGGTGGTAGGGATCATTTATGCATGGATAAAACGCTCTCCTACCCCTAAACAAGGTATGAAATATCTCTGGGGGGGAGTAATAGTAGGAATATTACTCTCTATTCTTTTAGCTCTTAGCATTTATGGGGTATTTAGCTCCTTAGAAGATATCTGGCAATCTCTGTTTATGGTTATGATGGAAATCATTGCCTGCCTATTAATTGTTCAGATGGTCTATTGGATGAACAAACAAGGCAAATCACTAAAAGCCAATATCGAAAACGAATTGACACAAAAAACGCAACAACAAAGTGTCTGGGGGATTTTACTGATCATCGCCATTGCCATTGCGAGAGAAGGTAGCGAAGTGGTTGTTTTCCTATCAAGCCATATTATGGCTCTCACAGCACAAACCGCGTTGCCTTTCTTGATTGAAGTATTCATTGGCCTATTGATAGCTGGACTAACTCTATGGTTATTTTTGCTAACATCAAAAATGATTTCTTGGCGTAAATTCTTTGTTATTACCGGATTTTTACTGCTTTTCCTCGCCGTTTCCTTGCTATTAAAAGCAGTAGAAGAGATAGCTAATCTACTTATTGAAATGGATATTGAATTACCTGACTTTTTGATTTATCCACTATGGGATCTTAGCCATATTCTGGATGATTCAAGCATTTTTGGTAATTTCTTAGTTTCATTCTTTGCTTATCGCTCGCAACCCATTGGTTTAAGTGTCGTTACTTTTATTGTGTTTTGGTTGGTGGTCGCACTGTTATTTAAACAAAGGGATCGTCATGCCAAATAGCGCCCTATTGAAAGGTGATCATATTGTCATCTTGCTATTGATATCACTATGCTCTTTTTCTGTTTCTGCAAAAAAAATCATTCAAGGCATTACTCAAGATAGTGAAAATATTGTTGTTGCTAAAGGGGATATTCCCACTCCTGAAAAATTTACAACCAATATTCTTAACTACCGGCAGAAAGCTGTTGATCAGTTAACCTTCGTTGAAACTGGATTAAAAAATGTCATTGTTAACAGTGAAAAAAATCAACTGACTGATGCCCAACTCGCCTATCAACAAGCGCATTATCACTATGAGGTGATCCGCCCGATTATTGCATTGTTTGGCGCTACTGAACGCCTATTAAATAATCGGGCTGATTTCTTTCTTGAAAGAGAAAACTCGCCCCGTTTTAGTGGATTTCATTTGGTTGAATATCAACTCTTTAAATTAGAGGATATGCAATCGTCAGCCGAGTCAGCCAAAGCACTGTTAAGAGGCATTAGTGATCTAAAAAAACGCTTAGCGATTGAAGATATTCCCATTGCTAAATTAGTGCAATCTGCAGGTGATAGTTTAGAGCTGATTTTAACCGACAAATTAGCCGGTATTGAAAATCAATATGCAAAAAGTGATCTGGGTGATGGGTATGCCAATTTATACGGTTCACGCCTAATTATTGAGTCGCTATCTAACCATATTCCACTTCAGGAATATCAATCACTACGCAAACAGTATGACACTATTAGCAAACTATTTTTAAAATATCAGCGAGATGAAGAATTATTTCAGCCTTTAGATACGCTTTCTGATAGTGAGAAAGCAGTGCTCTTTGCACAAATAACACAATTGGCAGAGCAAGTTGCACAATTACGTAACGTGCTCAATATTGATGTCTATTATTACTATAAAGAAGCATATGGTGAAAAATAAAACTCTGTTTAAATCACTCCTCACAATCCCCGTTAACCACCATAAACGTACAACGTTAAAATGGTTAGGCGGTAGTTTACTGCTTGCCAGTATGGGCGCAAATGCCATCGAAAAAAACAAGTGTTCACCAACACTTCGTTATCAACGTGCTATTAATTACTTAGGAAAACATCAAGCTGGAGTTATCACGCCAGAACAAAAGCATGCTTCATTTATTGCACTTGATTTAACAGTAACAACCCCTGAGGAAGTAGAAAAAATTTTCCGAACGTTAACACAGCGGATTGCTTTTTTAACACAATCTCGTGAACTTAAAGAAAGTCATAATCCTCACCTTCCCCCCGCAGGATCCGGTATTCTAGGTAGCCAATTATTTCCTGATGAATTAACCATCACAGTGGCGTTAGGGGATAGTTTTTTTGATAATCGGTTTGGTTTTCAAGCTCATAAACCCAAACGCCTTGAAGCAATGAAACCCTTCCCCAACGATCGCTTAGATCCTAAATGGTGTGGCGGTGATCTGTTACTTCAGCTTTGTGCCAATAGTCAAGAAAGTATCATTTATGCATTAAGAGATATTTTAAAATATCTTTCTGGGCAAGTGCATGCACGATGGAAAATAGATGGTTTTCTACCTGCTCGTGATATTGATAATCAACAAACGCCAATTAATTTATTTGGTTTTAAAGATGGCACAGGTAATGCCCCTGCCACTGATACTCATTTAATGGATGATTTAGTGTGGATCACCGATAAACAAAATGAACCGCAGTGGTGCTTAGGAGGTAGCTATCAAGCGGTGAGACTTATTCGTTTTGCCTTGGAGTTTTGGGATAGAACACCTCTTGAAGATCAGGAGAATAACTTTGGTCGTCATCGTGCAACAGGCGCGCCGATAGGAATGAAGCAAGAAATGGACTCACCTGAATTTGAGCAAGATCCTCATGGCGACAGGATACTCTTTGATTCCCATATGAGACGAGCTGAGCCCAGAACCCCCGAACGTTATAGTGCCAAACTGCGTCGTCGCAGTTATAGCTACTCATTAGGGCTAACGCCGTCAGGACAATTAGATATGGGGCTTGTCTTTGTCTCATTTCAGAATAACCTTAAAAAAGGCTTTATTGATACGCAAAAGCGTTTAAATGGTGAACCGTTAGAGCGCTATATAAAACCTTTTGGTGGGGGTTATTACTTCGTATTACCCGGCGTCACACAAGCAAGCGATATATTAGCTAAAGGACTATTTACTTAAATTTTGCTATTTTCAAATACGTTTACTTTTCCAGTAAACGTATTTGATAAAATATTCGCAATATTAAGATAAAACATGGCGAATTTTTGCTTTTAATGCATTACCTAATTCTATTTGGTTTTCAGGTTTAATAAATCCCATGGTCAATGCGGCTGCGACCATTTCACCTTTCCTATTAAATACAGGACATGCAATAGATTGAGCTCCAGGAATACCTTCAGCGGGTTGTTGGCGAATAGCAAAACCTTGTTGATGTATACTGTTTTTTTGCTGTATTGATAAATCAGCATCAATTTCTAAATGACTAAAGACTGCATAAGTGGCACCTGCCGCACTCAATTTATGTGGAACGGGTGTATTTGGCAGAAAATCAATATCGACATGTTTAAAACTACGATTATATCTCACTAAATAGAGCTTCTTACCTTGAGCAATAACAAGTCCTGTTGACATATTATGCTCATCTCTAAATTCACAAAGTCTTTGATTAATTTCATCAACTAAAGAGAGGTTTGTGTGTGTTGCCTCAGCTAGCATTATAATTTTGCTACCTAAACAATACTGCCCTCCTTCACTCTCTTGATAGAGCATGTCACTGCGGCAAAGAGACACTAAATATTTATGTAGACGACTTTTTGATAGTGAGCATGCCTTAGCTATCTCAGAAGAGCGTGCAGCACCTCCTTGAGATGCTAAAAACTCTAAAATAGTCACTGCGATATCAACAGAGTTAACCCCTTGAGAATTCTGCATTTATTTCTCCACGCCTAAGCCGTTATTTATCTTTATTTATGACGATATTTATTTGTTCTTTTTTTATCTATTTTTATAGTTATTCACACTAAAAATTTTATGAAAAATAATAATATAAATCATTTTCTGTTGATTATCTTCTTTATTTATCCTCGAATGATCTAACTCAAGTTTATTATTAATGAACTAAGTTTATATATAGTTAACATTGTTATGTGTGAGAATGTCCTATGTATAAAAATAAACAGTGGGAATTAGATAGAAGAACGCTATTAAAAGGAATGGGAGCTATTGGTTTGGCAGCTCTTTCCCCTAATGCGTTTAGCCTAGCTAATGAAAATAAACCCATATTTAACCAGAAAACTCGGATAAAATTATCTGAATATCAAACTTTTCAATCCACCTGTGCAATGGAATGTCTCCATTGTAACCTAACCGCTTTTACTCATCAGGGAAAACTAATCAAAATTGAAGCTACAGAAGGCTTTAATGTCAAATGCTGTTTACGAGGAATTAGCCGAACTAAATGGGTATATCATAAGGATAGACTCACTACACCTTTACTACGTGTTGGCGAAAAAGGTAAGGCTGAGTTTAAACCTATTAGCTGGAATGACGCTTTAGATCTTATCGAAAAAAACATTCGAGAAACTATTGATAAATATGGTAACGAAGGGCTTTTTATTTCTACTCACGCTGGAAATATGGATTCCATCAAAAACGATATGGGTAAAGCCTTTTTCGACTATTTAGGCGGTTCTACAAAACAAGCCGGCTCTTTATGTTGCTCTGCGGTTACTGCAGCTATGATCCCTATGGTTGGCCTACGCTATGCAGATACGCGTGATACGGTAAAAGATAGCCGTTATATTCTATGTTGGGGCAATAACCCAGCAGTAACTATGCACGCCTACTTTAAAAATTATAATCAGGCTCGTCGTAATGGTGCCAGAATGGTAGTCATTGATCCGCGTTTTAATGAAACCGCAGCCAAAGCTGATGAGTGGATCCCCATTATTCCGGGTACCGATACCGCCCTTGCATTAGGAATGATCAAATTAATCATTGAAGAAAATCTTACAGATAAACCTTTTTTGCGTGCCCATACCGGAGCGGTGTATTTAGTCGATCAACAACAAAAACTACTACGTGATTCAGCTAATGATAAAGATAGCTATTTAGTCTTTGATACCCTAACTCAGCAAATTGTTCGCCATGATACCCCCAATATTGTACCGGCGTTAACTCATGATGAACTGCCAAATAAAATAAATTACACCACCGTTTTTGAACAAATCTATTTACAAGCTAAACCCTGGACTATCGAAAAAACCAGTAAAGAAACAGATATTCCACAAGAGACTATTATTCGTTTAGCTCGAGACTACGCGACAATAAAGCCTGCAATGATTGTACAAAATATGTCTGGCGCACAACGCACTGAATTTGGTGCCTATGTTGCGGCAAGTCAGTTTTATCTTGCTCTATTAACCGGCAATATTGGTAAGAAAGGCGCGGGTATTTGTGATGCCGGTGGCGTGCGTCAGATGGCAAAATTTAATCCTATTATTCCCCCTGCACCAAATGTTAAACCCATTAATCCTATTCCTGTTGCAAAAGTGGGTGAATGGATAGTCAACGAAAGACCCCACCCGATTAATTTCTGGTGGATCATGACAATGGGGGTGATGACACAATTACCCAATACCAATATGGTACGTAAAGCGCTAAAAAAAGTTCCTTTTGTTGTCGTAGCCGATAATTTAATGTCATCAACAGCGCTTTATGCCGACTTAGTACTTCCAGTGACAACCATTTTTGAAGATACAAGTTTAATGGCTGGTGTGCGTAGCCAATATGTTCAATTAATGGAAAAAGCCGTTGAACCACCAGGAGAAGCAAAGCCTGATTATTGGATTTTTGCCCGCCTTGCTGAACGCTTTGGTTTCGGTGACGTATTTAATCAACCTATTGAGCACTATATTGATACTTGCCTCGCGGGATCGGGGATTACGCGAGAAATGCTAGAAAAAGGGCCTGTACGACCTGTAGAAGGCGATTGGATCCCATTTAAAGACGGAATATTTCGTACATCAACCCAAAAAGCACATTTCTTTATTGAAGAATGGCAAGATAAAAACTACTCCCCTATAGTCACTTATTATCCAGTAAAGGAATCGACAACAGGCTCCCCTGAATTAGCGAAAAAATATCCGTTAATGGCTGTGCAACGTAAGCTAGCACGTAGTGTTCATTCAAGCCATGGGATGAATGAATGGATTTTAGAAGTACAGCGTAATCAACCCAATATTTTAATACATCCTAATGATGCGTTATCTCGTGGAATAAACAATGGTGATTGGGTGTTTGCTTTTAATGATAGAGGTGAACATAGAGCAATAGCCGTTGTCACCACACACATAAAACAAGGTGTTGTTTCTCTTGATAATGGTTGGTGGGAACAACAAGGGGGGAGTAGTAGCCATGTAACAAATGACCATGTTGAACCTTTAGGTAATGGTCATTGTTGTAACAGTACCCTAGTTAATGTAAGACGGGAGGCATAATCATGGCTAAAAAACAGTATGGTTTTCTGATTAATAGTAAAGATTGTTATGGCTGTCGCACTTGTTCGATGGCTTGTAAATCAGAAAATGTTACCCCTCCAGGAGTCTTGTGGCGTAGAGTACGCGAATTCAATGAAGATCTACCCAATGCGCAAGCTTTTATCACTATGTCCTGTAATCATTGTGACGATCCACAATGCTTAAAAGTATGCCCTGCCGATACTTATACTAAGCGAGCTGATGGTATTGTGATACAGGATCATGACAAATGTATTGGTTGCCAAATGTGCATTATGGCATGCCCTTATAATGCGCCGGTTTACGATCCTGTAGAAGGGAAGACCAGTAAATGTAATATGTGTGCCGATAGAATAGACGAAGGCTTAAAACCTCGCTGTGTTGAATCTTGTCCAACTGGTGCCATTGAGTTTGGCGAAATTGAAGATTTGCGTCAAAAACATATCACAAATTGGGCATTATTAGAAAAACGTTATGGGGTTCCTGATCATACCATCAGTCATCCTAATATTGTCATTATTGGTATGGAGGATTAACCATGCATGATTATCAAATGCCTTTGGTTCTATTCACCGTAATGAGTCAATGGGGGATCGGTGCCGTACTTGCCCTATCTCTTTATCAATGGCAAACACAAAACTCCGCCATGTTAAGCCCCAAAGCGTTACGTACAACGATTGCCCTTATTTGGTTAATTGAAGTAATTGGTTCTTCTATGTCAATGGGACACCTAGGCGATCCTCTCGGCGCTTATCGCTCAGTACTTGGTGTTGCTCACTCATGGTTAAGTCGCGAAGCCATTGCCTTTGTTATGTTAAACGGTTTAATTTCCCTTTGGGCATTAGCAAGTTGGCTACAACCAAATAAAATACGCCGTAATAGCCTACTAGGTCTGTTCTGTGGCCTTATTGGCTTACCCGTTATTTTAATAACAGCACAAATTTATTATCAAATGCAAACACATACATTATGGCATACCCCCGCAACACAAATAAGTTTTATTGGTACGGCCCTATTATTGGGTTTTGGCTCTGTTATTCCTTGGTTACAGTTGCAAGGTAAAAAACCCATTCATACATTGCATTTCGGTGTTTTTATCGGCTTACTGTTAGTATTGATGGGATTAGTAATAAGAGTTCAAATTTCAGGTGCTAACGTAGCGAGCTTATTGTTATGGTGGCAAGTCATCGCCAGTTTAATAATAGGATGTGTTATTATCACGCTATCTCGTAGCTCTTTGTTTACAAAGGCTTTAATATCAATTATTACTATTTTTATCCTTTTTAGCGGTGAAATCGCCGGCAGGATGCTATTTTATGGCAATGTGATGTCCCAATCACCTTGGTTTTAATTTTTATTTTCCCTAACATGAGTCCTATTTATTTTGCCCCAAATTTATTTGGGGCTTTTTTATACTTCAAACAACATTCTTTTTAAGATATTAAGTGACATATCAATATTCTTTTTCTCTTTGATAAAATAATCATCTAGCTATCTTGAATAATAATAGGCAAAATTAACATCAATGAGTTAGCTAAATTCCCTGTTTATTATTAGAAAAGAGAGCGCTTCACATGACTGGATTAATTATTACCATCGCGTTATTAGGTCTTATTTTTTATTATTACAACCGTATTATCTCTATGCGTGAAGCGGTTATCTCAAGTGAAACAGAAATATCGGTACAACTCGACCGTCGTGGTAAAGTGTTTGATAGCTTATTAGCTACAGTAAAAAAATATCTTAGTCATGAAGCCGATGTTTTTACTAAAATCACCGAATTAAGAGCTAAAACACAAAGTAGCAATAACCAAGAAGCAAAAGCGGCAGAAGATGAGCTATCAAAAATTGTTTCAAGTGGTGCGATTAATGTCGCTGTTGAAAACTATCCTGAACTAAAATCAGATACTATCATGGCTAATTTACAAGAAGAGATTGTCTCAACGGAAAATAAACTCTCTTTTGCTAAACGTGGCTATAACCGTACCTTAGAGCAATATCGTGCGTTTATCGCCTCTATCCCTGCGGTATTTATTGTGAAGATTTTTCCAAGTCTCGTGATTAATAAAGAATACTGGCGTCTTGATGAAACAGCGATTAAATCAGAAGAAGCGCGCCGTATTAACTTTGATTAACACCACACACCATAGCTTATACATAAAATAATACGGTAGATATTATTGGAGAATAATAAATGGATTTCAGAAATGTACTGCGAAAAAATGCCATTCGCACTCGGTTTGTGATAGTCACCTATTTACTATTAATGCTAATGATCGGCTTATTAGTTGATAGCGCGATAGGTGCCAATCCTCATTTAAGTTTAATTGATAATATGCTGGCATTTCTGACATTCCAATCACTGCCTATTGCTTCATTGATTATTGTTGCCATTTCAATTGTGTTGCTGATTATTGTTCACTTTAAAGGGCATAAAATCATGTTGACGGGCATGAAAGCACGATTAATTAATCCTGAAGAGCCATTAAATGCCCAAGAGCGACAATTATTAAATATTGTGGAAGAGCTTAGTTTAAGTGCGACTTTGGGCTATATCCCTAAGCTTTATATTTTAGATACACCAGAAGCCAATGCCTTTGCTGCCGGCTGGTCTGAAAAAAATGCCTTTATTGGTGTCACTCGTGGGTTATTAAATCAACTTAATCGCCAAGAAATACAAGCCGTATTAGCCCATGAAACAGGTCATATTATTCATGGTGATACCCGTTTAACACTGTATGTGGGTATTTTAGCAAATGTTATTTTAACGGTAACAAATATCTTTGGTAGCCGCTTATATATAGCCTCTGGTAACCGTGGTGGTAAAAGTAATGATGCCGCCAGTAAAGCACGATTGATTTTAATTGTACTCAACGTTGTTTTACCCATTATTACTCAAGTGCTCTATTTCTATTTATCGCGGACACGTGAATATATGGCAGATGCGGCAGCGGTTGATCTCACCCAAGATAATCAATCAATGATCAATGCACTAAAGAAAATTGCAGCACAACACGAAACTGAAAATTTTGAAGATGGCTCTACAGGACGAGCATATCGCAAAGCAGCCTTTATTTTTAATAAGGGAGACTCTCTTTTTTCAACCCATCCTTCGATTGAAAATAGAATAGCAGTACTCGAAGGGAAAAAGACTTTTTAAACCAACAGATTAAAACAAAAGCGTTTATCCATTATTATGGAATAAATACATGAAATAAACGCTTTTTGATTATTCTATCATCATAGGGTTGCTTAGCGCTGTTTTTCACCATGATGAAAAATAGCCGTGCGTAGACGCTCTTGCTGTTCATAACGCTGAGCAAAGGCTATTGTGTTATCTTTACCTAATTCCACCAGCAATTCGTTCATCGTTTGTATGCTAGCACTGGCAATGGCCTCATCAACCTGCTTAATCACTTCCTCATAATGAGACATAATTATTCCTCTTTTCCTATAAAATACTTATTAACTATCATATAACAAGAAAGGAGACGTTCTGTATTTTTAGTCATAAAAAAAGTGATTAAATAGAATTAAGTGGTCTATTTTTGGTTTCTTTACCTAATAACATAACCGCTAATATCGCTATCACAATGGAAAGGCTAAAAGTAAGAAAAATAGTGCTTATTTCAAATTGATATTGCACTAAATAGCCTACCATCAGTGGCCCTAATATTCCGCCAATACGGCCTATTGCCGTCGCCGTTCCAGCACCTGTAGCTCGTATACCATCAGGATATTGTTCTGGGGTATAGGCATATAATGCCCCCCATGCACCTAAATTAAAAAATGATAACAACATACCAAATACTAATAGTGTGGTTGTGGAATCGGCTACGCTAAAATAGTAAGCGCTAATTGCGGTGCCAGCTAAATAAGTGATTAACACAAACTTACGACCATAACGTTCAATAAACCATGCTGCGGTAAAATAGCCCGGTAACTGAGCGAGTGTCATGATCAACACATATTGAAAGCTTTTAATTAAACTAAAGCCTTTTAACATTGCGACACTCGGTAGCCATAAAAAAATGCCATAATAAGAGAACACCACACAAAACCATAATACCCACAACATCAGTGTTGAACGGCGATATTGAGGTGACCAAATCAATGCCATTGATTGGCGAAGAGATAAACGATTTTGTAATAATAACTGTGTGGAACTGGGTTCTGGTAACTTTGAACGCAAATAGAGTGCATAAACTGCGGGTAGTGCGCTCAATAACATAGCCATACGCCAGCCATAATCAGGAATAATAAAATACGCTATTAACGCGGCAATTAACCACCCTACCGCCCAAAAACTCTCTAATAAAACAACAATACGACCACGTTCATGGGCTTTAACACTTTCACTCACCAATGTAGAAGCAACGGGTAATTCTCCGCCTAAGCCCATACCAATAAAAAAGCGTAAAATTAATACCACCATTAAGGAGCTTGCTAATGCAGTTAAACCGCAACCAAGGCTAAATAGCAGCAACGTTAAGATAAATACCGGTTTACGACCTTTTCTATCGGCCATAATGCCAAAGACAAAAGCGCCTACTGCCATACCGATAGAATTAATACTGCCAATCCAACCTAATTGCGCTGCTGTTAATCCCCAATCTTCTTTTAACGCCGTTAATAAAAAAGCGAGAAGCCCCACATCCATTGCATCGAAAGTCCACCCCATTCCGGCAATACATAACAATTTACGACGAGAAAGTACCGTTGGTTCTTTTGCTGTTTCGCTTGCCACTGCCATGCTCTATCCTTTACCATCCCAAAGTTATTTGTTTAGTATACTAAACAAAGAAATTAAACTTGTTAATAGCAAAAGACAAATTTAAATAAAATTTAACATAACTGAATGAAATTTAGCTAAAAAAAATCGGCATCTGTTGTTGCAGACACCGATTTTAATTTTTATTACCTTAAACACTAATTTGTAGATTAGCTTCTTAAACCGCGACCTTTTTCAATTAAGTACCAGGCTACGATATAAAACACGGCAATAAACAGGCATAGTACCGTGATTGTCACCGTTAATGACACATCAGTGATCCCTAAAAAACCATAACGGAAACCGCTTATCATATAAACAATCGGGTTTAATTTAGAAACACCTTGCCAAAATGCTGGTAATAAGGAGAGTGAATAAAACACACCTCCTAAATAAGTTAATGGCGTTAAAACAAAGGTGGGAATAATACTAATATCATCAAAGGTTTTCGCAAATATGGCATTCAACAATCCTGCGAGAGAAAAAACAATCGAGGTCATTAATAATGTCACCACAACCATTGTCCAAGAGTGTATCTCTAGTGGTACAAAAAATAGTGAAACCAGAGTGACCAATATTCCAACACAAATACCACGGGCGACACCACCACCCACAAATCCGGCAATAACAACATGGGTCGGTACTGGCGATACTAATAATTCTTCAATACTACGTTGGAATTTAGCGCCAAAAAATGAAGAGGAGACATTAGCATATGAGTTTGTGATCACCGCCATCATAATCAAGCCGGGAACAATAAACTGCATATAATCAACACCGCCCATATCACCAATACGCTTACCAATTAAGTTACCGAAAATAACAAAATAGAGCGACATCGTGATAACAGGAGGAATTAAAGTTTGTACCCAGATACGGCCAAAACGGGTCACTTCTTTAATCCAAATCGTCTTGAGGGCTACCCAATACAACTGAATCATTCCCTCTCTCCTTTTTCTGTTTCTGTATGATCTTCATTAACTAAATGCACAAATAACTCTTCAAGGCGGTTAGCTTTATTACGCATACTTAAAACTTGAATACCTTGTGCATTGAGCTGAGCAAAAACCCCATTCAATCCTTGCTCTCTTTTCACATCAACTTCTAGTGTTGATGTATCGACTAAACGATATTGGTAATTTTGTAATTCAGGTAACGGACTTTTTGCCGCTAAGTCCAAAATAAAGGTTTCAGACTCTAATTTACTTAATAAACCTTTCATACTGGTGTTTTCAACCAGTTCACCACGTTGAATAATACCAATATTCCGACACAGCATTTCTGCTTCTTCAAGATAATGTGTGGTTAATATAATAGTGGTACCCTGTGCATTTAAATGTTGTAAAAACGTCCACATTGAACGCCGTAATTCAATATCTACTCCCGCCGTTGGCTCATCGAGGATCAGCAATTTAGGCTCATGCATTAATGCACGAGCAATCATTAAACGCCGTTTCATTCCCCCAGATAAGAAACGTGCTCTATCATCTTTTTTCTCCCATAAATCTAATTGGGTTAAATATGTTTTTGCACGCTCTAATGCCACTTTACGTGGTACACCATAGTAGCCAGCCTGATTAAGGACAATTTGTAATACGGTTTCAAAAGGGTTGAAATTGAATTCTTGTGGCACTAATCCGAGTTGTCTTTTAGCATTAACCATATCGGTATCAGTGTCATAGCCAAATACTTTGACTTTACCACTGCTCTTATTCACCAAAGAGCTGATAATCCCTATGGTGGTCGATTTTCCTGCACCATTAGGGCCTAATAGCGCATAAAAATCCCCCGCTTCTACGGTTAAATTAATTCCTTTAAGCGCTTTGACACCATTATGGTAAGTTTTCGTTAACTCGGTTAACTCCAATGCATAAGTCATAAGTGGAAATTACCTTTTATCAACTGCATTATTCAGCATTGACTGAGCTGAAATCAGAAATAGCTATTCAACTAAGCCTTACTCCCCTGAGTGCAAATCAGGATAGATATAGAAAATGGGCTTAGTTCAATAGGATCAAAATGGAATAAGATATTCTAGAGAAAAATAAGACGTAAATAAACCGTTTTACAGATAATGCCTCAAACAGATAAATAAATTTTATTTAACTATTTTAATAATCAGCAGAGCGAACACTGCAATTACTAATCAATAAAAATGACGATTAATTGTAGCTATTTTCCAGTATTAATCTCAATAAAAAGCCAATAATAACTAAATGTTATTATTTAGCCTGTTTTATAGCAATAAATTTATTGGCCTTATTACTCAATCTGACTGATAGATATTATCATGCTCTTTATTACCTCAAATAATTTATCAATAAAAAAATGGACAGATACTGTTAACAGGTTTTATCCTCATCATTCGCTAGCCTAAAAAACATTAATATTTTTTATAAAAAAATAATTATTCTCGATTATTCAAAATAAGAATAATCGAGTTAACAATCAGTTATCTTTTCACACATTTGATTTACATCAAATAATGTGTTGATAAATTCATTAAACAAATACTGTAAAAAGTTCTATCTTATTTGAAAGCAAAAATAGACAAGCAATTAACTGTCACTTGGCTCAAAAAAAGCCTTCTGATTCATTCAAAAGTAATGGTATAAAAATACCCTTTCTTTATTGAGCTTAAACATCCAACAATAACATTAAAGCTATTTCGTGTTGGCCTACTGTCAGCGCAAATGGTGGGAAACTGAATTTACAGGCAGTCACATCATGATGAGAAAAATTGAAGAACTGTTAGCCAACAATAAACAATGGTCAGGTTCTGTTACAGAAGAAAACCCGCAATTTTTTAAAGAGCTGAGTAAAGGCCAAAAACCTCATTTCTTATGGATTGGTTGTTCAGACAGCCGCGTCCCCGCTGAAAAATTAATTAATGCCGCCCCTGGTGATTTATTTGTACACCGCAATGTGGCAAACCTTGTGATCCACACCGACTTAAACTGTCTTTCTGTTATTCAATATGCCGTTGATGTCCTACAAGTTGAACATATTATTGTTTGCGGTCATTATGGCTGTGGTGGTATTGAAGCTGCTATTGAAGGGACTGAACTGGGCTTAATTAATAACTGGTTACTGCATATCCGTGATATCTGGTATAAACATAGCTCCATGTTAGGTGAACTCGCACCACAAGATAGATTAAATTTACTCTGTGAACTTAACGTGATAGAACAAGTTTATAACCTTGGTCACTCAACTATTATGCAAGCTGCATGGAAACGTGGACAAAAAGTGATGATCCACGGTTGGGTTTATGGTTTAAACAATGGTGAATTACACGATTTAGATATCACCTCAGACAGTCGTGAAAAACTAGAACTCTCTTATCGCCAAGCTATTGCAAAATTAAGCCATCCACGTTGATTTTCTAATATTAAACCCGCCAAAGCGGGTTTTTTAATATACGATATAAATCAACAAGATTATTCATCTAGTAGCGTTACATGACCAATATAAGGTAGGTGACGATAACGTTGTGCATAATCAATGCCGTAACCTATAACAAACTTATCTTCAATAGAGTAGCCAATCCACTCTACTGGCACATCCACTTCACGACGTGATGGCTTATCAAGTAGCGTACAGATAGCAATAGAGGCAGGCTCACGTAAACTTAAAATCTCTTTAACACGGTTTAAAGTATTACCTGAGTCAATAATATCTTCAACAATCAGAACATCTTTACCACGAATGTCTTCATCAAGATCTTTAATGATTTTAACGTCTCTTGTTGACGTCATTCCATTACCGTAACTTGATACTGTCATAAAATCGACTTCATGTGGCACTTCAATTTCACGACATAAATCCGCCATAAAAATAAAAGAGCCTTTTAATAAGCCAATTAAGACCAAATCGTGTTTTTCTTGACGAGAACGATAATGTTCTGTGATTTCACGACCTAATTCAGCAATACGCTGTTTGATCTCTTCTTCAGAGATCATGACATCAACAATATGTTTCATGATTTATTTCGATTGGGTTAACGGGGAAAGCAACCGATTGTACCAGAATTTCTATCATCATGCGACGTTGTCAATGAAGGAAAATAAGGGAATAAAATATTAGCTTTACTCCCTTTGCAAACTTTTATCGCTAATTTTGTTACTTATTACAGTAAAAATTATCGACTCACCGTAAAGCCCGCCATCATTCCAGTATCTTCATGCTCTAATAAGTGACAATGAGCCATAAATGGGTGTTCCTTTGTCGCTAAATGGTCAAATTTTACAAGGATCTCGCTAATTTGCCCTTCCACTCTGACAATATCTTTCCAACCTTGGCGATGTTTTTCAGGTTTACGCCCATTTTCCGATAAAATACGGAACTGTGTTCCGTGAACATGGAATGGATGTAACATCATGTCGCCACGACCAGAAACTAACCAGCGTTCATAAACCCCTTGTTTAACATCAAATGCAGGTTCGGTCATTGAGAATGGGATCCCATTGATGCTATTTGCATTATAAATATCGACATCCGCAGAGCCATGGCCACAATTCATGCCGCCCCCCATCATGCCATTTCCATTGCCCTGACGCATATGACTCATACCGTGGTGAATTCCCGCCAACGCTTTATCACCGTAACGCTCCGTTAGCGCCATCATACCTTGCATATCTAAACGCATATCCATACGTAAATGTAATGATCGTGTCGCAATATGACTTAGTGATGGTAATGCAGGAATTAAGGCTAATTGCTCAGGTAAAATACCCACCGCTTTTTCTGCTGAAGGCAGTAGACGTAATACAGGTAATACATTATCAAATGGCGCTAATACCATCCCCATTTGTCGAACAGGTAAAGTGACAATATCGAAATCACGTCCATCTGAAGTATCAACCAGTACTTCAAAACGCTCCCCCATTAAAATAGGGAGTTCTGTCACTTTGACTGGTTCCGCTAATAACCCACCATCACTAGCAATTACATACATTGGTCGGCCATCACTGGTGGCTAAATTAAGACTACGTGCATTACAACCATTGAGGAAACGTAATCTAATCCAACCTTTTGGTACAATATGTTGCGGTTGAATTGCACCATTAGTGAGCATCATATCGCCAAACCAACCTACTGCAGCACTCATCACATCAAGTTGATAGTCAATTTGACCGTTACTGTCTAAGCGTTTGTCTTGTAAAATAACCGGTAAATCATCCACTCCCCAGCGATGAGGTAACTTTCGCTTGGCCGTTTCGTCATCCTCGATGATCACTAATCCCCCTAACCCCATTGCCACCTGTTTTCCGGTGATCCCATGAGTATGGGGATGAAACCAACATGTCGATTCCGCTTGATCTGGCGTAAAAGTTACTGTTCGTGATTTACCCGGTGCGATAGTCGCTTGAGGACCTCCATCTTGTTCACCACTTATCTCAAGACCATGCCAATGCACCGTCGTAGTCTCTGGTAACGTGTTATTGATCTCAATAGTAACAGGCTCACCACGTTTTAATTTTAATGCCGGGCCTAATAAGCTACCGTTATACCCCCAAGTAGTTGTACTTGCTGTAGCAGTAAACTGGGAAACACCTTGTTGGATATTAAGAACAATCTTTTGTTGTTTGTCTGGGCTAATTTGAGGTGGAATAGCGAGTGAAGGCGTGTTAGTTTGGGCGAATGCGAGACGGCTCCAACTTGGTAATAGTGTGACGGCGCTTAATGTTGCCCCTAATTTTAAAAATTCACGACGTTGCATAATGTATTCCTTTGAATAAAATCAATTACTCTATATTTGTCATAATTAGGTAAATAAATTTATCGATAAACTATTGAGCAATGCTAAAGTCTCCCCTTACTGGAAGGTCAAATAGAAACCACACAAAGCAACGGGTCTTTGCAAAACTTTTAACTTAATTAAGTCAAATAACAAATCTTGTGAAATCATCACATATAGGAATGTCACCACTAATGAAAAAAATGTTCGCTTTGTTCTGCACTGTTATTCTTTCTTTTGCCACGCTTTTTTCTTCTAGTGCAAAAGCACTCACTTATACTCAAGCAGAAGACTTAGCTGATTTAACCGCGGTATACCTGTTTTTAAATAATGATTGTGGTTATGAGCAGATCTCAAAACAAAAAATAGAACGAGCGCTGATTATTTTTTCACAATCTCAGCAGTGGGATGTCTCTAATTATTCAATGCTCCCAATGAGCAAGCTTAATGAAGATAGTTATCAGGATTTAAAAAATATACAAATTGCTCATAACAAAAAATGTCAACTACTAGCCCAAAAATCACTTAGCTTACTAAACTATTAATTGTATAAAAAAGCCACTCTATCAAACTGATACAGTGGCTTTTCAATTTATTATATCTGTCGATATCTTACTGTTATTGCTATTTTACTCACGTTTTCTTTTCTGCTTTCGTTCACTGTAAAACAAGGCAATAGAAGGAATACTTTGAATGATCAACATACGCAATATATGATTCGACATCACAAAAGCCGCATCGACATTCATAGTGATCGCGGCAAATGTCATTGCTTCCATACTCCCCGGAGCCCAAGCTAATACTAACGTTGTCCAAGGCGCCCCTGTTAAATAAGCCGCGCTCAATGCAACGATCACCGTTAAAATAACGTTGATAATGACCACCTGCACAGAGGAAAAAGCATTTTTAATTAACGAAGCAAAAGGAAAAACCACAAAATGTGCGCCAATATTCATCCCAATTAACACCATGCTGAGTTCATTTAATAGCATTGGAAAAGCAATCGGCTCACTGACAAAAGATTGTACCAATATTGCACTGCCTAATGATGTCAACATAAACGGTGCTGGAAAATGAATTCTCTGTAATAAAAGCCCAGATACTAGCCCTAACGCGACAATTAATAATAACCACATCGATGACAACAGTGTCATTTCAGGTAATGTAAACTCCGTAAGAGTTGCTTTATCTGAGCCAACAATAAATCCAGCCATAATAATCAATACGATTAAACGAATAGTATGAGAAATAACAATTTTTTGTGGTGGTGTTTTGGTATGATCTGTTAAAGCAAGAATAGCCGCCATCGCGCCAGGTACAGCGCCTAACATAGCCTCTTCTTTTGTCCAACCAATATGACGATGAAACCATAAGAAACTGACAACAAATTGAATGGCTAAACAAATAACGAGGATAATCAAAAGAAGCACTAAATTATCCGCACTCCCTAAATGTACTTGGTTAAACATCAATCCAACAGAGGTGCCTAAGGTCAGTTGGATAAAAGTCAGTGTATGCTTAGGAACAGAGAGCTGCCATTTAAAACGATAAGCAATAATAACCACGACGATTGGCCCAAACATCAACGCCATCGGTAGACCAGATAATGTTAATAACCCACCAATTAGTGCACAAAACAGAATTCCCGGTAGTTTTTTTAAAAATGACATGTTGTGTTATCCAGTTTTTTTAATTATGGTATTAATCCTATCACTGGTATAAATATTTAATAAACAAATAATGATAATTTAAATATTATTTTTATTAATATTAAGAGCTAATTATGTCATTAAAAATTACTACCGCCCCGACGACGAATGAAATCAACGAAATTTATGAAGGCTTATTAACACATAACCTTCAGTATATTCAGATGGAGCAATATACGCCCTTAGCCGTTTTTAAAGAGGAAAATGGTAAAAAAATAGGTGGGATCACTGGTGATATATTAGGTAATTGGCTACGTATTCGTTATCTATGGGTTGATAAGGCCTATCGTGGTAACAATATTGGTACAGAATTACTGCAAGCAATGGAAAATACAGCTAAAAAGAAAGGTGCCAAATATGCTGAGGTGGATACTTTTAGCTTTCAAGCCCTGCCTTTTTATCAAAAGCAGGGATTTGAAGTTTTTGGCACCTTAGAAAATTATCCGATTAGTGACAAAAAATATTATTTAAACAAAGTATTATAAATATTTTATACTATAAAATATTTATTTTCCTTATTCAGATGAGAACGCATAGTCGCTATCTGTTATGTTAAATCCATCTACATTTAATTGTGTAAATACTTGATCTTCCATTAATTCAACAATATTAGCATATTTTATATTATCTTCTTTTAAATTACTCTTATTTATATTATCTTCACTTATATTATCTTCATCTAGTTCTGTTTCTTCCTGAATATAAGCTAAATTATATATTCCTTTCCCTCTTAATTTACCTCGTTCTATCTCTTTCAGAAGAGGAATTAAAGTATATATTTCTTCCGATTCTAATTTACCTAGTTCCAACCCTTTCAGAATAGGAATTAAAGTATATATTTCGTTCCTTCCTAATTTACCTAGTTCTATCTCTTTCAGAAGAGAAATTAAATTATATATTTCTTTCCATTCTAATTTACCTAGTTCCATCCCTTTCAGAATAGGAATTAAAGTATATATTTCGTTCCATTCTAATTTACCTAGTTCCATCCTTTTCAGAATAGAAATTAAAGTATATATTTCGTTCCATTCTAATTTATCTAGTTCTATCTCTTTAAGAATAGAAATTAAATTATATATTTCGTTCTCTTCTAATTTACCTAATTCTATCTCTTTCAGAATAGAAATTAAAGTATATATTTCTTTTCCTCCTAATTTATCTAGTTCTATTTGTTCCAGAATAGAAGTTAAATCAGATATTTCATCGCCTTTAAAATAGTTATTTAATTTTCCCTGAATAATTTCACTTACTTCAGAAAGATTACGTTCATAATCCATATTGTCATTATTAGTATTATTAATTTCATCAAAATCATCCCACTCAACCCCCCCCACAAAATAAGCGATATTATCATCTGTACTTTTATCCGTTATTATTATTTCTTCACCACCATAAAACTTATTTATATATTCTTCAATCCAAATATTTTGCACTTTATTAAGTGAATAGCTATATACGCAATCAATATTCGCTTTATTAAGAATTTCACTCATTATACTTTCTTCATAAATAATTACATTCATTATTTCCCGTAACTTTACTGGAAATTCTTCTTTAAGATTCTCTACCTCTACCATAAGAGGAAGATTATATTTTGAAACACAGACTAGAAAATTTATTTTAGACAGAAATTTTTCTTTCTCCTTATTACTTGAAAAATTAGCTAATATTCTTTCATTGCTATTTTTAAATCGAGTTTCATTATCATATCTTATCAACACTTCATTAAATATTTTTATAACATCTTCTTTTTTTATTCTTTCAACTCTTTCCTTAATAATATTCTCAAATTCATCCGCCAGATGATTATAATCTGTATTTGATGAACTTCGGCAAAAATTCTCCGCTCGTTGCAACTCATTTAAATAATTGAAAAAACTATATCTATCTTTAAAACTTGAATTTTCATTCTCTATTAAAGAGAGAAAATGGTTTAGGTTATGATATTCAGCTGTAATTGTAGCTATCTCAGCTTTTTTCCTATCTACATTATCTTTTTTTGTTAGTTTATTATTAAACTCATCAATCTTACACTTTAAATCTTTCACCTTATTCTCTAAATTAGTACGTGTTTCATTATATCTATTTAAATCTCCATCTCTATTACTTATTCCCATTCTACCGGTTTGGCTAATTGCAAAAAACATTGTAAATCGTTCCATCATATGAATAATTTTTTTTATAAAACTGGGCTTAGCCGTTGTATTAGAAATATCCTCTATTTTCTTTGCAAAAGTTATATAACGTGATTCTAAATAATCTTTCTTAGTAGATAACTCTATGCTCTTATTAAATATATATAAACCATTAACTCTATTCATTTTATTGCCCTTACATTAATAAATTAACTGTTTATTTTATTCTTTTTATCAATTTATACTTACAAAAATAACACAGTAGTAATTAATTAATCATTTACAATAAAGAATCACATTTAATTTAAAATAGAAATAAAAAAAGATATCAAAAATGATATCTTTTTTAGTTTAATGATTTGTATTCCGCTGGAATTTAAAAAATAACTTATCGTTTAATCATTCTTTTAAATCGTTATACACTGTTGCTCTTGAAACACCGAGATATTGCGCAGTAATTTCCATCGCTTTGCGAAGTGAAAGGTAACCTTCATCCTGTAAACACAATAGCAATTCGCGTCGTTGATGCGGTTTCAATGCTCTTGGTGTCACTGAATAAGTCGCAGAAAATTCATCAATACGTTTTTTCAACGAATCTTCTGTTACTGAGCTAAAAGTTTCAATGATATGATTTCCCTCTTCAAGAGTCGAAAATTGATTTAATACCATTTGTAAACCTTTAATCATCGATATATCAATATTTAAACATAAAGCAGCAACATAATTGCCTTGTTTATCTTTAATACCTATCGATGTACTTTTAGCTGTTCTACCATCAGGAAACTGATTAGGATAGTTTGCAACAATTTGTGGAAAATCAGATGATTCAATCCTTGCCATACCTAGTTCAGTTGCTCTATCCCCCACTTTTCGACCTGATAGATTATTTTCAATCACCATAATGGTATTTTCACTATCGGTCAGATCATGAAGTACAACTTCACAAAAAGGCGATAATGTTTTACCAATGCCCTGTGCAATATATTTTAGTTGTTCTACCAGCCACTCTTGGTCTGCAGTTTTGTGTGACATAACGATCCTACAATAGCTAAAACGTAAATGATTTATACAATTTTAACCGATTTATTCAAATAATTAATCGTTATCTATCGGAAAATCTGACTTTGCCTGATTTAAAATAGCTTTAGCCATCCATTGGGTCATATCAATGACCTGCTGATCATCCATTTTCCAGATATCTTTCATTACTAAAAAAACTTCAGAACCATAAATAAGTGAGAAAGCTTTTATCACTTTATCCCACATTTCTTGCGGATAATGCGCTTTTAATGGTTCGATGACTTTAAGTAAGATCTCTTTACGATGACCACGAATAAATCGTTTTTCTGTATATTCGCTTGATTGTCGCTCTTTAGCCCACTGCTGTAATGAAACCTGCAATGCGCCACGCAACGCCCCTTCATGTTTAAACATTTGTGGATAAGCAAGATTGAGCAACGCAGTAATACGCTGTTGTGTATTATCTTCTGGAGTGGGCTGCCATGCAATGATCGGTGCTAAACTTGCATCAACAGTAGCACTAATTAAATCACTTTGAGTGGGAAAATAGCGATACGCCGTTGCCCTTGAAACACCAGCATGTGCTGCAAGCTCTGATACGGTAGGTAACATCCCTTGTTCAAAAAGTTGCAATGCCGTTGTCACCAATAATTGGTAGGTTCTTTTTCGAGTACCTGACATTGTATCTATTTCATTACGACTAAAACTCATAAAAATTCCTTCGCTATTACTCCACTTTTCGTGGCTACTATACTGATTTTAAGAACTATTCTTAATACGATTAAAGTTTACTTTAGGCGATTGAGTGTACCTAAGCGACATTTAAAAGAGAAAAAATAAAAATAATGAGACATCGGTCTCAAAATAATGCTATTATAAATGAAACTCAAGTCTCATTGTGATTATAATCTACACGTCAATAATCATAAAAGGTAAGAGAAGGCTTATGAAACAGTATGCTGGCTTCATTTATATTGCGACTACGCTTGATACTAAAAGCGCTGAAATTTTTTATGTCAGTGAATTAATAAAAAAAGCAGGCCTTCCTGTCAAAACCGTAGATTTGACAACCAAACCTACAGCATTAGAAAGAGAAGCCGACGTCACAGCTGCACAAGTTGCTAGTTACCATCCAGATGGAAAAAACGCCGTGTTTTGCGGTGACCGTGGAAAAGCTATCGCAGCAATGTCCGTCGCTTTTGAACGTTATTTAACCCACTGTGACGATGTCCTCGCTATTTTAGGATTAGGCGGCTCAGGGGGAACGGCATTGATTACACCAGCAATGCAATCTTTGCCAATTGGCGTACCTAAATTGATGGTATCGACTATGGCTTCCGGTGATATCTCCGGATATATCGGCGCTAGCGATATTTCAATGATGTACTCCGTAACAGATGTATCCGGCTTAAACCGTATCTCTCGTAAGGTATTGAGAAATGCGGCCAACCAAATTGCCGGCGCTGTTTATTTTTACCAAGAAGAAAATAGTGTTGATAAACCGGCTGTTGCATTAACAATGTTTGGTGTAACTACGCCTTGTATTCAACAACTGACTAAAAAACTTGAAAATAATTATGACTGTTTAGTTTTCCATGCGACAGGGAGTGGCGGTAAAGCCATGGAAAAACTGATAGACAGCCACTTACTTCATAGTGTTCTTGATCTAACAACAACCGAAGTATGTGATTATTTATTTGAGGGTGTCCTTGCTTGTGATGAAGATCGTTTTGGCGCCATCGCCCGCACTAAAACACCTTGTATCGTCTCTTGTGGCGCGTTGGATATGGTGAACTTTGGTCGCCCTGCTACCGTACCTGAGAAATATAAAGATCGTCATTTCTATCACCATAATTCGCAAGTCACCTTAATGCGTACAACACCAAGGGAAAATCGTCAAATGGGGATCTGGATCGCTGAAAAATTGAATCAGTGTGAAGGCCCACTGACGTTTATTTTTCCACAGGGCGGTTTTTCTGCTTTAGATATTGAAGGGGGGCCATTCTGGGATCCTCAAGCAAACCAAGCATTTTTTGATGCATTTATAACAACATTTAAAGAGACCGAGACTCGTCAATTAGTCATCAGTCCTTACCACATAAATTCTGCTGAATTTAATCAGCAAGTTTATGATTTACACCAGGAACTTATTTGCTAACCACGGAGAAAGAAGTATGACTTATTCACGTGAAGTATTACTCAAAAAATTTAATGACATGATCGCACGTAAAGAGCCTATTATTGGTGGCGGTGCGGGAACAGGTCTTTCCGCAAAATGCGAAGAAGCTGGCGGTATCGATCTGATTGTTATCTATAATTCAGGTCGTTATCGTATGGCGGGTCGTGGCTCTCTGGCAGGATTATTAGCCTATGGCAATGCCAATGAAATTGTTATGGATATGGCAAAAGAAGTATTGCCTGTTGTAAAACAGACACCTGTGCTTGCCGGGGTTAATGGTACAGATCCATTCTGCAATTTTGATAAGTTTTTAGATGACGTTAAAGCCATCGGTTTTGCTGGCGTACAAAACTTCCCAACCGTTGGTTTAATTGATGGTAACTTCCGCGCTAATCTAGAAGAAACAGGTATGGGTTATGCTCTTGAAGTAGAGATGATCCGCAAAGCACATGAAAAAGGCTTACTCACAACACCTTATGTTTTTAGTCGTGAAGATGCCATTGCAATGACACAAGCCGGTGCAGATATTATTGTTCCTCATATGGGTTTAACCACGGGTGGCAATATTGGTGCAGAAACAGCCGTTACTTTAGATGATTGTGTCGCCCTTATTAACGATTGGGCAAAAGCAGCAAAATCCGTACGTTCTGACGTGATTGTACTTTGTCATGGTGGCCCTATAGCAACACCAAAAGATGCGCAATATATCCTTGATAACTGTCCTGATTGCCATGGTTTTTATGGCGCAAGTTCAATGGAACGTTTACCAACAGAAGTCGCTTTAACTGCAACAACAAAAGAGTTTAAAAATATTAAACGCTAATCTCAAATCATCAAGTTTGCCTAAGCGTTGATCCTATTGCCCACATCATGTGGGCAATATTTTATTTGCAAGAAGCCTAACTGATTACACCAGTTTTGCGATTAATGTAGTTAAATCCCCTGCTAAAAAATCAACGGGGGGAATTTCAATCACAGTATAGGCACCCGCTTGTTGTTTCATACTTGCTCTGGCTGCAGAAACCATAAATTGAGATGTTAATGCTGGATTATTAATATGCATAGCATATTCAAATAATTGATTGTGTGTTTTGCCTGACACACCTTTGTGGGTCATTTGTACTCCGTGACCAACATCTTTTAAGCTATCAACACTATCAACTTGTTTAATATGCGTCTCATCAGATGAGAAATAGCTGTCGGCCTTAATGGCTTGCTCAACCTGTGCAAAGTTAGCACCCGTTTCTAATTCAACATAAACCATACGCCGATGTACACCAGTACCTAATGGAATAGTCATTGATAGTGCATCTCTTACACCATCAATAGCTTTAGCGGCAACACTATGCCCCATACTCATACCGGGACCAAAATTAGTGTAGGTAATACCTTTAGGTGCCATAGCTAACATTAAGGTACGAATAATAGAGTCTGAACCCGGATCCCAACCCGCTGAAATCACTGCAACACGGTTATGCTTTTTCGCCACCTCATCCAGTTCTGTTTTTAATGCAACGATATCACTGTGGACATCAAAACTATCAACGGTATTAATACCTAAGCTCAATATCGATTTAGCCAAATCTTTAATGGCTCTCGTTGGTGAACATAATAAAGCAACATCCACCTTACCTAAGCTTTTAATATCATTTGTTACTGTTATATTTCGCAGTTCATCTGGAATATTTTGACTATCACGGCGAACCACCCCCACTAACTCAAAATCAGGTGCTGCAAGTACTGCATCTAGTGCAAACCGCCCAATATTGCCATAGCCCACAATAGCGACTTTTATTTTAGTATTCATTTATTTCCCTGTTCTCGTTGTTAATCATTATTGAATGATAATAATGTTTAATATTCAACGAATAAACCATATAAAAAGTTTTTTTGCTACTGGTTCATCAATTTAGCTATTCCCTTATTCATAAAGCATGTAAAATCGCTCCACTTTCCTCTGATTATATTTACAACACTATTTCACTCGTTTTTAAGAAGGTTTTCAATGCATCAATCTGATGTAGCGGATCGCTCACTTTTTTCCCTTAGCTGGCCTATTTTTATTGATATTTTTCTTCATCTTGCCACGCTATTGATTAACACTTACATGATAAGCCATGTCTCTACTGCCTATTTAGCTGCAATGGGCGTAGGTAACCAAGTTTTTGATCTTTTTATCACCATATTTAACTTTATTAGCGTGGGATGTAGCGTTGTTATTGCTCAATATTTAGGCGCTGGTAAGCGCGATAAAGCCAGTCAAGCTATTCATATTTCTATCGCCTTTAACTTTTTGCTGGGCTTTAGTAGCGCCATTATTATTCTCTTTTTTGGCTACAACATTCTAAATGTAATGAATACGCCAGAGCATTTAGTACAAGATGGCTATAACTATCTCCATATTTTGGGTATTTGTCTTATTCCTGAAGCAATTTCAATTATCTTAGCAGCCTGTTTGCGGGTTTATGGTAAATCGAAAGCGGCGATGTATGTGACGTTAATTGCCAATATTGTCACTGTTATCGGCAATATGATTGTACTATATGGTTTCTTTGGGCTTCCACAATACGGTTTAGTGGGTGTTGCATGGTCAACGGTTGTCGGTCGTATTATTGCCGTTGTCTTATTATGTGGTCTTTTATTCTATGGATTAAGAATTAAATTCGATATAAGACTATTAGTGATTTGGTCTAAAAATATGTTAGCTAAAATTCTACATATTGGTTTACCTGCTGCGGGTGAAAACCTAGTGTGGATTCTACATTATATGACCGCCTCTGCCTTTATAGGATTAATGGGAGAAGTTCCTCTTGCCGCACAAACACTCTATTTCCAACTGTCATTATTCTTAATGTTATTTGGCATTGCGATTAGCATTGGTAATGAAATATTAGTCGGTCATTTAGTGGGAGCAAAACGATTTGATGAAGCATTTACACGGGGTTTTAAAAGCCTAAAAGCAGGTGTGCTATTTACTATTGGTGTGGTGATTATTTATTGGTTTATGCGTGATCCTATTTTGTATTCTATCACCGAAGATCAACGCATTATCGACCAACTGTTACCTTTATTTATTTTATCGGTCTTTTTAGAACCGGGGCGTACATTTAATATTGTTATGGTTAATGCATTACGTGCGGCCGGAGATGCTAAATTTCCACTCATTACTGCTGTTTGCTTTATGTGGGGTATTGCTATTCCTGTTGGTTATTTCCTTGGCATAAAAATGGAAATGGGCTTAATTGGTATTTGGATTGGTTTTCTTTGTGATGAATGGCTACGCGGCTTAACGAATGCATGGCGTTGGCGCTCTCGTAAGTGGCAAGCTAAGCGCTTAGATATTTGATGCTCTTTCAAGGCCTAATAATATTATTAGGCCTTGAAAAACTGGCTATAAATAAGTTAACTTGCTACATTATTCATTAATGATTTTAAATTTATTTAAGATTTATAATTCACGCTTATCATTTTATTTCTCACCATTTTTTACAAGATTTTTATCATTAGCCAGTAAACGACTAACCGTCTCATTTATACTATTTAATAAAAAATATTTATAAGTATTAATATTCCCAAATTCAGATTTTATTTTATCGTCTGACTTTAATATGCTATCGATGATTGCTCCTAAAAAATCATTCTTAACTTCAGTTAAAGATAATACATTACCAGAAAATAAAATTCTTTTAGTGTGAAAGAGTAACTCTTCTTTAAATTGTGTGATATCTTTTTTCTCTAATGTTGGTATTTCTTCCAAAGAAGAGATAATTTCGTTAATTATTGTTTCTTTTATTTCATCACTTTTCGCCTTTATTTTTGCATTAGATAAAGCTATAGAATCAATTTTATCAGCTTTTATTTTCTGAGTAACACCTATTATTTTTTCATTATTTAATGGTATGTTTTTATCATTTTTCTTATTTTCGATGTTATTGATATGAGTTTTAATTTCTGAATATTTTAAATTTTCATGAAAAAATGGTTTTATAAAAGAGACTATTGTATTATAACAACTTATTATAACTGAATTTAAACCAGCATTAACTTTAGAAGTTTCATTATTAATAGATTTTATCGATGAAAGAGTACTTTTTATAACATTTAAGATAAACATATCTGCTCCCTAATAGATTTAGCAGAATTAAATATTATGCCTTCGCTAAATTCTATCAATAAGTAATTAATTTTTAGTTAATTAATTCCCCCCTTCTTTATAAATAGTCATTGATGTTAATAATTGTTAAAAATCAATGAATTACATAAACGATAATTCGTTTTTATTTTTCATAAAAAGATAATGCTTAAAAATAACTTTATGATTAAATACAGTTTTTTAATAAAGAAAAAACAAAAATTAAACATTGATTAACATTAAAATTTTCTTGTAAAAAAAATTATTTTTTTATAATTCTTTAATGCTTTTTTTGTGATAAAAGTAACTGTTGTTCATTCTCAATAATGAGACAACAGAATTTTATTAAATAAAATACAAAAAACACAACGGAGTCTAATCATGAACATTGTTGATCGGTTTATTTCTTACACCAAGGTGAATACAACAACAAATAGAGAGAATGGCGCTGCCGGTATTATGCCTTCATCAGAAGGCCAGCGAGTTCTCGCTTTACAATTAGTCGAAGAGTTAAAAGCGTTAGGTGTTGAAGATATCAAAATTCGCGATACTGCCATTGTTACCGCGACACTACCTTCTAACCTTGATTATGAGGTTCCTACCGTGGCTTTCTTTGGTCACTTAGATACCAGTGCAGAACAAACTAATGATACTAAAGCACAAATTTTACCTTATAAAGGTGGCGACCTTTGCTTAAACAAAGAACTTGAGATTTTTTTACGTCAAAGTGAATTCCCTGAATTAGAAAACTATATTGGTGACGATATCATCGTAACAGATGGTACTAGCTTATTAGGCGCTGACGACAAAGCGGCTATCGCCTCTATTATGGATATGTTGCAATATTTTAAACAACATCCAGAAGTCAAACACGGTACAGTTAAAATTGGGTTTGTCCCCGATGAAGAGCAAGGCTTACGTGGTGCAAAAGCCTTTGATGTAGCAGAATTCGGCGCAGATTTTGCTTATACCTTAGATTGTTGTGGTATTGGTGAACTTGTATATGAAAATTGGAATGCCGGTGATGTCGAAATAACCTTTATCGGAACCTCAGCACACCCTATGTCAGCAAAAGGTAAATTAAAAAATTCACTGTTAATGGCTCATAAATTTATTGCGATGTTACCGGGCGGTGAAGCACCGGAATATACCGAAGGTCGTGAAGGTTATTATTGGGTTAAACAACTGGCGGGTAATAGCGCACGTACTGTATTAAAAATGGATGTGCGTGATTTCACAGAAGCAGGCTACGCCCATCGTATGGCATTTTTAAAACAACTTTCAGAGCAATGTGAAGCGTTATGGGGTGAAGGGACTGTTGTTTGTAAGCAAGCCGATCGTTATGCAAATGTCTTTAATAGTCTACAAGGTGAAAATCGATATCCTATCGATATTGCTATTGATGCTTATAAAGCCAATGGTATTACCCCTCGTCCAATCCCTATGCGGGGTGGCTATGATGGAGCAGCATTATCGCAAAAAGGATTACCTTGCCCTAATATCTTTACTGGGGCGCACAATTTCCACTCTATTTATGAATATCTTCCCGTTAAATCGCTTTATGCTGCCAGCGATGTATTGAAATCTGTCGTTAAGATCACCGCAGAGCGTTTTGCACCCGGAGCTAAAGCATGATCCAAATTCTTGCGGTCTTAATTGTCGTTATTATTGTCGCTAGAATGATCTTAAAAGGATATAAAGCCGAGCCGGTTTTGTTAGTTGCTGGTTTAATCTTAATGGCACTAACAATGATATTTGGTTGGGGAGATATTCTGCCTAAAAATGTCAAAACAACCGGTATTAGCTGGCTAGATCCCTTTGAGGTTATGCGTGATCTCTTTAGTAGTCGTGCTGCAGATTTAGGTCTGATGATCATGGCACTCATGGGATTCGCCCATTATATGGATCATATTGGTGCTAATGAAGCTGTTGTACGTGTTGCAACTCGCCCATTGAAAAATATGCGCTCACCTTATGTGTTGTTATTTTTCTCTTTTTTACTCGCGAGTATTTTGCAACTTGCTATTCCGTCAGCCACAGGATTGGCCGTTCTACTAATGGGTACCATGTTCCCCATTATGATAGGACTAGGTTTATCTCCAGCATCTGCTGCCGGTGTCATTGCAACTTCATTAGGCGTTGCTTACACGCCAACAGCGATTGATGCTATTCGAGGTGCAAAAGCGGTTGACTTAGGCGTGGTTGAGTATGTGCTTTACTACCAAGGGCCTGCGGCGATTGCAACTGTATTGGCTGTTGGTATTACCCATATCTTCTGGCAACGCCATTGTGATCGCAAAGCGGGCTTTGTACCCCAATTAGGAAAAATAGCAGAAGAAGCCAAAAGTGATAAAAATATCCCCGGCTTTTATGCCTTACTGCCAATGTTACCTATTATTATGGCAGTAAGTTCATCAAGCCTATTTGTTGAAGGTATTCACCTTGATGTCGTCACTATTGTATTAATTTCAATGGCAATTTGTATGCTGATTGAAACATTACGCTTACGTGATTTTAAATCAGTGTGTGCAGGCTTCCAACATTTTCTAAAGGGTATGGGTTCTGCATTTAGTAATGTTGTTGGGCTATTAGTCGCAGCGGGTGTTTTTGCTCATGGTATTAAAGTCAGTGGTGCAATAGACAGCCTGATCGTTATGGCGGAATCTGTTGGTCTACCACCATTTGCAATGGCATTAGTGTTCGCTATCGTGACATTGGCTGCCGCAATTATTATGGGCTCAGGTAATGCACCTTTCCTTGCATTCGTTGAACTTATTCCACAAATTGCCCATAGCATGGGGGTTAATCCAATTGCAATGATTTTACCTATGCAACAGGCGTCACATATGGGACGCGGCATGTCTCCTGTGGCAGGCGTGATCATTGCGGTTTCCAGTGGAGCTAAATTGCAACCCTTTGATGTGGTAAAAAGAACCGCTGTTCCTCTTATGGTTGGTTTTGTTTTCCACTGCGCCATTATTGCTATATTTTATTATTAAGTAACTCGCCTGAAGCATTTATTTGCTTCAGGCAATTTACAAATATTCACCATCTAAAAATTAATAGTAACTATTTTATTGTTAATTATTTTAAATAAAAAATAGTAAAGAATATTTTAATTATTATTTTACTATTATCTACATCATGCAAATAGATAAATATATTTATAAAAAAACCTCAGATTATTCTTATACCAAAGCTGCAAAAAGTCATAATATTCACTATGTTAAATAATGAGTGTAAGTGATGCTATCATCATCACTGGTTGGTCATTTATTTAACTATTCTGAGTTAGCCCACATTAAGTATGATATTATACTAACAATAGAATGAGTCATTCATTCTATTGTTTTTTATTTATAATCATCAACTATCATTAAAGAAATTATTTTGTTCGATTTGATACTATTACTGCTACATCAAATTCTTCAATAATCCACACTTATCCAAGATAAAATATTACTAATTTAATATCTGTAAATAGTATTTTTTTCTCAAAATTTACACCCGCTTAGGAAATTCAGAAAACATTTTCTCCAATAGATTCAGTATGATCAAAGCATCAAAATTACAATATAACGCCTTGAATTATTAAACTATTTATTGGACATAATGCAATGAAAGAACAATTATCTTCCTACTGGAAAATATTAATTGAAGCTGTTAAGCAACAAGTGAAGCCAGCTTTAGGTTGTACCGAACCCATTTCACTTGCATTAGCTGCTGCCACTGCAGCTCGTTATCTGCAACATAATATCACCCGTATTAGCGCAGAGGTTTCTCCTAACTTAATGAAAAACGGAATGGGAGTGACTGTACCGGGCACGGGTATGGTGGGATTATCTATTGCGGCTAGTTTAGGAGCTGTTGCTGGAGATAGTGAAGCAGGTCTAGAAGTATTAAAAAATGCCACACCAGAACAAGTTGAGTTGAGTAAAAATCTATTAAATTCAGGCATTGTTTCCGTATCAATAAAAAAAGCCTGCCAAGAGGTGCTTTACTCTGAGGTTACCGTTGAAGATGGTGAAAACAGTGCCACCGTCATTATTGCAGGTGATCATACTAATATTGTTAAAATTATCCATAATGGTCAGGTGGTGCTTGATAAATTATCATCACAATCTGAACAAACGGCCTCACCTTGCCAAATTAAGCAAGCCTTAACCAACACTAACACACGAGAAATCTATCAGTTTATTACTCAAGCTCCTGTAGAAGAAATTTCTTTTATTTTGCAATCGGCGCAATTAAATGACGCATTATCAAAAGAAGGCTTGAACAATACTTACGGTTTGCATATTGGTCAAACCTTACAACGCCAGCAACAACGTGGCTTATTAGCTAAAGATCTGCTTTCTGAAATTATGATCCGCACTTCAGCGGCTTCTGATGCACGTATGGGCGGTGCCGTACTCCCCGCAATGAGTAACTCAGGTTCAGGAAATCAAGGTATTGCAGCTACAATGCCTGTTGTGGTGGTTGCTGAATATTTACAGGTTAGTGAAGAAAAAATGGCAAGAGCATTAATGCTTTCACATTTATTAGCCATTTATATTCACCACAAATTCCCGGCACTCTCCGCACTATGTGCCGCAACAACCGCATCAATGGGAGCTGCTGGTGCTATTGCGTGGTTAATGGAAGAACGCTATGAACCCATGGCAATGGCAATTAGTAGTATGATTGGCGATATTAGTGGCGTGATTTGTGATGGTGCCTCTAACAGTTGTGCGATGAAAGTGTCGACAGGAGCAAGTGCCGCTTATAAAGCGGTATTAATGGCGCTAGATGATACCTGCGTGACTGGTAATGACGGCATTGTCACTCATGATGTTGATATGACGATCGAGAATCTTTGTGCATTAGCTAGTCGAGCAATGCAACATACTGATGTACAAATTATTGAAATTATGGAATATAAAGCTGTTGCTAACGGCTAATTAGTATAAAAAAACACCCCATAATGGTTATTATGGGGTGAAACATAAGATCCTAGGAACAGGATCCTCCTCAAGTCCAGGAGCATGATTAATATTCGTTACTGCTATTTACTGCTTACTACTTACTACTTACTACTTACTGCTATTACATCACTACCAACAAACACTTTTCTCAAACAATCGCTATTACTCATATTCTTTAGTGTTATGCATTAACGCATCGAAACTGGCTTTTATTTCTTCTTCTGGCAGATGAATACCAATAAAGACTAAGGTGCTTTGACGAGTTTCATTCTCTTGCCAAGGTCTATCCCAATCAGCGCTATATAATCGTTGCACTCCTTGGAATAACAATCGGTTAGGACTATCTTTAATATTTAAGATCCCCTTATAACGTAATAAGTTATCGGCAAAGCTCAATAACAAAGACTCCATAACATCAGAGACTGCTTGTAACTCAACGGGGTAATCAAAATTTAGTACAATAGACTGAATATCATCTTGTTTTTCCGGCTGAAAACGAAACAGGGGTTGCTTGACCTCTAAAGTATCATTCAACATAAAGCCTTTTACGTTAAATAATAGTGCTAAATCAATGTGCCCATTGATCACCGTATAGGTAGGCGCTCTAGCATTAATACGTCTTAAACGAGCAAGTAATTGTTGGCTCGCGGGCTGAATATCTGTTTTAGTTAATAGAATGCGATCCGCATAACCAATTTGAGATTGAGCAATAGCAAATTGATCTAATTGTTGCTGAGCATGGATTGTATCAACCAGTGTAATAATGCCATCTAATAAATAGCGTTGGCAGATCACTTCATGAGAAAAAAATGTTTGTGTGATAGGCCCCGGATCAGCCATCCCAGTACACTCAATCACTAGGCGATCAAACACAATGTCACCACGATCAAGACTATCGCAGAGATCGAGCAAAGTATCTTCAAGCTCATTCGATTTACTACAACAGATACAACCATTGGTGAGTGTTTTTATTTGTGTTGCTCTATCACCAATAATTTCATCATCGATAGGCACTTCACCAAATTCATTTTCAATTACCGCAATTTTATAGCCATGCTCCTCATTGAGCATATGGCGTAAAAGCGTTGTTTTTCCCGATCCTAAAAAGCCAGTCAATATTGTTACTGCAATAGGTTCCATTATTTGTCTCCTTTACAGATTATTAGCAACAGCGGAAACCACCTTTACCATCACCGCCACCATAACGGGCTTCCTGACGTTCACGGAAAAACTCGTTATAGGTCATCACTGGTTTATCAGGATGGTTGTCCTTCATGTGCTGCACATAGTTATCATAATCAGGAATACCTATTAACATACGAGCGGCTTGTCCTAGATATTTTCCAGCTTGCCCTAAATTACCAAACATAAGTTTCTCCTAAGCCCCGCACTCATTAAGTGAGTGCGGAGTTTTTTAGCCTATTCGCCTAAGATTAATGACCTGAAGATATCTTCACATCTTTTGGCATAGGTACATATGGTGTTTCTTGTGCTGACTCTTTCGGATTTTTACGTGCTTTCATTGCGGTACGGATACCGTAGAAAATAATGCTGTAAACAACCACTAAGAACAGAATACTTAAACCTGCATTGGTGTAGTTATTAATCACAATGTGGTTCATATTGGTGATTTCTGCGGCAGTAAGATCTGCCCCACCGGCTAAGATTTTCGCTTTGTACTCATTAGCAAGATAGAAGAAACCTTCCATTTGCGGATCATTACTGAGCAGTTTTAATCCTAGCGCCCATGTTGTACAAATTAATAACCATACCGCAGGAATAACGGTTACCCAGATGTATTTCGTTCTCTTCATCTTGATTAAGATGACCGTACCTAAAACAAGTGCAACAGCCGCTAACATCTGATTGGAGATCCCAAACAGTGGCCATAAGCTCTTAACACCACCCAGTGGGTCAACAACACCTTGGTACAATAGATAGCCCCATAAACCGACACAACCTGCTGTACCGATAACACCAGCAATAAAAGAGTCTGTTTTCTTCAAGTATGGGATAAAATTACCTAACAAGTCTTGCAGCATAAAACGACCAGAACGAGTTCCTGCATCTAATGCTGTTAAAATAAAGAGTGCTTCAAATAAGATCCCAAAGTGATACCAGAAGCCCATATCTGCCGCAGGTAAAATTTTATGGAACACCATAGCAATACCCACCGCTAATGTAGGTGCACCACCAGCACGATTAAGTACAGAAGGCTCACCTATATCTTTGGCGGTTTGTAAAATCTCATCAGGAGAGATAACAAAGCCCCATGAGCTAACTGTCGCAGCCGCGTGTACGGTGACATCTTTTAATTGATCCATAATCATTGCGGTATTTTCACCCCCTAACTCATGCAGATTTGGCATTGTAATGCCTAATCCGGCAGGCGGTGTATTCATCGCAAAATAGAGACCTGGTTCAATAATAGAGGCAGCCACTAATGCCATGATCGCAACAAATGATTCCATTAACATTGCGCCATAACCGATAAAACGCGCATCCATTTCATTGGCGATCAATTTAGGCGTTGTACCTGATGCAATCAGTGCGTGGAAACCAGAAACTGCACCACAAGCAATAGTAATAAATAAGAATGGGAATAGAGCCCCTTTCCATAATGGTCCTGTACCATCAATATATTGGGTCATCGCTGGCATTTTTAACTCAGGATTTAGAATAACAATCCCGATAGCTAAACCAACAATTACACCAATTTTTAGGAAAGTCGCTAAATAATCACGAGGGGCTAAAATCAGCCATACTGGCAGTAAAGCAGAGATAAACGCATAACCAATCAACCCAAAAGTAATAGTGGTGTCTTTAAAGGTTAATGCAGGCCCCCAGTAAGGATCACTCGCGATAACGCCACCAAACCAAATAGCGGCAATCAGTAAAACAATACCAATAACAGAAACTTCACCCACACGACCTGGGCGAATATAGCGCATATAGATCCCCATAAATAGGGCAATAGGTACTGTTGAACAGACGGTGAATACTCCCCAAGGACTTTCTGCTAATGCTTTCACTACAATCAGGGCTAGCACCGCAAGAATGATGATCATGATAAGGAAACAGCCGAATAGCGCGATAGTTCCTGGTACAGGCCCCATCTCTTTCTTTATCATCTCACCGAGAGAGTTACCATTACGGCGCGTCGAAATAAACAGCACCATAAAGTCTTGTACGGCTCCAGCAAGTACCACCCCAGCTAATAACCACAATGTACCGGGTAAATAACCCATTTGGGCAGCCAATACTGGCCCGACAAGTGGTCCAGCACCCGCAATAGCGGCAAAGTGGTGACCAAAGAGGACATAACGATTAGTTGGAACATAGTTCAAACCATCATTATTAATTACTGAAGGAGTGGCTCGAGTAGGATCGAGCTTCATTACTTTTTGAGCAATATAAAGACTGTAATAACGATAAGCGACTAAGTAGACCGCAACAGAAGCAACAACTATCCATAATGCACTGACGTGTTCACCACGGCGTAGTGCAACCACTGACAGACAAAAAGCACCAATAATCCCTAGGATCACCCAAGGTATGTGCTTAAGAAATGTATTTTTGTTCATGAGACACCTTTTTTTCAGGCAAGACCGAACAGCCAAAGAGTAGTACGGGACAATTGATAATAATTTGAGCGAATATGAAAATAATGACCCGCAGTGACATCATATGAAGAATGTCTGATGAATAGTGTTATTAAATCGCTAAACGGTTATATAGTGAGTTAAGCGGTCTATTTTCTCAGTTGAGTGGTTTTACTGATGTTAAAAGCTATTTTTTTTGTGATCGAGATAACAAATTTATGACTATCAATAAGTTAGAAAACTATTAATTACATAAAAAATCTTTTTTATTATACAAAAAAGGGAGATTTAGATCACAAATAAGCAACAAATAGTCATTATTAATATAATTGAGGCAATATTAACAATATCAGTCAAGGTGACAGTAAAATCAAAAAAAAGCACCTCATTATATTGATAACAAGGTGCTTTTTTATTAAATCTTTTGTGTATTAATAGTGGATCTTCTGGCGTCCCGCGATAGAGTGTGACAACGTGGTACCATCCACCATTTCTAATTCACCACCAACAGGCACGCCATGTGCTATTCTGCTAGCAGCAATATCATATTGAGCGCATATCTCAGCAATATAGTTTGCTGTAGCTTCACCTTCCACCGTAGGATTGGTGGCTAAAATCACTTCTGATATAGGCTCTTGGCTTAGACGCTCTTCAAGTCTATCTAAGCCAATATCCATGGGACCAATGCCATCTAGCGGAGATAGATGTCCCATTAACACAAAGTATCGACCTGCAAACTGCCCTGTCTGCTCGATAGCATGAATATCTGCCGGACTTTCCACTACGCATATCTGACCATTTTGCTGACGTCGAGCATTAGCACAGATCGTACAACGCTCTTCTTCAGTAAATGTTCGACAATCACAACAGTGACCAATTTCAGACATTGCACGCGTTAATGCTTGTGCAAGTCGCATTCCTCCGCTTCTATCACGTTGAAGCAGATGAAAAGCCATTCGTTGCGCTGATTTTGGCCCGACGCCGGGTAAACAACGCAACGCTTCCATTAATGATTCAAGAAGAGGGCTAGTTTGCATTAGAATGGCATCTTAAAGCCTGGTGGCAATTGCATACCATTAGAGACTGATGCCATCTTCTCTTTTTGTGTCTCTTCAATGCGACGTGCAGCATCATTAAAGGCGGCAGCAATTAGATCTTCTAACATCTCTTTGTCATCTTCTAGCAGACTAGGATCTATTTCAACACGACGGCAATTATGAGCACCATTGATAGTGATCTTCACTAAGCCAGCACCAGATTCACCGGTGACTTCTAAGTTTGCGATCTCTTCTTGCATTTGCTGCATTTTTTCTTGCATCTGTTGGGCCTGTTTCATCAGATTGCCCAAACCACCTTTTCCGAACATAATTGTCTCTCTTTGTAAAAGCTACGCTGTATAGAAATATACAACATGTTGCGATTAAACAGGCCGGATACTCTCTTCATCCAATTCAGCATCAAAATAGTGCTGTAATGTCTGAATGGTTTTATCCGTAGTAATCGATTGACGCGCTAACGCCAACTTCTCTTCATAAATGGCTTGTCGCCATTCTAACGGCGTTTTAACCGTTAGATTATCATCTTCTATAATTGTGAGTGAAATTGCTTTTCCATGCAATTCACTTAGCGCATTTGTCAGTGTTCGTAGTGCATTTGCTGAATTTAAATGTTTCTGCTTACTGCGTAAATGCAAAATGATCGTTTCTTCACCGACCGTCTCTTTATAGGCATTTAACGCTAACTGCTGCACTAACTTCGGCAATGGCATTTTAGCTATTTCCGCCGCCCACTCGTCCCGCTGTTGCGATTCTTGCGCAATTTTAGCGGCTAATTCAGGCGTTTTTTCATACTCAAGAACTTCTTTGATCTCTTTCGGTGAAGAGACCACGGGCTCTGTTACTTGTGCCTGTGGATTTTGTGGCTTCCATTGATAAGCTTCTTTTTTCTTTTTCTCGACTGCAACAGATGACCGTTTTTCATTAACCCTTTGCTGGCGTTTTTCACTGACGGCTGCTAGCCGCTCTAATGCACTAGCAGCCGGCTTAGCCTGTTTAGGCGTCGCCGGTTGAGGCTTTTTTGGTGGCGTCTCTTGCTCAGCTCCCCTTATGGCTTGCCGTGCTCTTAACAGTTGTGCCGCAGGGCTATTTCCTAATGCAGCACTGTTTTCTGGCGACGGTGATACTTTGGGTGTCGCCGTTGCCATATTGCTTCTCACTTGAGGCGCCGATGTTTCAACTCGCTGTTGATTCGGCTGTGATGCTAAAGGCAATGTTTGCGCTAAAGGAGCCGTAGGGATTTCATCAATGACAGTTTTAGGATGAAAAGCAAGCGCCCTGAGAAGGGTCATTTCTACACCCATACGTCTGTCTGGCGCATAAGCCAGCTCTTTTCGCCCAACTAATAAAGTTTGATAATAAAGTTGTAAATCTTGTGGCGACACTGATTTGGCTAATAAACGTAAACGCTCTTGTGTAAATTGCTCTTGGGGATTATTTTCACTCGGCAAAAGTTGTAACATCGCAATTTGATGTAATAATGAGAGCGTTTCGACTAAAAAGTTTTCCCAATCCGTTCCTCTTAAAGCAACCTCATTAACCAACGACATCACTTGTTGGCCATCTGCTTTTACTAAAGCTTCAATCAGTGCTAATGGTTGTGCATCATCAATCGTGCCTAGCATACGACTAACGACTTCTGTACTTACAATACCTTCGCCACTCGCAATTGCTTGGTCGGTTAGGCTTAATGCGTCACGCATACTTCCATCTGCTGCACGAGCAATTAATTGGCGTGCTCGCACATCATTTTCAATGTGTTCTGCGGATAGTACTTTCTCAAGCTGTGTCGCTATTTGGTCAACATCAAGTGCCCGCAGGTGAAATTGCAAACAACGAGATAAGATAGTAACAGGTAGTTTTTGAGGATCTGTGGTAGCCAACAGGAATTTAACGTGTTCAGGTGGCTCTTCTAACGTTTTAAGTAACGCATTAAAACTATGACGAGAAAGCATATGCACTTCGTCAATCAGATAGACTTTAAAACGACCACGAGCAGGCGCATATTGAACATTATCGAGTAGCTCTCGCGTATCTTCAACTTTTGTTCTTGATGCCGCATCGATTTCTATTAAATCAACAAAACGCCCTTGCTCTATCTCAAGGCAATTAGCACATTTACCACAAGGTTTACTGGTTATGCCTGTTTCGCAATTCAGCCCTTTAGCAAATAGACGGGCGATCGTCGTTTTTCCAACACCGCGAGTGCCAGAAAAAAGATAAGCATGATGCAACCTTTGGTGATCAAGACCATTAGCCAATGCGGTCAAAACATGACGTTGACCGACAACATCGTTAAAAGTTTGTGGGCGCCACTTTCGGGCAAGTACCTGATAGCTCATTGATTCCGCTAAATATGAACAAGATTTATCTCTATGCTAACACAGGGATAGCCTATTGAGCGAGATCTGTAGGAAACAAATGAGATATTGATGAAATTATCCGCACACTTTAAAGCGGTGACTATTGTGCGGGCCCAATGTATTGGGTCATACATTTTGATACACCCGCACGATGATAGGTATTTACCAACAAATGCATTAAGCATCTGATTGACACTAAAAAAGCATTAATGCCCTGGGAAATTAACTAATGTGAAGCTATGGATCCCTTCTTTTTCTAGACGTTCAATACCGCCTAAATCAGGTAAACAGATAATAAATGCAGCTTCTGTTACAGTTCCACCTAAACGACGAATAAGACGAGCAGTCGCTTCGATAGTACCACCAGTTGCTAATAAGTCATCAACCATTAATACTTTATCTTTATCCGTAATGCTGTCTTTATGGATCTCTAATGTATCTGTACCGTACTCTAGATCATAAGTTTCACTAAGCGTCTCACGAGGCAATTTACCTTTTTTACGCACTGGCACAAAACCCACACCTAAACGTAAAGCAACTGGGGCACCAAATAAGAACCCGCGGGCTTCGGTACCTACAACTTTAGTGATACCCTGACCTTGATAGTGCTCAACTAATAAATCAATCGTTGCCTGATATGCCGCGGGATTATCCAGTAATGTCGTAATATCACGGAATAAGATCCCTTCTTTAGGGTAATCAGGAATGGTTTCAATGCTGTCTTTAATAAATTGCAGTTGTTGCGCGTTAGCAGTCATAATCAGTGCCATAATAAAAAACGAAACGATAGAATCTATGCAATATGCCGTTAAAATGCAACAGAAAGCCAGTGAACAACTCTTTTTTGTTGCTTTAAGTCAATTCATGTTTTTAGCAAAACAGGTACAAAGCCCAAATGAAAAAAACAGATCCATTGAGTTTGTTTAAAAAACAGATCGACAATCTCGCCGAAACCTTAGCGCCAATTGCAAACAAAAAAATTGCAGCACCTTGCTTCGACACAGCACTATTTCACCACCGTAGTGATTCTCTTGGTGGTTATATGCAACAGATCCGCGATAATTTTACTCAGTTAATAACTTGTGTTGAGGCACAACGTAGCCAGCAAGTTAAGTTTCTGGCAACACAAATCCTACAACAAATTGAAGCATTAACTCGTGAATTATCGACACAAACACTAAGAAAGCAAGAAAACCAGCTTAGTCAACGCAAAAAAAGTGTCGATTTATACCAAAAACTTGCCCAACATCAGGATTACGAGCGCCGATTACAGTCGATGATCCAAGATAGAGAGCTTGCTTTAACTCAAGCACAAGGCTTTGTACGCCAACAAGAATTACAAAAAGAGATCGCAGCTCTTGAAAATCGCCTAGCACGTTGTAAAAGTGCCCTAGTTTCTATAGAAAAGAGTATTGAACGACAAGAAGATAAATATTAATCGGAGCCATAATGGAATTAAAAGATGCCCCTAAATCAGTTCAGTTAGCGGTTGATTTGATTTACTTATTTGAAAGCAATCATATTGATCCCAACACCGTACTTGAGGCACTGGAAATTGTGCGAGTTGATTATGAGAAAAAACGAGATAATCAAACCGCTAACTAAACATCTTACTACTTAATTAAATGGCGTATTCGCTTCAGGTGTTGAACCATCAAGAGGGCCTTTTTTTATTTCTTGCACTTCTTCCCCTTGTTTATTATGCAGATACACTTCTAATTGGTTAAACGCGATATTGATATCATTTTCATTGCAAAGCTTATCAATAGCGCGGTTGACTTCGTCGATAGCAGTATTTCTATCCCCAAGCGTTCTAACATAAAAACGCAATTCATGATTTAGCGTGCTAGCCCCAAATTCGGTAAACAGCACCACAGGCTCTGGCTCAGTCATCACTTTGGGATTATCTTTTGCTGCTTTCATTAAAATGGTTTTCACTTTATCCAGATCAGAACCATAAGCAACACCGACTTGAATGATAATACGTGTGACAGTATCAGATAATGTCCAGTTGATCAGTCGTTCAGTCACAAAGGCTTTATTCGGGATAATAACCTCTTTGCGATCAAAGTCCGTTACCGTGGTTGCTCGGATACGAATACGACTCACTGTTCCAGAATAAGAGCCAATTGTCACCGTATCACCAATTCTGACCGGTCTTTCAAATAAGATAATTATCCCTGAAACAAAGTTAGCGAATATTTCTTGTAAACCAAACCCTAAACCAACCGTTAAGGCTGCCGCCAACCATTGTAGTTTTTCCCATGCCACGCCTAATATCCCCAGCGAAACAATTGTACCTATCGCAATGATAATATAGGTCAGAATAGTCGTAATGGCGTAAGAAGCGCCTTGCTGTAATTTAATTCTTGAAAGAATAAGAACTTCGAGTAAACCCGGTAGGTTTCTTATCATAAACCAAGAGATAGCCATAATGGCAAAAGAGAGGAGTAAGTCCGCAACCGTCACTGCTTTAACCACATTACCTAACTCAGTAGGCAAATTATAATGCCAAAGCGTAATACCATCTAAGTAAGTAAAGATTGTAATAAAGTCAGACCAAATACCATAAAAACTGGAAGCAAAGATAATAAATAAGATCATTGTGGTTAATCTTAATGATTGTTGATTTATCTGCTCCATATCCATCGGCGGCTCTTGGATTGGCTCGAGAGTGTTATCGTCCCCCTCTTTTTTCTCTTTAAGCATCGCTTGTCGGCGCTCTAGCGCTCGACGATACGCCAGTCGTCTTGCTGCAACAGTAAGGCCACGTAAACTCGCGTGGTAAGCAATAAACCACAACATAAGTAGATATAAACTATCAATCCAACGATTGGCTAAACGTAGTGCGGTGTAATAATAACCAAAAATAACTAACCCCATTAAAAGTAAAGGCGAGAAAGTTAATAAGGTGATAACCACCGTTCTCACAACATGATTACCCTTTTCTTGCCACATTTCACGACAAAAAGGTAATGCACACAGACTAATAAAAAAGAGTGAAATAATTGTCACTAATTGACCAATCACATCACCCACTAACAATAATGGGTTATTAATACCATAAGCGGAAAGTAAAATAATTGGCAACATGGGAAGCGATAAACGTAATAAACGTTTACGATTTTGTTGTACTCGCTCTAAGGGGATCTTAAAGTGATTAACGGCCACTCCATTATCCGACATTAAACGATAAGACCACTCAAACATCAGCCAAAATACCGCAAACTGCCAAGTAAAAGACCAGATAAACTCTTGTTGCACATTAAAGCTATTAATTAGCCAATATCCTATCGCTAACACAATACAAGAAAGGGGTAATGTTTTTAAGAAAACAATCCCTAAAGCCAATGGAGTATGTAACTGCGTATCTTTATTAAGCTTATTAATATCAGCACTTAATTTATCAAACTGCTTATCAAATTTTTTACGTTGCCAAACCAGTATGCTACTGAACAAAATTAGCGCAATCAGTACAGGATATGATTTTTTAGCCCCGGTCAACAGATTTTCATTTGACCAGTTGAGTTTAAAACTTTGAAATTCAGCCACTGCCTGATCTGGAAAGGTTGAGAACCAACTGAGGTTAATCGGTTTATTACTGCTTACCCAGAATATTTGTTGCGCTAAGGTGTTTTCTAATGAACTCACCACACTACGTAGCTGTTGCTGATCCATCTGTAAATTAATAGATTCAGAAATTTGGCTACCCAGTTGATTATTGAGCTTATCCAGTAGATCTCGTCGCGCATCAATCAGTTGTAATAATGCATTATGTAGCTCTTTTAGCTCATTTTTATCAGTAATTTCCGGATGTGTGGCTTGGTACTCTTGCATTAATTGGTCGATATAGAGATTCGGCTGAAAAATCTGATCTCTTTGTTTATTGATTTCAAACTGTTCTAAACGTAAGTCGGCAATTTTATCCGGTAACTTATTGATAAAGATATCATCAGGTAGCTCAATTTGCTCTTCAAACAGAATACGAGAGAGCAACAGACTCCCTTTCAATACATCAATTTGCTCTTTAAGATTGCGCTCTGATTGGATAGCTCTATCTAGGCGGTTTTTGACCATTAAACTATGGCGATTTAACTCATTATTATTTTGTGTAGTAATAATCAGCTTATCGCTGAGTTTTTTATTAATATCAGCTTGAGCTAAATAAAAAGCGTTATTTTTAATCGCCTGATTACTCAGCTCTGCCGTCTGCGCCTCTTTGGCAACCTCTTCTGAACTGTCTAAACGTTTATCACTTAAGATCTCTTGCAGTAGTTGAGCATGCTCTTGAGAGAGGTCAATATACGCTGAACTATAATCACGCTGTAATTGTAATAAGCTTTGTAGCTGTACATTAGATTGCAGTGTTCGTTTTTGAAAACTGTTTTGTTGTTGCAAATAATATTGTTCTAATTGTAAAAGTTGCACAGAAGAAGATCGCATTTGAGCTTTATCTGCACTGCTTTTATTTAATGCAATTCGTATTTGTTGCAATCTTTCTGAGTTATTAAATAAGACAGATTGCGCCCTTTCTGGTTGCGTTTGTAAAACAATAAGCTCATTACTGTAATTAGCTAAATCATCCTGTGCTTTCGCTAAGGATTGTAAAACCTCTTCTAATTGCGACTCTAAAGTTGCAAGCGGTAGGCTCTCTAAAGATTGGCGGTAATCATCAACTTCTTTGTTCGCTATTTTCTGTTTTAATTGACTTAATTGATTTTGAATACTGCGTAGCTTTTCTGGTAATTGCTCTACTGTCTTATTATAGTCGTCTGCTTTTTTCTCTAATTGTTGAATATTATCAAGAAGTAGCAATGCCTGCTCTAGATCACCAATAGTGAGTTTATCTCCGGCACTTAAGTCACTACGTTTATTTAATAAATTAAGCTGGTTTTGAATACTTTCTTTGGTGGGTAAATTATTGCTGACTGTTTCTGCTTTAGCCGGGGTAAAAAGTATATTTCCTAACAAAACAAAGAGGATAGAGACAATAAATATTGTCGAAATAAAATGATTTAATCGAATAAAAACGTTAGATCCACGCATATTGAGCAACTTGTTCAATGAATATTGAAAAACTGCCTCTTAGTATAATCCAATTACTTGAAATTGGCAGTGTCATTAGAACAAGTCGCCTAGATGTTTCTCCCCTGAGAAAACAGAATATTGATCAGAAAGTCAAAATCTTATCCGCGTCGAGAGTCCATTGTGCTAAGTCCACCAATGTCCCAAGTTCAGCACCATCAACTAAAGGTAATTCACTGATACCACGAGTATCTGTACAAGTTTTGCATAACTTAACAGGGACGTTTTGTGCCGTTAAAATTTCTAACATTTGTTGGAGGTTGTAACCTTCTTTGGGTTGCTGATGAGCCAGTGCACCGGTTACCGCATCAGACATTAAAAAGATATTTAATTGCGTTTCTGGATGTTGCTCTTTTAAAGTAATAGATAAACGCAGTGCGTTAAATAATGATTCATTACCGTATGCTGCACCATTTGCAATCACTAATACTTTGCTCATGAACTTCTTCCTTATGTTTAAGAATAAATTAAGATAGCGCCGATATTCTCATATTGACGCTATGCTTAATCATATCAATAAAACTATCAACCAAATATTGACTTTCCTCTTTAATAGAAAAACTTTCTGGTGAAAATAACCAATTTTCAGCAAGCCCTGTCATCATAGCTCTTAACATAATCGCGGCTCTTCTTAAATCAAGGTTGGCAGGAAGTTGTTTTTTTTCGATACAGCGAGATAAAGATTGCTCTATTCTAGAGTAATCGGCTGCACATAATTCTCGGCGGATTTCAACAATTGGTGTCATTTCACCAACAAATTCGCACTTATGGAAATATATTTCTAGAAGTGCATTATGTTTCGGATCTTCGACAATTGATGTCAATATGTAAATAAGCAATTCTCTTAATACAAATAGTGGATCATCTGGATATTTTGATTGATACTCTAATTCTAATGATTCTATTTTTAAGTCGGTGAGTTCACACGCTTCAGTAAATAAATCCACTTTATTCTTAAAGTGCCAATATATTGCACCTCGAGTTACTCCGGCCTCGGTTGCAATATCTGAAAGTGATGTGGCAGAAACACCTTGCACAGTAAATAGCCTAAGTGCAGCATCAATAATCTGCTGTCTTGTCTCTTGTGCTTGGCGTTTAGTTTTTCGTGCCATTATTCCTCGATTTTGACTGAAGTTAATTTACATACATTCATGTATGTTTGTACTATACATCGCAATCATTCATCAACTTAATTATTTTTTATCCCGGGAAACAACTTTTGAATAGAGGTTTTCTTATGCGAAAAAACAGAGGGGTTTTGCCTCTGGCTCTGTTAGTGCTTTCAGGCAGCTTGGTTATTGCTGGATGTGGCGACAAAAATCAGTCTGCTGGAGGTCCACCTCCTGCTCCTGCTGTAGGTGTTGTTACATTAGATGCGAAACCACTGACTATCACAACAGACTTACCTGGTCGTACATCTGCTTATCGTATCGCAGAGGTTCGCCCTCAGGTTGGCGGCATCATCTTAAAACGCAATTACACCGAAGGTAGTTATGTAGAAGCAGGAACATCTTTATACCAAATCGATCCTGCTATTTTTCAAGCTACATTAAACAGTGCTCAAGCTGATTTAGCAAAAGCGAAAGCGAATGCTGAAATTGCTCGTCTGACTGTAGAGCGCTATAAACCTCTACTCGGCACCAATTATGTCAGTAAACAAGATTTTGATACCGCAACATCTCAGTACGCTCAAGCTGTTGCTGCAGTAAAAGCAGCTGAAGCTACAGTGACTAATGCAAAAATTAATCTTGAATATACCAAAGTCACCGCACCAATTTCTGGCCGTTCAGGTAAATCAACGGTAACAGAAGGCGCATTAGTTGCACCTGGTCAGCAAGTGGCTTTAACAACTGTTCAGCAAATCGATCCGATTTATGTCGATGTGACACAATCGAGTGAAGATTATCTGAAATTAAAAAATGAAATTGAAAGTGGCATTATTCGTCAAGAGCAAGGCAAACCTGTTGTTCACTTAACCTTAACTAATGGTCAATCCTACGCTCAAAAAGGTCACTTAGAATTTTCTGATGTGACCGTTGATGAATCCACAGGCTCTATCACTATGCGTGCAATCGTACCTAATCCTAAAGGTGAATTACTGCCTGGTATGTTTGTTCGTACAAAATTAGAAAATGGTATTCGTCAAAATGCTATTTTGATCCCACAACAAGCTGTTATTCGTACTCCTCGTGGTGAAGCAACAACCATGGTCGTTAATAAAGACAACGTGGTTGAAGTGCGTACTATTGAAGTATCACAAGCAGTTGGTAATAAGTGGCTAGTGAATAGTGGTGTTCAGGTTGGTGACCGCGTTATCGTTTCGGGGCTACAAAAAGCAAAACCTGAAATGAAGGTTACGCCACAAGAAGAAAATTTAGATGCAACAGCATCAACTGAAAAATCTGAACCAGCGAAGGATCCTCAATAAGGAGTCGATGATCTATGCCTAAGTTTTTTATAGACAGACCAATATTTGCGTGGGTAATTGCCATAATTACCATGCTTGCTGGTCTTTTGGCACTCATCAAACTGCCTGTTGCACAATATCCAACGATTGCACCGCCAGCAATTTCCATCTCTGCGGTCTATCCAGGAGCTGATGCAACCACGGTACAGAATACTGTAACCCAAGTTATCGAACAAAATATGAATGGTATCGATAACATGGTTTATATGTCTTCAACCAGTGATTCTGCAGGTATGATGAATATCACGCTGACCTTTGAAGCTGGTACTGACCCTGATATTGCGCAAGTCCAAGTGCAAAATAAATTGCAATTGGCAATGCCTCTTTTACCTCAGGAAGTACAACAACAAGGGATTAGTGTCGATAAATCTTCTAGTTCATTCTTAATGGTTGCAGGTTTTATCTCTGGTGATGGCTCGATGTCACAAGATGACATCGCCGACTATGTAGGTGCAACAATTAAAGATCCATTAAGCCGTGTCACAGGGGTGGGTGAAACGCAGTTATTTGGTACACAATACGCAATGCGTATTTGGTTAGATCCAGATAAACTGGTGAAATATAACATGACCACACTTGATGTTATTAATGCGATTAAATCGCAAAATAACCAAGTGGCGGCAGGCCAATTAGGTGGTACGCCACCAGTGCCTGGTCAGCGTTTAAATGTATCTATCATTGCGCAAACTCGACTTAATACACCTGAGCAATTTGCTGATATTCTGATGAAAGTCAATCAAGACGGTTCACAGGTTAAGCTAAAAGATCTGGGTATTGTTGAGATGGGGGCTGAAAACTACAGCACGATTGCTCGCTTTAATGGCTTACCTGCAGCAGGTATTGGTATTAAACTGGCAACAGGTGCTAACGCCCTTGATACCGCAACAGCAGTACGTGCGGCACTTGCTGATATGGAGCCGTTCTTCCCTTCTGGATTAGAGGTCGTTTATCCTTACGATACAACACCATTTGTTAAGATCTCTATTTTTGAAGTGGTTAAAACGCTCGTTGAAGCCATTATGCTGGTATTTGTAGTCATGTATCTGTTCTTACAGAACTTCCGTGCTACATTAATTCCAACCATTGCTGTGCCCGTCGTATTATTAGGGACTTTCGCCATATTGTCCGCGTTTGGCTATTCGATAAACACCTTGACGATGTTCGCGATGGTACTAGCCATCGGTCTACTGGTTGATGATGCTATCGTTGTAGTAGAAAACGTTGAACGTGTGATGCAAGAGGAAGGACTGTCACCTAAAGAAGCGACACGTAAGTCTATGGGACAAATCCAAGGTGCATTGGTGGGTATTGCCCTCGTGTTATCTGCGGTATTTATCCCAATGGCATTCTTTGGTGGTTCAACGGGTGCGATTTACCGACAGTTCTCAGTTACTATTGTATCAGCGATGGTGCTGTCTGTTTTCGTGGCATTGATTTTAACCCCTGCACTTTGTGCAACATTATTAAAACCAATCCCGAAAGGCAGCCATGGTGTACAAACAGGTTTCTTTGGTTGGTTTAACCGCGTTTTTGAAAAAAGTAGTCACCACTATACAGACAGTGTTTCTCGTACACTGCGTGGTACAGGTCGTTACTTACTGATCTACGTCTTACTTGTTGCTGCTATGGCAATTATGTTTGTGCGTTTACCGGCGTCTTTCTTACCAGAAGAAGACCAAGGGGTGTTACTGACAATGGTTCAGTTGCCCGCTGGATCAACCCAAGAGCAGACACAAGACGTATTAACACAAGTCAATGACTACTTTAATACTAAAGAAAAAGATGTGGTTAAGTCGGTCTTTACCGTCAGCGGCTTTGGTTTTGGTGGTCAAGGTCAAAACATGGGGCTTGCTTTCGTCGTATTAAATGATTGGGATGAGCGTAAATCAGACCAAGACAAAGTCCCTGCTATTGTCGGTCGTGCTAACCAAGCTCTTTCTCAAATTAAAGAAGCCTTTGTTTACTCCTTTAATATTCCAGCAATTGTTGAGTTAGGCTCTGCAGGTGGTTTTGAATTCGAGTTAATCGATAATGCCAACCTGGGACACGAAAAACTCATGGAAGCAAGAAACCAATTGCTTGGAATGGCAGCACAAGAGCCACAAATGTTGACGGGTGTGCGTCCTAACGGTCAAGAAGATACCTCCCAGTATCGTCTTTATATCGACTTAGAAAAAGCACAAGCTCAAGGTGTTGCGGTCAGTGATATCTACTCAACATTAGGTACGATGTTTGGTGGTAGCTACGTTAACGACTTTATCGACCGTGGTCGTGTGAAGAAAGTTTACGTTCAAGCAGAATCACAATTCCGCATGTTGCCACAAGATATTGCTAATCTTTATGTTCGTAACAATGCGGGTCAGATGGTGCCTTTCTCATCCTTCATTGATACTAGTAAAGATCCTTGGTTATATGGCTCACCACGTTTAGAGCGTTATAATGGTTTACCAGCTGTCCAGATCCAAGGTAGTGCAACACCGGGACAAAGTAGTGGTGATGCAATGCTAATGATGGAACAACTCGCCAGCAAATTACCAAGTGGTATTGGCTACGAGTGGACGGGTATGTCATATCAAGAACGTCTATCAGGTAACCAAGCGCCAGCACTGTATACTATTTCATTAATTGTAGTATTCCTTTGTTTGGCGGCACTCTATGAGAGTTGGTCAGTGCCTTTCTCAGTTATGTTAGTCGTACCTTTAGGGGTCATTGGTGCATTAGCATTTACTACATTGAGAGGGCTTGAAAACGACGTTTACTTTAAGGTTGGGCTACTTACCACCATTGGGTTATCGGCGAAGAACGCCATATTGATTGTCGAATTCGCCAAAGACTTAATGGAAAAAGAGGGTAAAGGGCTAGTAGAAGCGACGTTAGATTCCGTTAGAATGCGTCTACGTCCAATTCTAATGACATCGTTAGCCTTTATGCTTGGGGTTATTCCTCTGGTATTAAGTAACGGTGCAGGCTCTGGTGCGCAAAACTCGGTAGGTACAGGGGTATTCGGTGGTATGATTGCCGCGACATCCCTTGCTATTTACTTTGTTCCTATTTTCTTCGTTGTGATCCGCAGAAGGTTTGCGAAGAAAAACGAAGACTTAGAGCACCCAAACTATCCGCACCAAACTAAGTAATCACTATGCTATACCACAGCCAACATAATTTGTTGGCTACCCATCAAAAAGGTCGCTTAGCGGCCTTTTTGTTTTATTTTAATTTTTCGTGTTAATCCCGCCCCTTTATATTGTTATCAATTAAAGAAAAACATATCCCCAATCAATAAATCAGTTTAATTTTTTTCTTATATATGACTTTTTGTCAAATTTAACGTACTATTTTTTATTAATATCAGCTTATCACCAAGACTATTTAGCGATATAAGACATTTTTAGCAAACAAATACTAGGATAATCATCAAGTTAATTATCCTTACTTTTACGCTTCTCAGCTAAATTTTTACGAAAATAGACAAATTTCTATCGCTCAGATAGTGACTTATGCAATAATAGTGCTATATTAAGCGTACAGTACTTTTATTTTGTACACTTTTTCAACTTGCATTGAATGTAGTTTCGTATTTAAATACCTTTTTCAAATTACACCATTACTATGTAGAAATAATAAAAACAATTATTAAACATTATTGGTATATGAATAAAATATAAAGTTGCTGTTTATTTTAAGATTGTTTAATTAATTCATTACTGAATTAAGCCGCAAGCTTCATTAATAGCTAATTTATCAGTATTAATTATTAGTGTTTCTTTAGCATAATTCAGTCACAATAAGCTATGGACGAATATTCACCAGAAAAAATAGATTTAGCTGAATTGTCATTTTTATGTGAAGAGCTATTACAGCAAGCATTAAGCTCATTAGATAAAGGTACCGCAGTTTGGAACAATGATCTAAGTAGCACAAAAAGCGTTGACCTTAATGCCCTAATTGATCACATTATGGGCTTTAGTTGGCTGTTTAAGATAAAATATCCTGATAAACACGCTATTAACACTTTAATGGAAGAGTGCATAGAAGAGACTTATCGGTTATTCGGTAGTGACTCCATTTCCTACTCGGAATTGAATAATTGGAAAGAGTTAAACTATTCACTGTTAACGCTTATCGATAAAAATCCTAAAAGTTATATCAAGTAAATTAAATTACCTTTAGTTTTATTTAAATTATAGAGAAAAGACAACATGACTAAAACAGACTATCTAATGCGTTTAAGAAAATGCACCTCAATCGAAACCCTTGAAAGAGTGATTGAAAAGAACAAATATGAACTGACCGATGATGAGTTAGAGCTATTTTATTCAGCTGCAGACCATCGTTTAGCAGAGCTAACCATGAACAAACTTTATGACAAGATCCCAGCATCTGTTTGGAAATTTGTAAGATAATCGTATTAGCAAGTAACCATTAGTATCCTCTTATTTTTACTATCTCTTTATAGTAATTGGGTTAATAGTTCTTATTTTTAGGTATCGTTTTATTCATGCTTTTTTAATAAGTAAAATGATTACACACTATCATGCCGTGCTTATAACGGCATGACGGCATAATTCTTACAACTTCTCTTATTATTCATCTATAACGCGTAGGCGATAATAGGTGAAAGGCATTCTGTTTCTTATTAATTCACCAAACCCATATTGAGAGTAAATATAGTTAAAAAAACTATTAATTAAACAATATGTAAATAGAAATATGTTTAGATGCAAACGTTCAACGATACGATTACGATGAAGAAAGTAACTGGATAAAAAATAGCGGGATTGCAATGCAGAAATTGGGTGGGGCCTTGCCAGCGACATCCCGGCACACACGACACCTGCCATGGCTGCTTCCTTCCGGACCTGACCGAGTTAACAAGTTAGTGTTGCGGGAGAACCAACAAGACCCCATAGATTGTCTTATTGCTAAGACGATATGCATTATCTTTTAAAGCTATCCAAATAGCAAGGAAAGCCAGACCAAGTGCTGATAAATTACTCAATAAGGCCTTATTCTTTGCCAAATTCTTTCAATTTATGCCCTCTATTAGCTAACATCGCGATTGATCCCCTATCAAATAAGGTGTTACGGCATTTTTAGCAAAATATAAACAGCAGATTATTTTTTTATCCGATAGCGGATTGTATATAATCAAAACTATAAAACATAATCTATCCGATGATATATAGGTAAACTATGAGCCAGGCATTAAAAAAACTTATCAACTTAATGGAGCTTGAAAAAATAGAAGAAGGCCTATTTAGAGGTCAAAGTGAAGATTTAGGTTTACCACAAGTCTTTGGTGGACAAGTTGTTGGCCAAGCTCTTTATGCGGCAAAACAAACAATTGCTGATAATCGCTATGTTAATTCATTTCACAGCTATTTTTTACGACCTGGTGATAGCCATAAGCCTATTGTTTACGATGTGGAATCTATCCGTGATGGTGGCTCATTTAGTACTCGTCGCGTCAGTGCTATCCAACAAGGTAAGCCTATTTTTTATATGACCGTCTCTTTCCAAGAGTTTGAAGAAGGCTTTGAACATCAAGATATGATGCCTGAAGTCCCTTTTCCAAATGACTTGATCTCTCAAGATGAGATATTGAAAAAACTTGCCCCAAAATTACCCGAACCTCTAAGAACACTCGCATTAAGAGAAACACCTTTTGAAGCACGCCCCGTGCAATATTTTAGCCCATTTGGTTATGAGAAAGCACCTGCGGAACGTTATGTTTGGTATCGTAGTCGCGGAGAAATGCCATCTGATCCTTTCCTACACCAATACTTATTAGGTTATATCTCTGATTTTGATTTTTTACCCACCTCACTGCAACCTTATGGTTTAGGTTTTATGGATCCGAGTTTACAAGTGGCTACCATCGATCATTCCATGTGGTTCCATCGCCCATTTCGTGTTGATGACTGGTTACTTTATGCTATTGAAAGTCCATCAGCCTCAGGTGGTCGCGGATTTGTGAGAGGAAAAATGTTTAATATGAGTGGGCAACTAGTTGCCTCTTCTGTTCAAGAAGGTGTTATCCGTCAAAAACGAATAAAATCTAACAAATAACGCGGTGAGAATATTCCCCCCTCAGTTGAGGGGGAATAGACCATTACTGCTCGTACGCTCTTTCTCCATGAGTGGTTATATCTAATCCATCATGCTCTTCTTCTTGTGAGACACGCAATCCCACTAGCTTATCGGCAATTTTAAAGGCAATGTAAGCCACAACACTTGACCAAATAAGCGTAATCACAACACTAAATAATTGAGTTAGCACTTGCTTACCTAACGTCATATGCTCGCTATAACCAATTCCCCCAAAAAATGAAGCCGTAAATATGCCAGTTAATAAACAGCCCGCAATACCACAAGTACCATGAATACCAAAAACATCACAGACATCATCTGCTTTTAACCAACGTTTAAGAACCACAACCCCCCAAAGCCCGATGATGCCAGCAATAATACCTATAACCAAAGCACCAATAGGGCCTACGGTTCCCGCGGCTGGGGTAATAGCAACTAATCCCGCAATGCATCCTGAACAACTACCTAACATAGAAGGTTTCCTTCTCACTAGCCATTCAGCAAATGTCCACGCAAGAACTGCACCTGCGGTAGCTACAACTGTATTTAAAAACGCCAATGCAGCAATACTATTAGCGCTCCCTGCAGAGCCTGCATTAAAACCAAACCAACCAATATAAAGTACCGCTGTACCAGTAAAGACCATAGGTAAATTATGTGGTTTAATCGCAGTATGTTGATAATCACCTCGTTTACCTAGTAAGTAAGCACCAACAAGCGCTGCTACAGCGGCATTAATATGGACAACCGTCCCTCCCGCAAAATCTAATGCTCCATCATCGATAAGCCAACCACCTTCTCCCCATACCATATGGGCAATGGGAATATATGAAAAAGTAAACCAAATAACAGTAAAGATAAGCAGTGCTGAAAAACGAATACGTTCACCTAATGCGCCAACAATCAGGGCCACGGTGATCACCGCAAAAGAGCCTTGAAATACAACATGCACATATTGATTAATTGCACCAGCAACAGAATCGACTGAAATATTATTTAGGAAAGTAAGTGACCACCCACCCCAAATCTTATTTCCAGCAGTAAACGCCAAACTATAGCCAAACATAATCCAAAGGATAATCACTACACTGAAAATCAACATCACTTGCGTCATTAGTGATAATACATTCTTACTGCGTAGTAACCCGCCATAAAAGAGTGCGATACCGGGAATAGTCATAAAAAACACCAATGCACTACAGATCAGCATAAAACTGTTGTCCGCTTTATCTATGTCTATTGTGGTGGCTCCGATAGCTAACTGAGGTAATAAAAAGTATGTAAGTGCTAACGTAAAAAAATAACTAATAAATCGTTTCATTTGTTAGCTCCTCTACAAGGCTTCTTCACCAGACTCTCCTGTACGAATACGGATCGCCTGCAATAACTCTAAAACAAAAATTTTGCCATCTCCTACTTTACCAGTATCAGTAACTTGGCTTATGGCTTGTAGCACAGGCTCTAATTGCCCATCACAAACCGCTAATTCTATTTTTACTTTAGGAAGAAAGTTAACCTCATACTCAGCTCCCCGATAAAGCTCGGCATGTCCTTTTTGTCGCCCATATCCTTTTACTTCACTGATTGTCATTCCGTTAATCCCAAGCTCAGAGAGTGACTCTCTTACATCTTCTAATTTAAATGGTTTAATAATCGCGATGATATATTTCATATAATTGCTCCATACGGTTTTAGAAAGCGCCATACTGATAGAGCAAGAGATATGCCAATATTTATTTCATTGATAAATAAATAAAAAATAAATATCACTCACTAACTTAGTGCAATAAATGCTCTTATCATGTCCACAATGCTAAAAATTGGGGCAAAAAGTGAGGCAATAAAAAACCCAGCATTGGCTGGGTTAGGATAAATGGAATTTAGATTATATCACTCAACAACGGCTGGCTCTTGAACTTGTAATGACTCTTTAACTTGTTGTAATTGGTACATATTGTAATAGCGACCTTTTTGTGCCAATAGTTGTGCATGTTTACCTTGCTCAACAATCTCACCACGATGAAGCACTACAATTTCGTCAGCATCGATAATGGTTGAAAGGCGATGAGCGATAACAATTAATGTGGTTTTTTCTCTTATTTCCGTAAGGGCTTTTTGAACAGCTTGCTCTGTACCCGAGTCAATATTTGCCGTTGCCTCATCTAAGATAAGAATACGGGGGGGAAATAATAATACTCGAGCTAATGCTAATAACTGTTTTTGTCCCGCGGATAAGCGACTACCCTGTTCACCTAAGGGGGTTTCTAAACCATCAGGTAATGTTTTTACCCAGCTATTTAATTGTACTGTTGCTAATACTTGCCATAAGTGAGCTTCAGAGCAGTGACGCCCTAAAGTAATATTGTCACGCAAAGTACCTGATAATAAAACCGGATCTTGCTGTACCATCGCAATACCGCTTCTTAATGCCTGATGGGAATAGCATTCTAATGGATGGTTATCTAAGTAGATATGTCCTTTCTGCCATGGATAATTTCCCATAAGCAAACTGGCTAAGGTACTTTTTCCACTGCCAGTATGCCCCACAAAAGCGACAAAGTGGCGAGCAGGTATATCAAGATTAATCTCTTTTAATACCCACTGCTGTTTTAGATACGCAAACCACAAGCCGTTAATGGCTATATCTCCTTGGTTAATAGTATAGCTTGCATTGCCATATTGCTGCATCGGGGCGTCCATTAACTCAAAGACTCGTTCACCGGAAACAACCGCTTGTTGTAATAAAGATTGTTGAGACGTCAGAGTAATAAGAGGTTCATTAAGACGACCTAAATAGCTGATAAAAGCATAAATTACTCCAACACCAATCACAGCACTACCTTGATATCCAAACAGTATCAATAAGCCACATAGCACCAATGCAGAGAGCATACTGAGTAACGGGCGCAATAATAACCCGTCAAGTTTTAGTGCTTTCATACGTGCTTGATAATGTTGCCAACTATCATCTGACATTCTCTTACCGAAGCGAGCTTGTTGACGAAATTGCTGGATAACCGACATACCATTAATCACTTCATGAAAGCCATCATTAATATTGGCAAGATAATGACGCACATTGCGGACAATAGGTGTACTTAGCCGTTGATAAAGCATCATCACACCAATAACCGCAGGGAAAATCGTCATCGCCACCAATGCCATTTGCCATTCGAGTAGAAACATAGCGATTAACATCACAACCACCAATGCTATAGCACGAAATAGAGCAGGAAAGACGTTAACAAATAGATCTTTGATAGTTTCTGTATCATTGGTAACACGAGAAATCAGCTGTCCTACAGGCTGATTATCAAATGCACTTAATGGCTGTTTTAGCGCAGCACTCATCACATCTGCTCGTAACTGTTGTACCACCCCAACAGCGGCATAATTAAAGACGATTGTTTGGTAATAGTGCAATAGTGCCGCAATAATTTGTAATAGAATAAAAGCAGCAGCAAGACCTAATGCGCCTCGCCATTCAACTTGATGAGTCGCTACTTTAGCATCAATAAAATAACTAATAAGTAAAGGTCCACCCACTTCTGCAATCGCTGCCACCCATAACATCACCACACCTAATGTCATCGGTTTGCGATAGGTTTTGCCATAAGCTAATAATCTTTTTAAGGCCGGCAATAACGTTTTAATGGATTTATTATTATTTATCGTCATCTAATGCGGCCTCGAGTTGTTGATAATGGTACATATCTTGATACCAACCTGGCACTGCAATAAGTGTTTGATGAGTACCTTGCTCTATGATTTCGCCTTGTTTTAATACCAATATATTTGTTGCATCAACCAGTGCAGATAAACGGTGAGCACTAATAATAATGGTTTTCTCTTTACGCCATTGAGCCAGATTTTGTAAGATCTGGTATTCAGTTTGTCCATCAACGGCTGATAACGCATCATCTAATAACAAGATTTCCGCATCTAACAGTAAAGCTCTAGCAATGGAAATACGTTGCTTTTGTCCCCCCGAGAGCATGACCCCTTTTTCACCAACTTGAGTCAGATATCCTTCGGGTAAATTTAAAATATCATCGTGAATATTGGCGATTTTGGCTACTGCCTCTATTTCTTCTTTGGTAGCATCAGGGCGTCCTAAGGCTATATTTCCGGCAATCGTATCCGAAAAAAGAAACGGTGTTTGGTTGACAACAGCAAGTCTTCCCCGCCATTCATCCAATTTTAATTGGTAAAGGGGGACAGATTGAAAACGAATATCCCCTTCACTGACATCATATAAGCGCTGGATCAGCGCTAACAAAGTGCTTTTCCCCGCCCCAGTCATACCGCAAATACCCAACATCTCACCAGGAGAGAGTGTAAAATGAATGTTTTTTAGTACATCAACTTGCTGTTTGGGGTAATGAAACGCTTTAATATCTACCGCTAAAGTTCCTTTTTGATGCATTGGTGATAATTGACCATCAACCATAGCCGGTTGCTCATTGAGTAATGCATTGATCCTGCTATAAGCCGCACTACCACGCTCAACAATATTAAACATCCATGCCAGCGCTAACATAGGCCAAATCATTTGCCCTAAATACATTACAAAACTGGTTAATTCTCCCAATGTCATCGTGCCATTGAGAACAAAATAACTTCCTCCCGCCACAGCAAGTAAGTTAGCAAAACCAATTGCCATAAAAATCGTGGGGTCAAACAATGCATCGACTTTTGCCACTCGCATATTTTGTCGACCCGTCTCTTTTGCAACCGTTTCAAAACGTGAAGCATGTTGCTGTTCAAGACCGAAAGATTTGATCATACGAATGCTACTTAAGCTTTCTTGCGCTTGATTATTCAATGAAGAAAACAGCGCTTGTGCACTTTTAAAGCGGTGATGTAGTTTATCGCCATAGCGTTTAATTAATATTGCCATTAATGGCATAGGTAACAATGAGATAAGTGTCAATTGCCAACTTAACTGAATACTCATCATCACTAACACCGCAAGTCCCATTACCATAGAGTCAACAAGGGTTAACACCCCTTCCCCTGCGGCAAAAACGACTTTATCAACATCATTAGTGGTACGTGCAATTAAATCACCCGTGCGATAACGTTGATAAAAAGCCGATGATTGAAGGCTAAGTTGGCGATAGATTTGCATACGTAATTTCACTGCCAGTTGGTAAGAAGCACCAAATAACCATAGACGCCAAATATAACGTAATAAATAGACAGCAAGGGCGATCAATACCATGATCCCGATCCACCCCATAATTTGCTGAAAAGACAGGCTATGGCTATCAACACCATCAACAATAATCCCGACGATTTTCGGAGGGATCACTTGTAGAACGGCGATAACCATCAATAAGAAAATAGCACCGACATAACGACGCCATTCGCTGATAAAATACCAACTGAGCTGTGAAAATAGAGCCACGCCTTAAATCCTAAGGTTGTACAAAAATAAAAGTGCCAGTTGGTAAAGAGGGATCTTATTCAGGTATCGGCATTGCCGTTGTGTATTTAATTTTTTCCATTGCAAAGTTAGAAGTTACGTCAATAAGCCCAGGAACGCCGTTAACCATGCGTTTGTAAAATTGGTCATAACTTTTCATGTCTACAACTTCAACATGCATTAGATAATCACACTCACCCGCCATTCGATAGAATGTCAGTACTTCTGGCATTTGCTTAACGAATGATACAAATTGTTCATACCACTCGCTATTATGTTGCTGTGTTCTTATCATAACAATAACTGTTAAGCCAAGCCCAATTTTTTCGCTGTCGAGTAATGCAACACGTTTACGAATATACCCTTCATCCTCGAGTCTTTTCAATCGTTTCCAGCAAGGTGTTGAGGTTAGGTTAACCGCCTCTGCCAAAGTATTCAGTGAGAGGCTTGAATCTTCCTGTAATAGCGTTAATAGTTTTCGGTCAATCTTATCTAACATAAATACTCCTTTAACATATGCCCCTACAAAAAATAGTAATAATCTACCCCTGCTATAAGAATAATCTCTTACTGATAATTTGGTGATAACTTGTCATAATATCTGCAATATTATGCGTATTAATCCTTAAAAAATATCAATATTCAGGAGTATTCTGATGAAAAAAACGGTCGTTGTCTTTAGTGGTGGACAAGATTCGACAACCTGCCTAATCCAAGCACTAGAGCAGTATGATGAAGTTCATTGTATTACATTTAATTATGGACAACGTCATAAAGAAGAAATTGAGGTAGCACAAAGAGTCAGTCAATTATTAGGTGCAACCGCACATAAAGTTTTGGATGTCAGTTTACTCAATGAACTCGCTATCAGTAGCTTAACACGTGACAATATTCCTGTGCCTGATTTTAAACAGAGTGAACAAAGCGATATTCCTAGTACCTTTGTACCTGGTAGAAATATTCTATTTCTTACATTAGCCGCCATTTATGCTTATCAGATTGGTGCTGAAAGCGTTATTACCGGCGTATGTGAAACTGATTTCTCAGGTTATCCAGATTGTCGCGATGAGTTTGTTAAGGCTCTAAATCATGCGGTAAATTTAGGTATTGCTCGTGATATTCAGTTTATCACTCCGTTGATGTGGTTAGATAAAGCGCAAACTTGGGCACTCGCTGACTATTACGGTAAGTTAGATTTTGTACGCCACAACACCTTAACTTGTTATAACGGTATTCAAGGTGATGGTTGTGGTCAATGTGCAGCTTGCCATTTAAGAGAGCGTGGACTTCATGGCTATTTACAAGACAAAAATGCCGTCATGGACGCCATGAAAAATAAAGTTGGCCTTAAATAATCTGTCAAAAATGTGTTAGCTTTGTTTTCTGTGCGTTTACACCCGTAGCAGTTATTTTTAATTCGCGGCCTGTTAGGTTGCTAATAAAGTCGTCGAAGCCGTGATAACTAATTAACCAGTTGTTTTACCCAGTTTTCCCCTGTGATTTTCTCCGCCCTGAAAACAACAGAGCGGGGAATTATTCTATACCAAAACCAATTGACCTCCTCCATGCCCTAAAGGACGTGGCTCCCTACAGCGTTCAGACCACAGTCTGACTCGCCTCGGTGGCTTCCTGCTTCAGCGGATGGGCTGACTACTCCCCCTTTCCACAGGCAAGCACGGTATATCCTGCCGCTAATATGTTACGAGTACCGATAAAATTAGACGGTTGATCGGATAACATCAATGCTAATCAGCAGACTGGCGTACATACTCCAATTTTTCTCGTAACTGATCTGTAAGTGTTAATGCTTTTTTAGTATTGATATCAACGAGTACAAAAGTCACTAATGCATCTGAAATCAATGCACCATCTTGTTTTCTAACTATTTTTTGAGACAACACGCCACTTTTAATACCGACTTCTGCAATATCACAACTAATGATTAGTTCATCGCCTAAATTAGCAGGCAAACGATAGTTGATATTAATATTCGCGACAACGAGTGCTAGACCATGCCGTTTAAACCAAGCGAGATCTAAGTGTTGTTCAATCCAATCCCATCTTGCTTGTTCTAAAAATTCAAGGTAACGCGCATTATTCACATGCTCAAAAACATCTAAATGGAATCCATAAACTTTAATTAATGTACTCATATGACTTTATTACCTCTTGATATCCCTAACAAACTTTAGCTAAGAGAAATTTCTATGTAATATCTTAAATATAGTCAAAAATATCAAATAGGGTATATTTCATCCGATTATTTATCACCCAAATTAAAATACCATCTGATCATTAATATTATATAAAGGCAATTCTGTACCCCTTTTTGATCACAAAAAAGGGCACAGTATTATCGAGTAATTAGTTGATAATAATTAGATCTTTATTTTGTTCAATAAGCTTCATACCAATACCAAAGACCTTAGCGAGCTCATCAAAAGAAGCAAAACGCCCCACTTTTTCTCGATAATCGATAATGGCTTGCGCTTTTGCTTTTCCGATCCCTTTTAGCGTCATTAATTCATCAAGTGTTGCACTATTAATATCCAACTTTCCTTGTGCACTAGCGTTTACCTCACTGACAGCACTCTCTTTTTGATCCCCTTTTTCAATCAACATGGTTGATGTTGAAGGCGATATATCATCGGCATAAGAGAGTGGTGATAACCCTAAACCTAATGTTAAACATATTGATGCCATAAATGCTGATAGTGTTTTTTTATCCATTTTAATCATCTCCTTTTTGTAAAAATAACTGTATATTCAACAGCAAACAGCGATTACTGAATGCCATCAAATAATGCCAAGCCTTAAATAATTCAGCAATTAGCAACTATATGAATTACGAGAGAGTAAGAAAAATAAATTGAATAAAAAAATAGAGTTACAAAAAATGACGTGACTGCTCGCAATTTCTAATCTTGAATATAATTTTCGCCATAAAAAAACCCAGTCGAAACTGGGTTTTTATTCAATCAATCTAAGATAGTTTATTGATAATCTTTATCAAAAATCTCGATTTTTGCTTTTTCTCTTAAATCGCTGAGCATAAGTTGTAAAGCTTCTTCTCCCATTTGGGCGCGATAGAGATTAGTCATAAATTCAAGCTGTTCTGCCGTTGGCTTACCATCAGTGACACTATCTAGTTGGATTAAGACCACTTTTGAACCCGGTACATTAGACATACCGTACTCTTTTTTACCTTCTGCTGGTTTTGGCATAGCAAAAATAGCACTTTGTATCGGATCTGTTGCTGATGAATGAACCACGCTTTCTACCTCACCAAACGAGATATTTGCTTCTTTCAATGCCGCCTCTCCTTTACCTTCTTTTAAGGCTGCAAGGAGTTTCTGAGCTTGCGCATTCATCGCTTGAGAAGCTTTTTGCTGTTTGACCAGTGTAATAACCTTGTCACGTACTTTATCTAATGGTTGGGTTGATGCAGGTTTATATCCTTCGACACGAACAATATAAGCACTATCATTACCAAGGGTAACCATATCTGAGTTCATGCCTGTAGGGCCATTGTCATCAACCAGTGAACCACCAAAGATAAGCTGTGTTAACTTTTCGTTATTCAAGGCTGCTGGTACATTGTTTTCATCAAACCAATCTGTATTGATTACAGTGACGTTCCCTGCTTTTGCTGCTGTCGCTAGCGTGTCGTTATCATTTGAAGCGGCTTGACTCACTTTTTGCTGCAATGCGAAGAAATCATCAATGGCTTTGTTTTCACGCATTTTTACTAATAAGTCAGCTTTAATGTCATCAAAAGGTTTTACCACCGAAGGTTTAATATCATCAAGACGGAAAATAGCATAACCGTTGCTGATTTTAACTGGCTGTGAAATTTGCCCCTTCTCAGTCAAACTCGCATTTGCTAATTCTGGTAGCTCTTGACCAATAGTGATCCAGCCTAATGAACCATTTTGTTTAGCAGAAAAAGTATCAATAGATTTTTCTTTTACTAAAGTGACGAAGTCAGCGCCATTTTTCAACGCGTCTTCAGCTTCTTTCGCAGCGGTTTCATCTGCTAAGACAAGTAGACTGTATTTTTTTTGTCCGGGGACAGTAAATTCACTGATATTACTATCGTAATAAGCTTTAACTTCATCATCTGAAATAGTGATGTTGCTTAAATCTTTTTGGGCTTCTAACTGAATATAGCTCACTTTAACTTGTGCTGGAGCGATAAACATAGAGGTATTTTGGTCATAAAAGGCTTTTAATTCTTCATCTGATACCGTCTCTTTTTCAAGGAATGGCTGAATATCTAATGAAGCGAGACGCACATTACGACTTTGTAGCATTAAGCCGGCAAAGTCTTTAACTTCGCTCTCTAAAGCAAAGTCAGTGCCTTGAATAGAATAACGTAATTGTTGATTAATCAGATTTTGACGAATTCCTTCAGCAAAGGCATCAGCGTCAATATTATTCGCCGTTAATAACTCAACGTATTTTTTGTTATCAAATTTACCATCAGTTTGGAAATAAGGTAGCGCAAAAATCGCGTCTCTGATTTGCTGGTCGCCAGCAGAAATACCTAACTCTTGAGCAAATTGATCCAGCAAAGCTTGGTTAATCAGCACATTCAATGCTTGTTGGCGGATCATTTTTTGTCCCTCATCTGATGATGCGAGGGAAGCAAAATTGTCACCCATGTCTTTTTGTAGTTGTGCTCGGCGTTGTTGATAAGCTTGCTCTAACTGAGCACGACTTATTTTATAACCGTTAACTTCAGCGGCATCATTAACACCAGAACTAAAGAGATATCCGCCCACACCAGTTAGGACGAAAGAGAGGATGATCACAGCTAATAGTATCTTAATAAAAGGATTATTAGCAGTTGAACGAATGTTGTCCATCATAACGAGACTAGGCTCCGTTTGGTGAAAAAATTATTTTTTATTGGTGTTACACGACTATTTTGAGCACAGCTAATTTAACATGCTCATCGCTGGCTTAATATCAAAATGTCGCAACACGCGACAATCCTTAGAAATAGCCAATCCCGTATAAAATTTGAGTCTTAACACACATCTTACAGATACAAAATAAACAGCTCTAATTGACTCATTGGTCAGTTAAGTCTTTAGCTAACCATGAGATGCTTTCATGTTGTCTATTTCAGTTATAGAACAACGCGCTATTCTATCAAATGACTACTTTAGTTTCACGTCTTATCACCAGAGAATACTCGGTTTAATCCCCTTTTCTGTGCTAAAAAAAGAAAAGCGCATCCTTTAAAGATGCGCTTTATTTCTTAATCGATTCGTTTTCTGTTTATCCATAACGTCAACCCAATAACACATTAGGCAGAAAAACGATTTACTCAATTATTGATTTACTGCGTCTTTTAGACCTTTACCCGCACGGAATGCAGGCACTTTGGCCGCAGCAATTTGAATTTCTTTACCTGTTTGTGGATTACGGCCAGTACGTGCTGCGCGATCACGTACGGTAAATGTACCGAAGCCCACTAATGCAACGTCATCACCTTTTTGTAAAGATTCAGTGATTGAAGCAACCATTGCATCTACAACACGACCCGCTGCCGCTTTAGTGATATCTGCATTCGCAGCAATTTTGTCGATCAGTTGAGTTTTATTCACGCTTTTCATCCCCATAATTTATGCGTTATTTTTTACCATTAATGGCAAATTTTGCAAACGTCGTTATATCAAGCCTTTTTATATATAGCAAGACTGATAAAACAGGACTATTAATTAATAAACCCCATTAAATTAACGACACAAAAAAAGACTGGCAAGCTTTTATTGCTTATCCAGCCTTTTTTTTAGTGAAATATTATGATTCACATCACGATTTAGTGTTATTTGTTAGTCACTACTTCGATGCCAAACGGCGATTTCTCTAGGGCTAACGTTAAAACTTCCTCAATTGTTTTCACTGGGTGAATATCCAGATCAGCAACAATGTTTTCAGGAATTTCTTCTAAATCACGTTTATTTTCATCAGGGATAAGAACTGTCTTAATTCCGCCACGATGTGCCGCAAGTAACTTTTCTTTTAATCCACCGATTGGCAATACTTGACCACGCAAGGTAATTTCACCCGTCATTGCAACATCTGAACGAACTGGATTACCCGTTAAACTGGAAACCAACGCGGTACACATTGCAATACCCGCACTTGGACCATCTTTTGGCGTCGCGCCTTCTGGTACGTGTACATGAATATCACGTTTTTCATAGAAGTCGCCATTAATGCCCAGTTTGTCAGCTCGAGCACGAACCACAGTCATCGCTGCTTGAATCGACTCTTGCATAACTTCACCTAACGAGCCAGTGAAGGTCAGTTTACCTTTACCCGGTACACTTGCCGTTTCAATCGTCAGTAGGTCACCACCAACTTCTGTCCAAGCAAGCCCTGTAACCATACCAATACGATTTTCTGTATCAGCACGACCATAATCGACTTTACGTACACCTAAATAATCTTTCAGATTATTTTCATCGATTTCAATATGCTTGATAGTACTATCCATCAGCAGTTGTTTAACCGCTTTACGACATAATTTAGAAATTTCACGCTCTAAGCTACGCACACCCGCTTCACGCGTATAATAGCGAATAATGCCCATAATCGCGCTGTCGTGGATTGTTAGCTCATTCTCTTTCAGTGCATTACGTTCAATCTGTTTTGGTAACAGATGCTGTTTTGCAATGTTGAGTTTTTCATCTTCGGTATAACCCGATAAGCGGATCACTTCCATACGATCGAGTAATGGCGCCGGAATGTTCATGGAGTTAGATGTCGCCACAAACATAACATCGGATAAGTCGTAGTCCACTTCAAGATAGTGGTCATTAAAGGCGATATTTTGTTCTGGATCTAACACCTCTAACAGTGCTGAAGCTGGATCACCGCGCATATCTGATGACATCTTGTCGATTTCATCTAATAAAAATAGCGGGTTTTTAACACCAACTTTGGCCATTTTTTGGATTAACTTACCAGGCATCGATCCAATGTAAGTACGACGGTGACCACGGATTTCAGCTTCATCACGCACCCCACCTAATGCCATACGTACATATTTACGACCTGTCGCTTTCGCGATAGATTGACCTAGCGACGTTTTACCTACCCCAGGAGGCCCTACCAAACACAGGATTGGCCCTTTAATTTTACTGACACGAGACTGAACCGCGAGATATTCAAGAATACGCTCTTTCACACGTTCTAAGCCATAATGATCCGTATCAAGTACTTCCTGCGCTTTCACTAAGTCTTTTTTCACTTTGCTACGGCTATTCCAAGGAACTTGTACCATCCAATCAATATAGCTGCGGACTACTGTTGCTTCAGCAGACATTGGCGACATCATTTTTAATTTCTGAAGTTCAGCTTCTGTCTTTTCTCTTGCCTCTTTGGGCATTTTCGCCGCTTCAATTTTGCGTTTTAACGACTCCATTTCATCAGGTGCATCATCCATCTCACCTAATTCTTTTTGGATCGCTTTCATCTGCTCATTGAGGTAGTACTCACGCTGGCTTTTTTCCATCTGCTTTTTAACGCGGTTACGAATGCGTTTTTCAACTTGTAGCAGATCGATTTCTGATTCCATCATCGCCATTAAATACTCTAGGCGTTCTGTTACATCAGACATTTCAAGCACAGCTTGCTTATCTTTTAATTTCAAAGGCATATGCGAAGCAATGGTATCAGCTAACTTCGCAGATTCTTCAATCGCATGCAATGAGGCTAATACCTCTGGCGGAATTTTTTTATTCAGCTTGATATAACCTTCAAACTGATTGATCGCCGTGCGATTTAGTACCTCTTGTTCACGCTCATCAACAACGGGCGTGTCTAGATATTCCGCTTTAGCTTGGAAATACTCACCATTATCAGATAATGTGGTAATTTTTGCGCGGCGAATACCTTCAACAAGCACTTTTACGGTTCCGTCAGGCAGTTTCAGCATCTGTAAAACAGAAGCCACTGTCCCCACAGAAAAAAGATCATTAACACCTGGTTCGTCAGTAGATGCATCTTTCTGCGCAACCAGCATAATTTGTTTGTTGTCGTTCATCGCAGCTTCTAAGCAATGAATAGATTTTTCACGACCAACAAACAACGGGATCACCATATGTGGATATACAACGACATCACGTAATGGCAATACAGGTATTTCAATACGTTCTGGACGCTCAGGATTCATAGAGCTCTCTCTTCGTTTTTAGCTTAACGCTTTTACAGGTAATTTTATTCGCATCTCACCAAATAAAATTAATTCTACGGATTGTCAAAATATATAAGGGCAGTTTTCCGACATTCAATAGCATTCCCTATTAAAAAAACAAAATGAGGGAAAATTCCCTCATTTTTATTGCGTTGGCACGCGTTATCCTATTTTTTTGCCCTAAAAGGGAGAAAATAGATAATATCAGACAAGAGGTATTGCTGATTTTCGCTATATTATTCACCCGATGCCTGATTTTCAGGTTGACTATATATAATCAGCGGTTCAGATTTCCCATTGATTACATTTTCATCAATGACCACTTTCTCCGCATTTTCAAATGAAGGAAGATCGTACATTGTATCAAGTAATGCAGCTTCTACAATGGAACGTAAACCACGCGCCCCTGTTTTACGCGACATCGCTTTTTTAGCAATCGCGGTTAACGCATCTTTACGGAACTCTAAATCTACACCTTCTAATTTAAACAATGCTTGATACTGTTTAGTCAGGGCATTTTTAGGCTCTTGCAGAATTTGAATTAACGCATCTTCATTGAGCTCACCTAATGTTGCAACAACAGGCAAACGACCAATAAATTCAGGGATCAAACCAAATTTAATCAGATCTTCTGGTTCAACTTGCGCTAATAACTCCCCTTCACTCGCTTTCTCATTTTGGCTTTTCACTTCTGCACCAAAACCAATACCTGAATGGGTATTTAGACGTTGAGCAACTACTTTATCCAGTCCGGCAAAAGCACCACCACAAATAAAGAGGATCTTCGAAGTATCTACTTGTAAGAATTCTTGCTGTGGATGTTTACGTCCGCCTTGAGGAGGTACGGAAGCTACTGTCCCTTCAACTAATTTCAATAACGCTTGCTGTACACCTTCGCCAGAAACATCACGTGTAATTGATGGGTTTTCAGATTTACGAGTGATCTTGTCAATTTCATCAATATAAACAATACCACGTTGTGCTTTTTGCACATCGTAATCGCATTTTTGTAGTAGTTTTTGAATGATGTTTTCAACATCTTCCCCTACATAGCCCGCTTCTGTTAGCGTTGTCGCATCGGCCATAGTAAAAGGTACATCAAGATAACGTGCTAACGTTTCTGCTAATAATGTTTTACCACTACCTGTCGGGCCAATCAGCAGGATATTACTTTTCCCTAGCTCAACACCATCGGCTTTATCGCCATTACGCAGACGTTTATAGTGATTATAAACGGCAACTGCCAATACTTTTTTCGCCAGCTCCTGACCGATAACATAATCATCAAGATGTTTACGGATTTCATGTGGCGTTGGCAATTCACTGCGTTCATGATGAGGTGCTAATTCTTTTATTTCTTCACGAATAATATCAACACAAAGGTCGACACATTCATCACAAATATAAACCGACGGGCCAGCGATTAATTTCTTTACTTCATGCTGGCTTTTACCGCAGAAAGAGCAATACAGAAGCTTCCCAGAGCTATCTTTGCGCTTATCTGTCATCAGTTAACCTCACTTAGTTATTCCTCTTATCAGCGAATAAGAGGAAGAAAGACTTTTTTATCTAGAGATTAATAGCAGCTTTCTTTATATCAATCTATAACAAAGAAAACCTGTTAACTCCATAGCTATTACAACGGAATATGACTAGCTGCGTTGTGTATAAACTTTATCAACTAAACCATATTCTAACGCTTCGTTAGCGGATAAGAAACGATCACGCTCAGTATCTCTTTCTATTTCTTCAATAGATTTCCCCGTATGTTGAGCCATTAACTCATTCATACGCGATTTCACTTTCAAAATTTCTTGAGCGTGGATTTGAATATCTGTCGCTTGGCCTTGGTATCCACCTAAAGGTTGGTGGATCATGACACGTGAGTTAGGTAGACAAATACGTTTACCTTTTGCACCTGCAGATAATAAAAATGCACCCATTGAACAAGCTTGTCCCATACAAATAGTGCTAACATCCGCTTTGATATATTGCATTGTGTCATAAATCGACATACCTGCAGTGATCACACCACCCGGTGAATTAATGTACAGGTTAATATCTTTTTCTGGGTTCTCAGCTTCTAAAAACAACATCTGAGCAACAATGAGATTGGCCATATGATCTTCAACTTGGCCAGTCAGGAAAATGATACGTTCTTTTAATAAACGTGAATAAATATCGTAAGAGCGCTCACCTCGTGAAGTCTGCTCTATAACCATCGGCACCAAAGCCATATTAGGTGCGAATTGTTCCTGGGTGTCGTTAAATGACATATCTGTCTCCTATTGCATTCTTATTGGTGCCAATGACAACAATTTTACTTGAGATAATTGATCATGACCATTGCAAATGATCCAATCTCTCACAAGACATTCAAGGCGCCTCGCGAGGAGTGATAAAATGACTATAGAATTATCTGGAGATAATCGCTCAAATTTCAAGACAAAATTTGATAAATATACACAAACTGAAAAAAACCCGTGGTTTTTACCACGGGTTTTTGCTTAAAACCGATATCGCGGTTAAAAATTAACCCATCTGAACTTCGTTCATTAGTTCAGTGAAGTTAGTTTCTTTTTCCGTTACTTTAGCAGTTGCTAAGATTTTTTCTACCGCTTGCTCTTCTAATGCTAAATTACGGATGTTATTCATCAGTTGTTCGTTCTTATTGTAGAACTCAACAACTTCTGATGGATCTTCATAAGCTGAAGCCATTTCGTCGATCAACGCTTTCACACGCTCGTCTTCTGCTTTCAGTTCATTACTATTGATCACTTCACCTAACAGTAATCCAACGATAACACGACGTTTTGCTTGTTCTTCGAACAATTCACGTGGTAATTGCAGAGCTTGTTTTTCATCACCACCGAAACGTTGTGCTGCTTGACGTTGCAGAACTTCAATTTCGCTATCTACCGCAGCTGCAGGTACGTCAACTTCGTTAGCTTTCACTAAGCCATCGATAACTTGTGATTTAACACGTGTACGGATCGCATTTTTCAGCTCACGTTCCATGTTTTTACGTACTTCGGCACGTAAACCATCAACTGAACCATCTGCAATACCGAAGCGTTTGATGAACTCTTCAGTTAATTCTGGCAGTTCACGCTCTTCCACTTTTTTCAGGTTGATAGCAAATTGTGCTTTTTTACCTTTTAGGTTTTCAGCGTGGTAATCTTCTGGGAAAGTCACATCGATAGTGAATTCTTCACCTGCTTTATGACCGATAAGACCTTCTTCAAAACCTGGGATCATACGGCCTTGGCCCATTGCTAGTACGAAATCTTCAGCTTTTCCGCCTTCAAATTCTTCACCGTCAATAGAACCATTAAAATCAACAGTTACACGATCTTCTGCCGCAACTTCACCTTCTTTATCTTTCCACTCGGCTTGTTGTTTACGCAGAGTTTCTAACATGTTATCAACGTCTTCGTCTTTAACTGTCACGATAGGTTTTACCACTTCAATGCTTTCCAGATCTTTCAGTTCGATTTCTGGGAAAACTTCGAATTCTACAGAGTATACAAAGTCTTCACCTTCTTTGTATTGCTCTGGTTTGTAATCAGGTGCACCTACTGGGTTAACTTTGTTTTCGATGATAGCGTTGATGAAATTACGCTGCATCAGATCACCCAGAACATCATTCAGAACAGACATACCGTAACGTTGTTTAACCATAGACATTGGTACGTGTCCTTTACGGAAACCATCAATGCGAACAGTTTTAGCAGCTTTTTTCAGTTCGCTGTCTACAGCTTTTTGGATATCAGCGGCTGGTACGGTGATTGTGACACGACGCCCTAGGCCTTGAGTCGTTTCAACAGAAACTTGCATCTTGTTACCTCAAAATAAGTTTTAGTGCTCGGTCTACTTTAAAGGAAGCTAATCTACGGCAAGTAGTATTAGACTTAATACTCCTTTCAGAACCGGGGCCGCCACATTTAAAAAAACGAGGATCCCTGATATCAGAAGCATCCCGAAACCTTACTGAAAATTAGACGCGACATTATAACGATCTAGAGGGGTTGAGTCGAGAAAGAGCCGTTTTATTCCTCAATTTTTTCATAAAAACGAGGTTAACACTGCTTTTTAGCCCCATAAAGAACAAAAAATACGCATCTTAGTCATCATTTACTCACGATTAACAATCTTCTTATTAATCTTGTTGGCTTCCACCACGACATCCTGGAGAGTGTAATGCTTTATCTTGTTGTTCATCCCACTCGCTCAAGGTAAAAGTGTGTAGAGCTAAAGCATGAACGCCATTATCTAATTCATGAGATAACGTTTGATAAACATCACGATGACGTGACACACTGCGTTTATCATTAAATAAGTCACTCACAATAACGACTTTAAAATGGCTCTCCGAGCCTGCAGGTACATTATGACGATGGCTTTCGTTAATGACTTGCAAAAAATGGGGAGAAAAGCGTGAAATCAGCTTATTCTCAATATCATCACGGATCATCTCAGTCCTTATAACATAACAATCAAAAAAAGAAGTTATCTGTTAGTTAAGTGAATAAATAACTTTTCGTAATACAGATAAATGGCTTTCTTGTCTTAAACATTACCTATGATAATCGCTTATTTTTTCTCTTGAGTAAAATGCTCACCTTAACAAGAGAAATGGCGTGAGTTTTGACATCCTCCACGCCCTAAAGGACGTGGATCCCTACTGCGTTCAGACTGATGT